>Ga0114964_10003333_pt1 | contig 10898 bp, 12 predicted proteins | sample C_131016_MF_Meta_FD_92638 | JGI IMG/M metagenome (GOLD analysis project Ga0114964, IMG submission 92638) | Freshwater microbial communities from Lake Croche, Canada to study carbon cycling - C_131016_MF_MetaG | ecosystem: Environmental > Aquatic > Freshwater > Lake | place: Lake Croche, Canada... | reverse complement strand
TTGTCGTAGCCCATTGCGAATTCACGACGAATGACCTCCTGTTCCTTGTTGTACTCGGCTTCAGGAAGCGTGGCATTCATCATGGCATCTGCCAGAATATCGACCGCCTTGGCTGCACCCGTGGCAGGGACATCGATCCAGTAGACAGTACGATCATAGGAGGTGTAGGCATTGATATACCCCCCCTGATCTTGGACCTGACTCGCGATCACGCCGGGTGCCCGGGAGGTAGTCCCCTTGAAAAGCATATGCTCCAGAATATGGGAAAGCCCGGCTCCCAAGAGCTTTCCTTCGTGGACGGATCCGGTATTGCACCAGGCCTGCACGCTCGCAACGGGCGCACCTTTGTTCTCCTCGACGATCAGGGTCAGTCCGTTGGGGAAAGTGAAGACCTGCGGCTTGGCGGAAAGCGGCGAATCTGCTTTTGCGCTCGTATCGATAATCGCAGAAACATCCCCCTCATTTCTATTGGAAGACTCGTGGTTGTGGGATTTCTCCGGGGAGGCAGTGAGTACGAGTAGGGAAAGGATGGTCATGAGTACCAGGAGTGTTTTCATTTGGTAAAAAGCGCCTGCTGATCACCTGAAACCGGGTCGGCAGTGGTCATGGATTCAGGGGGTGGAGGAAGAAAGGGTACAACAAAGGCCTCATGAAAGTCGAATCCACTCTCAAAATCATCGATGCGGTCATTCTCAGTGCGACCGAAGGCTCCCGCCTCAACAAGGCTGAAAACCATCTCCCCGATATCACGACAGGATCTAATCCCCCAATAGTGCAGGACAGTCGGGGCCATCGGTCCGAATTCCCTCAGGGCCATGCGCCTGAATCCCTCTAGGAGCTCTTCCGCGGAGACATGGGAGGAGATCGGCTGCTGCTTCGCTTTAGAGCGTTTCTTGAGAGTGGCTTCCAGCGACTCGCGCAAGAACTGGTATCCCTCGGGGCGGTACTTGTCCTTTTTTGCGACAGCCAGGGCAACGGCCTCGTTAAATCCTGAAACTTTCATGTAATAAAGTCGATGGGGTCAGTGGGTGGAACCGGTGCAAGAAGCTGTTCGATCAGGAAGCATACCAATCATACGCAGATGCCTGATCCCAGCTCCCACGAGCAAGGCTGCCAGAATGAAAATCATCACCATCTGCTCCTGCCGTGTCAGATTCAACATCCCAACACGATAATGCGGACGAGCGAAGGTGCAAGTGTCACAAGTTGGTTCCCTTTGTTTTTACCTGCCGCTTCTTTAGGGAGCCGCATTTACTATCACCATCCCCGGCTTTCAACTGCGTCAAGATAACGGCCTACAGGGCCTTTCCGAACAGGTGATTCGAAAGATTTAAGAAACTCGTCAAAGAGACCGCTCCGGACGGGCACCTTCGCCGCCTCGTACCAGTCGAGATAGGCATCGATGGCTTGGGAGCGTCCGAGAGTCTCCTTTCGAAGAGCCGTGAGAGAGGCCAAGCGTTCCTGGAGTTTCTTCCCAGAAAACTTTTTGCCCGATTGCAGAAGATCCGCTATCGAGTCGATGAGGGGAATAATCAAGAGGTTCGCCTGCAGACGCAAGGCACTGAGTCTTGAGCAAATCCCTTGAGAGGTGAATTCCCATCCCCTCTCCATACGAAGCTTCTCGAACGAGGCGGCATCTATCGAGATCGCCTTTGTAATAGCATCATACCTACGGAGGCTCTCACTGGAGGTCAGCTCGTCGGTGACACTTTTTTCATCACGGGAGGAAATTGCCATCAGCAAAAGCCAGTCCCTCTCAATCCGCTGCATCGGCCATCCGGAGGGGCAGTTCGACGATGAGGAGATAGAGTCATGATGTTCTGCGGAAGAGTCAGGTCGGATCCATTTCCTGAACAGGGCAGCACCCTCACCCTTCAATCCCGCCTGCAGAAGACATGCGGCCCTGGCATTGTAGTTATTTTCCAGAAGCTGATTGCTATCATCTGGAGGGCGCTCAGCAAAAAAGGCTTCGATTCCGGGCGGCGCCTCTCCGTTAAGATAAGAGGCCCGCAAGGTTTTTTGAGTACTGCTATCCAGACAAAGGGTGGCCAATCCATGAGAAAGCCATGAAGAAACCACGGGAATTGAGGAGCCAACTTGCGGGGCTTTCTCCCCATAGTACTCTCGGAGAAGCATCGCGGTCGCTAGTAGTCTTTCTCCCAGGGTTCCCGACCGCGGAGCATCTTGATTCAAAAGATCAACCTGAATTCTTGGCAGGCCGCCTTCCAGCGAATCAACTCTGAGACTTGGTAGCCCCTCTCCCGGGGACTCGTGACTGTGCAACACGACCATGATCGGAGGGTAATCCTGCGACTCAAAGCCAGTGAGTTCGAAAAAACGTTTTTCGGCATTCCCCAACCAGCGTTCTTGGCTATGTGAGGCTGCTTGATGAGTCACTCGCAGGCTAAAGATTCCTTGGGGAGTGGTGATTCCGGATGGTTCTGCAACGGCACTCTGAAAACTCAGCAGAATGGCATTCCAGACAACTAGAGCGAGCAGTATCCGGAAACAGGTGCCGCCTCCGCTCATGTGATTCGTTAGTTTACGGGCGCGTGCTCAAGTCGATGCAGTCTGGGCGGATCCGCACAGTCTCGGCAGCTTTCATCACCTGCAAATCTTTGAGAAAGGGGGAGGAGCAGGAACTCATGAATGAGGTCATGGGTGAAAGCAGGGAACCAGGCAAGGGAAGCAACCCGATACATCCTGAGTCAGGGATGAGGTTCCACTGGCGGGAGGCACCGGAGAGACGGAAAGATTCTGAAAAATGGAGGGGATAGCTCAATAAAGTGACGACAACCGAATAACGAAGGCCACCATTGGTAAGGATCACTGAACTCTCCACCCACTGAGGCATGGGTATGAAATCTAAGGGAGGAGCCCATTTCATTCCTCCTGTCTGAGCAAGCGCCTGATTGATCAGCGGTTGCGCGATTGTCACCTGCGCAAGATGCGATTGGACGATATAGCGTTGGAGGATGACCGTGGCATTCGCAATCGGCTGGGAGTAGGGAAGCGGCACTTTCGGATCCATCATGGCAAGAACGACCGCGACACCGAGGGCAACCGACAAGAGATAACGAAAAGTTCCCCAGAGATGTGAAAAAAGAGAACGCTTTTGCAGGGGCTCTTCCTCAAAACGTTGTGCCCGACTGGCGGAGACAGCTACAGATGTTGGAAGGGATACATTACCATCACCCTGAGGAATTTTTGAAAGGATAGCCCCGCAATGACTGCAGTAAACCAACGAGGGAGAGTTATCCTGAGTGCAGGAACTGCAGCGGATGACATTCATGATTTCTTAGGTGGGGATTTCCTAGTCTTAGCGGATTCGGGTGCGGAGGTTTTCTTTGCTTCGCTCTTGGGTGCGGAAGCTTCGGGTTTGTCAGTCTTAGAAGGAGCAGAAGAGCTCTCTGCAGTCTTCGCGGGCGAAGATTCGCTTTTTTTAGCGCTTTCCGCCGCGCTCTTGTATCCCTCGCTTCGATAATCGGTGATATAGAAACCTGACCCCTTGAAAATTAATCCTGCCCCCGCTCCGATCAGTCTCTTCACCTTTCCCTTGCCCCAGACCTTCATCCGGCACTTCTCCTTGGGACAGGTTTTAAAGGCATCATCCTTCATGGATTGGAAGGCCTCAAAGGTCTTCTTACACTTGGAGCATTCGTATTCGTAGGTCGGCATGTTTTGATATTGTCAGGTAAAGGTTCCGGCGACTAGAGCAACTCGGCGATCTGAACAGCGTTCAACGCCGCGCCTTTGAGCAACTGATCCCCACTCACCCAGAATGTCAGGGCATTCGGCAAGGCACAATCCAGACGAAGCCTGCCCACCCGACAGTCGTCTTCCCCGCTGCACTCGATCGGCATCGGGTAGATCGACTTCGAGGGGTCGTCATGCAGAACGATGCCCGGTGCAGCCATAAGAACCTCACGGGCTTTCTCAAGCAAGACGGGGTTCTCAAATTCGGCGGTCACCGCCACAGAGTGAGCACGGTAGACAGGGACACGAACACAGGTCACCGAAGCTGTGAAATTAGGGAGGTGCATGATCCGCCGGCCCTCATTCTGCATCTTCATCTCCTCGCGGGTGTATCCATCCTCCAGGAAAGAATCGACATGAGGGAGGACGTTGAAAGCGATCTGGTGGGGATAGACCTCCTTGACGACAGGGCGTCCCCCGGCAATCGCCTCCACCTGGTCACGGAGTTCCTCGATGGCACGGGCACCGGTGCCGGAAACAGCCTGATAGCTCGAAGCAATGACCCTCTTCAGTCCGAAGGACTGATGCAGGGGATATACTGCCATCAGCGTGATCGCCGTGGTGCAGTTTGGGTTAGCCAAAATCCCGGAGTGAGAGGCGGCATCAGCGGCATTGATCTCCGGAACGACCAACGGTACCTCTGGGTTCAGCCGGAAGGCCGAAGAATTATCAACAACGATCGCACCGGCCTTCACCGCGTGAGGAGCGAACTCCTTGGAGATCCCTCCCCCGGCACTGAAGAGTGCGATGTCGATTCCCTCGAAGCTGTTTTCGGTGAGAGGCTCCACCACGATTTCTTCGCCAAGGAACGTTAAGATCTTCCCAGCTGAACGGGGTGAAGCAAGCAGGCGGAGGGATGCGACGGGATAATTCCGTCGCTCAAGAACCCTTATCATCTCGATGCCAACGGCACCGGTGGCTCCGACGATGGCAATATGCTTGGAAGAGGAAATACTGTTGCCTGGAACTATCTTGCTCATGATGTGACGTAAAAATTGCCTTCACTGGGCCCTCTCTGCAAGCATCCAGAAAAGAGAAGTCATGATATCTACGTCAACCAAGGAGAGAGATCGGCCACAGTCCATTGTTATTGATATCAAACGTCAGCTCCTCAAACTTCGAGGCGGAGAGCAGCTGAACGCATCTTATCCTATTTCCAGTTCGCAGTTCGGACTGGGAAGCGAAGAGGGAAGTTTCCGCACACCTACAGGACGCTTCCGGATATGTGAAAAGATAGGTGACCATGCTCCTGCCTGGATGATCTTCAAAGGACGCATCCCGACAGGAAAGATCGCCGCTCCAGGCGGAAAAGAGGATTATGTACTGACCCGCATACTCTGGCTGGAGGGACTGGATGAGGAGAACGAGAACACAAGGAAACGCTACATCTACATCCACGGTACCAACCAGGAGAACCTTATCGGAACTCCAGCCAGCCACGGCTGCATTCGATTAAGGAACCATGAGATGATCGACTTGTATGACCGGGTCGACACCGGCACAGCGGTCCATATCAAGTCCTAATTGCAGCTATCGGATGAAGAGAGGAAAAATTCCTTGGGAATTTGCTTTGTTGGATCGGCTCAAGACCTTAAATTCAGATTTTAGCAACCAGCTTAGAAAGGAGGCGAAATTTATCATGACCATCACCAAGATCGCAGCAGTCGTCGCTCTCGCGGCAGCTACTCTCACACTCGGCGCTTGCGCAACCAAGCAGGCTCCAGTTCCTGCCACCAGCGTTAAGAGCAAGTAATTGTAGCAGGGGGAGATTATCCGATTTCCGGATAATCCAATCTCATTTAAAAAGCCGGGCCGATCTTTCGGTCCGGCTTTTTTCATGAAGCAGAATCTCTTAAAATATCGTTGTACAGAGAAAAGATCGCCGTATGTTTAAATGCCAGCAACCAGCTTACAAAGGAGGCGAATTTTATTATGACCATCATCAAGACCGCGGTGATCGTTGCGCTTGCAACGGCAGCCCTCAGCCTCGGCGCCTGCTGCCACAAGCAGTGCTGCCAGCAGCCTTGCCCCGCCACCGACGCCAAGAGCAAGTAACCCAAATAAAAGCGCCTAGGGTGCATTTATTACTCACTTATGGAGAGCCGGGCCGTTCAATTGGTCCGGCTTTTCCTTTGCTGGGGGCAATAGCTCAGGCAGGGACGCTCACAAATGGGCATCCCTTTCTCAGAAAACGCCAGGGATAATCCGCATCCAGGGTGATCCCGATGCGAGTGGAGACAATCAACTTCTGGCCTTCCATGGCTTTGCTCAACCACCAATTGTTACCAGCAAAGGGATCGCACCCATGATGCCTCCCGGCAATCCCGAGTGCCTGAGTCAGTTTCGCCGGGCCGCTACAGAGATCCTGCAGTTGTTTTCTCTTCCTGCGTGACCGCATGAGCGGGATCCCCTCCGCCGGCTCCAACGCACGGATCAGTACAAAACCTTCGTTCTCACCTCCCTTGACTAGAAAATTGAAGAGCCAGTGCATGCCGTAGTTCAAATAGACATAGGCGGTTCCCGGGGCATGGCTTGACACGAATTCCCGAGCTCCCGCTCTCTTCCATGTATGACAGGCTCGGTCCCCCTTGGCCGCATAAGCTTCTGTCTCCACGATGATGCCGGCCGTGCCATCGAAACCAAGCGTGCAGCCGATCAGCTCACGGGCGCAGATCAAGGGATCGCGTTGAAAGAACTCACGGGTGAGTATCTTCATAATCCCGTGGGATGATCGAGGAAACTCCAGGGAAGGCCTGACTCACTGGCAATAAGTGAAGCTAGCGCCTTCACCCCGAAGGTCTCCGTCGCATAGTGGCCGGCATAAAAAAGATTGATCCCAAGCTCTTCAGCAGCCGTGTAGCTCCAATGCGGCCCCTCCCCCGTCACAAAGGCATCCACTCCAAGGGCGGGGGCACGAGCCACTTCACTTCCCGCACCGCCAGTGACCACCAGGACACTCTTGACGGTCTTAGGTCCACCGGGGGCCAGATGAACGTGACCGCCTACAGCGCCCGAGAGCAAATCGGCAAAGGCCTCGCGCTTTATTGGACCCTTCCCTCTTAGCTCTCCCTGCACACCGACAGTCTGACCCTTCATCTCCAGAGCCGGCTTGATAGCAGATAGACCGAGGGCCCGGGCCAGCAGAACATTGTTCCCGAGCTTCGGATGCAGATCCAAGGGGAGGTGCGAACTGTAGAGAGCAAGGTCGCCGTCCAGGGCAGTCTTGATCTTGCGGTAATGGGCACCGGTCAGTGTCTGCACGCCTTTCCAGAAGAGTCCGTGATGGACCAGCAGGAGCGTACTCGGGACTCTGGAGGACTCGCGGATGACTTCCTCGCACGCATCCACCGCGGCAACGATTCTTGTGACTGATCCGGAGTTTTCGATCTGGAGACCATTCACAGCTCCCGGATAATCGTTGATTTCCTCTGTCTGTAGGAGGCTTTCCATCGTCGAAACGAGCCGGGAAAGTGACTGGAGAGAGTTTTTCATAAAAAAGTTTTTTTAGTTTGGTGTGTGAAAGAAGTTTTTCCCTGACCCGTACTCAGGTAGCAAGGTTAGATGTTACGCACAGGAATCGTCGGACTCCCCAACGTGGGGAAATCAACTCTCTTCAACGCCCTCACCCGGAGCCGCAAGGCCGAGGCGGCAAACTTCCCCTTCTGCACCATTGAGCCGAATGTCGGGGTGGTGAATGTTCCCGATGCCCGGCTTGAGCGTCTGCGGGAGCTTGCCTCCTCCGAGAAGGTCATCCCTGCTGCTATCGAGGTGGTCGATATCGCTGGACTCGTGAAGGGGGCCAGCGAGGGAGAGGGATTGGGAAATAAGTTCCTAGCCCATATCCGCGAAGTTGATGCCATCGTCCAGGTGGTCCGCTGCTTCGAGAATGAGGATATCCATCACGTGGCCGGCTCGATCGATCCGGTCCGCGACATTGAGATCATCACGACAGAGCTGGTCCTTGCTGACATGGCCACCGTCCAAAAAAGGATCGAGCGCCAGAACAAAGCTGCCCGCACTGGCGACAAGGTGGCCAAGGCCGAGATCGAACTTGGGGAAAAGCTCCTCCCTCACCTCAACGAGGGGAAACCTGCTAATACCGCCCAACTCACCGACGACGAGAAGAAACTCATGGCCGGATTCTTCCTCCTGAGCGCAAAGCCAGTTTTGTTTGCCACCAATGTCCGCGAGGAGGATCTCGCGCCGCTCGAGTTGGGTGACTACTCCACCAATCCCAATGTGAAGGCCGTCGTCGAGTACGCCGCGACCCATCACGGCACCGGAACGGTCGTTGTCAGCGCCCAGATCGAGAGCGAACTCTCGGAACTCCCGCCCGAAGAGGCCAAGGAGTACCTGGAGGGCCTCAGTGTCTCTGACAGCGGGGTCGGCAAGCTCATCCGCGGAGCCTATGCCCTGCTGGGACTTCGCACCTACTTCACCTACGGCCCTAAGGAGACCCGCGCTTGGACGATTCGCACAGGCGACAAGGCCCCCGCCGCGGCTGGCGTGATCCACAGCGATTTCGAGCGCGGCTTTATCGCTGCCGAGACCATGGCCTTTGCAGACCTAGACTCACTCGGTTCAGCTCCAAAATGCCGCGAGGCTGGCAAACTCCGCATCGAGGGCAAGGAATACGAGGTCAAGGACGGCGACGTGATGGAATTCCGTTTCAATGTCTGAGCTGGGAGAAGGCTAATTGTCTTTTGGTTCATTGGACTATTGGCTTTGATCCAAACCAATAGCCCAAAAGTCGAGCAGCCCAACAGCCTAGTACGTTTTCCATGATTCCCGATCCTCGCGAAGCGCTCCTTGCTCCCTACGCGCAAAAGGCTTCGGAAAGCGCTGGTCGTCTTTTACCCGAAACAGAACATCCCTTCAGATCCCCCTTCCAACGCGATAGAGACCGGGTCGTTCACGGCACCTCCTTCCGCAGACTCGATGGAAAAACCCAGGTCTTCCTCAACGGTAAGGGTGACCATTACCGCACACGCCTGACCCACACCATCGAGGTCGCCTCGGTCAGCAGGACCATCGCTCGGGCTCTCGGACTGAATGAGGATCTGGCTGAGGCCATCGCACTGGCCCATGACTTGGGACATCCTCCGTTTGGTCATGCGGGAGAGGAGACGCTCGACCGCCTGATGAAGGATCACGGAGGATTCGATCACAACGAGCAGAGCCTCCGCGTTGTCGAGACACTCGAGGAAAGCTATCCCCAGCACCAGGGACTCAACCTCACCCATGAAGTTCTCGAGGGATTGAAAAAACATCACCGGGAGATTGTGAGCCCCGACGGAGCGAGCTATCCCAGCCCATCTCTGGAGGCCCAGGTGGCGAACATCGCGGATGAGATCGCCTACTACAGCCATGACCTCGAGGATGGACTCGCCTCCGGCCTGCTTTCCCAAGAGGAACTCATGAGCCTGGATCTCTGGCGCGAAGCTGATGCCAAAGCCCTTGAGGAATCCGAGGGAACCCTTAGCTCCGCAGGTCCCCGCACCTATCGAAAGTTCGTTCTCCGCTGCCTCATCAACCGTGAGGTGGAGGATCTTGTGCAAACAAGTCATTCCTCCATCGTTACCTCGGGCGTCACAAGTGTCGGGGAGGTTCGTCATTATCCCACCCGTCTGATCAGGTACTCCTCCGATCTCAAATCCCACAACGCCACTCTTCGCAGGCATCTCTATGAGAAGTTCTACCGTCATCCCGAAGTGCATGGCGCCAATGAGAACGCCTGCCAGCAGATGGAGGCCGTCTTTGCCGACCTGATAAGACATCCCGAAAAACTCGGAGTGCGCACCCTCTCGCGTCGGGAGCGCGTCGGCTTGCTGAGAGTCGTTGCCGATTATGTGGCTGGAATGACTGATTCGTACTTGCGATCTCGCCACTGCATTCTGGAATAAGACTCGGGATAACGAGGGTAGTAGCGTTAATCGCTGGCAGTATAAGACATACAGCGTCAGGATCACACCTTGCTTTTCATCCGATCTTCCGAGTCTTTAGTTTAGGAGAATTAGAGGACTGGGACACTCAGTGACCAATTGAAGGGATAGTCTTATTGAATAAAAGATTATTAAGAGAGAATCCCGTAGCGACATCACCGTTTGATACGCTACAAGTCGTACATCCGTCACCGCCTGCATGAAAGAAGCCTCCGCTCTTATTAAGATCAACAAGCTGCTCGAAGCCGCAGGTTAGCGCTTTTTCGGCAATGAGGATGGCCCTGCAAATATTCACTTGGAGCCGAGTGTTGCTCTGAGCGAGCAGGCTTTTGACGAGATCGGGGAAAGCTTCGAGAAGTCCTCCAAGGGCTTTGTCGATTTCCTCATGTTGAACAAGAGGAGATTCCCCCTGATCGTTCTCGAAGCCAAAGCCGAGAACAAGGAGCCCCTGGTCGGCAAGGAACAGTCACGCCGTTACGCCTGCTCATTAGATTCCCGCTTTGTCATTCTTTTCAATGGGAACATTCATTATTTCTGGGATCTGGATCGAGGCAACCCCTCCATCATTACGTTCTTCCCTACTCCCGCCTAAGTGACTGGCTTCCAGAAAGTAACGCCAGATCCACAGAAACTCGTCAAAGAAGTTGTTGATGACGATTACGTCGCACTGACTCAGCGCCCAGGTTAAGCCGCTGAGGCTGAATGGGAAAACGAATCCGAGCGCTCTGACCTCATAGAGATCAACGGCCTCCGTTTCTTACGCCCCCATCAAGAGAAAGCCATCCACGCCGTCCAGAAGTCCGTCTCCAAGGGCAACGACCGCTTCCTACAGGAAGATGGCCACGGGCACCGGCAAGACACTTGTCTCGGCTGCCTTCATCAAGCTTTTCCTTCGCACAGGGAACGCCAGCCGAGTTCTCTTCCTTGTGGATCGACTCGAGTTGGAGAGGAAGGCCGAAAAGTAGATTAACAATATCATCAAGAACGACTTCAAGACCGTCATCTACAAAGAGAACCGAGATGACTGGCGTAGCGCCGAAATCGCCGTGACGACCGTTCAGTCATTTCTTCTTCAATCACTAGTGTCCGGTTGAGAGGGTGATTGGTTTTTGTTGATACTTCAAGATGAGTGATTTGCGATCCAAAATGAATGTGACGCATTTGAACTTTGAACGGCGGTTTTTGAGGATACTCGGCCAT
>Ga0114964_10003332_pt1 | contig 10898 bp, 9 predicted proteins | sample C_131016_MF_Meta_FD_92638 | JGI IMG/M metagenome (GOLD analysis project Ga0114964, IMG submission 92638) | Freshwater microbial communities from Lake Croche, Canada to study carbon cycling - C_131016_MF_MetaG | ecosystem: Environmental > Aquatic > Freshwater > Lake | place: Lake Croche, Canada... | reverse complement strand
TCAGGTTCTGGAGAACCCGGTTTTTATTTTACTAATGACCCCGATTGGGGTACGAACCCATGTTGCCTTGCTGGGGATAGTCTAATTTCTCAAGGGTCAAAACTAATACCTCTGGCTTCCTTAGCGGATGGTAAGGTTCATGATTTAATGAACTGGAGAGGTGAGATGGTGAAAGGGACAGTCTGGAAAACAGGAGCTAAACAGCTATATAAAATTTCATACACCTTTACCAACAGTGATGTAGTTATGAATTTGAGGGCTACTGAAGATCATAAGTTTATGACATTTTCGGGAGATACCAAGACTACCCTTGAGCTTACAGGGGAAACTCTAATGTCCTTTATCAAGGAACCTGTGACAGTGGTTTCTATTGAGAAAGATTCTATTGAAGATGTGTATGACTTTAATCTTTCGGATGATACCCACTGGGGTGTGGTGGGCGGTCTAGTTGTCCACAACTGTGAAATTGCTTTACGACCTTACCAAATGTGTAACCTTTGTGAGGTTAATGCTTCTGACGTAACCTCTCAAGAAGATTTAGAAAACAGAGTTCGTGCTGGTGCTTTTATTGGTACTCTTCAGGCAGGTTTTACTGAGTTTCATTATTTGAGAGACATCTGGAGAAAGACAGTAGAGAAGGAAGCACTTCTGGGCGTATCTATGACTGGTATTGGTTCTGGTGCAGTAATGAACCTTGACCTTAATAAGGCTGGTGATGTAGTCAAGAAAGAGAATGCCAGAGTAGCTGGAATCATTGGTATCAACCCCGCCGCTAGGACAACTGCCGTAAAGCCAGCAGGAACTACTTCCCTTGTATTAGGGAGTTCCAGTGGTATTCACGCTTGGCATAATGACTATTACGTTCGTCGTGTTCGTGTAGGTAAGAATGAGGCTATCTATAGCTACCTTAAAGACAATCACCCACAGCTTATTGAGGATGATTATTTCCGACCTCAAGATACCTCTATCATTTGTGTTCCTCAGAAAGCTCCTGAAGGTTCTATGGTAAGAACAGAAAGTCCTTTAACCACACTAGAGCGTGTAAAGAAGTTCTCTGTAGAGTGGGTTGCTTCTGGTCATTCAAAGGGAAGGAATAGGCATAACGTAAGTTGTACTATATCTATTAAAGAAGATGAATGGGGTGATGTGGGTAAGTGGATGTGGCTTAATAGGGACTATTACAGTGGAATTTCTGTACTTCCATATGATAACGGGACTTATGTACAGGCACCTTTTACAGATTGTACGAAAGAGGAGTATGAAGGTTTGTTGCCACATCTTTCTGCAATTGATTTGACTAAGGTAATAGAAACTGAAGATTCTACAGATTTACAAGGTGAGATAGCATGTGCCGGGGGTGCCTGCAATTTTTAACTACTAATTCTTCATACCACTTGTTCGGAGGTGCTCTATGAATAGTTGTGAAAATTGTGAATGCGGAGGTTGCCAAGACTGCCAGTGTGGCGGTAAAGGCACCAAGTAAAAATAACCCCCTATTGACCCACAGTAGGGGGTTTCTTATTTAAAGGTTGAAAAAACAGGCACCCATTCATTATTGGATTTAGTGTACATTTTGAAACTAGAAAGGGGAACAGAGAAAAAGTCTTCGTTTTTCATATTTACAGTATTTTTTTGAACTACAGGTGAAGACTTTATGGTGTGCATAGAGCACATGATTAAAGTATCATGTAGATTATTTATCATAATAAACATAGCAGAATCACTATCTTTTTTTCTTTCTGCCACATGTACTGAATCACCGCAACGATAATTCCATTTAGAGGTTGTGTTCCAGAAAGTTTTGACTTCCACCTCTACTGGTAAGTCTGTACCATTAAAAGATGCAATAAAATCGTAAGATTTATATTTTTCGGTAAGAGGAACTCTAGATTCTAGACCTTGAGATAATAGAAATTGTTGTGCTGTGGCTATAGCTTTTTGATTATGTTCATCGTAAGATGACCGTATAAAATTTCTATTCATTCAAAGATTATATCATATATATGATAAAAAATCTAGCATCGAGGTTTACCTCCAGAAAGTATCGTATCTATATACTTACTGGAGGTAAACTACCATCACAGGGGCTTTCCATCTGTACCGAAACCCCACTCAGATAGGTCAAGTGGTTCCAAACGTGGAAGGTCATGAATACCGTGTTGATGGTTTAAAGCCTCTACTTCCTCTTGAGAAAGAACACGCACAACCTTCATCTCTCCCGAGATTAGCCACTGCCCTGTCATATTGGGGTTTGTTTTATAGCGGTAGAACCCACCCTTAGGAAGCTGGTCTGTAATGTGGGCAGTACGTGCTACAGGCATTCCATTTTTTCCTATGGTAGCCCTCTTGTTAGCTATATCCTGCCAGTCTACGTCTGCTGGTACTTGAATCTCTGCCCATAGGTAGTCTGGGTTTCGATGGGTAGGTTTTACATCATTTTTATTACCTGCTCCCTTCAATCCTATGTGTGTCGCTACGGGGATATCACCGCTGTGCCAACCGGGGCGATATGCCAAAGCACCAAGTTTAGATTTTATTTTTCCTGAAGCAGGGTCAGGAGGAATCAATTCAGCATCTACCCAAGTATCAAAAGGAACAGGTGTATTGGAATCAACAAAAAGAGAAAAAAGCTTACCGGGGTATTTTTTGTTGACCCTAAAAAGCTTGTACGCCCTTTCTACTTTGGAGGGGGTATAAGCTTCTTCATATCTTGTCCTATAAAGGGGACCTAGGATTGTTGAAAGTTCCATGGACAATTAGTACTGTTTTATGCATAATAGATATATGCAGTCATCGTGGGAATATGGATTTAAGATAGCCAGACGTGCCAGCCTCATGGCTATAGCCCCACGAAAGAACTATCAGATGGGCTCTGCCCTTATCAACGGAAAAAATGTAGTATCTACTGGGTATAACATTTATGGAAAAACACACCCCGAATACACAGACAAAGAAGACGATACCCTTTTAGATTTTTGCAGAAACATACATGCGGAGATGATGGCACTTGCCAAGAGGCGACACCATAGTATAAACAACCTTACCATGTACACCTACCGTGAGCTTGCTGATGGTACTCCCGCTGACTCTACACCTTGCCCTATATGCAGAAAAGTTATGAAGCAGTTTGGAGTGAAAAGGATAAGGTACATAGACCAAGAAGGTGGTTTTATGGAAGAGAAGCTCTAAGGGAATGACTAATTAACCATGCTTGCATACAGCTTTGACCCAGCTACAGACAGTATCACAGCAATGAAGCCCTCTGAAGAAACAAGAACAACACTTATAGCTGGAAAATGTTATGTTTTGTTAAATGGTTCTTCCCTTAGTGTTCGTGGTACTTCAAAAGTAGGTTTGGCTAAAGCGTTAGACACATTATTTAACAAGTCCCAGATAGTGGATAGTGAGCAGAATATTATGATAACCGTGGTTGTCATCAATCCCAGCCTTCACCCCATTTTAACTATAAAAGCTATGAGCCTTGGAACAGCGGTGTTTTCCCTTATTAAGGATAAGCCCTTTGAAATAAAAAACATGTCAAAACCGTTGCAGGGTCTTTTGCACGACAAGCATAAAATCATATCTGGTATGGTTAAAGAAAAAGAACGGGTAAGGCACCCCTCAAAAAGGTTTCCTAAAAAGGATAAGGCTAATGTTTGACTCCATATACAACTCCATATCAAAAGATATGAGCATTCTTCACAAGTCTGTACTTGTTGAAGGTTTAGGTGATGAGCAAAGAGTGTCTGACCTTAAAGACTGGTTAAAAATACAGGCTGATATGGTTATTGAACTTATTTATCCCGCCAGCCTTAATGACAATATACCTTTATTTATGGAGTTTGGAGCATGGTTTCATAAATGGGTAAATGACCACGATGATAAGCCAACCATGGATGATGCCCGTGAATGGTATGCCTCTAGTTCTAAACCTACTACTAAACTGGAAGGAACACTTAAAAAGCTAAATTGGTCGTAATTTACACAAATCACTAAATGGTCTGAGGTATAGACCACATGAGTGACGCTTTTATTGATTTGGATACACAACCGGTTGCCAAGAAGGTTCCTAAGTCATCAGGAATTACTGTGACTCAAACTACCAAGATTCCTTCTGGCTATCTACCCATGGAACTATCAACCAACGGACATTTCGGTGTTCCCAAGCTGTTCCATATTCGAAACTTTACCACCAGTGAGCTTCTAGAGATTTCTTTGTTTCAGACAGAAGCCCTACCCGAAAAGATTATCTCTATTCTTGGGGATATGATTTATGAGAAGTCAGATGTCTCACAGTGGCCTGAGAAGGTTATTGTTGAGCTAATGATAAAAATCTACGCCAACTTCTTTGGTTCAACCCTTACGGACGTGGACTTTCCTTGGAATGATGAAGACGTAGACTGGATGATTTCACATGAGCAGGAAGAGCGTGTGAAAGACCTTAAGTCTGGAAAGTTTATTCCCAAGACAGACATTATGCTTTCCAATATATCTACCATTGACCTTGGTGATGATGTTAAAGATAAAATTGTCATAACAAAAAAAGGGGATGACGGCATTAACCTTAAGTTTTTGTCTTTCCCACGCTACGGCGACAGCCTACTTCTAAGAAAATATGTAAAGGAAAAGTTTTCAGAATCTGACAGGCAGTTCAACCGCATCAAACAGCAATGGGAAATCCTACAGAAGTATATGGATGAGTCCCGTGACCTTAACACCCTTGAGCCTATTGATGATAATGAATACGAAGACTGGCAAAGGAACGAACTAGAAAAGGCTATATGGATGACCAAGGCTTCCCTTGCTATGTACCTTGTAGAGTTTGAAGGGGAAGATTGTTCAAACCGAAGCCTGAGTGACAGGATAAAGTTTCTGGATAGTCCTAAAATCAGCGGTAACCTATATAAGAAACTTCAAACCCATTTCAATAAGGTAGACTTTGGAATTGACCCTATGGTCCCTGTTACTAACCCTATTACTAAGGAAGTATCCAAAAGGGCCTTTACGTTTCGACTCTTGGATATTGTTCAAACCATACTCAAATTCGAGCCTGATGAATATGATATTCAGTATGACGACTAGGTCGGCTAACTCTATACCAGACCTTCTTCAGCTTCCAATACATATTTTCCGTGGGCAGTTTGACCTGCTTAGGAAATCCTTGGAACAAAAACATTCTGACCCTTCCGGTGGGGTTCACATTTCATGACTAATTGGTGAAGCGGGAGACCCATGCCTTCACCTACCAGATTGTTATCAGACCCCTCAAATCCATTTGGTCCACTCTCTGATGATACTATCAGGGAGGGGCTAAATGATTTTGTCACCCGCCTAAACTCTCTGCCTCAAGACATGCAAAACCTCTTGCTATCATTCAATAATGTAAAAAGTCTGATAGAGCTTGGAAAAAAGAAAGAGGATAAGAACACAAAGACTAAAACAGAGAAGGACGAGTTTCTTTCTAAAAAAGAAAAGAAGGAAGTTCTTAAGCAGGAAAGATATATTTCCATGCTTGAGCAGATGCTTGAACTCAAACGGGAAGAAATAGAGTACCGTAAAAATAATCAGGATTTTATTAATGAAGCCTTATCCCGTGCCCTATCACCTGAAACAATTGAAAAGGGACAGGACATTTCGAGAACATATGAAAAACAACAAAGACAAAATCTAGGTGCAAACTTTGGCGGTGCTTTAGGGGAGAACCTTGTTTCGGGTAGCGGTCTTCTTAGCCTTGGAAACATGCTTGTAAAAACCTTTAGCAGAGGTAAATTCGGATTCTCAGACCCCGAAAGTATAGGTAGCTCTACCTATCAAATGAAGTACAACCAGAAGAATATATACTCAAACGCCAAGAAACAATTTAGTGATTTATCTGAGAATACATTTGCAGGTGATGATAGCATTTCTGGCTTAAAGGGAGAGATTGCTAAGTCAAAACGTAGTCTCTCAAAGTTCAGACAGAAGGCTATCAAGGGTAAATCTCGTTCCGATGAAAAGCCAAGTTCAGTTGACCCAAAGACCTACGATACAGATGCAGACCGCACACAGGCACTTATTGTGGCACTTGCCAGACTCCAAATTGGTATGGAGGATGCTGAGGACGAACTTACTCTCGATGGATATGATAATTTAGGTGAGGGCTGGAATAGAATAAGAAATCGAAGACTTAAGTTTAATGAAACTTTCAAAAACCATCAGAAAGCACTTCAAGATTTAGATGAGTCAAGAGAACGTCTAAAAAAGGCAAAGGAAAAGACTAGTATAGCTCAAGAAGAATTTGACGAAGCAAAACGAAAACTAGACAAAGCAAACAGAACTGGCACCGATGAAGAAAAGCTAAAAGCTAACGAGGAGATGCTAGAAAAAGAAAGAAATCTTAAGGAAGCAAAAGAAGCTGAGCTTAAAGCAGAAAGAGACTTAAACGCAAAAAGACAGGGAGTTATTGACGCTGGAAAAGAACATGCAGAAAATGTTCCTACAGAAGAAGCAGAGAATATAAGAAATACTGAAAAGTCTTTTAATGAAGAAATAGAAAAGTCTAAAACTAATATTTCTCAACTAGAAAATGAAATCAGGGAGCACAACGCCAATCTAGACACTCATGCTAAAAATATAGAAAAACTTAGGAATGATATCAAGAAACCTAAGACTGTTACTCCTAAACCTGCAACAACCGACCCAGTTACTGAAACCAAAAAACCAGTTAAGCCTGTTAAGGATAGAAATGGTAAAGAGTGGCCAACCCAAGCAGAGGCAGACTCTTCTAACACAAAAATTAATAAAACGAAAAAAACAGATTTAAACGGAAAAGTATACAATACTGAGGCAGAAGCAAATAGAGCTAATGAGAATATTAGAAATGCAGAACAAAGACGTATATCGGAACTAAAAAGGAATGAAGCTGAAAACCTTGCTAGGCAACGTGCTACTCTTTCTTATGAACATGAAAGAATTAAATTTGATATAGACCATCTTCCAGAAGGAACTCCCGAAGAAGTTAAAAGAAGTTATTTTGCAAAAAGTTTTGATGAAGCGGATAAATTTTTAAAAGAGGTCGGAAGGGGAATTAAATCAGTTTCAAAACTAGCTTTTGGTCCTTTGATGGGCGCAATTACTATTTATTTTGAATATAAAAGATACGAAGAACACATGAAAGAACAGGAAGCAGTTAAAGAGTTTAAAGAAACTCTTATCAAAACTGGAAGCTTTGAAAAATTTACTTCTGCTATGATATCAGCGGGTATAGACCCACAGTTTTTGTTTCCAAAAGACCAAGAAATATTAAAGACTGTAAAAGAAAAGGACCTTTCTTTATTTGAAATAATAGGAAATACGGTTTCTGGATTAGTTAATCAAGGAGCAAATGCATTATTAAACACTGGACAAACTTCAGGAAACCTATACAAGGTAATGTCTATTTTAAAAGAAACAGTAGGTGATAACGAAGAAGACATGGCTCTTGCCCGAAGTAATAGTAGTTTTGACCCTTTTGAAATAATTACTATGGGTTTGGCTAGATTTGATAGGTCTTCTATTGATAAAAAGTTTGCTAGTTTATTGTATAATAAATACAAAAAATTAGCTCCTAATAACACTGCATTATTAAAAGACCTTCTTAATAGAGACCTTAAAAGAGACCATCCTCAATATGAATACTGGGTTAGGTGGGAACCTTCCTTTAGTACTTTACTTTGGCAACCATTAGGAAAAAAGCTAATATCTGGAAATATGGGAATACCAATAGATAAAGATGATAAAGAATTATTAAGCCTCTTAGACAAACATCAGAAAAAATCGTATATCTATAGAATTAATAAAGCTGTATATGTAGACCCTAGCAATATAGAAATATTAAAAGAACGTGATAAACAAATGAGGGAAGGAAATATTATTCCTGAAACTACAACAGATGTTGAACTATTGTACCCCCTGTTATCTGGTACTAATATAAGAAATATATATGATATACTATCAGTAAAGAGCACTAATGATTCAAAGATACAATTTGATTTAACTCCAGAATCACTTCTTTTCCACCAAGGTGGTCGTACCCCTAACGTACCTGTAACCCTGCAAGCAGGAGAAATATTCTTTACCCCAGCCGAAGGAAAAGACCTAGTAGACAAGCTTGAGCAGTGGAGGGAAGTCCGAGTTGGACTAATTAAGCTCAAGAACGAACACTCCTCTGCTCTTAGAGAGGTCAAGGAAAAGAAGGGTAGACTAGCCTCATGAGTGATATAAACGCACCTAAACCTGACCTCAACCAACTTCTCACCGACCTGATAAACCGCCTATCTTCCCTTCCTGAAGATATAACTAAACTTGTTACAACAGTTCAAGGTATAGGTAATCTTCTAACGAGACAACAAGAAGACTCTGATTCTAGAGAAAGAAGGAACAAGGACAAGGAAGACTTATATACTCAGGCAGAAAAGGCAAAGATAGAAAAAGAAACACGTAAAATAAACATGGTTGAAAGCCTTCTTGAGTTGCAAAAAGAACAGATAGAACTTCTTAAAAATCAACCCGATGCGTTTCAAAGACTACTTGACCAAGCCACCTCAAAAGAAGCACGTAAAGAGGGACAAGGCATAGCCCAAGACTACGAAAGAGGTCAGAGACAAAATCTAGGCGCAAACTTTCGTGGTGCTTTAGCGGAGAACCTAGTAGAAGGAAGTGGTTTGCTTAGTTTAGGAAACCTTATTCTTAAATCCATTAGCGGTGGAAAATTAGGAACATCAGGTTCTGAAAGCCCCGGCTCAACTACCAGCCAAATGAAAAACAACCAACGAATGCTGAATAAGAATGCTCGTGCTAGGTTTGGTGACCTTTCTGAAAGAACCAACGCCTACGCTTTACCCAATGAAGAAAGAGAAAGCTATCTTGCTAACCTAGAGAGAAAAAAATCCCTCAGGCTTAGCCGTAACAAAATGCAACAGGATGCACTTTCTCGACCGGGAAGGCGTGGACCTAGAAGAAAAGTTAACGATGCCATTATAACTAAAGACGGTCAAGTAATAGAAACAGATGAAGAAGACAATATTTTTGCAACTAAGAGCCCTATAGGGGGTGGGCAGGGTAAACCAACCAGCCTTGACCCTACTATAATGGATGCCTTTGAGAACCCAGCCAATGCCCCTATTGTCGCAATTAACCTTCTTAATGATATGAACAAAAGCTTTAAGAAGTTTATGGACGGTGGAGAAAGTGATGCAAGTGGTCAGCCTATGGGGGGTCCATTAAGCTTCTTATCTGGTGCCGGTGGTAAAATGTCAAGGCTGGCTAAAAAAGTTCTTATAGGTGCGGCTGTCGCAGCGGCTGTTATTGGAATAGGTGTGTTTATTTACGAAAGTATTTTTGGTAAAAAGCCTGAGAACCAATCTTCCCCTGCAAGCAGTACTCAAGGTACTACCCCATCCGGTAATGTGGCTCGAAGTACATCGGGGTCACCGGGAGTAGATGCATTAAGTGGTTCGGTTAATACTTACGGTAACCAATCTGGTATCACTAAAAATTCTGTAGGTACTTCTTACGGTAGCTCTAACCTTCCTTCTCTTTCATCATTAAATGATATATCTCAACACCAAGGTGGAGTTACTCCCTACAGTAGTGGCTCAACCTACCATCAGGGTGGTAACACAAGCTACAGTAGTGGCTCAACCTACCATCAGGGTGGTAACACCAGCTACAGTAGTGGCTCAACCTACCATCAGGGTGGTAACACCAGCTACAGTAGTGGCTCAACCTACCATCAGGGTGGTAACACCAGCTACAATCTTAATAACTCTCCCTACTACCACGCAGGAACAGACTCAAGCTCTATGGGTGTTAATTTCCCTGAAGGTATGTATGAAGGCGACCCCGGTATAGTTAGAAGCGTGGGTGGGGATGTCGGTGGTCAAATAGGTACAGACCAAAAAAGGTCTATTCCCGGTGGGTCAAGTGTAGCCTCTAAATCAGAAGTAAAGAACCTATCTGACCTTTTAGAAAAAATTGTAAACGATGGAAGAGAACTAATTCAGGTGACAAGGCTGAATGTTGAGGAGACAAAGAAATTGGGAGAAAGAGATGACAGCCCCGTTCCTATTGCTCCTAGAAATAATCAAATAAGGGCAAGTCAATAATGGCTGAAAAAATTCTAATGTCATTACCCGGACCTGCAATAAGACTCACTAGGAAAAAGTGGGAGTCGGGTGAGGTGGCTTATGCGTGGGTTTTACCTATGACAGAAGAGGTTGTTATATCAGCCTCTCAACAAATATATCGTCCACTAGAAGAACTGGTTAACTATATATCTAAAACAGCTAATTCTCTTCTTGCTGGCGGAAAAGAGTTGGCTACCATTGCTGAAATACCTACGGAAATAACTAAAGTCTTAGGAATTCAACTTGTCAATAAAGGTTTTTATGCCAATGCGTGGAGAGGTTCAAATCCCGGTTCTTTGTCAGTTACGGTTAAGATTTATCGTGGTATGGATAAAAATGATTGGGACCCAAAAACATCAGTATATGATATCTCCAATAGAATAATGGCAGAAACCCTTCCAGATCAAAAAGGAATTCTGTTAGCACCTATGCCAAACGGTCTTGGTATTTTTTCGGCATATGTACAAACGTATTTTGCGGGAGATAACGCAGTCAATTCAGGTGGAACAAATTACACTAAAACGGTACTTGATAAAGCAGAATCTGTTACTAAAGGTACATCAGCTTTAACATCTTCAGCAAATAATAAAATGGCTGGTATTGCAACAGATAACAGTGATAAATAATCAAATACATGGTATGTAGAACTTGGATATTTTAATGGTAACCAAACTTTTACTCAATATCACCAGCTTCCAGATTGCATAGTGGAATCTTCCACCATAAAATGGGGTAAATCGGTAGGAAGGTCTA
>Ga0114964_10003330_pt1 | contig 10902 bp, 8 predicted proteins | sample C_131016_MF_Meta_FD_92638 | JGI IMG/M metagenome (GOLD analysis project Ga0114964, IMG submission 92638) | Freshwater microbial communities from Lake Croche, Canada to study carbon cycling - C_131016_MF_MetaG | ecosystem: Environmental > Aquatic > Freshwater > Lake | place: Lake Croche, Canada... | reverse complement strand
TTGGATGTTGGTGCCCGCACGATCAATGAGGAAATGAAACTGGCCGCCGTTGCGGCTATTGCGCGCTTGGCGCGTGAGGCACCGTCGGACGTAGCGGCAAAGGCCTATGGCGGCGAAGTTTCAACCTTTGGGGCTGAATCGCTTATTCCAAGCCCGTTTGATCCGCGGCTGATTTTGCGCATCGCACCAGCGGTCGCTAAAGCAGCCATTGCCTCGGGCGTGGCGCGTAGACCGATTACCGATTTTAAGGCCTATGAGGAGCGCCTATCAGGCTTTGTATTCCGCTCCGGCTTCATCATGAAGCCGATCTTCGAACAGGCGAAAACGGCCCCAAAGCGCGTGATCTATTCGGACGGTGAGGATGAGCGTGTGTTGCGTGCGGCGCAAATTGCGATTGAGGAAGGCTTTGCCATTCCAATGCTGATCGGTCGGCCAAGTGTGATCGAAAGCCGTTGCGAGCGCTATGGTTTGAGCATCCGCCCCGGCAAAAATGTTGAGGTTATCAATCCGGATGATGATCCACGCTATCGCGATTATGTGGCAACGCTGATCGAGTTGATGGGTCGTAAAGGCGTCACGCCCGATGCCGCCCGTACGTTAGTGCGAACCAACACAACCGTGATTGCCGCCATCGCCGTGATGCGGGGCGATGCGGATGCGATGATCGCCGGTTTGGAGGGACGGTTCAACTCCAAGCTTCGTAATATTCGCGATATTATCGGTTTAAAGCCCGGCGCGCGTGATCTCTCCGCGATGACGTTGATGATCACGACAAAGGGTCATTATTTCTTGGCCGATACCCATGTTAAACATGATCCGAATGCCGAGGATGTGGCCGATATCGCGCTTTTATGCGCCGGTCATGTCGCGCGGTTCGGTATTACGCCAAAGATTGCATTGCTTTCGCATTCCGATTTTGGCGATTCCGATGCCCCGTCCGCCATCAAAATGCGTCAAGCTTTAGCGATTATCCGTGCCCGCGCGCCGGATCTGGAAGTCGATGGCGAGATGCAGGGCGACACCGCTTTGGTGCAAGCGATCCGCGCCAAGCGCCTACCGGATTGCTCGTTGGATGGGGACGCCAATATTCTGGTGATGCCAAATTTGGATGCCGCCAATATCGCCCAGCAGCTGATCAAAGTCTTGGCCGATGCCTTGCCGGTAGGGCCGATTCTCTTGGGTACAGCAAAGCCAGCGCATGTGCTCACCACGTCGGTTACCGCGCGTGGTGTGGTCAATATGACGGCCTTAGCCGTGGTCGAGGCGCAAGCAAACGTGAAGTGATCAGATTTATTTCTGATCGATCTGGAGATCGAAGAGATCAAGGATCGCCGCGGGGCCAGCACCCGTGGCGGTATCCGAAAGCGTGACACCCGCCGGACTCTTGGCTTGCGCCGCAATCATCAAGCGATTGGGCTTTCCAATAAAATTGACGATGGCTTGGGTAAGCGTCTTCGCATTCGGCGACATGCCTAAATAAATCTGCAGGCTGGCAGCCGCAGCCGAGGCATAAGAGGCTCGTATTTCGGCAGGTGTGCGCTTGGTTTTGATGGCTTGTTGGTCAATTAGGCGCTCGGCAATGCCTTTGTTCTCAACTGTAAAGGCAAACGACTTCAAGCTCGCGCCCAAGAGCATCAAGGGTGCGTTGTTGGGGTTGGCCGCCAGCGCTGAGGCTGAAACATTGCCCAGCGTGCCCGAAAGCGTAAGCCCAGCCATGTTTTCGGATGAAAGGCTGGAAAGCAGGGCTAAAGTTTGCCCTTTTTGATCGAGTGTTATCTTAACCGTGCCCGAAGCATCGATATAACGATATCCAAGTCCCATCAGGGTTTGAAGAGCGGGTTCTTTGTTATCACTCGGCAGAGGCCCCGTAAGCCCGGCAAAGCTTAATTCGACACCGGTGGGTAGGCCATCGGCACCCATATCGGATGCCAACACAAACGACCGAAGGCCAGAATGCTTTATGCCGTCGATATTCGCATCAATCGATAGATTGTTGAGTTCGATATGGCCGATCAAGGGCGCAAAGAGTGCCGGATCAAGGTTGGACGGGGTGGCGTTTGGCTTGCTCAAAGCCTTACGCAAGCCATCGAGCACCTGGCCGAATTTGATATCATTCTGCGCGATGCTGCCGATTTTCATCCGGAAATCGTCAACCGCCATGTCCACACCTTCGATCTGGTAGGACGATGCCGTATCAACGCCACCATGATAGGAAAACCGCTTAAGGGTCGCAAAATTTGTTGGTGTTTTTGTCTCGCGGATGGCGATGCCGGATACCTCAATCGAACCGGTCGATAGGGACGACAACAGATCCACCACATCAAGCATCATGGCGGAAAGTTCAGGGTCCGTCGGTGGATTGGGATCGGATTGATGTTTTAAAAGCCGTTCGGTGATTGCAGCAAAGCCGTCTCCGGTATCTTTCAACCGCTCGTCCGTAACCTCGATTTTATCAATCGATAGCGTCGGCCCTTCAACGCCCTGCAGCGCGATCGATTCAACGCGGGCGAGCTTGTAAGCTGTGCGGAATTCGGTCGATTTTGCGTCTTTTGGGGAAGTGCCAAAACCGAGAATGAGGCCAAGATCGACATGGTCGAGGGCGAGAGAACCAGCTGATCCTGTGCTCGTCTGACCCGGTGCTGCAATCGAACCAAAATTAATCTGATCGGTACGGATCGTGCCCGCAATACCGGCCTTAATGTCAGTCAGAACGACGTTCGAAAACAGAGTTGTTGACGATTGCCCGCCTAAAGTCTGAGTTTCACGTACTTTCGCAATGCGAATAACGGAGGCATCGAGCGTGGCGAGCGCCTTGGCTTGGGCGGCGGCATCTTTGCCATGAAGCATGATTTCCAAGCTTTCGGGGGATAGATTGAGACCCTCGAACTCAACACCCTCCGCCTTGAATTCGGCCATACCGGACCGGAAAGTGAGGCTATCGATGCGTGCGGGCTCTGCTGCCCAAGCAAAACCGGTGGCAGAGCTAAACGCGAACAGGAGCAGGGCGAACGTAACAAGCCCTTTTGATAGACGCGGCATGCCGATTGACCTCAGCTAGGGTGGTAAAGCAAAGCATATTACGCAACACAACACGTCAAACGGATGAAGAGCCTATGCCGCAGGTCGGAAGGTCTGCATGACTGCCGTGATATCGTTCATGGATGGTAGGCCATTCTCATTGCCCAATTTTTGAATTTTATGCGTTGAAGCCGCGCGGGCAAATTCAAAATGCTTTTCCCAAGGAAGCGCAGGGCGGGCGAGATAGGAATACATATAGGCACCGTGGAACACGTCACCTGCACCATTGGTGTCAATGATAGCCGATGACGGGACGGACAGCGGCGGCTGAACGCGTACCGTGCCGCTCTCATCATACCAGAGCATGCCGCGTTCGCCGCGCGTAACACCGCCAATTTTGACGCCTTTGGCCTTTAACAGGTCGATCAGGCCCTTATCATCAAGGTTGAGCTGCTCGGCCAAACGCTCTCCGCAAATGGCGACGTCGATATGCTCGAGCAGATCCATGGTATTGGAGCGAACGCCGCCGCCATCAAGCGAAACGAGTGCACCCATCTCGCGGCAGGTCTTGGCGTAATGGATCGCCGCATCGCCCATATGGCCATCAAGATGCAAAGCGCGGCAGCCATCAAGCCTAAGGGTCGGGAAGGGGTGGAGATAATCATCATCGCGGCAGCGGATAATCGCGCGCTTGCCATTGTTGGGGATGACGAAGGCCAGCGAGCTTTCCTTTACCTTCCGTCCATGCACCGGAATGGCGTATTTGGCCGCCATATCAAGAAACATGCGCCCGAGCCAATCATCGGCCAGCGACGTCAGAAGGTCCGGAACCACACCGAGCTTGGCGCAACAAAATGCCGCCGTAACAGCATTGCCACCAAATGAAACGGCATAATCCTGTGCAACCGTTTTATCATCGCCCGACGGAATGTGATCGGTCAGGAAGGTGACATCGATATAGGTCTGCCCAATAAAAAGCGCGTCCATGGCGTCTCGCTAATCCAGTCTGTGAAAAAATAGGCTTCTTTCGATTGGATCAAATTGACGCGTTGGACAAGTAAAAAGTCTCAATAAAGACCGATATTTTAGCCAATAGAGAAACTTGTGCCGCATCCGCAGGCAGCCGTTGCGTTCGGATTGGAAACCCGGAAGCTTTGTCCCATCAGGTCATCGACAAAATCGAGCGTTGATCCTTCCACAAAGGGGAGGGACACCGAATCAACCAGCACCACCACGCCATCCTTCTCCACGCTCAGATCATCCTCGTTGCGGGCATGATCAAAGGTGAATTGATATTGAAAACCAGAGCACCCTCCGCCACTGACACTGACCCGCAGCATGGATCCGGCTGTTTCAGCCGTCATAATCGAGGCGATCCGACGCGCAGCGCGCTCGGTAACGGCGAAATGTGTCGAGGGTGCGGATATTTCAGACATTTTGATTGGTTTTCGCTGACACAATGCTGGATTAAGATGATTAGAAATAGGATGGTGATCGGGTAATTTCAATAACCAGATGACGATTTTGAACCAATTCAAGATTTTGACCGGAGGCAAAGGTGGACCGCAGATTTGACCGATGGCGCGCATCTTACGCTTCAGACCCGGCGGCGTCTCGCGGCAGGCTTTTTAAAGAGGAAACATCGTCAACCCGCAGCGAGTTTCAGCGTGATCGCGACCGGATTATTCATTCCACCGCGTTTCGTCGGTTGAAACATAAGACGCAAGTGTTTGTGTTTCACGAAGGGGATCATTTTCGCACCCGCCTGACCCATACGATCGAAGTAGCCCAAATCGCCCGTTCAATCGCGCGAGCCTTGGGGCTTGATGAGGATTTGGCCGAGGCGCTGGCTCTGTCACATGATCTTGGTCACACGCCGTTTGGCCATACCGGCGAGGATGTGCTTGATGATTGCCTCGCTCCCTATGGCGGGTTCGACCATAACGCACAGGCGCTGCGGATCGTGACGACACTTGAGCGGCGCTATCCTGATTTTGACGGGTTAAATCTGAGTTGGGAAATGCTCGAAGGCCTCGTCAAGCATAATGGACCGCTGCTGGATAATGCAGGGCACCCGCTTTCCCGTTACCAAAAGCGTGGTGTTCCTGCGGATATACTAAACGAAGACGCAAAGCTTCATCTCGAACTGGCCTCTTTTGCGGGGCCTGAAGCGCAGGTGGCGGCTTTGGCGGATGACATCGCCTACAACACGCATGATCTCGATGATGGATTACGCGCCGGCCTGTTTCGATTGGCTGATGTGACGGACGTTCCGTTTCTGGCCGCTATTATGGCCGAGATCGAAGCCAAATGGCCGAAACTTGAGGAAAGCCGGGCTGTCCATGAATTAGGGCGACGGTTGATCACCCGCTTCGTCGAAGGGGTAATCGGGGAAAGTCGCAAGCGGTTGCTCGCGTTTGAGGGGTTGGAGGTAGCGGCCATTCGCGCGGCTGATGCACCGGTCATCGCCTTTGATGCGACGCTGCAACAGGCCGACCGCGACATTAAGCGGTTTCTATTTGCCCGCATGTATCGCAATGCCAATGTGATGCGTGTTCGGGGCGAGGCCGACCGCGTTGTGCGTGATCTTTTTGCTGCTTTCACATCCGATAGCAGCCGATTGCCCGAGGATTGGCAAACGCGATTAACGGGCACTGACGAGGCTGAACGCGCCCACCACATCGCCGATTATATTGCGGGGATGACCGACCGCTTTGCATTACAAGAACATAAGCGGCTGTTTGACGTCACCCCGGATTTACGTTAGCCGCCAACAACCTTCTTTTTCCAAAGCCCATCTAAGCCGAAACGAGCCCATTTATGAACCTCTTCGATATTTATCAGCGGCGGATCGCAGCCCTTGTGAGCGAACTCGGTTCGTCTGGCGTCTTGCCGAGTGGTTTGGATGTATCAAAAATTGTCGTCGAACCCCCGCGCGACATGTCCCATGGCGATCTTGCGACGAATGTGGCGCTGGTGCTCGCCAAAGAAGCGGGGCTCGCACCGCGCGCCTTGGCCGACATGCTGGTTGGCCCGTTTGCCTCTTTCGAAGGCGTGGAACGGGTGTCCATTGCGGGGCCGGGATTTATCAATCTCACATTGAACCCTTCTGTTCTGCATGGCGTTTTAAGCGCCGTTCTCGAAAAACGCGGTGATTATGGCCGAAGCGCCGTTGGTGGCCAACATAAGGTGAATGTCGAGTTCGTGTCGGCTAACCCAACCGGCCCGATGCATGTCGGCCATGGCCGTGGCGCCGTGTTTGGCGACGCGCTCGCAGGCCTGCTCGGCTTTGCGGGCTTTGATGTGACGCGTGAATATTACATCAATGATGCCGGTGCGCAGGTCGATGTCTTGGCCCGCTCGGCCTATTTGCGATACCGCGAGGCACTCGGCGAGGAAATCGGCGCAATTCCGGAAGGGCTTTATCCGGGGGATTATCTGGTCCCGGTTGGCGAGGCCTTGGCCAAAGACCATGGCCCGACTTTGCTGCAAGCCCAGGAAAAAGACTGGCTTCCCGTTGTTCGCGCAACCGCGATCGCCATGATGATGGATATGATCCGTGAGGATCTTGCAGCACTTGATATCCGGCACGATGTCTTCTTTTCCGAGCGCACTTTGGCGCATGACGGGCCTATCGATCTCATACGGCACATGATGGATGAATTAACCGCGCGCGATTTGATCTATCAAGGCCGCTTGCCCCCGCCCAAGGGCGCGCCGGTCGAAGATTGGGAAGATCGCGAACAAACGCTGTTCCGCGCCTCCAATTTTGGCGACGATGTGGATCGGCCTTTGCTCAAATCGGATGGTGCATACACCTATTTTGCTGCTGATATTGCCTATCATCTTTCAAAATTCCAGCGCGGCTTCCCGTTGATGATCGACGTATGGGGCGCCGACCATGGCGGCTATATCAAACGTATGACGGCAGCCGTTCGCGCCGTAACGGCGGGGAAGGGCGAACTCGACGTCAAGATTTGCCAACTCGTGCGGCTCCTTCGCAACGGTGAGCAGGTTCGCATGAGCAAACGCTCGGGCGATTTTGTGACGTTGCGCGAGGTTGTGGATGAAGTTGGCCGCGATGCTGTTCGGTTTATGATGTTGTTTCGTAAAAACGACGCGACGCTTGATTTTGATCTTGGCAAAGTGATCGAACAATCGAAAGATAATGCGGTTTTCTACGTTCAATACGCTCATGCGCGGTGTGCTTCGGTCTTGCGGCAGGCTGGAACGATCCTTCCCGATCTAAAGCATGAAATTTTACTTGAATGTGATCGGTCTGGATTAACCGATGAGGCTGAACTTGCCGTCATCCATCGGATCGCCCAATTCCCGCGCGTTGTTGAAGCGGCCGCTCTCGCCCATGAGCCACACCGTTTGGCTTTCTTCCTTCATGATTTAGCGAGTGATTTCCATTCGCTATGGAACCGAGGGAAGGATTCGCCGCATTTACGTTTCGTTATTGATAGTGATAGAACAATCACGACGGCTCGGCTTTCGCTTGTTGAGTCGGTACGAAGTGTAATTGCTAGCGGATTATCGGTTCTTGGTGTCTCTGCTCCGGATGAAATGCGCTAAGCCTTATCCTTCGTTTCTGCGTTGACCTTCGTTTGTTGCCCAATAGGCTTGTTCGCATGACCGATGATTATCAAAACCGGCCCGGCGTGAATCTAGACGAGCTGGAAAGGCAATTGCGCGTCGCATCGCGGGCGCATGGGTCAGCTGCTGGTGCGGCCTCTCCACCGGATAAGGTAGAGCAAAAGATAGTTGCTATACCCGACATTGAAGCATTACGACGCGATTTTGGGCTTAAAAGGTCGGCTGACCAGATAACGCAGCCGGATTTTGGCCAAGATGATTTTCAGCCTGGCCAACCACCGGCTTTCTTAAGACAGCAGCCTCAGTCACCACCGCCGCCCGCTCAGACAAACCCATTCGATGATCGCTTTCCGGTAATCGATCGGAAACAGAAAAAGGGTTCGTCGGCTTTTCGCGCTCTGTTTTCGGGTGTCGTTGCACTGTTATTGGTAGCTTTTGGTTATTTCTTTTATTCGGGCAAACTGGCTTTGAGCGTTTCCGTTGCGCCTGATCAGAAGAACATCCCGGTGATCAAAGCCGATCCGAATCCGGTGAAGATTGTTCCTGAAGCAGCTAAAGCGGATGAAGCTGCCCAACCCGGGGCGGAATTATTTGGTAAAAAGGGTGGTGAAATAACAACGCCGCCGACCACGCGGAATTCGTCCGAAGCACCTGTCGATGTGAACGCTGTTGTAAAAGGTGCAGGATCAAAATCGGCACCCTTGGTTCCGGGTATGGGTGAACCCAAGACGGTTCGCACCGTAACCGTTCGGCCTGATGGTACCTTGATTGGTGATCCGACACCTCAAAACTCGGTTCAGGCTTCGAACTCAGCGCCTGTTGTTGCAACACCTCCGGCTGCGGCTATGACCCAAGAGGCACCTTCCGTTGCGGTTTCCCAGGCATCAGCGCCAGCAAAGCCTATTGCACAGGCTCAGCCAGTGGACACACCACCAGCATTACCTGCTGCGCCGAAGGAAATGCCGACGATCGAGGGCTTGCCTGTTCCGTTGCCGTTCCCGCGGCCAGTCGAGCTTGATGCGGTTGAAGCAAAATCGGGTGCGTCAACGGACGCTCTAGATGCGCTTGTCGCGGCGGCTACTACAGCTGAGCCGGACAAGGCGAGTGAGGCGATGCCGCTTCAGCAAGCCATTCCCCCGGGCGGCGATTATGCGGTGCAATTTGGAGCGTCAACCGTTGAGACCGAGGCCAATTCATTAATGGCCAAATTGAAGGGGCCGCTTGCCGATTTGTTGGGTGATCATCCCCTTTCGGTCGTAAAGGGCGATAGCGGAGGCAAGACGGTTTTCCGGGTGCGCGCTCTGGGCTATTCCCGCGACGAGGCAGCTGCAATCTGTGCGACGGCGGGTGCTGCGGGCACAAAGTGCTTTATTGCCAAGAATTGATCCCCCTCTAACGGATAGCTGGCTGTATGCGTTGCAAATCTCTCATCCTTGGTTGCGCCGGGTTGGCTTTCACTCCGGAAGAGAAAACCTTTTTCTCGACGGTTAGGCCTTGGGGACTGATTTTATTCCGTCGCAATATCGCTGATCCAGATCAATTAAAGGCCTTGTGCGCTCGGTTTCGCGCTTTGGTTGGCCGTGACGATGCGCCTGTATTGATTGATCAAGAAGGTGGGCGGGTACAACGGATGGGCCCACCGCTTTGGCGGCGTTATCCGGCTGCGCGTAGCTATCTCGAAGCCACATCGGGTGATGTAGCCAAGGCGAGCGCGCTGGCTTCCATCGGCTCGCGCCTGATCGCACATGATTTAAAGGCTTGCGGCATTACGGTGGATTGCATGCCGGTTCTGGATTGTCCGGTGGACGGCGCCAACGATGCCATCGGTGACCGTGCTTATGCGCGTGATCCGGAAGCCCTGTCTCACATCGCACGAGGCGCGGCGGAAGGGCTTCTGGATGGTGGGGTTCTTCCGATCATCAAACATATGCCCGGCCATGGTCGCGCTATGGTAGACAGCCACTACGCACTACCCGTTGTTAAAGAGGACCGCGCGACGCTCGAAGCCAGTGATTTCCTGCCATTTCGGACACTAAACCATTTTCCGATCGCGATGACGGGGCATATCGTGTTCGACGCGATAGATCCTTCTCATCCGGCCACAACGTCAAAGGCGGTCATCGAAAGTGTCATCCGTGGCTGGATCGGCTTTGATGGTCTTTTGCTCAGTGATGATCTTTCGATGAAGGCATTATCAGGCGATTTTAGCCAGAAAACTGAAGCACTCTTTGCCGCCGGATGTGACATCGCGTTGCATTGTAACGGCCTCATGGATGAAGCAAGCGAGGTTGCAGCGGCAGCGCCCGAGCTGGCGGGGCGTAGCTTTGAGCGGGCAAATTCGGCTCTTTCTTGGCTCGATAGGCCACAAACCGTGCTGGATCCTGTGGAAGCAGGCGAAATAATCGATCGCGTGCTTGCTCTTCAGGCCTGAAGTCGCCAGACTCCCACCGGTATTCGGGGTTATGAATGTCGATGTCTGACGCAAGGTTTTTTGGCGAACCGGAATTTGACGACGCGCGTAGCGCGAGCGATCCGGTATGCATGCTCGATCTTGATGGATTTTCGGGCCCGCTCGATTTGCTTCTTGAATTAGCGCGGCGGCAAAAGGTGGATCTGGCTAAAATTTCGATCCTTACTTTGGTGCAGCAATATTTGACATTTATCGAGGAAGCCCGCGCTTTACGGCTGGAATTGGCGGCCGACTATTTAGTGATGGCGGCTTGGTTGGCCTTTCTCAAATCGCGTTTGTTGCTGCCCGTTGCGGCCTCTCCCGATGAGCCAAATGCCGATGATCTGGCGGCAGCGTTAGCCAACCGATTGCGGCGTTTGGAAGCCATTCGCGCGGTTTCGCGGCTCTTGCAGGAACGCCCGCAATTGGGGCGCGATATCTTTGCCCGTGGCAATCCGGAGCCTATAGCCCTCAAGCGCGTATCGCTTTGGGAAGCCTCCATCCATGATTTGCTGTCGGCCTATGCCCAGCAAAGGCAGGTGAAGGCGCTGGCCCGCATTTCGCTTCGCAAACGCCATGTTTGGTCGCTGGACGCTGCACGTGCAGCGCTTGAACGCCTGATCGGCATGACGTCGGATTGGTCCGTTTTAGACGAATATTTGATTGCCTTTATCGTCGATCCATCGATGCGGCGCACCGTTAGGGCGACGTCACTATCGGCGACGCTTGAGCTTGTGAAAGAAGGACGCGCGGAAATTCGGCAGGAGCGTACCTTTGCGCCCATCGAAATGCGTGCGATCCGCAATGCACCTGAAAGGTCTGTGGCATGAGGGCTG
>Ga0114964_10003328_pt1 | contig 10902 bp, 7 predicted proteins | sample C_131016_MF_Meta_FD_92638 | JGI IMG/M metagenome (GOLD analysis project Ga0114964, IMG submission 92638) | Freshwater microbial communities from Lake Croche, Canada to study carbon cycling - C_131016_MF_MetaG | ecosystem: Environmental > Aquatic > Freshwater > Lake | place: Lake Croche, Canada... | reverse complement strand
TTAGAATGGTTCGTCTTGGTAGCGATATTCTGGCTGTCTTTACTGAGCCTACTTGGTCTCGTTTCTATGATAGACCAGACGTCCAAGCGTATTGTGAACGGGCGCTTGCCGCAGTTGGGCAGGCTGCTAGGGATCTTGGTGTGCGTCTCAGTTTTCATCCTGGCCAGTTCTGTGTCTTGGCCAGTGATAGGCCGGATGTTGTGGAGCGTTCTATAGATGAGTTTGAGTATCACGCGAACATGGCACGCTGGATGGGCTATGGCCAGACCTGGCAGGATTTCAAGATCAACGTGCACATCGCGGGTAGAGCCGGTCCAGCTGGTATCAGAGCTGCCTACGGTCGGCTATCACCAGAGGCCCGCAACTGCATCACCATCGAGAACGAAGAAAACGCATGGGGGCTAGATGCTTGCCTTGAGCTTGCTGATCATATTCCCATCGTGCTTGATATCCATCACCACTGGGTACGTGAGGGGGAATATATCTCACCTAGCGATGCTCGCGTGGCTCGTGTGCGCGATAGCTGGCGAGACGTTCGCCCTGTACTACACTATTCTGTCAGTCGAGAGGACTGTCTCACAGATCATAGCACCTCAGCGTTGCCCCACATGGCCACGCTGCTAGCTCAGGGACACAAGAAAGGCAAGCTGCGTGCGCACAGCGACTACTACTGGAACACAGCTGTGAATGCCTGGGCCCTGAGCTTCCTTGCAGATTTTGACATCATGTGCGAGAGCAAGGCCAAGAACTTGGCCAGCCAGGCTCTGTTCGAGCAAGCATTGCACAGATAAATATCTGCTGCAGGAGCAGCACATGCGCATACACGAACTCATTGGCGAAGCAGACGTCATACCTTTCCCCAACAGTCCCAAGCCACCAGCAGGCGCGACTGCACCACAGGCATCTGTGCCCAGCGTGCCTCGGGCACCGTCTGAGCCTGCTGCGAGGACCAACCCTTGGAGTGGGAAAGCCATTGGTGCTACTACAGCAGATCCAGCTGCAGCAGCCGCAGGAGATGCTGCCAAGCAAGCTACCGAATCAGCTGTTGACACCGAAGCGGTCAAGAAGATAGTACGTACCACAGCCAAAGGCGCAACTTGGTCTGAGCTGATACTCAAGCGCATACTGCCAGGCGCTGGTATGATCTTTGATGCGTGGGGCATCTGGGATGCAATACAGGCAGGTGATTGGCGTGCAGCTACAGCAAATACCCTGGCCACTGGACTGAACGGTCTTGAACTATTTGGTGTGGTTGGTGGTCCTGCTGGAGTGGCAGCTATGATCGCTGCACAGGCAGGTGCTATTTTCTATAGCCTGCGAGCTGACATATTTGATACCTATCATGAGGCTATCGGCGATAACAAGAAGTTCAGGATGGGCAACAGCGATGATGAGACCGCAGTTCTGGCTCTGATCCCGCACTTTGTGAGCGAGATGACATCATACATAAAGGACCTCTTTACTCGTTATACCAGCAATCAACCAACCAATGCAGAGCTGGATGAGATAGCCGATCTATACAGGAAAAAAGCCAGAGCCACCAACCAGGAACAAGACAACACTGTAAGCGAAATCATACGCAATCGCTGCAAAGAAATCGCAGCAAGAACGCATGGTAACTGGGTTGATATCAGCAAGGCTGGTTATCAACGCATGCAGGATGCTGCCAAGCAGTGATCTGTAGCTAGGCCTTAGATCACGCACTAAATAACGCATGATCGTGGTAGGTAGTATCACGCAGCGTGGTGGCTAAGATGAAGATTGGCGAGATATATTCCAGAGATCACAGCAAGCTGGCAGAAGCAAGCGACGGCGTGGTCAATCAGTTGGTTTATCTTTTTGGAGAACTGGATGCCGCAGATGATCCCCAGCTACAGGATGATTACCAGCAGCAGATAGTATATCTCCTCAGCCAGCAGCGCAATCCCAAGACTGTTGCAGGTAAGGCAGTTCAGCTGTATCAATCTCGGCTGCAGGAGCAGGCAGCCCCTGCGTTCGTGCCAGACTCGGGACCAGTATTAACTGACATACCAGACAGCACGCTGAAATATCTGAGGCGTGCCCCTGGTGACGTGCCTGCTCCCGCTAACTCTAACACGGTTGGAAACAAAGCTACTAGCAAGTTCATAGATGTCCTTAGCAAGAATCTGCAGAAGGGTAAGGGAAGAGTCCAACAAGCAGGCAATGCCTTGTGGTTCATCAACAAGCTTTTCAATGCACCAGAATATACCGTGGAACCTGCAGACATGCCCACCACAGACCGTGAAGCCGGTGATGCCACTGGCAGCGCACAGGCCAACAAACAGGCAGGTCAGCAGTCAGTACAGACAGCACAACAACCAGGCGGAGCTGCAGGCAGTGCGGGCGATAGACTGCCAGGTGATGCAACACGCAGCCCGCAGGCCGCTAAACCAATACCAACTGATGACAGAGCTCGCAAAGAACCAGGTGCAGCGCCGGAACCCACACCCACAGCCAATCCTATCCCCACTGACGACAGGGCTCGCAAGGAACCCACGGCAGCAGCAGAGCCAGAAGATCCCATAGCCAAGGCCAAAGCCACCATGCTGCAATATGGTTTTGCCAAACCAGAAGACGTTGAACCAGCTGCACAGCCAGCTCAGGCCGCAGCTGCCAGTGCTGCGACACCCGTGGAAAAACCTGCCGCACAGCCTGCGGCTCCGGCCGCCCCAGCTCCGCCTAGCCCTCCCAGCGCTGCGACCACTCGGTCAAACGCAGACATAGCCAAGACCGCAGCAGCTGCAGGATCACCAAATCCACCGAGGTATGCCAATACAGATCCCAACGCCAAACCCATGCAATCTCTGGCCAACAAGGTGCCTCCGGCACCGCCATCGGCTCCCTCACAGGCAGCTGCTCCGCGCAGCACTGTGCCCACTGCACCATCTGTGCCAAGTGCACCAGCAACCATTGCTGCGCAACCTGACAACTATGACAATCTCACTTTCAAGCAGGCATTTGCTCGTGCACGCCAGAGAGCACAGAATGCCAATCCCAGCGATCCCAGCAAGTACACATTCACTTGGCGCGGCAATCAATACCAAACCAACTACCAAGGCAGCGGTACAGCAACCAATCCACAGGAACCCTATGTGCCACCAAGCAAGCAAAAAGGCCAGATGAGCACGGCTCCAATAAACAATCCCTACGAGAATCCCAAGAAGCGCAAGACCAACGAGACTGCAGATGCATGGCAGAGCAAGGTAGATGTGAGCAAGCTCTGGGATATACTGCGCAAGAATCCCAGCAAAAGCAGCGAGTTAGCCAAGTATAGTCTTGATGCACACACTGACAAGAGCTACGACCAATTGGGTCAGCTGCACAAAGATATCTACAAGAAAATGCTGTCACAACACCTGTGGCGCATACTCAAGGCACAGAGGAACCAGCCAGGCAGCCAGAATCTGCAGCGCGAGATTGAGCATCTCAATCGTAGGACAGGCGTCAGCGAAGATGCCAAGGATGATCCCAATCATCCAGATACCACTGTGGCCAACAGCAATCCTGCACAAGCACCGCAGACCGGTAATCCTGCTCAGGTTGGCAATGCTCCTCAGGCTGGCAAGCAGGCGCCAACCACAGGTACACCTGCAGGGCAGAGCAAGACCACAGCTGGCGCAGCCTATGATGCGCAACAGAAGATAGCTGGCAATGCTGCTGGCAATACCGCTGCAGCACAGCAGGCATCCTCAGGTGCCAAAGAAACAGTACCAGTGCTGCCCAGCGACAGAGATGCTGCACAACAGGCCAAGCTGACCAAAGCCAACGCACAGACTGGGGCGCTGCCAGTGGCTGGCATCAGCGAAGGCCTGGCTGAGATGGATGGACCGGCCATCGGCGATTACGTGATACTGGAGCTGGCTGATGGACGCGCCATACATGCACCTATAGCTGAACTGCGAGGACGCAGCGTGGTACTGCACACAGATGATCGTGCTCTGTCATGGCTGGAAGAGTCACCTGACCACGGATCACTGAAGATCGGTAGCAGCAGCGATGCAGTGAGCAAGATAGCAGCCAAATGGAACGAAATGGTTGATCACCTGCAGCATGACACTGCTCAGGGTTGGGCTGCGGTGTTTGCTGATCAAGCTGCACATTCGGGCAGCGATGCACGTGAACTTCCTAGGCGATGGAGCAGGCTGTGGCGACAGCAGCACACAGCACTTGGTGACAGCCTGACACATGCTGATGAGACAGAGTGGGTAGATGCTGTGTTGCATGCGTTGGACCACAACACAGTGATGGAACAGGACCATATCATACGCAAGAGGCTGGATCCCAAGGACCCTGTGATGCTGAACATATGGATGCAGGCACATCGCAAGCATCGACCAATAGAAAAGTTCAGCCAAGAGGTAGCAGCCAAAGCCGGACATCCAGCAGACACCTATTGGAACAAGATCAAGAAGCTGACCGAAGCAGATGCGCACGCAGTGCTGTGGCCGATCATTACCCGAGTGCTGGGACGCAAGCTGTACACAGGCAAGAACTCAGCAGACATAACCAGCTTCCATACTGACACGGGCATAGTCATACACGGTGCTGTGACTCGCAACCTCAAGGGCAACGAGGAACTTGAGATCGAACAGGCTCTGCATGCTGCTGGCATACCAGTGGACAAGGTGGTGATTGGTCCTGACATGATAGGCATAGAGCTGCGTGGTGAGATGGATGCCGCCACACCAGACGTGCTGGGCATGCACGAAGACACCAGCGATCCCTACAGCACACAGACCAAGTATTACATAGTGCGCAAGGGTGCAGGACTCAATACCATACCAGGAAAGAGCGGCAGCCATACCATGGCAGCAGCACGCAAGCAGCTGGCCAAGCTGACAGACCGAGAAGATTACGAGATAAGGGCCATTAATACCACCAAGATACCGCAGCAGCAGCCCATTGACGAAGATAAAATCGACCACCATGCCAGAGAAAAGTTGACCAACATCATCAATCAGTCACTGGGACTGCACATGATAAGACGCCAGCTGAAGCCACTTCAACACTCCAAGCAAGGCATGGGTTGGCTGGCCATGCTAGATGGCATACCTCACATGCCGGGGCACGCAGACACGATCTTGGCTCAGGCATTGGTAAGGTACGGATTCAGACTGGAAGAGTTACATGTGTTACATCATCCAGATACCAATCAGGCCACCATCATCATACGTCTGGCCGAGCCATACAAGATGACAGATCCAGATTACGTCATCGAGACCGTACAAGAAGCCAAATATCATGGCAAGACAGTCAAGCTGGGCAAGCCCATGCGCACCAACACTGGTGAGGGTGGCAAGTTCAAGGTATACGTCAAGGATCCCAAGACTGGCAACATTAAGATGGTGCGCTTCGGCGACACCACAGGGCTCAGCATCAAGCGCGATGATCCCAAGCGCCGCAAGAGCTTCAGGGCACGCCACCACTGTGAAAACCCTGGTCCGAGGACCAAGGCACGCTACTGGAGCTGCAGGATGTGGACTCGCAAGCCAGTCAGCAAGATACTCAAGGGCAAATAAACCATAAATACCCCGGGGAGTATTGTGATGCGCATCAGTGATCTATACGGAGACCTGTTCGAAGCTGTGACCAACAAGGACATCAAGCCTGAGGTGCCAGCTGGCAAGAACAAGATCAAACGCGGTCTACCTCCCAGCTTCCAGCACAGCATGCCAGCCACTCACAGCTTCCCAGACATGGACAACAGCTATGGTTTCTATCGCTTCGTGGTTGCCATGGCAGGACTGCCAGAGAAGAATGACATAGTGGACAACGTGGCGCTGCGCGACATTCCCATTGCTGTGGCCTATACTAAAGAAGAACATGACATGATACATCGTGCCGCAGAGCGATTGGGCATCGTGCCCGACGAGCTGGCCTATCACGGCAGCAGCGAGCTGCCAGACACCTATACTACCAGCCCAGTGATGAAGTTCCACATGCCAGAAGGGCAGGAACGTCGCCTCAATGGCCTAATCAAGCTCAGCGAGGCCATGACACATGCGCTTGATTGATCTCTTTGAAAGCAAGGACTTTCCAATCGGACAGCTGCGCAAGAGCACGCGCGATACCCTGCCGCCTATAGCCGTGATACCTGAATTGGATTTCAGCAACTACTATGGCAATTACAGGTTCATGACCTCTGTGGCAGCTGCGCTCAGCGTGGATGCAGGCGAACACCCCTACAACAAACCACTGCCATGGAACAACAAGAACAGCTTCACGCCCTACACACCACAGGAGCTGGAGATGGTCAAGCTGGCTGCCAAGCAGAGCGGGTTCACTGTGCAGATGATACATGATGCCGAAGGTCGCGAACCAGAATGGGTAAACACGGTAAGCCCTGTGGCCAACCTGCCCATGTTGGAGAGCCGTCGCTTGTTGGAAGCATTTGGCAGCCGGAAACTCAGTGGCAACATAGAAGCCACTCTGCCTCCGGTCATAGTGGTGCCAGAGCTGAACAGCGGCAACAATTATCCACAGTATCGCTTCATGACTCTGATGGCCAGCATACGTGCCATCAAGAACGGCGATGTGCCCTATCGTGCTCTCCAACCTTGGAGCAACAGCCTGGCAGTGGTTGGTTATACTCCAGAAGACATCGAAACCATAAAGATGGCCGCAGCTGAAGCTGGCTTTGCCATAGACGAGATCAACAACAGCCTGAGCCACGAACCAGATTGGGTCAATACTACAAGCCCGGTAATGAAGTTCAAGATGCTGGAAGCAGAAGGCAACGGTGATCTGCAGGGCAAGGTGATTGCTCCCAAGAGCCCAAACATGGATAACCTCAGCCCCGCTGACGACAAGGCCAAGAGCCATCAGCAGACTCCCACGCGCGGACTGCCACAGATAGTGGTGATCTATCCTGGACGCTTCCAACCTCTGCACCGAGGGCACAAGGCTGTGTATGACAAGCTGGTTGCTGAATTTGGACCTAACGTCTACGTGGCTACCAGCAACAAGACTGATCCTGACAAGAGCCCGTTTGACTTCCGAGACAAGCTGCGCATGGCACGTGCCGCAGGCATACCCGCGGACAAGATACAGCAGGTCAAAAATCCCTACAGCGCCAGCGAGATAACCGAACGTTTTGGACCGGACAACACCGTGCTGCTGTTTGCAGTGGGCGAGAAGGACATGGACACGGATCCTCGCTTCAAGTTTGATGCGGATGGCATGGGCCGCAAGAAAGACGGCAGCCTCAGTTACCTGCAGAAGTGGCAGGACATGGACAGTGCCAAGACCATGGACCAGCATGGTTATGTGGTAGCAGCACCGACTGAAGAGTTTGAAGTGCTGGGTAAGCCAGCGACCAGTGCCAGCGAGATACGTGCAGCCTATCGCAGTGCTGATCCAGAGAAGCGCAATCAGATCATCGCCGATCTCTACGGCAAGACCAGCAGAGAAATACGCAACATGTTTGATGATAAGCTGGGTACAAAGATAGACGAAGACCAACCAACCTATCTGCAGAACCCGCTGGATCCAGAAGGCGACACCAATGGTCCAGGCAAGACTGGCAACCAGTTCACCTATGATGACGATCCCGTGCACTTGGACGACATGAACGAAAGCAAGCATAGGCAGAGATAAGATGGCATACGAACCAGCAATCATGGCGCAGCTGCGCAGCATAGTTGAAGAGGTCAGCAGGGTAAACGACGACTGGTTCAAGACTGGAGCCTTCAAGACTTGGAAGAACCCCACTCCAGTGAAGTATGAGATAGCAGACGCAGCAGGCACTGTGGACACGCTGGAAGGTCCCGTGAAGCATGCAGCTGGACACTACATCATGACCGGTCCCAAGGGCGAACGCTATCCAATCACGCCCGAGAAGTTTAAGTCATTGTACGATGACAACGGCAATGGCACTGCAACTCCCAAGCGTGTGGAGAAACTGGCCAAGGTAGCTGACCACGACGGCGTGCTGCACACCAGCTGGGGCGATCTAGCCTACACCACTGGTGCTGATTACATAGTGCGCCATGGTCCCAACGACTACGGTGCTGTGAAAGCAGACATCTTTGCCAAGACCTATCACCAGCCGGGTGGACCACAGGACACGCTGGCTGAAGCAGCCGGACCATGGCATTGGGCACTCATGTCAGATGTATTCAATGAACATGATATAGATTCGCCCGAGTTAGGTAGATTCTACGAAGACTATTTTGATAATGAGTTTGATAGGGCATTAGCTCTCTTAAACGAGTATCTAGAAGATGGTGGAGAAAACGGTGCCTGGTGGGGAGAACTGCGTGCTGTGGATTTGGAAAACAACCCTGTTGATGAAGACGAGCCTCTGGTACTTTTTGACAGAGATCCCAAGCCCAATACCAACAAGGATGCCGTGATCAAGAGCATGCTGCAGGACATCAAGAATGATAACATGCCCAAAGCTGCTAGTCGTTATCTCGTACTGCGCAAGAATGGCGTTGATTGGCCAGAGCTGGACACCATAGGCAAGAGCATAGATCCTCAGAACAATCTCAGTGAATCAATCACAGTCACAGAAGACCAGGGCATCAGCAAGGATGACCTGTTGGCAGCCATGCGCAAGTTCCTGATTATAGCAAAACAAGAGATTGGGTTGGACACACTGCCCAAGATCCACTGGAGCTGGGATCCCAAGATCGCTCCAGACAGCCCCAGCTTTGGACGTTTCACCAATGATGACAAAGCCATCAAGATCATCATGCGCAATCGCCATCCCATAGACATCATGCGCACGCTGGCACATGAGCTGGTGCACTATCAGCAGGACGTAGAGCACAAGATAGGTCCTGACAGTGGTGCAACTGGTAGCCCTATAGAGAACGAAGCCAACGCCATGGCAGGGCAGATCATGCGACGTTTTGACGAAGAAAATCCCGAACTGTTTGCTCTGGGAGCAGTAACGCACTAAGCTTGAGCATGTTTGAGTTCCTGATCATACTGCTGATATTGACCCTGCTCAGCAGGCAGTCGCCTGCACTTGGAGGTTATTTGGACGTCCTGGTGATCCTCTGTCTCATACCACTGGTAATTCTTTTGCTACCAATCTGGGTGGTCATGCTGAGCGTGATCGTGCTGGCTAGCATAGGACACTGATCTAGCCAATAGCTACTACCTGCAATGGTGGGAACCCGTTGAATGCTATGGTGCTGTAGGTACTGGTATACGCGCCGCAGGTCTTGATGATCACCCTGTCACCAGATGCCAAGCTGTCGGGAAATAAAACCTTGTTTCTCTCATAGAGCACGTCTGCACTGTCGCAGGTCGGACCAGCCACTATGCACTCGCTGGTGCGTTCTGATTCCTTGCCCACAGTCAGAAACTGGTACTTGATGGCCTCGCCTTCAGCTTCTGCCAAACCACTGAAGCGGCCAACGTTGAGGAACACCCAGCGCACGGGATCACCAGGTGTCTTGCGCGATACCAACAGGCATTCAGCAGCTATGGCACCTGCACTTCCCACCATGCCACGGCCAGGTTCAGCCATGATGTATTCCACGCCATCAAACCTATCTGCGATAGCCTGCATCAGCTGTTCACCGTACTGTTGTGGTTCCGTGATATCAACGCCATAGTAGGCTGGGAAACCACCGCCTATGTTTAGCAGCGTAAGCTCGTGGCCCTCGGCACGAGCATGCTCCCAGATAGCGGCCACTGTGTCCAAGCAATCATACCACATGTAGGGATGCTTGGTCTGGCTGCCCACGTGAAAGCTGAGCCCAACTGGTTCGAGACCAAGGTCTCTGGCCAGATCCAGCAATGGCAGAGCATAGCTGCTGCTGCAGCCAAACTTGCGGCTTAGAGGCCACTCAGCTTCAGCACTGCTGACCAGTATGCGTATGAACACGCGGGCACCCGGAGCAAAACGGCTCAGTTTTTCCAGCTCTTCTTCCGCATCAGCTGAGAACAGCGTGATGCCCTGCTGCACAGCCCATGCTATGTCCTGTGTTCGCTTGATGGTATTGCCAAAGCTGATGTGTTCTGGCAGCGCTCCCGTAGCCAAACACTGCTCTATCTCGCCTCGGCTGGCAGCGTCAAACCTGCAACCAAGGCTGACCAATCTCTGCAGTATGGCTGGATGAGGATTGGCTTTAACCGCATAGTGTATGTGTGCCCCGGGCATGCCATCCTTGAGATCTCTGTAGTTGCTCTCGACAGTGTCAACATCTAACACCAGCGTGGGTACGTCAAAGGCGTGAGCGCGTATGTAAGATTCTAGCTTGTTCATGTTCAACCCCTGTGTTGCCGTGCATGGGGGTTGTGGCCCTTGCGCTCCGAGGATCTATTTATAGAGCATATCTTGGAATTTCACAAGCGGCAGGACCAATAAATATCAGCATGCGCATAGATCACTTAACCACAGAAGCAATACAACTTAGTCCTCGTTCAGAACGAGCCCGTGCATGGATAGAAAAAGTCTATGCACAGTTTCCGCAGACTTGGCAGAACAACCACGTGATGATGCTGGGCGGCAAAGGAGATGATGCTGAATTTGCCATGTTTGAGCTAGAGCCTAGCCTGAGCAAGCGCGATGCTGTGGAAGTCAAATGGTTCCAAGCCTATCCCATGCGACAGGGTGTGGGCAGCCGTGCTATGAAGATCCTACAACACTTGGCCAGTGAAGATGGTATAGCACTGTCTCTGTATCCCTGGGACAAGGGACAGGTCAGCCAAGCCAAGCTCAGCAAGTTCTACAGGAGCATGGGATTCAAACCCAGTGCCAAGGGCGCCAAGACCATGGTCTGGGAACCAGCGTTGGATGAAGCCAAGTGGTACTATAACACCAGCAAGGACTTGGACAGCGATGAGTATGTGAACGATCTCATCAAAACCGCCAAAGACTACAGCAAGAAGATCGCCAGAGACACACCACCCAAGCAGCAGAAG
>Ga0114964_10003326_pt1 | contig 10905 bp, 11 predicted proteins | sample C_131016_MF_Meta_FD_92638 | JGI IMG/M metagenome (GOLD analysis project Ga0114964, IMG submission 92638) | Freshwater microbial communities from Lake Croche, Canada to study carbon cycling - C_131016_MF_MetaG | ecosystem: Environmental > Aquatic > Freshwater > Lake | place: Lake Croche, Canada... | reverse complement strand
TGGGTTCAAGGCATTGGGTTTGAGGCCTGACTCATCATACCAATCGATTGGAGCCTTCCCTTGCACCACCCACTCGCGGCGCCGTTTCCTGCAGATCGAATGACTCTAAACGGCCCGGCGGGTGAGCTCACTGTCTATGGTGCTGGTGAGGGGCCTCCCGTGCTGTTGGTTCACACGGTGAATGCGGCCGCCAGCGCAGCAGAAGTGCGCCCTTTGTTTGAAGCACTGCAAAAACACCACACGGTCTACACCTTTGATCTGCCGGGATACGGTTTGTCCGAGCGTCAAGCCATTCGCTACACGATTCGCATCATGACCGACAGCATCAAGTCGGTGGCCCAGTGGATTCAATCCAAGCACCCTGGTGAGCGCATCTGGGGATTTGGCGTGTCGTTGTCGTGTGAATTCGTGGCCCGATGTGCTGTCGAGGACCCACATCTGTTTTCAGCGCTGACCTTGGTGAGTCCAACCGGTTTCAGGGGATTGAAGTCATACCGAGGCGAGCCTGGAAGTTCTCGGCATGTCTCTTGGTTGGATGCCATTCTTCGCGGCCCAGGTTGGGGTGGTTTTTTGTTTCGCCAACTCACCCGTCCCCAGGTCATTCGGTATTTTTTAGAAAGAACGTGGGGGTCGAAAAACATCGATGAAGTGCTCTGGCAATACGATGTGCTCACCACCCGTCAACCCAATGCTGAATATGCGCCCTTGTCCTTTTTGAGTGCGGCCTTGTTCAGTGCGGATATTCACACCCTCTATGACCATTTGCAGCTGCCCGTCTTGGTGATTCATGGCACCAAGGGGGACTTCAAGGATTTTCGGGGCATGGGGATGGTGGCCAACAAGGCGAATTGGTCCATCCAAGTCATCGAGGGGGGCGCCATGGTTTATTTTGAAAAGCCCAAAGAATTTTTCGAGGCCATCGACAGTTGGACACTCACCTTGGCGCAAAAAGACCAGTGAGCCTCAATGCCCTTGGCCACCGATGAAGCCAAGAGGTGCCAGTAGGGGGTGAGTTCGATGCATGCTGATCCCCGCCCCGACACTTGATCAAACCACCCCAGGTCAGCGCGGCCCATTGGGGTGTAACGGGTGGCTGTGAACCCAATTGAATTTTTCAGCTTAACCTTGATATTCCTATGGTATTTTCAATCCCGGCCGATGAGCGCTCACTATTTGTGTTCCAAAGAATCGATGATCGCCGTCAGTCGTTTCACGTCTCCCGTGAGTTGGGCCTCTAGTGCCTCGGGTGTTTGACTGGGCAAGGGTATAAAACCCTGTGCTTTCAAGGATTGGGCAACGCTTGGAGACCTGACGATCGATTCAATGTCATCGTGAATCCTCTGAATCACTTCTTTGGCCACTCCTTTTGGAGCCAACGCTCCATACCAGGTGCCCGCATCAAAACCCTTGAGGTCTCCAGCCTCCTCGATGGTTTCGATTGTCGGCAAAATGGGAGAGCGTGACATGGTGCTCACGGCAAGTGCTTTGACTTGGCCTGAGTTGATCAGTTGCAATACCGTGTTGATGGGAATGATGGTCATGTCCACTTCACTGCCCATGATGGCAGTGATGATGGGGCCTGTCCCACGGTAGGGGACGTTGAGCATTCGGGCTCCTGTGCGTTGGAGAAACTGTGCCATTTTCAAGGTCGGTTCGGTCCGATACCCAGAGGAGCCGTAGGTCAGTTGGCCAGGCTTGGATTTGGCCAATGCGATCAGATCTTTGAGGTTTTGAACCTTCAAGCTGGGGCTCACCACCAAGACCGCGGGCTGGGTTGCCATCAAGGTCACGAGCTCAAAACTCTTGATCGGATCGAAAGCCACCTTGAAAGGGGGAGGAATGGCGAAGGAGGCGTTGACAATCAACAAGGTGTGTCCATCGGGCTGGGCTCTGGACACAAACTCTGAGGCAATGGTGCCCTCAGCCCCCACGCGGTTTTCAACGACCACGGGTTGGGCCCATTTTTCACTCAACCCATTGGCGATCAAGCGTGCAATCACATCGGTGCCGCCGGTTGGGGGAAATCCAACCTCGAGTCGAACAGGCTTTATTGGGAAGTCCGTGGCCAACGAAGGTTTCGCTAGACATGTGCACAGCACCATCAGAAGAGTTGCGCATCTTCCCATGTTCCCAACTTTCAAAACGATCCCATGCCATTCAACCGACCGTAAGTATGCAATGTTTGCCTTCACGTTTGAATCCTTTGTGGCCTATGAACAGCCATGTCGTGTTGGTTATTGATGTCGATGGGCGGCTGAGTTGAGTTGCCCCTCACCTCGGAACAAGGGCACAAGCACATGGCTCTTGAAGCGCCATTGCAAATCGTCTCCCAAGTGGCATTCGTTGATCAAGTCCGCAATCATGGTGGGGGACTTGGATTGCAAGATGGGTTCACCATCCGCCGCATAGAGCGTGATCACACCGGTGACCCAAGCCGTTTTGCCACTCGCATCGATTGTGAAGTTCAGGTTGCTCACAAGGTGCCGTGCCAAGCGTGCCCCACGGGTGCGTCGCCAAGCATAGAACTGTTGAATGGCCGTGCGTCCTTCATGACGAGTATCACCCACCGAAAAAAGCCCGTCATCGGTGTAGAGCTCATGGGCGGTCTCCCCGCGGTTGTGGTTGACATCGTACCAATGGCGAACTTCCAGGTGGTAGAGCTCGTACCAGAGCGCCGCTTGATGAAGGGCAGTCATTCCAAGAGGTGAGGAGGTCATCGTCGGGAGCCTTGTTTATTTGAAAAAACGCGAGGGATAGGTGATCTCATCTAAAGCTTGAGCGTTCATCCACTTGGCAATTTCCCCATGGGTGGTGAACCAAACGTCAGAAAACTGCGCAAAGTAGCCGTAGAGTTTGTGCAAGATGGCCACCATGGTGGGTCGACCTCCCGAGTGACAGTGCACGGTCAAGTTCAACAACGAGCCCGGTTCGTGGTGGTAGCGATAGTCAAAGGTCTCTTTGTAGACATCGTAGAAGTCCAGTGGATTGCCCTTCAAGGTCCGGTTGTCTGAGTACTCGGTGGGTGGAATCGAGACAATCGATCCGTGCTCGGTGTGAAGCCGTGTGGGTAAATCGGTATCTTTTCGGTCAGCGAACCATAAAACACCTTGCTTGATCAAGATGTCCACCGCTTCGGGCGTGATGGCGCTGGCCGTGCTCTTCCAACCCTCAGGTCGTTTGCCGCTCGATTGCTCAAGCATGTCAAAGCAGGTGCGAATATTTTGAAACTGCTCCTCGTAGTTCATCTCCACCAAGGACTCGTTTTGCCAAATACCATGCGCTGCAATGTCATGCCCAGATTGGATGATTTGCTTGACGACTGCAGGATAGAGCTCACCACACTTGGCATTCGTGACAAAGGTGGCCGGGACTTTCAGCACGTCGAGTGCGCGTATGAGACGCCAAGCCCCCACTTTGCAGCCGTATTGAGACCAACTGATGCCACTGGTGTCAACAAAGCCTTTTTTAACGCCTGTTGTTTGCACCGAATAGGTGGGGGCACACCCCTCGGACCAGAGCTCCAACTGGATATTGAGGTAGATGGCGATCCGTTTTCCGCTGGGCCAATTGAATGGTGTTTGTCCGGTCATCTTGAGTCTCCAATGTTCAATCCTGCCTGGCATTTCAGCGATGGGTGAGGTGGCGTTGTGCTCGCGCCTTGCATGCCTAAGACCGCCGAGCAAACTTTACAAACGATGCCAATCAACCCACGCGATCAATATATCGTGATTGACCGTCGGGTTCGCTAGGGATAACGAGAAGCAAAGCAGTTAGAGCTTGATCAAACAGCGACGGGAATTTCAAGGGAATACTAGGTGGTATCCACAGCGATTCAATTCCATAATGTCGAATTAGACACGGATAAAAGGGATGGTCATGATTTTTTGTAGATTCGAGCATGCAGGACACATCAGTTTTGGAATTGTTGAAGGAGCCCGTGTTTTTTGCCTTGAGGGCTCGCCATTTGATGCTTACACCAAAACAGGAGAGGTTTTGGTGTTGGCCGAGGTCAAACTTCTCCACCCCGTGGTGCCACCCACCTTTTATGCCATAGGCTCCAACTACAAGTCCCACATCATCGAGCGCTCCAAGGTCAAGGGCGTCGCACCGAAATTTTATGACCGGCCTCGGGTGGGATACCGAGCCAACAGTGCGTTGATCGGTTCTGGCGAGACAATTGTCAAGCCCCATGACGCTGGTACCGAATTTCAATATGAGGGTGAGTTGGTGGCCGTGATAGGCAAAAAGGGGCGCAACCTCACGCCCCAAGCGGCGATGGATTGTGTGCTCGGATGGACCATCGGCAACGATATTTCTGAGCGTACGTGGCAAAAAAACGATCCCACCAATTTGAGAGGCAAAAATGCCGATACGTTCAAGCCCATGGGGCCTTGGATTGTGACCGACCTTGATTACTCGACAATGCGCACCCAAGTTCATCTCAATGGTAAAAAATTGCACGATTTCGACACGGGCAATATGCTTTTCACACCGGGTGAAGTCATCGCAGAGATCTCGCGCTACAACACCTTGTCGCCTGGCGACGTGATTTGGTTGGGTACTGACGAGTTGCCTGTCAATTTGGTGCCTGGAGACCAAATCGATATTGAGATCAGTGGCATTGGCAAGCTCTCCAATCAGGTTGCCTTGGAAGTCAAGTAAGCCATGATGATCATCGACTCACAAATTCATATTTGGCGGGCTCAAAGTGCCGCACGGCCTTGGATTGTTGGTGCCCAAGACAGGCCACCCTACAGTGATGAGGAGGCGTTGGCCTTGATGGACAAAAGTGGCGTTCAAGGCGCCATTTTGGTGCCTCCCTCGTTTGAGGGGCACCGCAACGATTATGCGCTAGAGGTTGCAAAAAAATACCCCCAACGTTTTGCGGTGATGGGCCGCTTTGAGATCCAAAACCAGTCCTTGGCTGGCCAACTCAGCACTTGGAAAAGTCAGCCTGGCATGCTCGGTATTCGGCTCACCTTTCACCGCGACAAAGACCGCCCCTGGTTGACCGATGGTTCCACCGATTGGTTTTGGCCACTGGCCCAGGAGCACCAAATCCCGCTGATGGTGCACGCACCGGAGCGACTCCCCGAGATGGCCGCCATCGCAAAACGCTATCCAAAGCTCAAGATCATCATCGACCACATGGGCTTCGCGCGATCCACCATGGATGAACATGCGCAAGAGGGTGCAAAGCGCATGATTGCTCTGGCCGATTTGGACAATGTGTTTGTCAAAATTTCAGCCCTTCCTTGCTATTCAAGCGAGGCTTACCCCTACCGCAATTTGCACCAGCCTGTGAAAACGGTCATTGATGCTTTTGGCGCAGACAGAAGCTTTTGGGGTACTGACATCACGCGCATGCCCAAAACCTCCAGTTATCAAGAAGCCGTCTCCATGATGACGCAAGTGCTGGATTTCTTGTCCCCCAAAGACCTTGAATCGGTCATGGGTCGAGGCTTGGCAGACTGCTTGGGTTGGAAGTTGAGCGCCTGAGCCATGGGCCAAAAGCGCACCGCCACCCACTTGACTGGCTACCGCAGCCTTGGGTTCTTGAGCATTCGCTGCTGGCTTGCGGGTCTCTTGAGCCTCACCAGTCTTCATGGCGTTGCTCAGACGGGCTACCCCCTTCACCCCATCAAAATCGTCTCACCTTTTGCGGTGGGCACTGTGTCTGATCAGACTTTGCGGCTGGTTGGTAAGCGCATCGGTCAAAAACTCAACACGACAGTGGTCATTGACAATCAGACCGGAGCGGGTGGGGTGGTCGCTGCCAAAGCGGTCTTGCTCGCCCCACACGATGGCTACACACTGGCCCTTTTATCAAGCGCCACCGCCATGAGTGCGGCGGTCTACAAGAACTTATCTTTTCAACCCACAGTTGATTTCATACCGGTCGCAAGTCTCAGTGCGTTTGCCAGTATTTTGGTCTCCAACCGAAACTCAAGCATCCAGTCGTATCAAAACTTTGCCTCACTCGTCAAAGCCAAGCCAGGTCAGTTGAATGTGGGGACCACAACCGCGGGCAACAGCGCGCATTTGACCGCGACGTTACTCAAGTCCATGACGGGTTTGGATTTCATGATCGTCCCCTACAAAGGACCGGCTGAACTCTTGATGGCGATCAAAAGAAATGAGGTCGATGTCATCGTCCAACCTTTTGGAGCCTTCAAGAGTGCTTTGCAACAAAAGGAGCTCACCGCCATTGCCCTCACTTCACTGAAGCGTGGGATCAATTCTCCCGATATCCCGACCTTGGATGAACTCGGTGTCACAGGATTTGATGTGTCCACCTGGAATGGTCTTTTTGCTCCCCTTCAAACGCCCGCAGAAGCCATTCAAATTCTTTCATCCACGGTGGCTGGCATCCTCTTGGAGAGCGAGACCATTGAGCGCTTCAAAGCGATGGCCTTGGAGCCTGAAAAAATGACCCCTACAGAATTGGGTGAACGCATGAAGCAAGATGTCCAAAAGTGGACCCACTTGCTTGAAGTCGCCGGTATTCCTCGGCAGTAGACAACCACGGAGACTCACCGCTTTATGCACCAACGCACATTGTTCATTGTTCGCCAATTGATGCGTTGTGCATTGCTCCTGTGTTTGACAGTCTCATCATTCACTTGGCAGGCATGGGCGCAAAGCAGTTTTCCGCAAAAATCCATCAAGATTATTTTTCCCTTCGCGCCTGGTACGGTCTCAGACACCACCTTGAGGGTGGTTGGCAGCAAGGCCGCAGAATTCATGGGCACCACGATGGTGATCGACAATCAAACCAGTGCAGGTGGAATCACTGCGGCGCGTTCTGTGCTGCTCGCCCCCCACGACGGCTACACGCTCGCGCTCTTGTCCAACTCCACCGCGATCAGTGTGTCGTTGTTCAAGAAATTGCCCTTTGATCCGGTCAAAGACTTTGACCCCATCGTTGGGATCAGTGAGTTCTCCAACATCTTGGCCGTGAGTGGCAGTGCGACATACAGCTCTTTGGGCGCTCTCATTGCGCAGGCCAGGGAGCACCCCGGCAGTCTCAATGTTGGCACCACCAGCATCGGTTCGACCAACCATTTGACCGCATTGCTTTTGAAATCCATGGCCAAATTGAACTTCGAAATCGTTCCGTTCCGAGGGCCATCGGAGCTCTTCATGGCGTTGCAAAGGAATGACGTGTCGCTTGCCATTCAATCCTACGGCACCGTGAAAGAGTTCATTGTCAACAAACAAATCAAAGCCGTAGCGATCACGAATGCCAAACGCAATCAGTTGGCACCCGATATTCCTACCGTTCAAGAGCAAGGCATTCCCGGCTTTGAGGTGACTTCTTGGAATGGGCTATTCGCACCCAAGCCAACACCTCACGAGGCGATTCAAGCGATTTACGTGGCTTTCTCCAGGGCGTTGAGGGAGCCTGATATTGTCAAGAGACTCAATGACATGGGAGTGGAGACCATGCCGTCGACGGCGGACGATCTGGCGCTGAGAATGAAAAACGACATCCGCAAATGGGGTGAGGTCATTGAGGCCGCGAAAATCGAAAAGCAGTAGTTCAACGTTTGTGGGTTTGAAAACGCAAAGACCCCTGTTGTGGACTGGGCACGGGGAGTGATTTCTCGCAAAGGCTGGTGTGAATGCTGACTTTTTGAGTTTATTTTTCTGCAATGCTCGGTTGCTGGTTGGTTTTTGTGACGTCTTTGACATCAACATCGACGATGTTGTCGTTTGATGCGGTGTCGGATCTGGCCTTGGATGGCCAGAGCTTGCCTTTTTTCCATTGATTGACTGCGCTCACAAACGCAACGATCTGCGGTCTTTGCCCAGTCAAGAGCCATCGAAGCAGTGAGACGATCAGCAAAAGCAAGCCGCCTGCAAGCAAAACCGCCAAAAAAAATGCACTCAAGCACAATAAAACAAGTTTAAGAATCAGTTTCATTGTTGAGACGTGCGAATCAGTGACCGCACAAATAGGAAGTCATTGAGCATGGATGGGCCAAAGGATGAAGGCAAGGGTGTCATTCTTCTTCAATGAATTTGATGCGCGGTTTGATGGGGGACCCATCAGACAACAGACTTGGATTTTTTTCGCACTTGAATATTGAGCATTTCAACACACAGTGAAAACGCCATGGCAAAGTAAATGTACCCCTTGGGAATGTGGTGATCAAAACCCTCGGTGATGAGGACAAATCCAACCAACACCAAAAAGCTCAGGGCGAGCATTTTGATGGTTGGATGGTTGGACACGAAGTCACCAATGGCCCGCGCAAAGAGCACCATGAGACTGACAGAGCTCACAACCGCAGCAACCATGATCTCAATTCTGTCGACCATGCCAACGGCGGTGATGATGGAGTCGAGTGAAAACACCACATCGATCACCATGATTTGAAGCACGACGGACAACAGGGTGTGCTTCGAACCCGACTCCTGCGGATCTTCTTTGTCAAGCGACTGATGGATCTCGGTCGTACTCTTCCAAATGAGGAACAAGCCCCCAAGAATCAAGATGGCATCTCTGCCAGAAACTTCGTGCCCAAGGACAGCAAACATGGGTTTGACAAGTCCAATGATCCACGATAAAACAAGCAGCAAACCTATTCTCATGAACATGGCCATGAAAAGCCCAATTCTTCGGGCAATTTCACGCTGTTGTGGTGGCAGTTTGTCCACCAAAATAGAGATGAAAATGACATTGTCGATACCAAGCACCAGCTCCAATGCAGTGAGCGTGCCAAAAGCCATCCAAGCTTCAGGGGAAGAGATGAGGTCCATGCTTTGTCTTAATCCGTTGTGGTGGTGAATGATTGGATTTCACGTGTGGTCAATGTGGCCGACTGTCTGGAATCGAATCTGAGACCAACCGATTTTTCAATCGGTTGCGCAATGAGCGATGGTGAGTTTTGCCGCCCGATGATCTCCAAGCCAGATGCGGCAAAAGCCGTCGGGCTGGTGGTTTACTCCATTTGAATTTTGGCCTCTGAAATGATGCTGCCCCATCGTTTGCTCTCATCGGCAAAGAACTCTTTGCTTTGCTTGGTCGACAAGTAGTTGGTGGATTCACCTGTTTTCTTCATCTCGTCCAAGATGAGGTCAGAGGCCAGCGCTTGCTTGACCGCATCGTTGAGTTTTTCAACAATGTCACTGGGTGTTTTGGCGGGTGCGAGCAAGCCTGTCCAGAAAATCACCTTGAACTCGGGCACCGCTTCTGCCACCGTTTGAAAGTCTTGAAACATGGCGTTGCGCTCGGTGCCGGTGGTGGCCAACACCCGAAGTTTTTCTTGTGCGATGAAGGGGCGAGCGGCTGCAATGGTGGAAAAAGCAAAATCCAGTCGTCCAGCGATCAAGTCAAGCATGGCCGGTCCACTGCCCTTGTAGGGCACGTGCGTGAGCAAACCCTTGCTTCTGATTTTCAGGAGTTCACCTGCCAAATGGGGTGTTGATCCAATGCCCGCCGACGAAAACGTCAAGCCACTGGTGGACTTTTTGCCCGAGTCAATGAGCTGGGCGAGCGTTTTGATGGGAGATGCAACCGGCACCGTGAGCACCAAGGGTGCGGCACTCAGTCCAGAGATGGGCTCGAAATCCTCGGCCCAGTTGTAGGGCACTTTTTTCATCAAATAGGGCGTGGTGATCAAGGCCACATCGCCGACAAATAAGGTGTAACCATCAGGCGCAGCATGGGCCACATGGGATGCGCCAATGGCACCTCCAGCGCCGGGTTTGTTGTCGATGATGACCGATTGCTTCAAGATGATCCCAAGCTCCTTGGCCAACACCCGGCCCATGGTGTCCACCCCGCCCCCCGGTGCATAGGCCACCACCAAGGTGATGGCGCGATCCGGATAGGGGGTTGCAGCCCAGACGGCTTGACTACCCAACACGCCCAAGCCCCAAGCCAGGGACCAACAGTGGCGTGCAAAACGGCTCAACTCAGTCAACGATAAATTCATAACAATCTTTCAATGTAAGATTAAAACACCATGGAAACGCAAGTGAAAACTAGATCATTCAGTGCAAGCCCCCGTCTCTTCAAGTTCCTAGCAAGGAATAGACCAAGCGTTTGCCCTGTCATGGCGCACCCCCACTTGAGCAGGACTTGATCATGTGTTGAGCCCTCGTGAGATGGAAGGTTTGCGTTTGGGGGGACTTTCGGCTTTGAGAGTGACGTTGTGTTGGCTCTTTGAAGCTGACACGGCAAGGATCCTATCGGGTTTTGGTGTGCTTTTCAACAACCCTTGCAAATAGTCGCTGGCCACTTGCCCCTTCATGGCCGTGCGCCAAGCTTCATTGGCCACTTGCTGGTGCAGTCTCAAGGCTTCCGGTGCCGATGTGGCCATGGCCACACCCACACGGATATTGGGTTGCTCGCCCAAGCGAAATGGACTGAGGGTGAGGGTGCTGCGATCGGCTTGGCGAAAGATCTGAAACCCGCCCAGCGGCAAGTTGTCGCTCACCAGTCCAATTTGTACACCCATGGACTCCTCTTGGATGACGCTCACCAAATGTTCCAATTCTTGCCTGGCCATCCACTGCCTTTGTGTTTGAACCTCGTGTGACAAGGGCTGGTGCCCAACCAAGCCGTTGCTCAAAAAGCGTTCGATTTGTCGCGTCGAAATCAAATTGACGATGCTGGGTCGATTGCGCCGGTAGGTTTGTTTTCGTTCATGCAAGATGGCCATGATTTGTTGCACGTCGGCGAGTGAGCGCTTTCGGTCGGGCACATGCTCGGAGATGCTCTCACTGAGCACGTGCTCCAAGGTGGCTTCGAATTGATCCGATGCCAATAAAAAGGAAATGGGACCCGCGAGCACCACCAGGTGCTGTGCCGTCTCTTCGAGCTGACGCGTGCGCTCAAAATAGCTCACCGCTGAGGGGATGTATTCGATGCCCACGCCAAACAAGGTGGGCATG
>Ga0114964_10003325_pt1 | contig 10906 bp, 10 predicted proteins | sample C_131016_MF_Meta_FD_92638 | JGI IMG/M metagenome (GOLD analysis project Ga0114964, IMG submission 92638) | Freshwater microbial communities from Lake Croche, Canada to study carbon cycling - C_131016_MF_MetaG | ecosystem: Environmental > Aquatic > Freshwater > Lake | place: Lake Croche, Canada... | reverse complement strand
GAAAATCCTGATCCTTTGCGTCTTGAACCAGTTGCAACTGTACTTGACAGTTGCGTGGGCTGCGGCGTTTGTGGTGAAGCTTCTCATGCAGCTGTGCTTTGCCCGTCCTTCTATAAAGCTCAAATCATCTCCAACCCTTCACGTTTGGATCGGTGGATGAACTCCTTGCGTCAATGGTTGATTGAAAAAATTCAAGAAAAAATGATCAAACGCCAAAGGGCTTACCATTTTTGAAAACTGATGAATACACAACCCTATAAAATCGCCATTCTTGCCATGGGTGGAGAAGGTGGTGGCGTACTGGCGGATTGGATCGTTCAATTGGGTGAGTCCAATGGCTTTGTTGCTCAAACCACGTCTGTGCCTGGAGTCGCTCAACGAACAGGTGCGACGATTTATTACGTTGAGCTCTTTGATCAAAGGCAATCCACGAATCCAAAGCATTTACCCGTTTTGTCATTGATGCCCATGCCTGGTGATGTCGATATTGTGTTGGCTTCAGAGCTGATGGAGGCGGGCAGGGCAGTTGTGAGAGGTCTAGTGACGCCGAAAAGAACAACACTCATTGCATCCACACACCGTGTATATGCAATGAGTGAAAAATCACACATGGGCGATGGGCGAGTTGATGCCAGTCAACTCCTGAATGAATCATCCAAAATGGCCAAACGCTTTATAGGCTTTGACATGGAAAAAGTTGCACAAGAGAGTCAAAGTGTGATCAGTGCAGTCTTATTTGGCTCGCTTGCAGCGTCAAAAACACTGCCATTTATCAAAGAGCAATTTGAAGAAACCATCCGACGTGGGGGTGTAGGTGTAGTTCAAAGCATTAAAGCATTTACACAATCGTACACTTTGAGTCTAGAGCCAACTCGACAAGTTTCATCCAAAGAGACTGTTGCCAAGGTGGAGACATTCAACTTGCCCTCTTTGACTGGCTTGCACCCCAAGATCAAACGCTTAATTGAAAGAATTGATCACGCCTTTCCAGCGCAGTCTCATGAAATCTTATTGCATGGTGTGCGCCGCTTGGTGGATTATCAAGATCCTGAATACGCGCAAGTGTATTTGGATCGTTTGCATGGTATTGAAAAATTGATTACTCCACAGGATTCACACTTGATTGCTGAAGTGGCAAGACATCTAGCACTATGGATGACATATGAAGACACAGCAAGGGTTGCCGGTTTAAAAATACAAGCCTCTCGTTTTGAGCGAGTTCGTCAAGAAGCGAAAGTTCAAAATGATCAATTGGTACTCATTAATGAGTACATGCATCCCCGGGTGCAAGAGATTGCAGAAACTTTACCTTCTCTATTGGGCCGCATGATTGTATCTTCAAAGATACTGAGTTCGATTCTTGGAGCATTCACCTCAAAGGGGCGAGTGATTCAGACTTCAAGTATTCGAGGTTTTTTAATGCTGAGCTTGGTTGCCTGCGCAAAGCATTGGAGGCGAACTACGTTAAGATTTAAATCAGAAAACGCAATGATTGAGCATTGGCTTGACCTTGTGGCGGCTTTTGCCAAGATGGACCCGGCAAAAACATTGGAATGGGTTAAATGTCAAACCTTGGTCAAAGGTTATGGGGACACTCATGCGAGAGGGGTTAAGAATTTCAATTTAATTTATGCACTTGTAAATAACAATTTGAAAATTTCAGCTGCAGAAATAAAAGAGCTTCGCACTGCAGCATTGGCTGATGAACAAGGCACATCGTTAAGTGCAGTTTTATTAAAATATCGTGCTATAAATTAATGGATTGCTATTATCAATGCTACAAGGCTTCAAATGACTGCCGTTACTTCGATTTCAATTTTTGCACGTTCCTCCACCAAAGCAGAAACTTCAACGCATGTCATGACGGGAAAGTTTTTACCCATCACTTCTCTGTATACAACTCCTAACTCTTTAAGTTTTGAGTTGTACTCATCTCGGTTTGTGATGTACCAAGTCATTCGAGTCATGTGTTCAGGAGTTGCGCCAGCTTGCGTTAAAAGGGCACTGACATTGAGAAGTGCTTGTTTGGCTTGGTCAATGAAATCATCACTTTCAAACTCATTGTTGTAGTTCCAGCCGATTTGTCCACCCAAAAATAAGATAGATCCAGTGGCAAGAATGGCATTGGAATATCCCTTGGGTTGGGCCCAGTTTGGTGGATTAATTTTTTTATGCATGGTTTGTAGCTTTCAAGTAAGACTCAAGCGCGATTTTTAAAACATCAGGATTATTTGAGACTATTGTGTTCAATATCAATATAAACATCTGTGCCAGTTGTTTTTGGCTTGAGCTCGCGATTGGTGTTTTTTGTTTATTGACCCCAAAAATTGCATAATCAATATTGCATTGGATAATCATATCGTGCAAGGGAAATCCAATGTGCGAGAAAAAATCGTCTTGTGTCTCATGTGGTAAGTAATAGGATTGCGGATAGAAAACAATACTAGCTGAGTCGCAATGGCGAAGACGAATAAATTTTGGGCTGATAAATTTCATTGTCTTAATTTGAATCGTTGAATTTTTCCAGTCTCTGTTCGGGGTAGACTTTGGACAAATTCAATTTTCCGAGGATATTTGTAGGGTGCAAGTTGTGATTTGACATGGTCTTGAATTGACTTTATGCAAGATTCGTCGGGAATGATGCTGGTTTTTAGAATAACAAAGGCTTTGACGATGGCTCCTCTGATGTCATCTGGCTCCCCAACAACAGCGCACTCAGCTACACTTGGATGTGTCAAAATACAAGCTTCTATTTCTGGCCCAGCAATATTGTATCCAGAGGATATGATCATGTCATCGGTACGTGACTGATAGTGGAAATAACCATTCGCATCCATTAAATATGCATCGCCAGTGATGTTCCAACCGTTTTTAATGTATTTGACTTGTCTGTCGTCGTTCAAATACCTGCAACCTGTTGGGCCTTTGACGGCAAGATGGCCAATTTCACCTGTTGGTAGTTCATCGCCATTGTCATCAAGAATACAAGCCTTGTACCCTTTAACGACCTTGCCTGTTGCGCCAGGCAGTGCTTCATCTTCGCTGGCCGAGATGAAAATATGCAGCATCTCCGTTGTGCCAATCCCATCAATGATCTCAATGCCTGTTGCTTGCTTCCATAGGGCACGTGTTGGTCCGGGAAGCGCTTCACCTGCAGAGACGCATTTCCTAAGGCTAGTTCCCTTGTCAATCAGTCCTTCAAGTGCCAGTTGTCGATAAGAGGTTGGTGCAGTAAAGAGAACCGTTGCTTTATACTTTTTGATGCCAATCAACAAGTCTTTGGGTGAGGCTTTCTCAAGCAACGCGACGCTTGATCCAAATCGCATCGGGAAAAGTATCAAACCGCCAAGTCCAAAGGTGAATGCAATGGGAGGACTGCCTATAAAGACATCTGAGGCTTTGGGTTTCAAGACATATTGTGGCCAACATGTGCAAATCGACATCACATCGCGGTGGGAGTGAATGGTGGCTTTTGGCACTCCCGTCGTCCCTGACGTAAAGGCCAAAATACAGCAATCAGTTGCGAAGCAAGCGAAGTTCTCAAATATTTTCGGCGCTGATTTTGCTGCCAAGTCCAAAAGATGCAAGCTGACTTGTTGGGGTTCACGTGAGTTGAAAAAACTCAGGTGCACGAGGTACTTAGATTTACACTCCACTTGAGCTTTGAGCAATTCGTCTTTCAATGCGTGATCACAGATTGCATGACTCACCTGTGCCTTTTCAATGATTTGTACAAGTTCTAGGGATCTCAATAAGGGCATGGTGGCGACAGCGACTCCGCCTGCTTTGATCACTGCAAACCAAGCAGCCACCATTTCTGGTGTGTTGGCTGAGCGCAATAGCACACGGTTTCCAGGTACCAAGTCAAGTTCATTTTTTAGGACGTTGGCCATTTGATTGGCTTTGTCTAAAAGATCTTGGTACGTCCAGGTGAAGCGATCGCATTGAATGAAGATACGTTCACCGAATCCTTTGCTGATGGCCAGGTCTAAAAGTTCAACTGCACAGTTCATTTCAGTTGGAAATCCAAGCTCGGGTAGATCAAAAATAAACTCAGGTTGGAGTTCTGCAGGGGGCAAGTTGTCGTGAACAAAGGTATCCAAATGAGCCGTTTTCATAATGTAGAACTTTTCATTGATGGTGTTTTAGGACGTGGCAGAGAAATTCAAGTGACTTGCTGGTGATTTCCGAAAACAGACTTTGTCACGGTGAGCAGTTTAATTTTTAAAGCAGATTCATTCATCCGAATGTGCTTTGATCAAAAGAGAGGAGAAGTAACTTTGTATTTCCCAATATGGAGTCGATCATTGTTCGTTATTGAGCGGGAAGAGATTTATTGTTTGTTGGTATCTATGAGTAAATTTTTTATATGATCCAAAGAGGTGAACAAGTGTTTTAGTTCAGAGGCGTCCAAATCGCCCAAGATTTCATTGATCCATGATTCATGTGCTTGTGCCATTACAGCAAATTCACGCTTTCCTTTTTCAGTACAGATCAGAACGTAGGAACGTCTATCGTTGGGATCATCTTGTCTGATGACCAGTTCTTCTTTGACCAATTGATCGGTCAGTCCGGTCACGTTTCCACCGCTAACCATCAGTTTTTTTGATAAAACATTCATCTTCATTCCGTTTGGAGATCGAACCAATTGAGCCAAAAAGTCAAATCGAGCCAATGTGATTCCAAATTGACTGCGAAGTTTTTGTTGAATTTGTTGTTCAATCAAATTGCTACACGCATAAAGTCTGATCCAAGTTTTGACACTTAAGTGTGAACGTGTATTCTCAAGAGGCAATAATTCCAATGAGTTTCGATGGTTTTTGCTTTTAAGAGTAGAGTTCTTCATATCTTAGGACATTACTTCGCCGCCTGAGACAGATAAAGCTTGCCCATTGATACCTTGTGAGTGATCATGACAGAGCCAAAGGGCTTGAAGAGCCACTTCCTTGGGTGTTATGAGCCTACGTTGAGGATTGTTTTTGATCAATTCTTTGAGCGCCTCTTCTCGGCTTAAGTTGGTTTTGTTGGAAATGGTCTTCAAGCTTTCTGAGACGATGTCTGTATCTGTAAAACCTGGGCATATGGCATTGAATGTGATGCTGGTCTTGGCGAATTCCATGGCCAATGATCTGGTCAGACCCAAAACACCATGTTTGGCTGCTGTATAGGCGCACACATAAGGGTAGCCCTTTTGCGCCGCCGTGCTTGCAATGTTGATCACACGAGCAAATGGCAAATTCAACATGTCCTCAATGACTGCTTGAGTGCACAAGAACGTTCCACTCAAGTTAACGTCGAGCATGGCTTGCCAATCTGATAGTGTGGTTTTTTGGAAGGAAGCGCTACGAGCTTGTCCTGCATTGTTGATTAGGATGCCTATTGGTCCAAATGATTGCTTTGCTTTTAAAAAAGTTTCTTTAACTGCGTTTTGATCGGTGATATCGCATTCAAAGGTTTGAGTTTCGCATTCGTGTCGAATGAGGCTTTTAACTTCACTCAGATTGTTCAAGTTGCGCCCGATAAGACTTAATTTTGAAACATGTGGACCAATCACTTGTGCCAACTCACGACCGATGCCTTTTCCCGCGCCTGTGATCAATGCGTGGGTTGACTTTATTTTTGAAAATGCATTCATTTTTCTAGGACTGTGTCTGATTTTTCTTTGAGAGCAATTGAACCCGCATTGGGTTAAGTGATCATTTTCTGTTTATCTAAGTTTCTTTCAAGTTGAACTTTTCCTGATTGGTAGGGTTTTGGCCAAACAATATCAAAGTATCCAATTTTTGCAGCCTCCATGAGTGTCCAATGTGGGTTGGCGAGGTGAGGTCTAGCAATTGCGCAGAGATCTGCTCTACCAGCAGCAATGATGCTGTTGACTTGATCTGAATCTGAGATGGCTCCAACGGCGATTGTTCGAATTTGCGCTTCTTGGCGAACTCGATCAGACATAGGGGTCTGAAACATACGCCCATAAACTGGCTTTTCAGCTTTACTGACTTGTCCTGAGGAACAGTCGATCAAGTCGGCGCCTGCGATTTTAAAAAACTTTGCAATCATCACTGCATCGTCCGGTGTGATTCCTCCCTCAACCCAGTCATGAGTTGAGATACGGACAGAAATGGGTAAATCGTTCGGCCAGACGTCACGAATAGACTTGAATATTTCTAAAGGGTATTTGAGTCTGGCTTTTAAATCACCTCCGTATTCATCCGTTCTTTGATTCGTCAGGGGTGAAATAAAAGAGGAGAGCAAATAACCATGGGCACAATGCAATTCAAGCCAATCAAAACCACACTCAGCAGCCAGTTGAGTAGCACTCACAAATTCGCGCTTGATATGATCCATTTGTTGCAAGCTTATTTCTTGGGACCAGTGGCTTATATTCGGCATATATTGTTGTCTTGATGCGGAGAATAATTCCCAATTGTCTTCCTCTAGGGGTTCATCAATGCCTTCCCAGGCAACTTTGGTCGAACCTTTTGCACCCGAGTGACCCAGTTGTATGCCAATTTTGGCGTCTGTGTTTTGATGTACAAAATCAACAATCTTTTGCCAACCATTGGCTTGAGCTTTGTTCCAAATACCTGGACAGCCAGGAGTGATGCGAGCCTGGGGTGAAATACATGTCATTTCAGTCATGACCAATGCAGCCCCACCCATGGCTCTTGAACCCAAGTGAACCAAGTGGTAATCACTGGGCACGCCATCTTTGCAAGAATACTGTGCCATGGGGGAGACCACAATGCGATTTTTGAGAGTCAGTTCTCTTAACTTGAACGGGGTGAACATTGGAGGCACAGGTGTTTTTGAATGTCCTGTGATCAAGCCAGTTTGAGCGGCAAATCTCGTCTCAAAGTCTTCCACATACTTTCGGTCGCGCAGTCTGAGGTTTTCGTGACTGATACGTTGGCTTCGAGTGAGCAATGAATAGGCAAATTGGTGTGCGGGTAGGTCAATGTAGCGTTCGACGTTTTCAAACCATTCGGTAGAATTACGGGCCGCGTTTTGTATTTTTAATACTTCAACACTCCTTTGTGCTTGATAGTTTTTCAGTGCTTGGGGGAGATCTTCAGAGTAGGCTGCGATGCACTTGGCCAGTTCAATGGAGTCTTCAAGTGCAAGCTTTGTACCCGAGCCAATTGAGAAGTGGGCAGTATGCGCTGCATCCCCCATCAAGACAACAGGTGCATGTCCATTGTGGTGTACCCAATTTTCGCAAATAACCCTTGGGAATTTGATCCATTGACTCGATCCCCTTAAGTGTTCTGAATTGGACAAAAGCACATGGCCTTCCAAATGTTTGGAAAATAGTTTTTCACAAAAGGCAATGGACTCCTCTTTGCTTAATTTATCCAGCCCCTCATTAAACCACGTCTCCTCTGTGGTTTCCACAATAAAAGTTGAGAGCTCACTGTCAAATTGGTAACAGTGGGCTTGGTACCACCCATGGTGTGTTTTTTCAAATGCAAAGGTGAATGCTTCAAAGAGCTTGGTCGTACCAAGCCATACAAACCTGCATTTGCGGATGTCAATGTTGGGTTTAAAGATTTGCTCGTACTTAGTACGGATTTTACTATTGAGCCCATCACTGGCAATGATCAAGTCTGCATCTTTAAAGGCCTCGTCATCGGTGACATCTTGGTCAAATAGCAAATGAACACCCTCTTCTAGACAACGATTTTGTAATATGTTTAGCAATCTTTTGCGACCAATACCACAAAACCCATGTCCGCTGGAACGACTGACTTCGTCTTTGACTCGCACTTCAATGTCGTCCCAGTGATTGAATGATGCGAGAATTTCTTTGGCGCTCTTTGCATCCGCTTTCTCTAAGTTTCCAAGAGTTTGATCCGAAAAGACTACCCCCCAGCCAAAAGTATCAAAGGGCTTGTTTCGCTCAACGACAGTGATATCGTGGTTGCTATTTTGCATCTTCATCAATAAGGCGAAGTACAGGCCAGCAGGTCCTCCCCCAATGCATATGATTTTCATTAGGTACCTTTAATTTAATCAAGTTATTATTAATTTAAAACAAAATGATTTAGTTGTCAACTAAATCATTTTGTTTATCAGTAATTAATGAGTTGTCCGGTTTATAGCAAGTGAATTGTCCGGTTTTCAGGTCCGAGGTTGATTCAATTGGTGCTTATGACTTGCCTTGCTCCACATTTCATGCATTGAGGGGTGGCTTAAAAGGGGAGTTCGCTGATCATCCACAGGAAACTGGCGAATCACATTTGACTTCAATGGCGTTAATGCCGCGAACCTAACGTGGATGACATCACTGATAAGGTTTATACGAAATTCTCAGCATAAGCTTACCCAAACGGGCGCCTTACTTCGTTAGGAAATTCTGCCTGAATTGGTTTGGACGCAAGGTAAGTTTCTTTCACGACTCATGGTTAGTCGATCGTCAGTGTCTGACATACTGACCGCGAAAAAAGGTTTTAACGTCTCAAGTGGCAATTTCATCCCAAGAGCAGTGTGTGGCACTATTGAGAATTGGCTACGCAGGAGAGAAGCGCTGAACTTTTAGACAAATGAAATCAAGTTCAATATCAATTTCACTGCTGTTTAATGTTATGCGATGTTTCCGGACGAATACCTTGGGCGATCAGGGGAGTTTTATTGGTTGGATTCGGGTGAAATTTAGGAGTTCGGCTAAAATTAACTTCTATCAATTATTCAAGGGGTTTCTGAAATGGCATTACGAATCAACGACCAAGTTCCCAATTTCTCTGCTCATACGGATCAAGGAGCAATCAATTTTCATGAGTGGATTGGTAACAGTTGGGTAATTCTTTTTTCTCACCCAAAGGATTTCACACCCGTTTGTACTACAGAGTTTGGTGCTGTGGCAAAGCTCAGTGAGGAGTGGGTAAAGCGTGATACCAAAGTTATTGGTGTCTCTGTCGATGGAGTCGAAGATCACAAGAAATGGAAAAAAGACATCGAAGGCTTTTCGGGTGCAACTGCTAGTTTCCCTATTATCGCTGATGAAGAGTTGGCTGTATCCAAAGCATTTGATATGTTGCCTGCAGAGGCCTATCTTCCGGATGGTCGGACTGCAGCCCATACCGCTACGGTTCGTTCCGTGTTTATCATTGGACCTGATAAAAACCTCAAATTATCAATGACATACCCAATGTCTGTTGGTCGAAACTTCGCGGAAGTAATCCGAGCACTTGATGCCTTACAGTTGACCTTTAATGCTCCTTTGGCTACACCTGCCAATTGGAATGTTGGCCAAGACGTGGTGGTTGCATTGTCCTTAGACAATGATCAGGCAAGGGAGAAATATGGCGAGATTGATATCAAATTGCCTTATTTACGTATGGCCAAATCCCCCAAGTAAATTTATCAACGCCCTATATGGTGGGTTTTTCACATGGTAGCCGGGAAATAAACTGTGTAATTGTGGATTTTGTATCTTCATGATACAACTTGAGGATTAGGGCAGTTTTTCCCTGATTAAAAAGAAGGGTCGATTTTTAAGTAAAGTGTTGCTAAATTTTATTGAGTTGAGCTCGTATTATTTTTCGCTCGCATGTTGAGTAAGTCTTTTGCGGTTAACTCGACTTCTTTGCCATCAATTGATCCAAGGATACTCGTATTCGTTTTAATTGCTAATTCTTCTGCGGACTGAGCCGCTCTTTGAATTGCTACGTAAGATCCTGCTATATCAGGGTCTGTAGATGTACGAATGTCCTTAAGGTTCACATTCAGCTCCAATCAATGAATTCTGGAGAACGAGAGTAATTGTCATAGAACGCCCATGAATTGACAAGACTACTGTAATGCTTGTAAAAATTATTCAATTCAGCTTTAAAACGCCTACGTATGACGTCTTCGGGTATGTTATGTCCACCTTGGGCAGCTCGAAGTGCTACCCTTGCTACTGCTACATCATTATTAGGGAGGGATAAAAACCAAAGTTTTACTTGACAACCTAAATTTTGCCAAATTTTAATTTTCCTTAGGTAGGTATGTCCTGAAAGGGTTGTCTCAAATGCAAAGTTGTCACCTGCCATCAAACATCCATCAATTTCTTCAAGCATCAGTCTAGCGACTTTGATCGTCGCCAACTCAGGATTAAAGGGTGATAGTTCGGTGGCAATCAAATCAGCATTTATGGACTTTAGCGTTTGAGCCTCTGCAGGTAAAAAATTGCGTGCAAAAGTAATCTTTCCAGCACCATTAGGTCCTGCAATGATGATAATTTTTTTCAAGCGATGAATAATAAAAAGTTCTTAAGCAAGTTTCAAAGTTTGATTCTATCAACCTCTTAATTTAAAAACAATATGATTGATATCGGTGTGCTTATTCACCGTGTTCATTGAATGTGATTGGCAGTTAGTTTTCAGTCTAAATGGCGAGAAAGGTTTATGGATGAACCAGAGCCAGATTTTTTTTATTTCCATTTACTTTAGATCCAAAGGCCCAGACCTGTCTTTCAGGAATAATTTTCGAGAGAATATTTATCCATTGTATTCAAGTTGAATATGTTTAAATGTTATCTTTTCGTCCACTGTCTAAGAGCTTGGATGAGAGCTCTTTGCGTTGTCAGCTTACTTTTAAAAATATGAGCTATCCATAATCAGTACCTTTCAAGTTTATGTCAATTGTCTTGAGACTCCAATCCTAAGCGTTTAAAAACTTTCAATTTTTCTTTCTGAATTTTTTTTAAGATTGGCAAAAATAATAATTTTTAGGACTGATGAAACTAAACAAAAATTTAGAAATCTCTCAAAGAAGATCAGGACATACCCGTGATTCATAAAGAAAATAAGAAAAGAGCTTTTAAAAAAAATAACTCTGGTTAAGATGCATTACACAATTAATCTTAAGAGGTGACATCAATGACCCAGTTCCAAAAAGTTAAAGAGCATCAGTCGCTTGAAAGCTT
>Ga0114964_10003323_pt1 | contig 10912 bp, 10 predicted proteins | sample C_131016_MF_Meta_FD_92638 | JGI IMG/M metagenome (GOLD analysis project Ga0114964, IMG submission 92638) | Freshwater microbial communities from Lake Croche, Canada to study carbon cycling - C_131016_MF_MetaG | ecosystem: Environmental > Aquatic > Freshwater > Lake | place: Lake Croche, Canada... | reverse complement strand
AGCGCGTCGTACTCATCGGCCAGGCGCAACGCGTCCCGGCTTGCCTGCCATCCGTCACCACCAGCGAGGCGGGCGCGGTTCAGAATGGCGCGCGTCTCGTCGGCGTCCTGCCCGGCGTCAAGCCATGCGGCCATCATTGCATCCCACGCGCGCAACCCCTTAGCGGTATCGTCGGCGTGGTCCTCTGTCATCTTCTGATCGTTGTCTGCCATTTCTGTCTCCTCTGTCTCTGTCTAGTGCCGGGTGGCACCGCTCCCGCCCGCGGGATCGAACCGCGGCAAGCTCCAAGGCGGGACGCCTGACCTAGTTGGACCAGGTGCGGACCTTGCGCCAGGGGCCACCGTTCACGGACTCCCATAGGTTGCCGCGGTAGACGTTGTGCGCTGCCAGGTAGTTCCCCGGTCCTCGCTTGGTGAACCTGCGCCCGTGCGCATCGGTCCCCGTCAACTTATAAGCGTAAGTGTCTGCCATTTCTGCCTACTTTCTCCCCGTCTCGGGGTTCTGTTGTGTCTCATCTGTAACGATATACCCTAGCGGCGTGTCCGTCAATACCCCCGCGGGGCCGATGTCTACGGGGCCAGGGTTGCCCATCATGCGCCCGTTCTCCCCGTCTCGGTGGCCCATGCGGTCACGGTCTCGCGGTGCCATACCGGGGAGCCGCTAATGCGACCGTCTGGCGGTGGCAGTAGTTCGCGGGTGATCCATTGCCCCACGGTCGCGGTTCTCACGTTCAATAGCTCCGCTATCTCAGTGCGTCCGAGCGGCATCGTGTCCGCGGCGGCGGTCTCCCGTGCGACGGTCTCGCGCTTCGCTTCGCTCCATTCTTCGATAGCGAACGCAAACGCTTCGACGCTCTCCGCGCTCTGGTCCGCGGCGAGCTTGTCCACCTTCGCGGCTAGTTCGCTAGGGGTGAGATCACCAGAGACCACCGCGGCAACCGCGATACGTTGCCGATTATGGTCTAGGCGTGAGAGGGTAGCGGCGAGACGTACCCCGACGATCCCGGTCCTAATCGCGTCAAACGTGGCCGGGGAGCATCCGCGGGCAATATCGACACGATCCCGGCACCATCTCGCACCCTTGCCGATTCTACGCGCTACGTTCTCTAGGGTCTCTCCGCCGTCCATCATTGCGATAATCGCGGCGCCATCTTCATGGGGAAGCGTGTCGCGGCGTGAGACGTTGGCTGTCAGCTGTAGTGCGAGACGCTCCGCGGTGCCCATAGCCTCCCGGATCGTGGCCGGGATCGTCTCCCATCCGAGAATATCCCGGCACGCGCGTAGCCTACGCTCCCCGTCCACCAAGAGATAGGTGCCATCCCCGCGCGGTGCCACGGTAGGCGGCATGGCGAGACCACTAGCGGCGATACTGTCGGCCAGCTCCCGTAGCGCATCGGGGTCGAACGTCTCGCGGTAGTTGTCCGCGACGATGGCGGCGGTAGGGATCGTCTCTAGTCTCACGCGTCCACCTTGGTGATCGTGCGATCCTGGCCGGGAATCACGGTAACTTGCGCGGTGACGGTCGCGCACCGTGCGCACCGTACTGACCACCGTGCCATGCCTACCTTGCCATGCCATGAGCACGTTCCGATAGGCGCGGCCATGAGGCTATGGGTTGGATGGGTCTCGCACCTTGGGATCCCGTCCCAAGTTCCCAAGCTCCGACAGTATCGGCATTCGTCCATATCGTAGGTCATCTCTCTGTCTCCCATCTGTCTCTAGTGGCTGTCTGCCACCGTTCCCCGGTAGGGAATCGAACCCTACCTAGCACCGTGCGGGGACGTTCTACCTAGCCGCGCTCCCCCCCCGCGGCACAGAAACAATCCGCGCCGCAGTCCTCCCGCCACACGATCCACCGCTCTCCGGTAGGAATGTCCACGACATCTGTCTCGGTGACGTTCTCCCATCGTGGGAGCGCGTCATACTTGGCACGATCCTCGCTAGTGATCGTGAGAGTCTCCCCGGTGATGAGCACGAGTATGGCGGGAGCCGCCTCTCTAGCGTCCCGCTCCCGTGCAAGCTCTAGCGCTCTATCGACGTCCCCGCATCCGATGATGCCGGGATAGTTCGCAACGTCTTGCAATACTTGATTGTAGTGCTTGCCCATGTTTTTATCCTTGTCTCTAGCGGGGACTGTCTGCCCCGATGGGTCCACTGTAGTCGCATCACCGACACAACACAACTCCATTAGGGAAGAATCTTTCCCGCCAGATCCCCGGCGTCTGGTGGCGGCCGGAGATCGGTGGCAGCTCTCACCTTGGTCTAGGTCATGGGTGGACGATGGTCCTAGTTGGTCCTAGGTTGTCCTATGCCAACTCTCCCCCATACTCCCTACTTGTCTCCCATCCCTCTACACTTAGCGCCGATAGGGTCGGGTTCGTGTAGGTTCTTCCACTACGGCAAGGCTGTGGATAACTTGTGGATAACTGACCGGGTGTGTGCCGGGGCGGGTGGCGTATATGTGCCGTGTTATCACACTCACACATACCGCTCATTTGCATCTCACCTGCTGTCAACCCCAGCAGCTTGAGATTCGATGTCTCTGAGAGGCCTTCGAGCGAGAATCAAGCGAAGAAGGTTTGCTTAGTTCGCTTGATTCTCACCGATACTTCTCTTAGGAGATCCTGGACTACATCCTCCTACTTCTTGATCCTCCTCTTATACCGAGAATCGGAAGAAGTGTTCTATCGAAGTATCTTGGTATGTTGTTCGGAATCTCTCTTAGGAAAATGTGACGAGCACCGCCCCGAGCTAGGGTTGACTTTTCCAGTTGCGATTCAACCGCAGGTGTTCCCTGTGAACTGCGGTGCGGTTTCACCGTAACACACTACGCAAGGGGATGTTTTGCGGAGTTATCCACACCCTGTTAGGATCTGCCCATGACCATACTTGTCTGCCTTGTAGGAGTGTTGGTAGTTGTAGAGCTGGTGAATCTCTACTTCAACAAACCTACGTTTTCTGCTGAGGATGGTAAGTATTGGGTCTGTGAGTTCTGTGGGACCGAGATCCATTGCACCACCATTGAAGGCTTTGTAGAAGGGTTGCGGATTCACGAGGTTGCCATCTATTGTCCTGGCGATGATGATGACGATGAGGAATACTACGAAAGAGTAAACGCATGACCGACCTTACCCGTTCCATTGTTCGGTCTGTCACCCCCATCGCTGTTGGGCTTGGCATCTCGATCCTTGCCCACTTCGGCATAAAGTCGCCTGACGTTGTTGCGGCCATCGGTTCGGTGACTGCTGCTGCCTACGCTGCTGGCGTGCGGGCGCTTGAGCACAAATACCCCAAGGTCGGCAAGCTGCTTGGTGTTGCCGGCGCTCCCACCTACACAAAGTAGGGACGCGAGGGTTCACCGAGGAGGATTCGGGAACCGCACTCGCACCAAGGGAGTTGGTTCCTGTAGGATACCATAAATGGCGATTACACCTGGTCAGAAGCAGAAGTTTCACGGGCTGAGAGAGGCTGGTTATTCACAGGCCGATGCTGCACAAAAAGCAGGGTTCTCGGTTGCCACAGCTCGACGTTTGGAAAGCCGGGAGAAGTCCACTGTTCGGGGCAAGGAACTTACCCTTGTCAAGCAGATGGAGGATTTGCCCGGACCCAAGAAGCACTCCGAACTCTCCTCTGAGGCCAAGCGAGCACTAGAGGACTTTGGATACTTCCAAGAGCGGTACTTTGGGCGCATCGCTACCCCGTGGCAGAAAGAGGGGGCCGAGTCCATCGCCAAGCTCCTTGAAACGCCCAATGAGGAATATGTAGTCATCAACGCTCCGCCTGGTGCCGGCAAGACCGTGACCTTCGTCCACGACATCCCTGCGTGGTTGACCTGCCGCAACCGTGCCATCCGTGGGATGATCGGCTCGGCCACTATGTCCCTTGCCAAACGTAACCTCATGCGCCTCCGCCGCACCCTTGAGCGTGTGGAGCCAGAGAAGGGCGAGATCAACGCTGTGCGTCGTGGTGACGCCCTCGATGCCATTAGCACCCTTGCTCAGGACTTTGGACGCTTCCGCCCGCTGGACAAGGAGATTTGGACCAATGAGGCGTTCATCGTTATGCAGGACGAGGATCAGGGAGCCATCTCGGAAAAGGAACCTACTTGGTCCTCCTACGGGATCGACACCTCGTTCATTGGTGGACGATATGATTTCGTGATGTGGGACGACCTTGTTGACCCAAGGAAGATGCGTACCCTTGAGCAGAAGGAAGCCCTACAGGACATCTACCAGGATGTCTGTGAGACTCGACTGGAACCGGGCGGCCTCCTTGTCTTGCAGGGACAGCGCATTGCGTCGGACGATCTATATAGATTTGCACTCGACCTCAACGCTCCAACTGCCGAAGATGATGATGATTTGGATGAGGAGGAGATGACCGAGCGGATTGGCGAGGAACGAATCGCCAAGAAGTACCACCACATCATCTTTCGTAGCCATTATGCCGACAGGTGCGCTCCTGAGTTCCACAAGAAATCAGCTCCCGCTTACCCCGAAGGTTGCCTACTCTCACCACGAAGGCTCCCATGGTCAAAGATCTCTACCCTTATGTCTAACCGTGGTGAGACGTTTAACGTCATCTACCAGCAGGAAGATGTAGACCCAACCGAAGTGTTGGTCCCGAACGCTTGGGTGTACGGACACGATGAGTTCGTGGGTTGCATCGATCGTGAACGTGAGCGGCTAGAGATCCCATCCGGCCTTGACCCCAATCAATGTCTCTCCATCGCCACCGCCGACCCTTCCCCGACAAACTTCTGGTCTGTCCAGTGGTGGATCTACGACCCGAACTCCGACCGCCGCTACTTGATTGACTTGCTCCGCCGCAAAATGGACGCTCCTGATTTCCTTGACTGGTCCTCGCAGGAAGGTCGGTTTGTCGGCATCATGGACGAATGGCAGGATGCAAGCAAGACGTTGGGCTTCCCCATCACCACATGGATCGTAGAAGCCAATGCAGCGCAACGCTTCATGCTACAATATGACCATGTGCGCCGTTGGCGTAGCTTGCACTCTGTAGACATTCTTCCGCACACAACTTCAAGGAATAAGTCAGACCCGCAGTTTGGTGTTGAAACCATCGCACCTCACTGGCGCTTTGGTCGAGTCCGACTTCCTGGTAGGGGTGAGGGGAAGGTTGTTGCAATGAGGTTGATTGACGAGGTAACGAAGTATCCTCATGGACGAACGGACGATTGCGTAATGGCTGAATGGTTCTTTGAGTGGAATCTTCCCAACCTGTCCGTTCCTAGCGCCCCGAACATTGCTGCGTGGCGACCGAGTTGGGTTAGCTGATGCGTTCTGCTGAGGAGATCGTCTCCCTTCACGTTTCCCGAGTGCAGTCTCGTGGTGGCTACTTGGGCCGCATGAAGGAAATCTCTAGGCACTACAACAACGAAGTCACTGTTCCTCTGCCGGAGCTTGATGCCAACGAAAAGCCCGCTGTAGCAAACCTCCTTGCGCAGGGGATTGACCAGTTCTCCCTTCGTGTTGCCTCGGTCATGCCGGACATTGACTTCCCTGCCCTCCGTGGCAACATTGGTTCGTCAGTTGAGTCAGCTCGTAAGCGCCGGCTGGCCTCACTTGGTTGGTACGACATGAACGACATGCAGATCAAGATGCGTCGTCGTGCTCGCTACCAGGTCGCCTACGCTTCTTCGCCTGTCTCAATCCATCCCGTCAGCCTAAACCCTAACGACAAGCGGGAGATCCCGTTCTGGCGAGTTCGTAATCCTCTCTCTACGTTTCCCTCAGACGTTATTGACCCCGATAACATGGAGCCAGCTGATTGTATCTTTGAGGACGCCCGCCCTCTCAGGTGGATCAAGCAGAACTACCCACAAGCAGCCAATGTTTTGCACACCGGGAAGTCTACCGATGACACATTGTTCTCAATCCTCGAATACTGCGATGCCGACGAAACCGTACTTGTGGCTGTGGGAGCGCGCAAGGAAGCGAAGAATCAGTACTCGGGTGAAGTTCAGGGTGGGGTATCTCAGATGGTACTGGACCGTGTACCGAACCGAGCGGGCATTTGCCCGGTGGTCATCCCGTCAAGGATTGCGCTAGACACCGTTGCTTCCAAGTTTGAGGCGATGATGGGCATGTTCCATCGTCAGGCCAAGCTTGACGCTCTCAACACCATTGCTGTGATGCGTGGGGTGTTCCCCGACGAGTGGCTTGTCCCTCACCCGAACTCTCAGGGCCTACAGCCAAAGATTGTGCAGAACGCCGATGGCAAGTCTGGCGTGCGTGGCATCATTCAGAACGGCACAATCACGCAGATGAACCCCCAGCCGGGGCAACACTCTGAGCAGACGCTTGATCGTCTTGAGCGCAGCGCTCGTCTTTCCGCAGGCATCCCCGCCGAGTGGGGTGGTGAGTCCGGCAGCAACATTCGTACCGCCCGCCGTGGTGAGTCGGTCATGTCCAACGCTGTCGATCCTGACATTCAAGAGACGCAGGAGATTCTGGCCGCTTCACAGGAAGCTGAGATTCGTCGAGCCATTGCTATTCAGAAGGCATACTATGGTGCCAAGCCAACATTGTTCCTTCTTGGGATGGACGGGAAGGTCACTGGACCCCCCGACTACACCCCCAATGACACCTTTGAGACCGATCTTGTCAAGGTTCGCTACCCCCTTCCTGGCTCAGATGCAAACCAGATGGCGGTTATGATTGGTCAGAAGGTTGGCATCGGCGTGATGTCAACGGAAACCGCTATGGAAATGGACCCGCTGGTCCGTGACCCCGAGATGGAAATGGCAAGGATTCAGGCTGATGGGCTTCGCAAAGCGCTCTTATCGGGACTTGAACAACAGGCTGTTGGCGGTCAGCTTGATCCGCACACCATTGCCCGCATCATCCAAAAAGTCGGTGACGGTCGTACCACCATCGAAGATGCGGTAGAGGCTGTCCACAAGGAAATGCAGAAAGAGCAGGCAGACAAGCAGAATGAGCAGCAGCAACCGCCCGCAGGAGGACCAGATGTTTCAGGCATGTCTCAAGGGATGCCCGGAATGTCGGAAGCTAGCCCGGAAGGACAGCCTGGAATGGCGATGCCGGGAAGCGCTGGCGGGCCTCCTGTCGCACCTGAGCAGCAAGGTCAGCCCACGGTAGCCGCTCCGTCACCCGGTCTTGACCACTTGAGCCAGCTCCTCGGTGCGCTGCACAACACTAGTCAGGCTCCCGCCTAATGCCGCGCAAGGGTAGAGGTGGAGCACGGGAAGGCAGTAGCCAAACCGCTTACTCAAATCGCACCGATCTTAACAATCGAGGCCCCGAGCCAATCACTACTGCGCCCGGACAAACGTACGGACAAGCGACGTTGCAACGTCAAGAGCAGCAAGCTGTCCCGATGGCTGGGGTACAGACTCCCGCAGCCCCCGCTATGCAAGCAGCATCCGCTTCCGCAGCTCCGGCTATGCCCGTTTCGCAAGCACCCGCCAACTCTGAGCCAGGTTCAATCGACCTTTTTGCTCCTGCCGATCACCCACCTCCGGCACATGGAGATTTTCTTTCTCCAACTCGTAATCCGCAAGCACCCGGCATGGCGATGCAGCGGATTGCTACTGTTCTTCAAGACGCCGCTACTTCACCTTATGCAACTCGTCAGGTGCAAGAACTTGCTGCTGTCGCAAGGTCAATAGCATGACCGATAACACCGGAGTCGTTCACGACCATCTTGCTATTAACATTGACAAAGTGTTGAATGCTGCACCTACGCTTAAGAACTTTCCCGACCTTGTTCTTGCTGTGGCACAGGGGGGTGGAGATATTGAGGACAATGCACAGGCTGTTGGTGCTCTCCACCTAATCTCAACTATTGCTAAGTCCACAAATAATCATGTGCAGGACAACCCGGAGATGTACACGGATCTCATCAAGAACGCTCGTGACACTCACGAACAGGCAGCGCAGTAATGCCGACACCTCCACGTTCTCCTCAACCAAGCAGTTCAGGAAAAGACCGGCCTCAAGGTAAGCCGGGTAATGGCATTAATGTTGGCAAAGACATTGAGAACTGGTTTGGTGATGTTGAACAATGGGGAACCGATGTAGCTCACCGTGGGTTGCAGTTCGGTAAAGCTACTGGTGGAGTTGTCAATCGTAACTTTCTTAGTCAGTCCGGCTGGGACCACATGCGCCACGATGCAGATCATGTTGCTGACGATGCAACTGGCGGGATCAGTCGTTTTGGTAAAGCCACGGTTGGAGTTGTCAATCGCAACTTTTTTAGTCAGTCCGGCTGGGACCACATGCGTCACGATGCGGCCAGCATTGGTGACACGGGCGTACAAATCGTTAACGGTGTCGGTGCTTACCTTGGTATCCCTAACTCGATAACTGGTGAGCAAGGAAAACAGATTACTTGGCATAGCCAACTTGAAGGTCTTGGGTCTGGCATTGCTAATACAGCTGTTGATAGCGTAAAAGGGTTGTTTGCCGATCATCATTACACAACACATCCCTATGCACACCCAAGCGGTCAGTTGTGGCTTGGTGACCCCAAAAATCATAATGTTGGTTTGCACCAGGCGACTCATGCTGCTCTTTCTGCGGTCAACGCTGCGTTTGATACTCCACAGCATATGTATCGTGCTGCTGTTATTGCTTATCGTCAACATGGTTGGGATGGTGTTACTGCTATCCTTGCTCCTGCTCTTGCTGGTGCCGCTGCTGGTTCGCTAGTTGGTAATCCTGAGCTTGGTGTTGCTACTGGTGAAATCGGCGCTGCTACTGCTGGTGTTGGAGAGGCCGTTGCTGGCGCTGCTACTGATGTCGCTGCTACTGATGCAGGTAGTACTGCTGTCGCTGATGCTGCTACACAAGTCGCTGAGGCTGGTGCTCGTCGTGCCGTTCCTACTGTTGCCGAAGAAGCGCAGATGTCGGGTGTTCGTCGTGGAACACAGATGCTCATAGATAGTCCGATTGGCAAAGCATCTAAACTCGTTGGGTCACCAATCAAGGCTATCAACGATGCACTTATTTCTCCGACCGTGGCAGGGTTTCAAGTTCCCGATCAAGCGTTTTATTTCTCTGACGACACAACGGGAAAGATCTGGCACGAAGCGCAATCTCCAACTAAAGACCTCAGCACTATCGGTCGTGGCTTGAGTCAACAAATCTTTGGTACACAGAACACTTGGTTGTCAGGAACTACCGATGCTGTTGCTACGCTTATTGCCGCTCCATACGAGTTCGGTCGTGCAATCAAGTCCTCAGAAAGCATGGGTCGAATCCTTACTGCTACCGACTCTGTTGCTGTTGATACTGCGTTTCACAAAAGTTCTGGCTACCGTAGGGCGTTGCAATCTATTTCCGACATGGCAAATGGAAAAATGGGCAAAGAGGTTCAACAGAACCTTGCAGGTGCAATCACTCGTGCTATGCCTACTCTTGAGCCGATTGCCAAAGACATTGCTGACGCCGCAAAAACAGAGTTTGAGCGCGCAGCTAAAGAAGGCAGAGACGTACTTCTTTACCCAATCTCCAAGCGTATCGGACAGTTGGCCGACCAGGGGATGATGGTTAAGACTAACCTACTTCCTACTACCGGCCTTTACGGTGCGTTTAGGATGGCAGGCAAGCTGTCAGACAACTACGTTCCTTCTAAGGTGTCGCAAATCCTTGGACAGTCTCCAATGGCGATTGACGATCTTAAGCAGATTATGACTACGGGAACAATCCGCCTTGGTGAACCAAACGCCGGTTACAAGTTGGGTCAGCTCTTGCAGCAGACTGGTATGAAATCCTCAGACATCACTCGACTTATCAATGACCTTGTTATTTCCAAGGACATGACCAAGTGGGAGAACCTTACCAAGAACGCACTCAAGGAAAACTTCTTTAACATCATTGACCAGCGCATGATGAAGGCACTTGGCTTTGATTCCGAGGAGTGGCGCAAAGCATTTGGCAGCGGGCTGTTGACTTCTGAGCAGGCTGCAAAGGTTGATGCTGCACTTCAAGAGCGTGGTTTCCAAACAGCATACACCGCTATGCGTGATTCCATTCACGATGCCGTAGACAAGATGGTTGGTAGTTCTACGGCTTCTGGTCCTGGTGGTCTGTTCGTTCTTGACTCCACTGGCGCAGATGCTTCTGTCTTGCGTGACAATCGCACCGCTGCTGTTACTGAAAACCAGCGTGGTGAACTGCATCTCCCGAACTATCACCATTTTGCACAGGAGTTGGACAAGTTATTTTCCAACATGCAAGATATCAATGGTGGCAAGGCAAACTTTGCTGATTCCGTAAGTGGTTTTGCCCTTCGTACCAATCACGGCATTGACCTATGGGTAAACGACCGATTCTTTAAGCCCCTTGCTCTCCTCACCCCTGGTTGGGCGCTTCGAGTCTCCCTGTCTGAGCTTGCTCTTAATGTCAATCGACTTGGCCCCAGCAACCTCTTGGCAGGTGCAATCACTCGCTCAATGGTCAAGTCACAACGCAAAGCATTTGCCATTGCACAAAAACAAGCGGCAGATCATATCAAAAACCTTGAGTCTCGCATTAGCGATGTTCGCAAAGAGATTGCACACCTTGATCAGCAAGAGAAGGACTTTAGGGAGAACGCTCGTCAAGCAACGGGGCAGGCTCCCTCGCGTTCCACCGCTGCATCAGACTCCAAGCGGGAGGAACTTCAAGCCCTCCTAGACCACATTGAGCATGAGAAATCTGCGGTTGGTACCCCTGAGCCAATCATTAATGTTCCTGATGCTCCTGAGCAAGTTGCACTTGACGAAACCGGAGTTCTCAAGGTCAGTGACTACCTTAAGGACCGTGGTTACAACCTCACGCCCGTTGAGGCGCACAACCTTCCCATGATCGCCCGTGGCATCTACATCGGGATGAAGCAAGCGGCCCTTTACGGCATTGGCAAGGACGAGTTCATCAACGCTTCTGCGT
>Ga0114964_10003321_pt1 | contig 10915 bp, 9 predicted proteins | sample C_131016_MF_Meta_FD_92638 | JGI IMG/M metagenome (GOLD analysis project Ga0114964, IMG submission 92638) | Freshwater microbial communities from Lake Croche, Canada to study carbon cycling - C_131016_MF_MetaG | ecosystem: Environmental > Aquatic > Freshwater > Lake | place: Lake Croche, Canada... | reverse complement strand
GCTGCTGAATTTGGAGTGGAATCGGCATTGGTAGATGATGTAGACGATGACGATTCTTCGGCTTCTTGAACTTCTGCTTCCGAATCACCACTGTCAGAACTGGCGTCGCTTTTATCATCATTCGTTAAAGAACTTTCTGAATCACTTTCTTCTGCATTTTCTGGGGTAGATGCTTGCTCTGCAGTGGTTTCGTTTTCATTACCGGCGACATTAGAATTCGCGGAAACTGTCTCATCGTCAGCGCCTTGAGATAGCACCGCTTCCTCATCACTACCCGAATTAGCAACGAGGGCAGCTTTGCCGGCCGCAATCACGGTTTTCGATGCAATAAATGCCAATTGGAGCGCTTTCATCGCATCTTCCACTGACCCAGTCGCTTGTTCTGCGGCCTCGATGGCCTTTGCAATCGTGCCAGATGTCATTTTTCGAATTCGTTCTTCAAGCTCCTTTATTCTGCGCTTGTCATCCGTCATTTCCGTTTCGCCATTCGAGGCATTGGCATCAACTGCAGCAGCATCAGCAGCGGCAGCGGGCTTTTCTTCTTCTACCGCGGCGTCATTATTTAGTTCCTTATTTTCATTGTCAGCATCCTTATCGGCGGCGTCTATTGTCTCAATTGCAGTGCCGATCTGATTTTTAACCATTGCACCGGATGTTTCTAATGTAGTTCCAACCGCAGATGCAGTTTGTTTAACCGCATCCGCAGCTTTAGTTACTCGTTCCTTAGTGGTTTGCAGAGCGTTTTCCGCGGTGTTCGCCACATTTTCCGCAGTTGCAACCGTTTCCTTGACTGTCTCTTGAACCTTTGCATTCGCTTTTTCAAACAAACCAGGCTCTTCAGGTTGTTCTTGTTCTTTTTGTTCTACTACATCACCGTCTTTTTTACCAGGAGTGACAAAATTTTTAAGTCTTTCCCACATCCCAGGCTTCTTCTCTTCCTCTTCAGCAGCAGCAGCAGCAGCAGGAGCAGCGGCAGCATCAGCAACAGGAGGATCGGTAGCACCAGCACCACCATACATGCGATTATATTTGCGATAAGCCGCGCCATAAGTTGCCGCCGCCTTTACGGTGCGTCGTCGATTGCGCTTAACACGGTGCTTTGTCCCACCACCACTACTAACATTATTATTTTGTGGATGTTGCGGCTGTTGCGGCTGTTGTATCTGTTGCGGCTGTAGAAGAGTCGTCATAACAACAAAAATCAATTAATTATTATCGTAATATGGATTATACTTTTTCTTACTTATATATTGTTATATATTGTTAATATAAATATATTATTATATTAATTAATATTAATTTATAATAATATATAGAATATTGCATTTTTAAAATATTAAAATGCTATATTTTTCGTAGTTTAAAATTTAAAATTTAAAACTTGAAACGTTTGTATAACTCAAGTGCTACTAAACCGCCAGCAATTTGGACGGCCAGGTAAGGGATGAGATCAGACCGGCTAAGTTTTCCTGCGGCATACATCATAATGGTAACGGCGGGATTAAAATGACCGCCGGAAATAGAACCGCCGACCATAATGGCGATAGCTAAAGCCGCACCAATTGCGATGGCATTTCCAGTTGCGATAATCACATAGAGAAAAAACAAAGTTCCTAAAAATTCAACGACGTATTTGTTCAGCATTATTTATAATGGCAGTTATTGTTGGAGTATTTGTATATTTTATATATTTTATATATTGTAACATATATAAAATTTTTTTACTAAATATAATAAAAAATAATAAGTAACAAACAAAATTAAAAACTATCAGATGGTCCTTCTGGCACTTCTTTTAAATTACCACCGTTGAAGTATTTTTTCCTGAATTGCAACATTTGTTCGTCTGCAATGCGTCGATTCGCAAAATCGTGCAGAGTCATTTTATTTGTAAGCATGTTTACAATCATGAAGATGGAGTACATGCCGCACTCGGTATTCTTATACTGATGGTCTTTTTTATTCACTACCAATTTCAAAGATATACTGGGAGTCATCTTGGCAGCATCCGATATAATGCGTTCGGCAAGCACGTTCACCTCCGGCGGAATATCGTCACTCGTGCTGTCAAAAAAGAATATGAATTTCTTTCTCACATCCACAAACATGGATATCCAGTGCGAACCGGATTCGGTATGAGGGTCTACATTGAAAATAAAACCAAAATGGCGCTTTCCTCTTGCAATCATGTTTCCAATATTGAAACCACTTATGTCTTTCCACACATATTCGCCGTCTGGCATTTTCTTGTCAAAATCAATTGGGGACGGGCCGAGAAACATGAACGATGGGTATGCATGTTCATATTGCTTCATCACGTTTTCAATATCGACGCTGGTGAGCCACGTGTTCGGTTTTTTAATCCACTCTTTTGGTGCGCGCGGAGCGAATGTGTAGTTTATCAAGTCTCGGTATTTACCGTTCTCTTCTGTAATGAGAAGTTTACGCAGCCAACATGCCTCATTTTTGCAAACACGCGCCATTTGTTGCCGAAGAAACGCCCAAATTTTGTTAGGGTCATCTGACGTTATTTTTTCATCTGGATGACGAGTATTCCATACCGTCTTTAATTTTTCGAGTGCGGGGTTCGAATAGCACGTATTTGCAACTGTATGAGGTTCGTCTTCCGCATGAGGAGCACATTTCAAGGGCTCTGTTGCGGGCATTATTCAAATATTGAGTTGATAGTGAATGAATTTAATTACTTAAGTTATTAATTATTGCATATATTTAATTATTTATATTTAAAATTAGTTATGGATTAGGAAGCGAGTCAGATTTGGAGCTATCAGCTTTATTTTTAAGTTTCGGTTTAATACCCTTTGTTTTAAACTGCTCGTCTTTTATATTGATATCCTTTGTTCTCGGAATTGCAGACATTTTATTAGTAGGCGATGCCGGTTCGTTCTTTTTATCAGTATTCACATTATTCACATTATTAACATTCTTATCCGTTTCTGGTTCTTTTATTTGGTCACGGGTTTGTTCGACTTCGGATTGAATTGGTTTTGATACAAATAATCGTTCGATTGCATTCATATGCGGCGTGCGAATTTGAACTGTTTTGGATTCTTCCACCTTTGGATTGAAGCAAAGCTTGTTCATTTTCATTACAGCCGCAGCTGCCGCTTCTGGCGGTTCAGGTTCTGAAACCACTACAGTAGATGTAGTTGAGCTCGGTTCTACAGAAAGCCCCGAATATTCGCCCTGTATTGTATCCGCCAAGTCTATGAATTTATAATGCATAATGCACGCATTAATATACGCGTTAAAAGTGTTTGTTACTGCTACGTCATTTACATGTTTTGAATTTCGCAACATTTCCTTTGTGGTGTCTATTATCCGTCGCTTGTAAAACTTTCTCTCAGAATTATCAGGACAGTTACGCGACTCCGCGGCCTGACTTCGACGATTCATGTATTTGGAGTAAGCATCCACATTCATCATTGTTTCCATGGTCAACTTGTCACACGCACTCATGGAATGTTGAGCGGTAATATTTAATGTCACTGCAGGTTCACCTGACGTTGGTGTTGACGTTGGCGTTGACGTTGACATCGAATATTCTTTGCTCATTTTATTTTATACGAATGATTGTTGAAATAGTTATTTTTTATTTTTAGTTGTAATGTTTATATACTTATTAATTAATAGTTATAATAGGTATGTATGTAGTATGTATACAATCAAGTCGTAAATTCATAAAAAAACGAAATTATAAAACAATATAAAACTAATATAAAACTATATACAGTATGTTACAAAAACTATACATAGTTACCTCGTTACATCGTGAACAATGAGTAAAAATTCCAAAAATCCAAGCAACAGTAACTGCACATGCAACTGCATTTTGATTTCAAAGGGAGGCGTCCTTAAAGAAATGCACATCACAGAATCTGAAATGGGTCGCGCTAAATATTCATCACTCTGCAAAACGCCGCCTACATATGAAAGTGCATTTAAACGGCACGCTACCTGGAATGTAAAGAAATATGGTTTGGTTGTTGAATTATGGGCACGCACAAATGGTAGAGCGGGACAGGAAAATAAGTACGAATTTCCACCACCGGTGGATGAGAAGTTATTTTTTGGAGACTGCATTGTTGTTTCCATAACACCACAGTCCTCGCTTACATGCACCATTTGGAAAAAGGTATACGAACACTTATTTGGCGGCTTTGATGACCTGGAAAAGCTCGCGGTTCAGGATGATGCCGAATCCGACGAACTCGAGCATATGCCGAATAAAAAGAAAACCAGACATGGCTATTTGAAGGATGGATTTATAATTGATGATGCGCCGCGCACAAAGCGCTCTATGCTATCTACAAAATCGCTATCAACTTTAAAATTAGCAACTGGCGCGGACGCGTTTGCTAATGATGATAGCATGGAATGCAAAGATAATTGCGGTGATAAAACCATAGCCGATTTAGTTAAGAGGGGTGACGGTTATAAACGTAAAATAAAAGATACCAACTGTTTAGACGATGATGATGATGATGATGATGATGATTACGACGATGAAGATGAAGATGAAGATGAAGACGAAGAAAGTGAACATGACGATGACGACGAAGATGATGATGACGATGAAGAAGAAACTGACGAGGTTGATAACAATGGAGAAGAAACTGATGATGTTGATGAGGAAGATGATAATGATAATGTAGTTGCGACTGCTACGCCAGCACCAGCACCATCAAATGCGCGTCCCGTCAATACGTTTCATTCTACGTTAGAATCCTCACAATCGAATTTATCCGCGTCTTTCTCGTCGTCAGTCTCAAATAAAAAGCGTTCAGGTGGGCGTGTAAATAGTGAAAAAAAACGCGGTGCGACAGACCTCTTAAAGTGCGAGAGTGTTCGTAGCGTTACAACAACTGCCGCGTCCATAGATGATAAACGAACCAAGGCCGCAAATTTAGACTCCGAATTAGAAGAAGAACCATATTTATAACTGCTAACACAATCGCGCGTTATGCAGCTGTTTATATTTATTTAACTCATTCGATATGCCGACATGCCTATTTTTGCGAGTAGTTGAAGCTGGCGCATGGTAACCGCCATGGAATTGCCAGAATGACCGGTTTGCATATTTGATTGGATGCATGTTATCACTGGATTTCCACGACTGAACATGAAGCCCTCTCCAGAAGGCGGTTCATACGTGGACAAGTAATTCCATACGTCGATTCCTTGTGCAGTAATTTCGGGGTCGCCTTGCGCCAATACAACTGCATTCATTGCATCGCGAAGCATGTCTTGACACCACGAGTCTTTGATAAACGATAAATCTAATTCGACGACTTCGCTTTGTGTGCGAGGAAACTTCTCTTCGATGGTAGCTGGCATAGACGACATTTTAGATAGGAAACAGCAGATAGCTGGCTTGTAGTTGTTAATACGTTATTTTATAGCAGCTATTATCTTTATCCATTTCAATTTTTATTTTTATGATTATTGAATTATTTTATGTTTTATTTTATTATGATTGATTTCTCATTTTTCTCATAATAAAATCAAAAATCAATAACATGGTGGAGAGCATGCGTATACAGGCGTATCAGGTTGTTTGCATAACATATCGTAATATTTCTCAAAATAACGTTTACTTGCCACATGCGCTTTACGCGAATATGAATATGCGCAGTAGCGCTCGTAAGCGTTGTATATAGTCATGTGTGGTGAAATGGGTGGTTGTATTTTTGACACATTATCCGAATCTGAATCTCCCCAATGTTCGGAATCGGAGCCACAGTCGTTTCCTCCTCCTACTCCTACTCCTCCGCGCGCATTCAATACACTGGAGTTTGAGTTTGAGTTTGAATTTGATTTTGAATTTGATACTTGTGTATCGGGGTTGCTGGGAAATGTTACTGTGCCGTCGCCTATGATTGACAGCGCCTGGCTTATTTCCTGCTTCTTGTTCCACATTTTTGAAGAAATATTAATAAGATACTTGTCATTCTCAATATGAACGTCGCTGAAAAAGTGCTTTACCAGCCCACACATGAACTGGTCGGTTATTTTGATATTACTCGCAGTTTTGTGAAACAATTTCTTGGACTTGATGTAGCTCATGAAAAGCACCGTCAGTTCATCCAATTCCAGTTCATCGTCGTCCTTAGTGGGTTCAATCGTCTCGTTCCAGAACGACAAAAATTCGCTGACAATTGGTAAATGCTTGCTGGTCAAACTCGTAAATAGCAGCGTATCTGTTGCATGCAAGTCATCGTCTGCAGGAGGAGGAGCACTTGAGCCTCCTGGAACGATTGTGTGTGGAAGAAGTGTCATGAGACGCGCTTTGAGTTGATTTGTAAAAATCACATAAGGTAGTCGTTCCTCTTCAAGAAACAACTTCCATAAGTACTGCATTTTCCTCCACGATATTGCATGCTGACTGTTGTTGCAAGGTTCGGTGGTTGTAGCAATGAACCGATTCACGATAGCTGCGTCATCATTCGTTTTAAGGTAGAAGCAATGCGCGGCAAGTGCGGCGTCTTTGCAGTATGGCGATTCCAAAAAGGAATCCGCGTTTCCAAACCGTTTGGAATAATGCGAAGCAACGCACATAATGTCTACAATATTACGTTTGAATGGGGAAGAATATTCGCTAACGTTTATAGACGACAATCCATTTTCATTGATATCCAGTAACCGACATTCGCTGTACGTGTGATCATAGAATTTGAATTTAAAAACATTAGTAAGACTTGACGTTCCGAACAGCGTGCAGCATTCTATAGACAGTTCCTTTATGAATTGTTTGGCTTTTGCGCTTATAAAATAGAAATTAACATTTTTCTTGTTCATTATGTCACCCAAAACTGTCAAGAAATGCTTTACTGCATCGCGGCCAGTAAAAATAGATGGATAAAATAGGCCGATAACCTTTTGTATGGTGCATGACTCCGGAATGGAATTCAGAAGCTCGCGTTCTTTGATTCGTTTCACAAGTTGATTCTTAATTTTATATTTCCACGGCTTAAGTTCGGGATAGTCCTGTAGAGCCACAAGCGCCGAATGCACAATGTCATCTTCGTCTATTTTATCGTATTTTGTATTGTCATATGTAAAAAACAAGTCAATTGCGGAGTTGTAAAAATAATTGTGTCCACTCGTCGAGAGAAACTGGTCAATAAACTCGTCAGACGTATTAATCAGGGCCTTTTTTCTCTCGGTTCGTTCTTGAAGTGTTAATTCGTATGCAGCCATTAATGTGGGAAACTGTATGATACTGCTTGTCAATTTGGCAAGCACTGGTTCATTATGTTCATATTTTCGATATACACTATCTATAATCTGATGCAGTTGCACAAGACTGGATGCTGGTGTAACAATTTGATTGTGGTCCGATGACGATGCCATGAAATTAGATACACGTATACGCGTATGCTATTTATTAAAATTAATAATATTATCATAATAAAAATTAATATTTAAATGATAATAAATAATACACAAACAAGTGGCAATTGTCTAATATCTATTTAAGTGCTTTGATATACTTTGTTAAGTTAATTACATATTTACGTATCTACCATGAGCCAACATGAAATGCGTATTATGGTATTGGCAATTTTCAATCATGACGAAATATATGATGAATTTTATAATATAAATATGCAATATCTTGATGCACTTAAATCCAGGCGGCCGGATATTTATGGACGCATGCGATTTTATTACGTACTATCTGACCCAGAATGCGGTAGTGCACGTATTGACGAAACGACTCGAATGATTACAGTAAACGGAACTGAAAGCTGGTGTCCGGGTATTCTTGAAAAAACCATAAAGGCTCTAACATTCGTTAATGAACTGCGCGAGAATCCTCTGACTCCGAATGGTCGGGATGTTAATTATAATTTTGATTATATTGTTCGCACAAACGCATCAACCTTTATAAATTTTGAATTATTATGCAATGAATTACTCGAGCTACATGCATGGAATTCTGCCCCATACCGTAATTACAAATATATTGCAATAGGTCATATTAGTGTGTTGCAATGCGGAAATGACAGATATGGTCTGACTGAGAATGCAATGCAGGTTTATATGGGAGAAAAATTCTTTCAAGGTGTATGCATCATAATGAACACTGCAATAGTTTCCGAAGTGGTTCATCATGCAAAAACTCGTATTAATATAAACATAGTGGATGATGTGGAAATAGGTAGATTCATTTGGTCACTGCCGAGCACGCCAGACGAGCTGTATACAAAAGATATAAGCGATAGGATGCACTCTTATTATGTAGATACTCCATCAAATCCATACGTGTTTTGTAACAATCGTTATAAATCAAATCGATACTCTGATTTAAATTGTTTTAGAGATGTCGCCAATAGGCACATAGATAAATTAAATTTAGAGCAATGACGACATGACGTTATACAAATCTACGCTTATACTTTCGGGATACATAACGTGAAACACAATTTGAAGAGCGCCTTGTTGCTGTTGGTGGAGGGCATCGCCGCGAATAAACCCGAGACCATTTATTGTTTTTATAGATTCGGGTTGTATTACGCTGCCAATTTGCTTATTTATTATCTGATACGATTTTCCATTCAGGTGTGTGAATTCGAATTGTAAACCGCAAAGGGATTCCTTAAGTGTTATTTGCTTATGCATAATAATATTGAGATTATCACCGTCGGGTGCTGAAAATGTAGCATGTGGTATAAACGCAACTGTCAGACGCATGTCTCCGCATGCACCATTGACTCCAATATTTCCAATTCTTGGAAGTGTTATTGTTTCATTATTACGTATGCCGCGCGGAATGGTTACGGCAACGGACATGTGCTTTACAGAACTGATGATGTCCGACTCTTGCACATTCTGTTCGTATTCGATATGAACTGTAGTTCCACTATATGCCTGTTCCATCGTGATATGAACCGTTTTTTCGATAAGTTCGGGCGGAGTAGGAGCACGCGCCTTGGTTGGTTTATTTTCGCGTGATGGAGCTGGCTCGTCATATATAAGTTCCGATTCGTATTCATCTGAATCTGAATCCATCTTCAGAACAATCTCGGGCTCGTATGTGCTACGCTGCTGTTGCTGTTGCTGTTGCGGTTGCTGTTGATGCGGGTGATATTGTGATTGCTGCTGGTGTTGCATATGCATCATCATCGGATGAAACATTCCATGAACGCCACCCATTCCACCCATATTCATATTGCCCTGAATGATATGAATTTCGCCTCCGCTGCCAAGACCACCGAGGCCATGGAATAATCCTCCGAGACCTCCTCCAAGACCGCCGCCTCCAAATAACATATTGAAAATTTCATGCGGATTTATTTCGGCGGTGAACATTCGCGACCCCCCACCTCCACCCATTCCTCCCGAAAACCCGTATTTCAGTTCGTGATTATATGCTTCTCGTTTCTGTGGGTCAGAAAGTACCGAGAACGCTTCCGCTATTCTCTGGAACATCTGGGTTGAGTCCGGTGAATTATTTTTGTCAGGGTGATGAATAAATGACAATCGGCGATACGCTTTTTTAATATCGTCCAAACTTGCGTCGGTGGGAACGCCAAGAACATCATAAAATGATTTTATTTCACTCATTGATATATTAGTTATATGGTTAAAATTATTAGTAAATTAATTAAAATCCGCTTAAATGATTTAATGATTAAATAAATACTATTGCTATTACTTGAAATAAAATACTATTTAATACAAAATTAAACGTATGCATTCGTTTGTTGTAAAATATCAACCATGTACAATATCCGAATTTCAGCAACTTACACCAGTATTAAAAACCACGCTGAAGTCGTTAATCCAAATAGACCGATTAAATATTTTGATTACAGGTCCTCCAGGTGTAGGTAAAACCTCAATCATTAATGCAATAATTCGAGAATATTATGGAGACGCATTCAATTCAGAAAACATTCTGGTTCTTAATTCTCTAAAGGAACAAGGGATACAATACTATCGCAACGATTTGAAAGTGTTCAGCCAGACAAACAGTCTTATTCGAGATAAAAAGAAAATAATATTGTTGGACGACATTGATTTAATTAACGAGCAGAGCCAACAAGTGTTTAGAAACTGCATGGACAAGTATGGTAATAACGTGCATTTCATAATGGCATGCACAAACTTGCAAAAGGTAATCGACAGTTTACAGTCGCGAACAATTATTATGACAATTCCAAGTCCGACTGCTGCAATTATTAGAGAGATTGCGCATCATATTATAGAGCGCGAGCCTGCTCTAAAAAATATAATGAAAGGGTCAAATGAGTCGAACGATGCACTTGAACATGTTATCACCTTATCCAACAATACGATTCGTATTTTTGTAAACTATATTGAAAAATTATACATACTTGACCAGCCATTAACCATCGAACTTGCAAAAAGCATTTATACAAACATTTGTTGGACAGAATTTGAACGATATACCGAGTTTTTAATGAATGGAAATTTGTCTGGTGCAATTAAGATATTTTACGCGCTGCACGACCACGGTTACTCGGTAATTGATATTATTGAAACGTATTTCGCGTTTTTGAAAACAACCGATATATTGAATGAAATGCAAAAATATAAAATAATTGCTCTATTGTGCAAGTATATTACCATATTCCATAATGTCCACGAAGATGAAATTGAACTCGCGCTTTTTACAAATAACGCAATCAATGAAATCAAATAATATTTTAATTTTTAATTTAGGAACTATTTATTATCTATTTAATAGGTATAAACTCTATTTATAAAATCTCATACACCAAACAATAAAATGGCCGAAAGCGGATTTACGATGGTAGTTCATGCATTAATTGCATTTGCAGTATTGTATGCTATTATGAAATACGGATTACGTCAACCTGAATCAGTCGCCCAAGACAGAAGCGCGTTTTTTAGTGGCATTATT
>Ga0114964_10003320_pt1 | contig 10916 bp, 8 predicted proteins | sample C_131016_MF_Meta_FD_92638 | JGI IMG/M metagenome (GOLD analysis project Ga0114964, IMG submission 92638) | Freshwater microbial communities from Lake Croche, Canada to study carbon cycling - C_131016_MF_MetaG | ecosystem: Environmental > Aquatic > Freshwater > Lake | place: Lake Croche, Canada... | reverse complement strand
GCGCTGGCCATCTTCGATACCGGGTGGAATGTTGATGGAAATATTTACTCGAGTGCGAACTCGACCATCGCCAACGCACTCAAGGCACGGATTTGGCAAAAGATTTCCAAAACCGTTGCACTGCGGACAACGATGCGCAGTCATGACTTGGCCGATAAATGATCGCTGCACCTGTTGCACTTCGCCACGGCCATGACACATGGAGCATTCCGTCAGCGAGGTGTTTGTGGCAGTTCCTGCACCTTTACACACACCACACTCAATAGCAGTGTCGATACTTAAGTCGCGGGTTTGGCCAAAGGCAGCGTCTTCCAATGAGATGTTCACTCGAATCAGAGCATCCTGACCGCGCCGACGACGAGGGATTGGCCCGCGATGACCACCGCCGCCGAAGAATGCATCAACAATGTCGCCAAAACCAAAGCCAGCCGCGGCATTGAATCCGCCACCACTAAATGGATCTCCACCGAGGTCGTACATTTGGCGCTTCTCAGCGTCAGAGAGCACTTCGTAAGCTGTCGAAATCTCCTTGAAGCGTTCTTCAGCTGCTGGGTCAGGATTTACATCCGGGTGCAATTCGCGCGCAAGTTTGCGATACGCTCGCTTGATTTCCTCAGCGGTCGCATCTCTAGAAACTCCAAGTGCTTTGTAATGATCAGCCACTAGTTTGCTCCGTCAAAATTTGTCCGACATACAGTGCCACACTCCGCACAGCAGCCATAGATGCTGGGTAATCCATCCGGGTTGGACCAACCACGCCCAAATGGGCAACTACTTGGTCCCCGGTGCCATAACCAGCACTAACCACCGAGGCGGTGCGCAATTCTTCAATCGGATTTTCATGACCGATGTGCACCATGAGCGAATCCGGCGCCGAAGCATTTTCAAACAGCTTAAGCAGCACCACTTGCTCCTCAAGAGCCTCCAGCACCGATGCTGTTCCGGTGCCAAAGTCGTGACTGCCCCGCGCCAAGTTTGCCGTGCCACTAATCATCACGCGCTCATCGTGTTTGGCGACTACCGATTCCATTAGCGTCGCCACAACACAAGTCACAATCGGACGCACACCGGCTTGGAATCTTTCAGTGAAACCGAGTAGTAAATCAGGCACATCGGCGAAAAATTTTCCGGCCAAGGCGACATTTAAGCCCAGTCGAATATCGCCCAGTGTTTCATCGCTAACTGCTTTTGGTACATCAAATAATCGTTGCTCGATTCGACCAGTATCTGCGATAACAACTAGTAGCAGCCGAGTCGGTGAAGTAGAAATTAATTCAATGTGTCGCACGGAACTGCGACCAAGAGTTGGATACTGAACGAGTGCTACTTGTTTAGTCAGTTGCGCCAACAATTTCACTGCGCGACTCATCACATCGTCAAGGTCAACCGATTGGTCTAGGAAGGATTCAATTGCTCGACGCTCCGCAGACGACAGCGGTTTAACTGAACTGAGCCGATCCACGAAGAGTCGGTAGCCCTTATCAGTGGGCACTCGACCAGCGCTGGTGTGCGGAGCGCTCAGGTAGCCCTCATCTTCAAGGGCTGCCATGTCATTTCTGATCGTGGCTGAGGAAACGCCCAGTGCGTGGCGATCAACGAGAACTTTCGAGCCAACAGGTTCACTGGTCTGCACGTAGTCTTCAACGATGGCACGCAAAACGGCAAGTTTACGGTCTTCCACACGCCACCTCCTAGCACTCCGATGTTATGAGTGCCAGTCTACCGCCGATTAATCCCACAAGCGTGCGACTAAACCGTCAGCCAGCAGGCGCCCTTGATATGTGAGTACCGCGGTGCCCTGCTCGAACTGCTCGGGTTCAAGTAGGCCCTGCGAACAAGCTTGACCGGCTACCACGCGGCCCTGATCAGATAGCGCAGTTAGCGGCAATCCGGTGCGTAAGCGCAAGCCCAACATGATGTTCTCATGACTGATGTCTGCTTGCGTGAGCTGTTCAAAATCTGCTACTGGCATCTCGCCCGCATCTACCTTGGCAGCCCACGCCGCTGGGTGTTTCACATTCCACTGTCGAATTCCATTGAAGTGTGCGTGTGCGCCCGGCCCGATTCCTAGCCAATCTTGATTGCGCCAATAGGCCAGGTTGTGTCGACACTGCCCATCGGGAAGTGACCAGTTACTTACCTCGTACCAAGTCATACCTTTTGCCACGAGCGCTGATTCAATCATCTGATAACGAGATGCGGCTACATCGTCGCTCGGTGCTGGCAGTTCCCCACGCTTGATAGTTGCGGCTAGTCGAGTACCTGGTTCAACAATGAGCGAATAGGCACTGACGTGATCAACGTCAGCCTGAGCCACTTCAGCCAAAGTAAGTTGTAAATCTTCATCAGTCTCTTGCGGAGAGCCATAAATCAAATCCACGCTGACGTGCGCAAACCCGACTTCGCGCGCCCATCGCACAGCTTCCCAGGTGCGACCTGATGTGTGCGTGCGATCGAGAATCTGCAAAACTTTTTCACTACTTGATTGATGACCAAACGAAATTCGAGTGAAGCCGCCGGCTCTTAGCGTCGCTAAATATTCCTTGGTCACTGAATCAGGATTAGCTTCGGTGGTTACTTCACAATTGGCAGCGAGTCCATAACTGTGATTAAGCGCATGCAAGATTGTGACTAGATTTTCGGCAGCCAACAATGTTGGGGTTCCACCGCCAAAGAACACAGTTTCTAGCGGGGCCTGGAAGTCCGGCTTATTTGCCTGGGTCAATTCGATTTCGCGAATTACCCGTTCGGCATAGGTCACAGTGGAAACTGATGTGCCGTCGCGCTCTAATTCACTCGCTGTGTAGGTATTGAAGTCACAATAACCGCAACGTGAAGCACAGAATGGCACATGTACATATGCGCCTAACGAGCGGCCGCTCATTATTATTTCGATTTATCTTTAGCAGCAGAATCATCGGTAGATAACGCTGCGATGAATGCTTCTTGGGGAACCTCAACTCGGCCCACCATCTTCATCCGCTTCTTGCCTTCTTTCTGCTTTTCCAGAAGTTTGCGCTTGCGAGAGATGTCGCCGCCGTAACACTTGGCCAAAACATCTTTACGCATCGCGCGAATAGTTTCACGAGCAATAATCCGTGCTCCGATTGCCGCTTGGATTGGCACTTCATACTGCTGACGAGGAATCAAATCCTTTAGCTTGCTGGCCATCATCACGCCATAGGCATAAGCCTTGTCCTTGTGCACGATGGCACTGAATGCATCAACCGGATCGCCATGAAGCAAGATGTCGACTTTAACTAGATCAGCAACTTGATCACCGGTGGTTTCGTAATCAAGGGATGCGAAGCCACGAGTGCGCGACTTCAACTGATCGAAGAAGTCAAAAACGATTTCAGCCAGCGGCAAGTTGTAACGCATCTCGACGCGATCTTCCGAAAGGTAATCCATACCAAGTAACGTTCCGCGACGCTGCTGACACAGTTCCATCACGGTGCCAACAAACTCGCTTGGCAGCAAAATCGTTGCCCGAACAATTGGCTCTTGAACTTGGTCGATTTTTCCGCCTGGGAATTCACTTGGGTTAGTGACCGTGTGTTTTGTGCCATCATCCATGGTTACTTCGTACACAACATTCGGCGCAGTGGAAATTAGGTCTAAGTTGAACTCGCGCTCTAGACGCTCACGCACGATTTCCAGATGTAGCAGTCCAAGGAAACCGCAGCGGAAGCCGAAACCCAGTGCTACTGAGGTTTCTGGCTCATAAACCAGAGCTGCATCATTTAACTTGAGCTTGTCTAGGGCGTCACGAAGTAGTGGGTAATCCGAGCCATCAAGTGGATACAGACCAGAGAACACCATCGGCTTTGGATCGCGATATCCGCCGAGCGCTCCTTGCGCTGGCCTAGCGGCCAAAGTAACGGTGTCACCAACTCGGGATTGGCGCACATCTTTCACGCCGGTGATTAGGTAGCCCACTTCCCCAACGCCGATAGCTGGTGAAGCAACAGGCTCCGGTGAAATAACACCCACTTCAAGAGTTTCATGAGTTTCACCAGTGCTCATCATTTTGATTTTGTCGCGCATCGGAATGCGACCATCAATGACGCGAACGTAGGTGACAACTCCGCGGTAGGTGTCATAAACCGAATCAAAAATCAATGCGCGAGCGGGAGCATCTGCATCGCCGACTGGCGCTGGTATTTGCCGTACCACCTCATTGAGTAGTTCAGTTACCCCTTCGCCAGTTTTCGCGCTTACTTTCAACACATCAGCTGGATCGCAACCGATGATGTGCGCTAATTCGGCGGCGTACTTCTCAGGCTGAGCAGCCGGAAGATCAATTTTGTTCAGCACCGGAATAATTGTCAGATTATTTTCCAAAGCAAGATACAAATTTGCCAACGTCTGAGCTTCGATTCCTTGGGCGGCATCAACGAGCAAGATCGCACCTTCGCAGGCAGCAAGACTTCGACTGACTTCGTAGGTGAAGTCAACGTGACCAGGGGTGTCAATCAGGTTCAAAACATATTGCACATTGTCATCGGCGGTGTAAGGCAGACGGACCGCCTGACTCTTAATCGTGATGCCACGCTCGCGCTCGATGTCCATTCGGTCTAAGTACTGAGCACGCATATTGCGGGCATCAACCACACCGGTGAGCTGCAGCATGCGGTCTGCGAGGGTGGACTTGCCATGGTCAATGTGGGCAATGATGCAAAAATTGCGAATGATGGCAGGGTCTGTGGCGCCTGGTTTAGGTGTTGCCGCTGCCATGTGATTCCTCGCTCGTGCGTAATCTGCACAAATCCAAGTGCAGGCTAATCTTTGAAAACTGGTGGATTACCGCCCCTATATTCCCACATCTAGCCTTAATTTGAGCAAACGGTGCTCTCACAGGTACTCTAGAGGCTGCACATCGGTCACTATGACCGTGGTACAAAACGAAAGAGGCAAACCCGTGGCCAACATTAAGTCGCAAAAGAAGCGTATTCTGCAGAATGCTGCTGCCCAAGAACGTAACAAGGCAGTTCGCAGCGCGCTTAAGACCAAGGTGCGTCGCTTCCGTGAGGCTCTTGCTACGGGAGATGCGGCTAAGTCTGCTGCTGCACTTGCTGATGCAAACCGTGCGCTTGATAAGGCTGTATCAAAGGGTGTAATTCACAAGAACCAAGCTGCTAACCGTAAGTCAGCACTATCTTCGTCGCTCAATAAGGCTTAATCCTGTTTCGGCGGTCTCATCGCCATCACGCTTTTTTCAATTTCATAAAGCGTCTGCGCGCGCTCTAAACTCACTCCGCCCGTAACTCCTGCTGCATAACTCGTACCCTTACTGGCGCGATCAGCTAACGCAAGCAGTCGCGCAGCTTTGGCAAGGTCTTCTGGAAACCACATCTTCTTTTGTGTGCGTAAAAAACGCAAACGAAATGGATGCACTCCGACATAGCTCGCCAGTTCTGCATCGCTCATGCCTGGTGAGGCACTGGCGAATTTCACCAAAGTTCGCAATCCTTTGGCCATAGCCGAGATAATTGCCGGGGAAGCCGAGGCATCCTGCTCGATAGCCCAGCGGAACTGTTCCAGCACATCTTTGGGTTTTGCATTCCACATGGCATCGCTGACATCCCAACCCTTGATGTCGGTCATGCCTGAGTAGTACTGCGCCACAGCGGCGGCGTCAATTGGATCACTTTCGATATCAACACATAGCTGAGAGATTGCCGACAGTAGCTCGCCTAAATTCGAACCGATGGCTTCGCGCAGTGCCTCAATCGCTTCAATCGTTGTTTTACGCTTATGTTTATTGAACTCAGCGATTAAGGCAGCATCCAGTTTGTCGTTCTTCAATTCACCGCAGTCGGCTTCCATCACACCGGCTTTACGCACTGCCTCTAAGAACTTCTTGCCTTTAACGCCACCGGGATGACACAACACAAGCATCAGGTGATCTGGCACTTCGGCAATAGCTTGGAGCAAAAGTGCCGCACCAGACTCGTCGACATCGGAGATATTGTGGATGACTAAAAGTGTGAAGTCACCGAAAAGCGATGGGGCTAGCGCTTCGGCAAGTGCCGCGCCGGGATTATCAATGTCAGCTAAATCAAGTTCAAGTTTTAAATACTGTGGATCGCGAGATGCGGCGCTCGAGCTCATACGAGCAATCACTTGGGAAACTAGCGCCGTTTCCTTGCCAAAGGCCAGCACTACCCGAGCTTCGTCAATCGCACTTTTCTTTACCACTCTACGAGTATGCCTCAACGCGCTGTCACAACTTGCAGCCTCCCACCAGAATCTACGACGGAAATCGCGCCTACCTGGTCAGTTCGATACAGACGCGTACCTAATGCCCGGTAAAGCTGAAAAGTCTCTGGCGCAGGATGGCCGTAATCATTATTTGCGCCAACGGAAACAATCCCGATATCTGGGCTTAACTCGCGAGCGAATTCCGGGTCTTGTTTGCGCGAGCCGTGATGCGCGATTTTCAAAACTTGGACTTTGGGCAAGTGATATTTATGCACTACGGCAGCTTGAGCAGGTGCCTCCACATCACCAGCTAAGGCAATCAACTTGCCGCGAATTTGAGCGAGTAACACCACGCTTGCATTATTTGGATCGCTGCCTTCACCGCGGATTATTTGTGCTGGCCACAAGCAGGTTAAATCGAAACCGGCAATGACTATGTGCTCCCCTGAACTTATTGGCTGCATTTGGAGTTTGTGTTTGGCGAAGACATCAGCGACAAATTGTGTAGTCAACGCTGGCTCAGCAAGTGGACTTACGCGAATCATGCCTACTCGTCGCTGATGTAGCACGCCTTCAATGCCACCGACATGGTCTGCATGGAAATGAGTCAGCACCAAGAGTGGAACGGAATTGATGTGCAGATTGGACAAACACTTGTCGACTAAAGCGGCATCTGGTCCAGCATCCACCACAACACCTTGGTGGTTGCCCAAATTAAGTACCGTGGCATCGCCCTGTCCCACATCGCAAGACACCATTACCCAGTTTGGAGGTGGCCACATTTTCCAACTCACGGTGGGACGAAGCCAAAGTGCGCTTACCAACACCAACGCAGTAAGCGCCACGAGTGAGCGTTGCTTATTTTGCATAGCTGACCAAAATCGAACCGTCAGAATCAATCCCAGACACGCTAACAAGCTCAGCAGTACGCCAATTACTCCACTTGGCCACGGCACAACCAGAAACGTGGCCGCACTTGCAGCGCGAGCTACATCTGCAATGAACATGGCAAGCAGCGCGGCAATCCAGGCAATCACCTGAGCCAGTGGCAAATAGAGCAGCGAGGCACCGGTTAGCAGGAGGCCCGTCACCATTGCCCCTGAGGCCAGCGGCACGGCGATCAGATTGGCTGGAATCGCAGCAAGCGAAATCGGACCGCCCAGCTGTACAAGAATTGGTGCGACGGCAAACTGCGCGGCCAGTGTGACGACTAGTCCGTCGATCAACCAAGCTGGAATCCGCTTGGGTAGTCGCGATGCAAGAAACCGCTTAAGTGATGGCGAGTAAACCAACAAGCCCGCTGTGGCTGCAACAGATAGAGCGAAACCGTAGGTTGCTGCGAGCAGCGGATCGATTACCAACAATACGATTACTGCAACAGCTAGAGTGGCGATGGCCTGCGCTCGTCGGGCCAGCAAATTGCCCACTAGTACGACCACTCCCATGGTGGCCGCACGTAGCACGCTGGGCTGTGGCCGCACAATGATTACGAAGGCAGTCAAGAGAACCAGTGCACAAATAACTCTGGTGCGCATGCGGGCGCGGGGAAGACAGGTAAAAACAATTGTGAGCAGAATAGTTACATTCGCTCCGGATACCGCCACAAGATGAGTCAAACCCGCGGTGCGCATCGCCGACTGCAGCTCTGGTGACAGGGCGCTGGTGTCTCCCAATGCCAATCCAGGCACGAGCGCCTTAGCATCGGTTGGAGTGTGAGCCAACGCTAACTTCAAGTGAGTGCGCAACTGGCTAGCTAGCCACTGGTACCTCGGTGGGCCACCGACAACACGAGGCCGCGTCAGTGCGGTCAGGTAAACGGCAAATGGGGCGCCAGGTTGCACCGGTGAAAGTCGCGCAGCCGCTCGAATGCGTGTGCCAGGGATAAGCGCTAAATACTGCTGAGTGGACCTGGTAGAAAATAGTTCAGCGGGGATTCGCACTCTCGTCGTAAATTCCCCCTGGTGAACTGTCTCAAGACGGATGTGAATGGCAACCCGTGGCACAGTGCGCCAAGCGAGTGCATCTTTCTTGACCGACAGAATTGGATCACCAGTAACCGCGGCGTCAAAGTCAACAACCTGCTCGCTTGCTGCCAGGCGCACTACGGGACTATGCACAATAGGAAGCGCTCGCGTGAGTGCTAAAAGTCCACCGGTGATAAACCCGAGGATGACCAGTGTGGCCAAAGCTAAATTAGCAATGCGTTTACTTCGAATCAGTGCGATAACTGAGCCGAATACAGTCACACATAAAGCAAGCCACAACTCCAGCAGCACCGGCTGTCGCTGCAGTGCGATCACGATTGTGGTTGCCGTCGATAGCCACATAGCCAGAGCAAATGGAACTAACCGCAGATCAACGATGTGCTGGCGCACGATTAGACAGTCAGATAACTTGAGAGATTACTGAAGACTTTTGGGCCGATTCCGGGCACATCCTGCAAATCGTCAATCGTGCCAAACATTCCGTGCTCGGTGCGCCAATTTAAGATTCGGCCAGCAAGTACTGGGCCAACACCTGGCAAGTTTTCAAAATCAGATTCAGTTGCCGTATTGACGTTGAGCTTTGCCTGCACTGAAGTTCCCGATTGACCGTCACCCGTTGGCAATATTCCTGCACCAGCGGGCAGGCCGATTACTAACAGCTGTCCATCGGCTAGATGCGCCGCTAAATTCAGCGAAGTATGTGAAGTTCCAGGCAGCAGTCCGCCAGCAGCGGCAATGGCGTCAGCCACTCGAGCGTCACTATCAAGTGTGCGAAGTCCTGGCTGGCGAACTTTGCCTTCCACATCAACTACCACAGTCGAAGCAACTGGCGAATTACTGCTGATGACGATGGGTGAACCTGTGGCAATTACCTGCGCGGTCGCGTCCACATGCGGTTGATTCAGCCAATAAAACAAAGCTGCACTTGCGAGCGCTAATGCGGAAAATTTGGCTATAACTTTTCGGGTATTAGTTGAAGTAGTGAACGTGTAGTCATTTGGTAATTCCTCTTCCAGGGCGTCGGGACGAGGCGAGAAAAGCGAACGAAGCCGATCTTCAACAGTTGGCATCTATGCAGGCTAGAGCGTGCCAGTTTGCCAGGCTAGCTAAAGTTACCGGCTGTGTGCATAACTTTGCTGTGAGGTCAGCCTGTGCCAATTGGCGAGCAGACTATCGCTAGAGCACCTGGTCCAAGATGAGCACCGACCACCGCTCCAGCCGCAATTACTGGAATATCCTGAGTGCCTGTGCGGATATTAATTTGATTCGCCAATTCTTGTGCCGGTCTTGGCGCCTGCACATGTAGTACTGCCAGATCGGTTGGAATGTTTGAATTCGCTAACGCAATGTCAAGTAGTCGGGTTAAAGCCTTCGGGGTATTTCGTACAAGTTCCTGCTGCACGATGGACCCGTCCCTGATGGTTAGCAGCGGCTTTAACGACAGTGCCGTGCCAATGCGCGACTGCACCGGGTTGATTCGACCGCCACGTTTGAGGAATTCCAAAGTATCTACGTAAAAAACAATTGAGGATTGGTCACACCGACTGCGAATGTGATCCTCAACGTCATCCATACTGGCGCCGCTGTGCGCAAGGTTGACTCCACTTATCAATGGGAATCCCATGGCCATAGCAATCGTCCGAGAATCAATCACCCGAACCGGCAAACCAGATTTAGCCACCGCTAGCAGCGCAGACTCATAAGTTCCGGATAAATCAGCTGAGAGATGCAGGCTGATTATCTGATCGTGGCCCTGTGCAAGCACTCGCTCATACGCGGCGATGAACTGCGCAGAACTTGGTCGAGACGTGGTTACTGCCTTACGTGCAAGCAATGCCGTCGCTACTTCGCCAGTTGAGATACCGGTGGTTTCATCGAATGTTTTTCCGTCAACAATTACTTGAACATCCACTACCTCAATCGCTAACTGCGTCCGAAGCGATTCGGGAAGGTAAGCCGTGGAATCGGTGACGAAACCTATGGACATGTCAGTGATTAACCAAGGACAATATTGACGATTTTTGGCGGCCGTACGACCACCATCTTTGGCGTGCGACCAGCGATTTCAGCAATTACATTTTCCTGCGCTAGCGCTAGTTCACGTAACTCGGTTTCAGAAATGCTAGGCGAAACCTGGATGCGTTTACGAATCTTGCCATTAATCTGAATCACGCATTCGGTTTCATCTTCAACCAACAAAGCCGGATCCGCCACCGGCCATGGAGCCAAGGCAACTGACGGATTATGACCCATCCGCGCCCACATTTCTTCAGCGGTGTAGGGGGCAACCAGCGATAGCAGGATGGCCACCGTCTCAGTCGCTTCCCGCACCGCCGAATCAGCAGGGCCACAGCCAGAGTCGATTGCTTTGCGAGTTGTATTTACTAGCTCCATTGCTCGAGCAACAACTACATTGAAACGATGACTTTCAAGGGCCAGTTCGCTGTCGGCAATCACTCGATGAGTTGCCTTTCGTAGCGTTAAATCACCGGTAGTTAAATCGGCGTCAACCGCGCTGGCAACGTCACCAGAGAGGCGCCAAGCTCGGGCTAGGAACTTCTTCGCTCCGCCTGGTGATACGTCAGACCAGTCAATGTCATCCTCTGGCGGGCCAGCAAAAACCATGGTCAGTCGAACAGCATCAACGCCATGGGCATCAAGCTCATCAGATAAGCGCACCAAGTTGCCCCGGCTCTTACTCATCGCTGAGCCATCCATGACTACCAT
>Ga0114964_10003319_pt1 | contig 10917 bp, 9 predicted proteins | sample C_131016_MF_Meta_FD_92638 | JGI IMG/M metagenome (GOLD analysis project Ga0114964, IMG submission 92638) | Freshwater microbial communities from Lake Croche, Canada to study carbon cycling - C_131016_MF_MetaG | ecosystem: Environmental > Aquatic > Freshwater > Lake | place: Lake Croche, Canada... | reverse complement strand
TTGAACAAGTCAGCGCTCAACTAGGTATTGATCTTGCCAACAGTACAGTTGCTGTTTGCGGGGCAACTGGGGATATTGGCAGCGCTGTATGTCGTTGGCTGGAGAAGAAAAATGATGTTAAAGAATTGCTCCTTGTTGCTCGCAACCGAGAAAGATTAGATAACTTGCAAGCTGAATTAGGACGTGGGAAGATCCTTTCTCTAGAAGAGGCCTTGCCAGAGGCTGATATCATCGTTTGGGTAACTAGTATGCCTAAAGGTGTTGAAATTTCCCTAGAGACCCTCAAAAAGCCTTGTCTGATTATTGATGGAGGCTATCCAAAAAATCTCGATAGTAAATTTAATCATAGTGATATCTATGTTTTAAAAGGTGGTGTGGTAGAGCATTCTCTTGATATTGACTGGAAGATCATGGATATTGTTAGCATGGATGTTCCTTCGCGGCAGATGTTTGCTTGTTTTGCTGAAGCAATATTGCTTGAATTTGAACAATGGCATACTAATTTTTCTTGGGGACGTAATCTAATCACGGTAGATAAAATGCAGCTAATTGGAGAAGCTTCAATCAAGCATGGCTTTAGTCCTTTAGTTAGTTTTTAGTTAATTGTTCATGTATTCCAAGAGCTTACAATCGTATTTAAAACAATAGTAACTACTGTTGAGTAAAAAACAAAAGATGTTATGCCGTGAAACAGAACAAGCATGCGCATTTCTGTTCTGTTAATAGTTACATCGCTAACTGAATAGTTTAAAGCTATGGTAAAGGCTAAGTAGCAAAAATCCATATAGGAGGGATGTTCGCATTCTGCAAAAACAAAGCCTGTTCGTACTCCTTTAGCAAAGGGAATACCTTTATTGTCTTTTTCGTCATAATAAAGCCTAGAATAATGCAGTGCAAAGGCAAAATTCAAGATCATCCACGATATCACTACTGCAGCTACAGATAAACTCAATACCAGTCCTATTCTGCCCGCGTGCGTTTGCTTGACTGAGTTGAGTAAAATTCCTACTGCTATATTAGTAAGAAAAGTTATAACGGCAATTATAAATAGTAATAAAGCATGATTTGCTTTGGCTGATAAAGATCTACTTCTAGTTGCTTGACCATCAGTATTAAAAACTATTATTAGTACGTTAAGCAAATGAATAGTACCGGCAATTAACCAAGAGACCAGCAACCGAATTTCCGAACCTAATCCAGGTCCCAACAGATGATAAACTATAAATCCAATACCAAAAATTAGAAAAAGTCTCTTTAAATCGCTAAGATTCCAAATATAATGGAAGATTGCTTTTTTTAGTTTCATATTTTCTGGCAGGATAAGATTATTCTTTTGTATGATTCGTAATCGCCTTTTACAAATTGCTTTAGGTGTCTTGCTAGGGAGTTTGTTTATGGTTGGCACTATAAGCACTTTAGGTTATCTACTCTGGAGTAGATTTACAATTTCTCCAGCTAGGCCTACCTTCGCCGAGGAAAATAAGCCTAGAATAACACCAACTCCTATTGCCAAATCTAGCAGCAAGTCTTCTCCAACTCCAGTGCCTACTAAGACTGCTGAAGATCTACCTAAAGGAAGCTATAAAGCCACGGTTATTAGACCTAACGGGGTATCTTTACGCTCAGGACCGAGCCGTAAGAATAACCGGCTTGGTGGGGTTGGCTATAACGAAAACGTCGTGGTTTTAGAAAAAAGTGAAGATGGAGGTTGGTCAAAAATCCGCTCCAGCACAAGTGGAGCGGAAGGCTGGATTAGATCTGGTAACCTAAGCCAGCAGTGAGATTAACCTTTTTCAATGATCAAGGGCTCTACAGACCAGATCTCCTGACAATATTCTCTGATAGTCCTATCAGAGGAGAACTTGCCCATTCGAATGGAGTTGAGAATAGACATTTGTGTCCATTTCTGCTGATCTTGATAGGCCTTGCTGACTCTTTGTTGACACTCAATATAAGCAGCATAGTCTGCTAGCAGCATATAGGGATCACTTTCTAATAGAGAACTGACAATTGGCTTAAACAAGTCAGGTTCATTTTGGCTGAAGTAACCACTGTCTATGCGGTCAATCACAGCTTTAAGTTCTGGATTGTTGGTATAGATATCTCTTGGGCAATAGCCATTGCTCTTCATTTCGTAGACCTGCTCAGCGGTCAAGCCAAAGAGGAAGAAATTCTCGGCTCCGGCTTCTTCTCTGATTTCTATGTTTGCACCATCTAAAGTACCAATTGTTAGGGCGCCGTTCATGGCAAATTTCATATTGCCTGTTCCAGAAGCCTCTTTCCCTGCTGTGGAGATCTGCTCAGACAAGTCGGCAGCTGGATAGATCTTCTGTCCGAGAGAAACATTGAAGTTAGGTAAAAAAACCACTTTCAATCTATTGCGAACATCAGGATCTCTATTGACTACTTCTGCAACAGAGTTAATTAGTTTGATGATCAGTTTGGCCATAAAATAGCCTGGGGCAGACTTACCTCCAAAAATGAAGGTTCTTGGTACAACTTCTATATTCGGGTTTTCTTTAATTTGGTTATAAAGACCAATTATATGGAGTACCGAAAGATGCTGCCTCTTATATTCATGTATGCGCTTAACTAGAACATCAAAGATCGAATTGGGGTCAACTTCAATATTTTTTGTTTTGAAGATATGGGCTGCCAGGTGAGATTTATTACTCTGTTTGATCTCTCTCCAGCGCTGACAAAACTGCGGATCTTGAATAAATGGCTCAAGTTTGCGCATTTCATCAAGATTTTTGAGCCAGTTTGAACCAATTTTTTCGGTGATCAACTCTGAAAGCTCAGGATTACTCAGGAGTATCCAGCGTCTTGGGGTAACCCCGTTGGTTTTATTGAAGAATTTTTCAGGCCAAATTTGAGCAAAGTCACGCAGAGTATCACTTTTTAATAGTTTGGTATGTAGCGCGGCAACACCGTTGATGGCATGACTTCCCACACAGGCAAGATGGGCCATTCGTATTTGCTTCTCATGCCCCTCTTGGATTAAAGAAAGATGTATGAGTCTTTCTTCATCATTGGGAAACCAGAGTTTTACATCTTGTAAAAAGCGGAAGTTAATTTCATAAATAATTTCAAGGTGGCGAGGGAGTAACTTACCAAGTAAACTGACTGGCCAGCGCTCTAGGGCCTCAGGTAACAATGTGTGGTTAGTATAGCTAAAGGTTTTTTGAGTAATGCTCCAGGCATCATTCCAATGATAACCATGCTTATCAACCAACTGATGCATCATTTCAGCAATACCAATAGCTGGATGAGTATCATTGAGCTGAATGGCAAAATGATCTGCCAAGTTGTTTAGAGTAGGGTAATTGCGGAAGTGAATCCGGAGAATATCTTGAATTGAAGCTGAAACAAAAAAGTACTGCTGTGCTAGGCGCAATTCTCTACCTGCTGGAGTATTATCATTGGGATAGAGAACCTTGGAAATAGTCTCAGCATTCATTTTCTCCTCTACTGAGCGGTCATAATTGCCTGCATTGAAAGCATCAAAGTTGAAAGATTCACTAGCTTCTGCTTTCCACAGTCTCAATGGATTTGCTGAGTAGGTTTGATAGCCGGGGACTGGAGTGTCATATGGTACAGCCTTAACAGTGCGTTCAGGAATCCAGACTGATTTAGCATGACCTTTTTCGTCATTATAGACTTCAGTATGTCCACCTAATTTAACTTCTACAGCATCTTCCGGGCGGGGCAATTCCCAAGGGTTGCCTAGTTTGAGCCAGTTATCAGGTATTTCTACTTGCCAGCCATCGCGGATAGTTTGAAAAAAGATGCCATATTCGTAACGAATGCCATATCCTATAGCAGGTATTTCTAAAGACGCCAAAGAATCAAGGAAACAGGCTGCTAGTCTTCCCAGACCACCATTGCCTAAGCCTGGATCTGGTTCTTGTTCAATAATTTCATCTAGATTGATGCCCAACTCTTCCAGGACTTCCTGTATTCTTTGGTAGATGCCCAAGTTGAGAAGGTTGTTGCCTAGATGGCGTCCCATGAGAAACTCTGCCGAAAGATAACAGACCATCTTCGATTTTTTCTCTTTGTAGGTGTTGGTTGTTTTGAGAAATCTATCCAAGATACGATCTCTTACGGTGTAGGCCAAAGCAACATAGTAGTCATGAGGGGTTGCTCTTGCTTGATCCACCCCTTGAACGTAAAATAGGTTGTCTAGAAAGGCTCTTTTGAGGGTCTCGTGGCTTATGCCTATACGATCATCTTCAACCGTTACAGGACATTGCTCTATATCAACTTCTAAGCGATTTCTTGTTTCCATCTTTCAATTATCCTTTCTCAATTGTCGGGGATTATTTATTGTGGCTGCCAACTATCTTTACTTTTAGCTCGCTAAACTTTGTCCAAATCCTAGCATTTATATTGCTCTTGAGCACATAAATCCTCAGCTTTTATTAATTTTCCTTACCTTTAATCATCAAGATGCCCACAATCAAGGATTTAGGAGAAAAAAAATTACTCCAATGGTTACAGACTTTTTGCCAAGCAGATAGCGTTGGAGATGATGGTGCCTTAGTTCACCTAGATCCATTTCAAGATCTGGTAATCACCACAGATGTCTTAGTAGATGGAGTGCATTTTAGTGAGCAAACTACAGGACCATTTGAAGTTGGCTATAGATCTGCTGGCGCTAATCTTTCTGATTTAGCTGCTATGGGGGCGACTCCTTTGGGTTTGACTGTTGGGCTTTCTTTGCCACCAGAGTTGTCGCTAGATTGGCTAGAAAAGCTCTATCAAGGAATTAATGCTTTAAATACTCCCATTATTGGAGGAGATCTTACCCGCTCAAGCGTAATCACAATTGGTATCACTGCTATAGGACAAGTCCTGCCCTCTAGAGTTATTAAAAGATCCAATGCCAAGGTAGGAGATCTCATTGTTGTTACTGGCTGGCATGGTCTTTCGCGTGGGGGTTTGGAGTTGCTTTTAAATCCAGCTTTATCTAAGAGATTAGAGCCTGATGTTGTGAAAAGCTTGATTGATGCCCATCAAAGGCCGCGACCTCGTTTAGATGTTATCGATGTGCTTTGGAGCATACCGCAATTGGATAGAGTAGCTGGTATGGATAGCAGTGATGGGCTGGCAGATGCAATAGTGCAGATTTGCAACTCTAGTAAAGTAGGCGCCCAAATTGATTCTCTTTCTTGTCCAGCTCAATTGCAAGGTTGGCTAAGTCAAAAAGATGCTTTAGATTGGATTCTCTATGGTGGTGAAGATTTTGAATTAGTCCTCACCATGGCTAAACCTTTTGCTGAAAAATTAGTATCTCAATTGGGACCTCCTGCGGCTATCATTGGGCAAATAACCCAAAATCAAGAAATTTATCTAGTAGGTGATAATTCTTCTTTGGATCTTTGCAAAGGGTTTCAACATTTTTAAGGATATAAATTCTATGATTATTGAATGGCAATCGAGCGCAAACTATCAAGATATCCTCTATTTCAAAGCAGAGGGAATTGCCAAGATAGCAATAAATAGACCACATAAGCGCAATTCTTTTAGACCCGAGACTGTATTTGAACTATACTCGGCTTTTTCAGATGCCAGAGAAGATCCAACTATAGGTGTGATTTTATTTACTGGAGTCGGTCCTCATACCGATGGCAAATACGCTTTTTGTGCTGGTGGAGATCAAAGTGTCAGGGGTAAGGCTGGCTATTTAGATGAATCTGGCACTCCTAGATTAAACGTACTTGATTTGCAGCGACTTATTCGTTCTATTCCTAAAGTCGTAATTGCTCTAGTTGCTGGATATGCTATTGGTGGTGGGCATGTTTTGCATCTTCTCTGTGATTTAACTATAGCTGCCGAGAATGCAATTTTTGGCCAAACTGGACCCAAGGTTGGGAGCTTTGACGGTGGTTTTGGCGCTAGTTATTTAGCTAGGATTGTGGGCCAAAAAAAAGCCAGAGAAATTTGGTTTCTTTGTCGTCAGTACGATGCTCAACAAGCATTGTCCATGGGGCTGGTTAATACCGTTGTTGCTCTAGAGGATTTAGAGTCAGAAGGAATTAAATGGGCTAAAGAAATTCTGCAAAAAAGCCCTTTAGCTATTCGCTGTCTTAAAGCTTCTTTTAATGCTGATTGTGATGGACAGGTAGGGCTTCAAGAACTAGCTGGTAACGCTACTTTACTCTACTACATGAGCGAAGAAGGAACTGAGGGAAAAGAGGCATTTTTGCAAAAGAGAGAACCAGATTTTAGTCAATATCCCTGGCTGCCCTAGATCAAAGATCTACCAAGGAGGATCGCTGCAGGTGAATATTTTAATTTCTCCTTTATTGTTAATGGGTATTGAACTAATACAGCTACATACAGATGAGCCATCCTCCAATTCCACTTCACAGGCATGACAAGAGCCCAATAAGCAGCCTGTCGGTATAAAAACACCGGCTCTTTTAGCTGCTTCTAAAATAGACTCTCCTATTTGCGCTTCTATCCAAATATCCTCAGGTAAAAAGTGAATTTTCATGCATTTTCTTTGAAATTTGTTAAGTTGTTCTTTTGCTTATTTGTTTATTTGAGGGTATAGATATTAATTTGGTTTTGTTCAGAACAATTATCATGTCCTTAAGATTTTATTAAAATTTATTGAATATTTGAATCCACTCTGCTAAATTTGTGGAAGTTATTATAGGAATAGTTAAGAAATGACTAAACGTAACAAATCTTTAACTGCAGCAATATTTTTTGTATTTACCCTTGTCCCTTTCAAGTCAGCTTTAGCCGAGAGCCAGACCAAAGATGCTTTTCCTGCTCTTTCTGCTGGTTCTCAGGTAAAAATTGATGGCTCTAACAGTCTCAAGGTAGTTAATGAAAGCCTTAAAAAACCGTTTGAACAGCATTATCAAGGTAGCCAAGTAATTTTATCAGATGCAGGAACCGATGCAGCCCTTAAGGATTTAGCCGATGGCAAAGTTGATATAGCTGGTATTGGCCGTCCCTTAACAGCAGAAGAAAAAGCTAAGGGCTTGAAAGAGGTGATAATCTCTAGAGCCAAGATTGCTATTATCACTGATGCATCCAACCCTTATAAGGGAGATATGCCTCTGGATAAATTTGCCAGTATTTATAAAGGGGATGTTAAGAACTGGTCCAAAGCGGGCGGCGGGGTTTCTGCTCCTATCACTGTAGTAGATAGACCTGCAAATAGTGATACTAGAAACGCTTTTAAAATCTATCCAGTTTTCAAAGGGGATCTTAAAACTGGATCTAATGCCGTTACCGTTGCTAGTGATAAAACCGACGATGTAGTTAAAAAACTAGGTAAAAATGGTATTGGCTACGCCTTGATCGACCAGGTCAAAGATAGGAAAGATGTAAAGATCCTTTCTATGCATAATGTTCTACCTAGTGATCCTCGTTATCCTTTTTCCCAACCTCTTTATTATATATACAAAGGACCTAATCCCAACCCAGCGGTTAAGGCTTTCCTTTGCTATGCTAATACCTCAACCTATGCTACTGAAAGTAGTAACCACATCATAGTAGCCAAGGAGTTTTGTGATGAAGAAGTTGTTGCTGCAGCCTCACCCACCCCAGTAGCAGCCCCTGAGACCAAAAATGATTTTCCTTGGTGGCTACTGTTGTTTGCTCCTTTATTGGCTTTGCCTTTCCTATTGGGTAAGAAAACTGAAGAGCCAGTAGTTGCTCCAGTTCCAGTGCGCAGAAGCAGAATGGTTTTGACTCCTCGTGATTGCAAAGATGCCTATGCCTATTGGGAAATTCCCAATGAGCGTAAAGAAGAGCTTCGTGCCAGAGGCGGAGAAAAGTTAGTGATTCGTCTTTATGATGTTACAGATAATCCAGCTTCTACTGCTTATCAAACTATTGAAGTTACTTCCAATAACCCCGATCTTCATATACCTATTGCTCGTGACAACCGAGATTACAAAGCCGAGATAGGCTATTTGACTAATGATAACAATTGGTTACCTATTGCAGAGTCAGCTCCAGTAAGGGTTCCAGCATGTGTACCTCCAGTTGTAAGTAATCCCGTCCAGACAGCCGGTTATGTGAGTGCCTCTGGTGTGGCAGCCGCTGCCGCAGTAGCAGCTACTACTATCAAGAAAAAAGAAGAACCAAGTCGTATCGTTCTAGTACCGCGTAGTTCTGAATCTGCCTATGCTTATTGGGAAGTGCCTGAATCACTTAAAGCATCTCTGCGCCATGAAGGTGGAAAGCATCTTACTTTGAAGATTCATGATTCTACTGATCTCAATTTAGATCATCAAACTCCTCATGTTACCCAAGAATATGATGTATCTGAGGTCGATCAAGATAAACATGTTCCCATATTGCGTAGTGATCGTGACTATATAGCCGAGCTTGGCTACAAGACTGACAATGGTCGTTGGTTATCTCTTGCGAGATCTCTGCATGTGCGCGTTCCTAGCACTCTTGTAACTCCTCCATTGGATCAGGTTGATACTACTACAGCATCCAAGCGTAAAAGAAATGTCGCAGAAAAAGCTAGTGGAGTAGTTGAAGATATCAAAGATAAAGGTGAAGACTTACTAGGTTCTGCTGGAAAACTGACAGGAAATCTGGGAGAAAAAGCTGGTGGAGTAGTTGAAGGTCTTAAAGACAAAGGTGAAGACTTACTAGGTTCTGCTGGAAAATTGACAGGAAATCTTGGAGAAAAAGCTGGTGGAGTAGTTGAAGGTCTTAAAGACAAAGGAGAAGACTTACTCGGTTCTGCTGGAAAACTGACAGGAAATCTTGGTGAAAAAGCTGGTGGTTTTCTGGGTGGACTCAAAGATAAAGGTGAAGACTTACTAGGTTCTACCGGTGATCTCAAAGAAAATATTGGAGATAAAGCAGGTAACATACTAGGCAATGTCTTTAAAGCTGGTGGCGCCGCTATTGCCGGCGGAGCAGCTATTGTAGGTGGATTGGGCGCAAATGTAGAAAAATGGGCCAAAGATAAAACTGGTTCTTTGCTTTCAGATGATCGTATAGAATTGATACCTCAAGACGGCAATCAAGCCCGGGTCAATTGGCAGATATCTGAGGAAGAAAAAACCGCTCTCAAATCTCATGGCGGAGAAAAACTCATTTTGCGTATATGTCGCACTGAAGGCGATATTGTATGGCAAAGCGAAATCAAAGAAAGTGACCATCATCAAACAGTTTCAGTCCCTGAAACCGGTCTTGATTATTCTGCTGATATCGGTTATTTAACAGCTTCAGGCCAATGGTTATCTTTAGCAAAATCTGCTAAAGTCAATGTTCCCAAAGCCTAAATCTGCATAAAATCTAAAACAATAAAAAAGTAGGGGTTTTAGTTCCCTACTTTTTTATTGTTTTGGTTGATTTTTAATTAACGAGTCAAAAAACGACCTGCAAATTTAAGAGCATCTCCCAAATCCACATTTCCGTCATGATTGCTATCAAGAAAAGTTGTCAATATAGGATTACTGCCAACACCTTGACTGGAAGAACCTAAATTTAAAAACTTAAGTAGCAATGGGGCCAAGCTACCAACAAGACCCAAGGCGCCAGTAGAGCTCAATCCTAACTTGTCTGTCATTCCTTTCAAGAGCAATTGTTGTGCTGAATCTGGAATTAGAGATTGAAGGGAAGCTCCAGTACTGCTCCCGGTGGCAAATTTACCAATCAATCCAGCAAGATCTACTGCATTGCCGCCCGTTGCTTGTTTTTGTAAACTGGTGCGTAGCTGGTCGCCAACACTGGATACAACTGATTGGGTTGCTGCTGAATTGAGTCCATGATTGCCAGCAAGTTGCTGAATACCATCGTAAATTCCGCCTAAAGATTCGACACTAGCGACTTTTTTTGGATCGTTAATTGCACTTAGAACGTCAAAAATTAATCCCATCTCTATTAATCTCCTTTTTTGGATGTAATGGTTTAGATTTAAACGACTCAATTTTATAGTAACTCAACTCTCATACTCTTAAATTTTAATCTTTCCAAAAGAATGAACATCCTTCAATCCAAAAAGTCACACAAAACTAGAGATTTAGCTTACAATTAAATCATGACGGAGACTAATGTTTCCGTTCACTCCTCACACCACTTTCCGCCCGCCTAACAATTACGGGCGGTTTCTTTTTTTATAGTCTCAATTTATAAAAGATAAAGAAAAATGAACTTTGTTTAACAGTTGAATCAATATCACATTATTATGTTGACAGTGGAGCTTTTTTCGCTGATCATAATAGAACTTACAAGTTTCACTTAGGTGACCTTACAAGTCTAACTCAGTAGATTTACTTAAAAGACTTCCGCTGAGATCTGTTCTAGAAGAATTTGTTCTCAAGACAAATTACTTCAATCAACAACAAACTTAATTTATTAAATAAAGGATTTTGGTATGTCAGCAGCTCTAGAAGTTACCGACGATAGTTTTGAAAAAGAAGTTTTAAAAAGCGAAGTCCCGGTCTTGGTGGATTTTTGGGCTCCTTGGTGTGGTCCTTGTCGGATGGTTGCTCCTGTAGTAGATGAAGTGGCTCAGGCATTGACTGGTCAGTTGAAGGTAGTCAAATTGAATACTGATGCCAACCCCAAAATCGCCTCTGAGCTTGGTATTCGTAGCATACCCACTTTGATGGTTTTTAAAAGTGGGCAGAAAGTAAATACGGTTGTAGGTTCAGTGCCCAAAACAACTTTGATGGAAGCAATTGAGAAATTTCTTTAAGTTTTTCTTGATTCTGCCTAATGTAAGATGCAAAAAAGAATAGAGCACTTTGGCCAATATCCAAGGTGCTTTATTTTTCTCGCTTATCATAATCAGACTTACAAGTTAGACTTATGTGATCCTATAAGTCTAACTCAGTAGATTTACTTAAAAGACTTTCGCTGAGATCTGTTCTAGAAGAATTTGTTCTCAAGACAAATTACTTCAATCAACAACAAACTTAA
>Ga0114964_10003316_pt1 | contig 10921 bp, 21 predicted proteins | sample C_131016_MF_Meta_FD_92638 | JGI IMG/M metagenome (GOLD analysis project Ga0114964, IMG submission 92638) | Freshwater microbial communities from Lake Croche, Canada to study carbon cycling - C_131016_MF_MetaG | ecosystem: Environmental > Aquatic > Freshwater > Lake | place: Lake Croche, Canada... | reverse complement strand
TTTGCACCACCGACTGGTAACCAAGAGTGTTTGCTCTTTTAGTACTCTAAAAGTGTTATCGGCTTCATTCATCGGACCAATCTTCCCAACGATTATTTTTTGGTTTACGCCTGTAGTCGGTCTTGGGTACAGCCGTCTTATGCTGTTGAGGGGTGTCGCCATAAAACAGCGGGCGAAACGCCTTAGGCTGCTGACTCTTAATCTTAGAAGGTTTCTTGCTCATACCAAGTAATTACTTATGCTCTTCCCATTTAGTAAAAAACGTGTCAATCTTATTCTTTTCCGAATGATTAGCAAAGTAATCATTATCCTGATCACAAAGAGTTAACCCTTCTTCTTTAGTTATTACACGGTGACTAACAATATGCTCGCCAAGATGTAGCTGACTAAATTCCTTAGCATTTTCTATAGTCACCGTATCAAGCGCCCAAGTAGTTTTATCATTTCCGTAATCGTCGATGCCAACTGGCACTTCGACCATATATCGAGTGCGGAATGTACTGATCGCTTCAACAAGTACCCACTGCTTTTCTTCTACTTTGGTAAGGGTGAAACTTCCGTCTTTGTTGTCTTTCCAATCAAGGGTATCCCCTTCCTTCCAATCTACTTCTACAAGTATTTCGGGAGGAAATTCTAAGAGATACTCACCCGTTTTAGGGTCTTCCTTTACTTCTGCGGTCCAAGAATTGTTATTCATAGATATTATATTAACACTCTTTTATCACTATATCATGCATTTTGGGTATTTACTTAAAGGTGTTAAGTTTGGGGTTAATCTGTTTAATAAGTGCTGTCTCACGCTGATGCGCTTCTGCCTTGCCCCTGACAACCTGTAGCATAGAGATCGTGAACTTTTCCTGACCATACTTGCGAATAGCACGACAGAGGCCCCAGTCTTTGGTCTCAGTCATAGCACGTTGTACATGCTTTTGAAAACGGCGCTTGATCGTGCGCTCAACCGAACCGGCAAATGCTAAGGCGGTCAGACCAATATATTTGGCACCGGTGCGTTGATTCACGATTTGATAGATAACGTGATTGCGATCCGACCGACGTTTGCGAGTTTTCATACTATCTATTATAGCAGTATTAACCCAAAATTCAACTTTTTTAATCCTAATAAAATCAATAACTTACAGAGGGGCGTAATATTCAGGGGGATAAAGTTGAATTTTGTCCCATCTGTATACACTTTTTCCTGGTATAATCACCGCTGGTTTAGTCATAAAATACCAATTTGGTAAAATTTCAGAAATCAAAGGTACCACATGATGTGCATAAAACTTATGTCTTGAGTCTCCTTCTCCTGTAAAGCTGACTGTATTTGGGGATAGATGTTTGGCTTTTACAGATTTAGGTAGCTCACGTTTTATAATGTCGCGCACTGTGCTAAGTATTCTTATACTAGTACTTAAAGGAATTTTAGGTATATCTGATGGTCGGTTATAGTAATCATCAACTGCATAAATTATTTGCAAATCACCTACCATTCCGTTAATAAAACTAACTTCTACTTTATGTCCATCTACCATAGCATAAAAAGTAGTACGTTTTCTTCTTGGATGAGGTTCGTAAGGTTCGGGCTTTGCACCTATTTCAAATAAAGAAGCATTATTGAATTCATTAAATCGCATCTAGTATTTATACTAGAATTGGAGCAGGATATCGGGCTCGAACCGATGACATTTTCGTTGGCAACGAAACATTCTACCACTGAATTAATCCTGCTTACGACTAGCATGCCATTCTTTAATGGCTTTTCTAATTTTTTCATTATGTTCAGGAGTTCTAACTTTAGATTTTCCTTTAGCATTAGTTCCTAATTTATTACCTTTCATTAGTTCAGATTGTTTTTTACGTGCTTCTTCAGTTACTGCGGCTTTTCTACTATCAGATATTTTCTTTTTTGATTCATCTGAAAGAATTGCACCTGTCCTCAAATTCAGACCTGTTCTGTTAATATACCCGAACCCACCTTTACCACCATCGCACAAATTATAACTCATTTCTGAAATAACTACTAGTTCTTTTTCTTTATCTCTCATATCTTTTTCATTATCAAAGATATATAGAATTTCTTTCTCAAAATTTTCAATACCATATTTTTTATATGCTGAGTGCAATCTTTTCCCTGAACCCATATATCCATCATTAATATTAGTGGTCTGATGCATTCCTATATAAAATTTGTTATTAATTTTATTTGTTATCTTGTATACATAATAGAACAAAGTTTTTCTCCTTTATTCTATTTATGCAAAGTTTCGTTTTACCAACTGAGCTACGCCCGCATTATACTGTCAATAAATCGTCTTATGAAGTATTTACTTATTGACAACAGTACTGATTTTTTAAATTGGCGACCTCGGCAGGATTCGAACCTGCGACAAGTGGAGTAGAAATCCACTGCTCTATCCAGACTGAGCTACGAGGCCGTATTTGGTAGGCTCGGAAGGTAATGCTCCTTCTTTTACTGGTTAAAAAGCCAGTTACTTTACTTTTAAGTTACGAACCCAAAAACTTCTTCGAATTGGCAGACCCTACGGGTGACGATCCCGTTACTCCACCTTGAAAGGGTGGTGATATAACCAACGTTATCTAAGGGTCCTCATTCATGAATCCATTTATAAGATTTCTTATTTTTAAGAAACCATATTGCATTCTTACTAAGGTTATACTCTTCTGCTAAGTCCTGCAATGATTTATCATTTTTGTAGTATATCTCTAAAGCAGTTTGTTTGTCAAGCCTTCTTTTATACCTTTTGCTTTCTACATTTAGCAAATTGTATTTGCGAAACTTTTTTCTATATTTTCCAGCACAACTTCTATTACAAAAATTTGTGTCTGTTTTTAACACTTTTTCAGAATGATACACTGCGTTGCATTCTGTACAAGTATATGAAAATTTAGGTTTATATTCGTCATATAAAGTATGAAACTTAGATGTACCGTACTTATGTTTAACGTATTCAAAGGTGAACTCTAAGTCTACCTTTCGTAGCACTTTTACAGTATATCCTAATCTTTTTGCTACTTCTGTTTTTTTATTTACAGAGTCTTGAGATTCATATCCTTTCGTTTCAATGATAGTTTTTCCGTCGTCTAATAAAAAATCGGGATAATATATTATACCATTATACTCTAGTTTACCAGGAAACCTAGTAAAAGGTATGTTATGATCTAGATGATAGATTGCCCAGCACAACTCGTAGGTTGACCCGCAATATATACCTTTATAATATCCCGATTTACTCCTACCGGATCGTTCACGATATCCTCCCATAATACAACACTCCTTAAAAGTATTTATACTAAAGGTTGATTTTTCATGTCCTAACCGTTAGACGACGGGTCCAAAAACAAAAATATTTAAAGAATTGCTAAACAGATCAGTAGTATATCAAGTAGCTACTAAGATATCAACTATAATGGTGATGATGATGGTGGTGGTGGTGATGGTGGTGATGTTTTTTTCGTTCATGGATTACGTGCCCAAAAGAGTCAAAAATCTTAAAAGCGTCACCCGTAGTAGTATCTATGAATGTCATTGCTTCAGTTTGGGTATGAAAAAAGTAGTCTGCTACGCTTAAATTTCCATTTTCCCAAATATAAACTCTAACTTTAAAACTTGCCATGTTGTTGTCCTATAAAATATGTTAACCAAATATCCGCAGTCTTGTTTGTATATTTAGTTAGATTATACTGGTTTCTACATACGTTAATTTTATAATACGCATATGTTCTTTCTAATGCATCACACATACTATCTGCACTTGTAGGATCGGCATTGAATAAAAATGTACTCCAAGGAATTTCACTAGATCCTATTATAGGGACACCCTGGCTAATTAAATCTGCACTTACTATATTAAAAGTTTCTGAAAAATTACATTGCATACCAATATCCATATCAGCACAAATCTTAAGAAATTCTTCTCTAACAACCCAATTGTGCAGTATTAACTGATGATCTTGATCTACTAACTGCTGGAACATTCCCTTAAGATTAGACAACACCGGACTTGCAAATCCTTCAATTCTATCTCCATTAATATGAAAGTGCAATTTTTTACCTATCTTACCGGCAAATTTAAGAGCAGCGATAGCCTGAAGCATTTGATTCTTCAATGGTCGAATAGCTCCAAAACAAGCAATATCTATGTGTTGCTTGTGCTTAGTTAGGATCTTCTTTTTATAATCTTGTGGATAATAATTAGGTAGATAGAAAACACGTTTTTGTATTTTTTTAATAGACGTATCTGTTTTAACTTTCAAAAATGTTCTAACATCTTCTAACATTCTTGGTGCATTACAAGAAATATCTATTTGTGGATAAGTGATATAATCCCCTAACCAATCTAACGCCATACCTTCCATTGCCATAAATGGCATTTCACTGTGCAAGCGTATAATCCATTTTACGTTAGGATGTAATCTAGTTAGTACCTCAAATTTGCTAGGTACTACCCAAAGTGCTTCGATAATAACATGAGTTGGCTTGTGTTTAGTTACTAGTCGGTCTATGCAATTATTATCAATTGCTATTTCCAATGATGAATCTATACTTAAATCATTAAGCATATCGTTTACGAAACTAGCTGAATTGTATAGCCCTGTACTCAATCCTTTGGAGCTATGTTTGTGATGATCGTAATCCTCTTTTCTTTTTAGGATAAATAAAATTTTATTAGGCATGATATGCACTTATTTATATGAGCATTTAAAAATAAAGATTTAACTTATATTACATTGGCGGAAAGTGAAGGATTCGAACCCTCGGAGCTGTTACACTCTTTCGCTTTCAAGGCGAACGCATTAGACCACTCTGCCAACTTTCCTTAATATTATTGATTGTTTGATATTGAAAAGAAAACCCGCTTACCCTATGCGGGGACAAGATTACGTTTTGTCGGCTCTATTAATCACGCCTTCTTAAACTTACTAAGAAGGTTATTCACTAATATATCAAATCAGAAAGAATGTCTCAAAGAGACTCCTACTACGTCTTGGACCAATGTACCTGTGTAGTGCTGATAGCTTAAAGCAAGCGCATCTTTCTTAGTAAGGGCCAATGCAAGTCCGCCGCTTACGCGATCTTCCTTCATAAGAGTAGTATCGTTAAAGGCTGCGCGATGACGATATCCTGCCTCAACTGAAAGAGGACCAACAATTGGATAAGAAGCATTTACGCCTGCGCCCCAAAAATTAGTGGCTGCAGATTCTACACTTTCACGTCCAACTTCTCCGTATGGCTTAACACTTAAGCCAATAACCGAAAAGCCAAGACCAAGATTAGCAGCAGCGATACCTGTTACAGTACCCTGTGCTTGACGATCTTGTAGTTCGACTCCGGCAGTTAATCCACCTACCAAATCATGTGATACGGCAAGATCATATTCTGTAGAATCTACTTTACCCTGTGCCAAGCTGTGTGAAACATCTCCGAATCGGGCTTCTAAAGATACACCATCAGCTAAAGCGGCGCTGCTCAACAAAGTGCAGGCCAATACGATTAACAATTTCTTCATTACATTTTCTCCTTTATGAACAATCCACAGATGTAACTCTATGGATTGTACTATATTTATGATTCTGCAGGCTGTAAAAAAGATAATTATTAAAAATTACCGATTTATTGCAAAAGATTCAGAAAGTGGGAATATCTCGGCTATAACTTTAGCACATTCTTTGGCAATGTGCATGTGTTCTAATTGCGTACCGTTTGAACTACGCAACTGAATATAATGAATCCAAGACCTAAGAGAACCGGCCATATACAAGCGTGATAGGGTAAGGCCTTCAGGTAATACGGTTCTTGCTTGTTCTTTGGCAATACCATTATTTATGGCCCACTGATAAGTTTCTTTGGCGGCCGCAATAATAGCTTTTTGTTTCATATCCCAATGATCTTGCAAAGTTTGGTCATTTACAGTAATACTATTTTGACGATTCTTTGGATCTTGCAATCTTGCGCCCCTAGTCACAAACTGTAATTCCTTAGTTGGATCGGCATAACGCTGAGAGAATTCTTGAAAACTAAAGCTACGATGGCGTAAAATCTGTCTAGCGATATCTCGGGTAGTTTCAATTTCTAATGTGGCGTGACACATTTCTAACGGGGACCAATGTTGATTATCAATCAAATACTTGATTAACTTTTCTGCGGTGTCATTATTAAATTGATTGTTAGGATTAGACACTCTGGCACAAAATGCTACTAAATCAGTTGGAGTATCAATGCCCTCAACTACAGGTTTAGAATACGATATTAATTTTACTTTCATAATTACTTTATATCCTCATCAGAATCATCATCTTGTTCTACTGGATCAGTACTGTCTCCGGTATTCAACTCTTCTCCATTGCACATAATTGAATTGGGTCCGGTGTAAGTCCACCATATATTTTCTGTAGATGTAGAAACTTCTTGGGTGTGATATTCTGCCCAACCAAGATCCCTCAAGTCTCCAAAGTTATATCCAGTATGTGATAATGCGACAGGTAAAATATTTGGTTTATTTTTTGCGTGTATATTATTACTAAGTTCTTGTAGATATGCTTGCCTGCCAACGTTAATATGCGTCATTTTTATTCCTCAATAGCCTGTATAAATTTGTCTGTGGTTAGTTTCCAAGAAACATCTTTAACTGTATTATATACTAGATGTCGCTCTAATGCAAAACATTTTAGTACTGCATTTGATAAACTATAATTAGTATATCCATTTACGCCGTTGATGATCTGATCTTTAGGACCAGTAACTGGGTAAGCTGCTACTGGAGTCCCGCACGCCATAGCTTCTAATATAACTATACCAAAAGTATCCGTTTTACTTGGGAAAACAAACACATCTGCATCTTGATAATACTCTGCTAAATCTTTTCCAAATTTATAACCTACAAACTCTATATTTGGATAAAGTTTTTTCAATCGTTTTATTGCAGGTCCGTTACCAACTACCACTTTATGTGTGTTTGGGATATAAATATTACAAAAATCTTCAATGTTTTTTTCTCTGCTTACTCTGCCCACATAAAGCAACGTTTTAGTTTCATTAGATTTTTTAATGGCTGGATAAAATACTTTATGGTATCCCTTACTAAGAATCTTTGTATTCCAATTTGGATTTTCTTCTGCCACAGACTGCGAAGGTACAAAAACAAATCGTGACTTTTTATGAAACCAATCAATATATCGTTGAGTTAAACGTCTAGGAAAAAAGAACATCTTTTTTAAGTAATCGGGGAATTTTGTATGATATGCGGTAGTATAATCTACCTTCATATCTTCTAGTACACACTTTGCCGCTATGCCCAATGGGCCTTCAGTAGCAATATGATATCGATATACCGGATCCAACCCTTTTAAAATATTTTTCATTTGCGACCTAGTACAAAATGATAGTTGTATTTCTTTATAGAAAGGGAAGGGTATTCTGTAAAACTGTGAAGGTTCGATAACTTCTACTTCATACATTTCACGATCAATATTTTGTATGAGATTAGTATAGGTGGTAACCACGCCATTGATTTGGGGATACCAAGCATCGGTAATGATTACAATTTTCTTTTTTATAAGCAATGAATAATCTCCCAACGGCCGTCATAGTGTTCAACTAACGCCGTGCAACTTTCTACCCAATCACCATCATTCATATAAGTAATACCATTCATATCTTTGATGTCAGCTTTATGAATATGGCCGCAAATGATACCCTGAGCATCTCGCTTTTTACAGTAATCAGTAATCAATTCTTCAAAGTCTGACATATAAGCTACTGCTTCTTTAGTTACACCTTTAAGGTATTTGCTTAGGCTCCAGTACTTGAGACCAAACATCTTTCTAAAGAAATTAACAAATACATTTAATTTAAGTAATATATCATATAGAAAATCACCCAAATGATATATCCATTTTAGTTTGTTGCGAATAGCAGTATCAAACATATCACCGTGAACAATTAGATACTGCTTGCCATCTATTCCAGTATACATATGCTGATTTTCTATTAAAATGTTTCCAATAGTGATATCAAACTTTAAGAACTTTCTTAATGCTTCATCATGGTTACCAACGATATACATAACATTAGTATCTCGTTTGGCTGCTGTTAAGATTCTGCGTATAACATTAGTATGAGATTGCGGCCAGTAAAAGCTACGCTCTAATCTCCAACCGTCAATAATATCACCCACTAAAAATAGATTTTCTGAGGTATTATTTTTTAGAAAATCACAAAGCAATTCTGCTTTACATCCGCGGGTACCCAAATGTACGTCTGAAATGCATATTGTTTTATATTTTTTCATATTAGTATTTAATACTGCAATATTACAGTTCTATTGCAAACTGGGTCTTTTTATGACTTTGACCCGATCTCTTGATTCATACAGAGTATTTACCATGCTTTCGTACTCATTTGGTTCTAGCACAGTCTTATACAAGCTAAGTGCTTGTACTGCCATAACACCGGCTAACGCCACTGGTGAAAATTCTTCTAACAGTGCAGCAGTTAAATTTGTATAAGCATCATAAGCTTCTTGTAAATCGTCGTCCTTAATCATTTTTTCTCTCCATATGGTATGTGTTCAATATTAGTATCTTCAGTAATCTGTTTTTGCCAATTGGCAAACATACTACTCATTAATGTAGTAAATCGTTGAGTATTTTTGCTACAATGGTATACACTACCGCTTTCATTGTGAAAGTCGTAATAGTCTCCGCTATCTACTTCTACAGTAATGCCGCTACTCAATCGCCATGTGTCAGCACCAAGATAACCACCGTACCACCCTGCTAGTACCTTTTGTACTTTCTTTCCTTTATAAGTCATTTCAACAATGACCCATGAATCTGGTGTGTATTCCGCCATTACTTTATTCCTAAATTTTCTTTAAACTGCAATCTGATATGTTCGTTCTTCTATAAAGTATTCCAGTTCTTTATGTGGGCCAATAGCCTTCATCTCAGCTATTTTTCGTTCAGCCTGTTCTAGAGTCGAACATGGCTGCATATCTTGAGCAGGAAATGCGGGATCGCTTGGATCCTTGTAACTAATCATAAAATATCTGTTCATTTAAAACATCCTACACCAGCTTGGTGTTCCCATGTCAATAATCCCTTTCGGGGGCCATTTGGATTGACGCATACGCCCCAATCAAAATCTTCTTTGTTATTTTCTGTATCGTGCAATGGTTTCCAAAAAATACATCCACAGCTACAGTCTGGATAGTATCCTTCAACCTCCTTCCATCGTTCAACTTCTCCACCATAGTCTTTATAATCAGAGGGCAATCTAGTTAATACTTGCCATAATTTATCATTATCGCTCATTTCTTTTTTACCGTAGCTTTCTTTTTCGCCTTCTTTTCAGGAACTGCGGTTCCTTTAGCTACAGCATCATCGTACCCCTTATTCCATGCTAAGAAGTTTGCATAGTCACCCTTGTATGGACGAGGATTTAAATATGGGTTAACTCTTCCCATACTAGTTGTTTTAAGGCTTAGTTTTCCTTGCTTAAATCCTTCTTGGTATGGATCACTCATACTAGTTCTTCTACTACACCTAATATTTCTGCTAAAATAAGTAACACGCCGGCTGACGCCAACATGCCTTGAATTAGGGTAGTGCCAGCACCAATACGCAGCCCACTTTTAATAAAACTAATTAATTGATGCAATTTAGGATCCGGAATCTTATTTAAGTCGATATGTTTACTCATCATTATCCTCCAAAACTTCATCATCCTCAATCCATTCTTTATGTTCTTCTTCGGCGTGTGTTCTACAAAGAGTACGAACCCAACCACCACCAATAGTTTTGCCAGGATTGCCGCATACTTCACAAGTTACAGCAGACATTGATTCTGCCATTGTTGACAGACCGCGAATAAAATCATCACCGCCATCATAATAAAAACGAAGTGTGCCGAACTTTTCTTTAACTTGAGTGGCAATGATTTGTGGAATTTCATCTTCTGCCTTACGCCAATCAAGAATTTCTTCTTCAAGAACTTCTTTTCGATAGTTTTCCAACTGTTCTGACTTATCTAGACACCAATCGAAATAATTATTAAACTTGGTGAAGTCTCCAGCACGTGCCGCAGATACCATATCTATGTATTCTTTGTTACGTTGATTGCGCTCAATCTTTTGATCAATGTGCCATTGAGCCTGACGGCAGAACTGATCAATAATATTGAACCAACCATCACCACATTCAAAGCTAAATAAACTTATGGGAAAATGCGGCGGATCCCCTAGATTTGTCATCACAGTGAAAATTTTGGGGTAATTGTAAACAAGTTTTTCAGTTTTTTCAGGAGTCATGTCTCATACCTCGACTCCAAAATAACCCAAAACTGCTTTAACATGATCTCTCATAGCAATATAATAATCCAATTCTTCCTGTTGGTGATGTTTTGTCTTTTTGATCTTGTTCCATATCTTAACTTCTTTAACCAAAACACCATAAACATCTTTTAGATTAGCCTCAGTAATGCTGTCCGCGGTATCCCTATCTATTACTAGACTAGGAACTTTAAAACCTGCTTGTGAACTCTTCATGTTAAATCCGTAGTAGTTGCATATACCGGATCACCGATGTCATTAGGCTTAGAACCTAGAACTATTGGAACTGTACACCATTTAATGCGGGCGTCAGCTTCCTTACTTCCAACCAGTTCTCTATATTGTAGATATTGCTTGTTTGTCTCACAATCTAAAATAATCCTCAAATCTATCATCTATTCTCCCGAATTTTGGTGGGCCCTGTAAGAATTGAACTTACACTCTGTCGATTATGAGTCGATTGCTTTACCATTAAGCTAAAGGCCCAGTTTCAATATAAAGCTATTATAGTATTTTTTGTAATATCTTGCAAGTTTTTTTCATAATTTGGTGCCCAAAGCCGGACTCGAACC
>Ga0114964_10003313_pt1 | contig 10927 bp, 10 predicted proteins | sample C_131016_MF_Meta_FD_92638 | JGI IMG/M metagenome (GOLD analysis project Ga0114964, IMG submission 92638) | Freshwater microbial communities from Lake Croche, Canada to study carbon cycling - C_131016_MF_MetaG | ecosystem: Environmental > Aquatic > Freshwater > Lake | place: Lake Croche, Canada... | reverse complement strand
CCGATCCGCAACAGATGCTCGATGACCTCGCGCGGGCGGCGGGTGGCCTGCAAGGTCTGCGACAGGATGACATAATCGAAGCCGTCATCGGGATAATCCGCCAGATCGGTATCGGCATCGCCTTGCACCACCGACAGCCCCTTGGTGACACACCCATTGACGCCTGCTTGTGACAATTCAATGCCGCGACCGTCCACGTCGCGCGTCTTGATCAACAAATCCAGCAAGGTGCCGTCACCGCAGCCGACATCGAGCACACGCGCGCCGCGCTCGATCATCTCGGCCACCAGAAGCAGATCGACACGGGCCGCGGCAGCAGTGAGATTGAACGGTTCGACCATCAGCCCTGCTCCTTCAGACCACGCGCCCGCGCGGCGGCATCGATAAAGCCGCGGCTGGTGGCAAACAAAACAGGCTCATCCAGCAAAAAGGCATCATGGCCCTTGTCGGTCTCGATTTCGACGAAGGAGACAGAGGCTCCGGCGGCATTGAGCGCATGGACAATGGCGCGGGAATCGCTGGTCGGAAACAGCCAGTCGGATGTAAAGGAGGCGACACAGAAACGCGTTTTGGTTCCTTTGAAAGCCGCCGCCAGCGAACCGCCGAAATCATCGGCCAGATCGAAATAATCCATGGCACGCGTCAGATAGAGGTATGAATTGGCGTCAAACCGTTCGACAAAACTGCGGCCCTGATAGCGCAGATAGCTTTCGATCTCGAAATCGGCATCGAAGGAAAAGGTCGGCGCGGCGCGATCCTGCAATTTGCGCCCGAATTTGCGGTGCAAGGCGGGTTCGGACAGATAGGTGATATGCGCCGCCATGCGGGCCACCGCCAGACCCTTTTCGGGCCGTGTGCCTTCAGCCAGATAGCGCCCGGCCCGCCAATCGGGATCGGCCATCACGGCCTGGCGCCCGACCTCGTGAAAGGCGATATTCTGGGCCGAATGTTTGGCCCCGGTGGCGAGGGGCATGGCGGCAAAAACCCGCTCGGGAAATGTGGCAGCCCATTGCAGCACCTGCATGCCACCCATCGAACCGCCGGCAACACAAAACAGTGTATCAATGCCCAGACGGTCAACCAAGCGGGCCTGCGCGCGCACGATGTCGCGGATTGTGACCACCGGAAAATCGACCGCATAGGCCTTGCCGGTCACAAGATCGTGATTGGCCGGGCCGGATGTGCCCATACAGCCTCCCAGCACATTGGCACAGATGATGAAGAAACGGTCTGTGTCGAAAGATTTTCCCGGACCGACCATGCTGGTCCACCAACCGGGTTTGCGCGTCACCGGATTGTCGCTGGCAACATGCTGGTCACCCGTCAAAGCATGGCAGATCAGGATCGCATTGCTTTTGTCGGCATTGAGCGTGCCATAGGTCTGATAGGCAATCTGCCAGGGCCCGAGCGATGCACCGGAATCCAGCAACAGGCTCTCGTCTGCAGCGAAATGCTGCACCGGACTGGTGGGATGGTCCGCCTCGTTTTGGGAGACGGCTGGTGGGGTTTTTGACCGCGGCATCGTTCCGCTCTCAGGTTCAACCGTTCGTCTTTCCGAACGTTTTCTCACTACCGTCTTGTCGCCGGTCTCGCAAGGGGGTTTGATCCGCTGATGAGCGGGAGTAGATATTGTTTTGCCGATATTGTTTCGCATTGCCGGACGTTTAAAATGATCATTGCGTCCCTTTGACCAGCCTTTTTCGTTTCCTCCGGCCTGCGTCTATGACAAAGATGGAGTTCACGCAGCCAATCGATGATTTTTGACCATGCCAGATCATAGCCCAGACACGCCGCCTGCGACCGCCCAGCCGACACTGGCTGATTTGCGGCGCGAGATCGACCGCATCGATGAAACCATGCACCGCTTGCTGATGGAGCGTAGCGAGATCATCGAAACGCTGATCGGCGTTAAAAAGACCCAGGCCTCGGGGTCCGCCTTCCGGCCCGGCCGGGAAGCCGACCAGATGCGTCGTCTGGCCGAACGCCATCACGGCCTGCTGCCGTTCGATACGGTCGAAAGCATCTGGCGGGTGATTGTCTCGACCTTCACCTATGTGCAGGCTCCATACACGGTGCACGCCGATTGCTCGATCGGCGACGAGCGGATGCGCGACACCGCCCGCTTCCATTTCGGATTTACGGTGCCCTACCACACCCATCGCAATGCGCAGGAAGTGATCGATGCGGTGGCGGCGTCTGCGGGAGATCTGGGTATCTTTCCCGCTGATCCGGGCCGCTCGGGTGGCTCGTGGTGGATCCCGCTTTCAGGCCCCAACAGTCCCAAAATCATCGCCCGCCTGCCGTTTGTCGAGCGGCCAGACCATCCCGCCGGCACGCCCATCTATGTTGTCTCCAAACCGATTGCCGATGCCACCGTGCGCGAAGTTGTGCTCTATGCCCTCGGCATCGAGCGCTGGCGCGAGGGTTTGGGCAAGGCTCTCGAGCAGTATGATGCCCATATCGAAGCCTCGGCCGGTGACGAAAACGGCCTGACTTTGCTGGTTGCCGCCCCGGGTTCGGTCTCGACCGAAACGCTGACGGGTGCTATGGCGGGTCTGGGTGTCGGGCGGTTCGACTGGACCGAAATCGGCAGCCACGCCGCCCGCTTCAAACTGCCACAAGACTGAACAGCCAGATTGTCTCGATCCCAACCATACGGAATCACCCGATGAGTGCTTTGCCTGACCGTCCCCAACCCCGCGCCGGTGTGATGAGCATCGATCCCTATGTTCCGGGAAAAAGTGGCTCGAAAACAGCGGGCAAACTCTACAAGCTCTCCTCCAACGAGACTCCGCTGGGTGCCTCGCCGCAAGCCATTGCCGCCTATAAAAGCGCGGCCGACCATCTCGAACTCTATCCCGATGGTGGCTCGACCGCCTTGCGCGATACCATTGCCCAGAAATACGGGCTTGATCCGAGCCGGATCATTTGCGGGTCCGGTTCGGATGAAATCCTGTCGTTGCTGACCTCGGCCTATGTCGGCCCCGGCGACGAGGGCATTTTCACCACCCATGGTTTTCTGGTCTATAAAATCGCCCTGCTGGCGGCTGGTGGCGTGCCTGTGGTGGCGACCGAAACCGATTTCACCGCCGATGTCGATGCCATTCTGGCCAAGCTGACGGCCAAGACGAAAATTGTGTTTCTGGCCAATCCCAACAACCCGACCGGCACCTATCTGTCCTTTGACGAGGTCAAGCGGCTGCATGCAGGCCTGCCCAAGCATGTGCTGCTGGTGCTGGATGCCGCCTATGCCGAATATGTCCGGCGCAATGATTATGCTGCCGGCATCGAACTGGTCTCGACCAGCGAGAATGTCGTGATGACCCGCACTTTCTCCAAAATCTATGGTCTGGCTTTGCTGCGTCTAGGCTGGTGCTATGCACCGGCTGCAGTCGCCGATGCGCTGAACCGGATCAGGGGTCCGTTCAACGTGAATGGCGCGGCGCTGGCTGCCGGGATTGCCGCCTTGCAGGACGATGCGCATCTGGCCAAAGCAATGGACCATAACGATCACTGGTTGCCTGTGCTGACCGGGGAAATCGAGGCTCTCGGCCTGACAGTGACCCCCAGCGTCGGCAATTTCCTGCTGATCCACTTCCCTAAAACCAAAGGCCATACAGCCGCGGATGCCGATGCGTTCCTGTCGGAGCGCGGCTTGATTCTGCGCGCCGTCGGTGCCTACGGGCTGGGCGACTGCCTGCGCCTGACCATCGGTACCGAAGACGCCAATCTGCATTTTATTGCCTCCATCAAGGAATTTATGTCTCGTGCCTGATCAGCTCGGTACGCCGCTGGCGACCCCTCTGTTCCACCATGTCGCGCTGGTCGGCCTCGGCCTGATCGGCTCCTCGCTGGCGCGCGGTATCCGCCGCAAGAACATTGCGGCAACCATCACCGCGATTGACCGCGATCCTGCCGTGATCGAACGGGTCAAGGCGCTGGGTCTGGCCGATCTGGCCACAACCGATGCGGTGGCCGGCATTGCCCTGGCCGATCTGGTAATCTTGTGCGTGCCGGTCGGGGCCTGCAGCATGGTGGCGGAAATCATCGGGCCCCATCTTGCCCAGGGCGCGATCCTGTCGGATGTCGGTTCGGTCAAGGCGGCCGTGGTACAGGCAGTTTCGCCGCATCTGCCCGAGCATGTGCATTTTATCCCCGCCCATCCGGTCGCCGGAACGGAATATTCGGGGCCGGATGCCGGATTTTCCAGCCTGTTCAAGAACCGCTGGTGCATTCTGACCCCTCCCGATGATGCCGACGGCGAAGCAGTCAACCGGCTCAGTCTCTTTTGGGAGGCTCTGGGGGCCAATGTCGAGCTGATGTCACCTCAGCACCATGATCTGGTCCTGGCTGTAACCAGCCATCTGCCGCATCTGATCGCCTATAATATTGTCGGCACTGCTGCCGATCTGGAAACAGTCACCCAATCGGAAGTGATCAAGTTCTCGGCAGGCGGCTTCCGTGACTTTACCCGCATTGCCGCTTCCGATCCGACCATGTGGCGCGATGTGTTTTTGAACAATCGCGAGGCGGTGCTGGAAATGCTCGGACGCTTCACCGAGGATCTGGCCCTGTTGCAACGGGCCATCCGCTGGGGCGATGGTGACACCCTGTTCGACACCTTCACCCGTACCCGGGCCATCCGCCGCGGCATTATCGATCTGGGCCAGGAAACAGCGGCGCCCGATTTCGGCCGCCGTACACCGGATCAGAGTCAGTAAAGCGGTGGCATTTTGCCCAAAGGCAGCGGGCCGATAAAGGCCTGACCCGACAGGGTCCGCAGGTTGAAATTCATTTCGCCCGATGCCGCACGCTTGCCACCGAGCAGATTCAGAATATCCGCCTTCTGGCCGCTGGCCCTGAGCAATTCATCCAGGCCCTTGACCTTGGTATCGATGCGGAAATCGGGACGATGCTGGGCATCAAGACCCAATTCACCGCTCATCACCAGATTGAGCGGGCCGCGGGTCACCTGCAGCTGGCGCAATGTCGCCAACCCACCCTGGCTGCGCCACAATTCCAATTGCTCGGGCAAAGGCTTTTTGGAGGGTTCGGGATTGCGGGTGAGCATCAGATCTATGGACAAGGACAGGGGATCATTGGTTCTTGAGATTTCGGCCAGCTGGAAATCGACCAGATTGGTGACGGTGAAGGCCAAATCGAAAGCCCGTTCGGACGCAAATTTTTCAGGATTGCGGCGTGCTTGTACATCGATCGCCTCAATCGTGGTCGAGGCCCGCGGATTATTGGGCGCAAAGATGGAAATGGACTTCACCTCGAGTGCGGAACGCTCCGGCAGATCCTTGAGATTGGCCAGATCAAGCCGGACCGAACTGCGGGCCAACTCCCATTTGACGGTCCAGGTCTCGCTGGCTTCATTGCTGATCAGCATCGGACCATCCGCTTCGATGATCATCAAAGCGGGATCATAGGCCTGGGCAACAGCGCGCACCGCACCAAGTTTCGCCGTCAGTTTCAGGTCTTTGAGGGCGAGCGAGGTCGCACCGCAGACCAGTTCCACGCGGAAGGGAAAGCCGCCGATCTTGCGGTCCGCACAGGTCCATTGCTTGCCCAGCGAGGCCTCGCGCTCGATCAATTGATCGAGTCTGGCCTCGAATTTGTTGATTTGCTGGAACCAGAAAGCCGACCAGCCCGCCGCCAGCAAAGCGACCAAAGCCAGGGGCATCACGACCAGCCGGATATGGAAACTCTTTTGTGCCGACGAAGGCGCCAAAGCAGGACCATTTGGCATAGAGTCTGACATCTGCTGAGTTTCCTTTGTCTGTTGGCAAGAAGCTTTCTATAACAGTTCCGGACACTGATTTGCAGCCAATCACGGACAAATAATGCAAGAGCATGATCAGGATTTATGGATTTTCGGCTATGGCTCGCTGATGTGGCGGCCGGGCTTCGATTTCATCGAACAGCAGGTGGCCACCCTTTATGGCTATCACCGCTCGCTCTGTGTCTATTCGCATGTCCACCGCGGCACCCCCGAACGGCCGGGACTGGTGCTGGGGCTGGATTATGGCGGATCATGCCACGGCATGGCCTTCCGCGTGGCCGGACGCGATCATGACAAAGTGATGGACTATTTGCGGGCCCGCGAGCAGGCCACCATGGTCTATGTGGAGAGTAGCCATCCGGTCCGGTTGAAAGACGGTCGCAAAGTGCAGGCCGTGGCCTTTACGATCGACCGGACCCATCAACAATATGCAGGCAAACTATCGGAGCCACGCCTGCTGGAGCTGATCCGTAACGGGGTCGGGCAATCAGGGGCAAATCCCGATTATGTGATTGCCACCCATGACCATTTGCATCAGTTGGGGCTCGAGGATAAATTGCTGAAAAAACTGGCGACGGCCCTACATACTTAGGCCTTGCTATCGAGCGGTTCGCCACGCAGCAATTTGGGCATTTGCGGATTGACCGCCGAGGCTTCGCGGATCAGCCGGTTCTTGAGGCGGGGCATCCGGTCCACCAGACCCAGACCCAGACTGCGCAGCAAGCGCAGGGGCGTGATATCGTTGGAGAACAAGCGGTTGAGCGAATCGGTCAGTCCGGCCATCAACACCGTATCGAAGCGGCGGGCCTGTTCGTAATCCTCCAGCACGGTGGCAGAACCGCAATCCAGCCCGAGGCCGACCGCATCACTGACCAGTTCCGCCAAAGCGGCGACATCGCGCAGGCCCAGATTGAGCCCCTGTCCGGCGATCGGATGCACCTGATGCGCCGCATCACCGACCAGAGCCAGGCGCGGCCCAATGAAACGGCGGGCCATACCGATCCGCAGCGGAAAACTCTTCGGCCGATCCAGCAGGGTCAACCGACCGCGTTTGAGACCGAAACGCTGTTCGATCTCCTCGATCAGTTCCCCGTTCGACATTGACAGATAGGTTTTGACGCGGCCGGTCCGCTCAGTCCAGACAATCGAACAGCGGTGGCCGGTCAGCGGCAAGGTCGCAAAGGGGCCGGATGGCAGAAAATGCTCCTCGGCCACGCCGTCATGCGGACGCTCGTGCTGCAAGGTCATGACAATGCCGGATTGGTCATAGGTGCGGCTGATCATCGCAATGCCGGCCCGTTTTCGGATCGGCGAGTCTGCGCCATCGCAGGCAACCAGCAATTTAGCCTGCAAAACCGTGCCGTCATCCAGGGTCACCACCACCTGATGGGGTTGGGCCTGATGATCGACCAGGCCAGCCGACAGCATCGTGACGCCTGCAGCCCGCGCCTTGCGCTCCAGGGCCTGCCACAGCGCGTCCTGCTCGACCATCGTGGCATAAGACCCCTCTGTCACGCCTTGCGTGGCTTCGGGTGTATCAAAAGTCAGAAAAATCGGCCGCACCGGCTCGTTCAACCGGCTGTCGGTGATTACCATTTTAGTGATGGGCTGCACGTGTCCGGCCAGATCGGGCCAGATAGCGAGCGCATCGAGCATCTGGCACACGCCTGCCGCCAGCGCATAGGCCCGCCCGCTGGGCTTGAAAGCCTGTCCGAGCCGCGCATCGACCAGCGCGATCTTCAAATGTCCGGCATGGGCCTGCTTGAGAGCCACGGCCATGGTCAGACCCGCCAGACCCGCCCCGACGATCACGGCGTCATATTGCGTGGATTGCATTGCTGGAGAATGGGCCAAGGCAGGATTTCCGATCCAGAGGGTTTCGAGAAGCTTGGTTCAATCTGATCTTACCCCTTTACCATTGCTTGCGGCGGAATACCAAAAGAGAAGTGGGCAAAGACAAATTCCTGCGGGATTGCTAGAATTCACCGAATCTGCCGAAGCCCGCTCGTCTTTCGGGCATCAACTCCCGGGGCAATGATGACCAAAGCCGTTGATGAACTGCTGACCATTCTCGATCTCGAACAGCTCGAAACCAATCTCTATCGGGGCCTGAGCCCGCAGGTCGGCTGGCAACGGGTGTTTGGCGGGCAGGTGATCGGACAGGCGCTGGTGGCGGCCTGCCGCACCGTCGAAGGCCGTGCACCCCATTCCTTGCACGGTTATTTCGTATTGCCGGGAGATCCCAAAATCCCGATCATCTACGAGGTCGAACGCATCAGGGACGGGCGCAGTTTTACCACTCGCAGCGTCAAGGCCATCCAGCATGGGCGGGTCATTTTCATGCTTCTGGCCTCTTTTCAGGTGGCAGAGACCGGCCTGTCGCACCGCATCGCCATGCCCGATGTACCGCATCCCGACCAGTTACCCAACGAACAGGACATCAGGGACCGCGTGCTGCCGCGCATGCCGGATCCGGTGCGGCAATATTTCGAACGCGAACGGCCCATCGAACTGCGCCCGGTCGAATTCGAACGTTATATGTCACGCAAACCGATGGAGCCATGCTTCAATGTCTGGATCAGAGCGACAGCACCGCTGCCGGACGATCCCGCCCTCCATCAATGCGTGCTGGCCTATGCCTCGGATATGACCCTGCTTGACACGACGCTGGTGCCGCATGGGCGCACGGTGTTCGAAAAAACCATTCAGGCTGCAAGCCTCGATCATGCCCTATGGCTGCACGAACCGTTCCGGGCCGATGAATGGTTGCTCTATTCGCAGGATACACCCTTTACCGGTGGCCATCGCGGCTTTGCCCGCGGCTCTATTTTTACGCAAAACGGCCGTCTGGTCGCTTCCGTTGCCCAAGAAGGACTCATCCGCGAGCGTGCGGAATGAGCAGACCGGAACACATGACCGAATCACTGCACTGACTGCATTATTTTTAATCACACTGGCGCGGATTTCATCAGCCCGAAACGGCTGCACTAGTTTTGTTATTGATTTTATTAGGTTTTTTGGCTTGGCATGACCCTTGATTAGACAAGACTCGGAACAACAGAAGCACGTCGCTTCCGTTGAGAATAAACCGAGGAACAGGCTCCATGAAAATCGTTATGGCGATCATCAAGCCGTTCAAGCTCGAGGAGGTCCGCGATGCGCTGACCACAATCGGCGTGCACGGCCTTACAGTCACTGAAGTCAAAGGATATGGCCGCCAGAAAGGCCACACCGAAATCTATCGTGGCGCCGAATATGCCGTCAGTTTTCTGCCGAAACTGAAAATCGAAGTGGCAATCAGCTCCGATCTGGTTTCGCAGGTGATTGACGCGATTTCCGAAGCAGCCAAAACCGGACAAATCGGCGACGGCAAGATTTTTGTTTCAAGTATCGAGCAAACCGTTCGCATTCGTACCGGTGAACGCGATCAGGACGCGCTTTGAGCGGCCCTCTGTTGACAAGGAATTTTCCGATGAAACTTCGTTCTATGCTCTCCCTCGGGCTCGCCAGTCTGGCCACAACGCTGACCAGCGTTGCTGTGCTGGCTGCTGATGCGCCTGCAGCTCCCGTTCCCAACAAGGGCGACACGACATGGATGCTGATTTCCACCGTGCTGGTTCTGTTGATGACCATTCCCGGTCTGGCCCTGTTCTATGGTGGCCTCGTCCGCACCAAAAATATGCTGTCGGTCCTGAGCCAGGTGTTTGCGATTGTCGCTCTGGTGGCCATTCTCTGGGTTGTGTTCGGCTATTCGCTGGCCTTCACACCAAGCGCGATCGGCGATTATGTCGGCGGTTTAGACAAGCTGTTCCTGAAGGGTGTCACGGTTGACTCGGTTGTGGCCACGTTCTCGAACGGTGTTGTCATTCCCGAACTGGTTTATGTCGTCTTCCAGATGACCTTTGCCTGCATCACGCCGGCCCTGATTGTTGGCGCCTTTGCCGAACGTATCCGGTTCTCTGCAGTGCTGGTGTTCGTGACCCTCTGGGTGACCTTCATCTACTTCCCGATTGCCCACATGGTCTGGTATTGGGCCGGCCCGGATGCGATTGCCGATGCCGCCAAGGCACTGGCCGCAGCAACCGATGACGCTGCCAAGGCCGCAGCCCAGACCAAGCTCGACGCCGTGATGGCCGATGCCGGTCTCGCCTTCCAGTGGGGTGCACTCGACTTCGCCGGTGGTACGGTTGTCCACATCAATGCCGGTATTGCCGGTCTGGTGGGCGCGATCATGATCGGCAAGCGCGTCGGTTATGGCAAAGAGCTGATGGCTCCCCACTCCCTGACCATGACCATGGTTGGCGCTTCACTGCTCTGGGTCGGCTGGTTCGGCTTCAATGCCGGCTCCAACCTCGAAGCTGGCGGCGGTGCGGTTCTGGCAATGGTCAATACCTTCGTGGCAACGGCTGCAGCAACCCTGTCCTGGCTGTTCACCGAATGGATGGCCAAAGGCAAGCCGACTTTGCTCGGCATGGTGTCGGGTGCGGTAGCCGGTCTGGTGGCTGTCACTCCGGCTTCGGGTTTCGCCGGCCCGATGGGTGCGATCGTTCTCGGCCTGCTGGTCAGCCCGGTCTGCTACTTCTTTGTCTCGACCGTGAAGAATGCCCTGAAATATGACGACTCTCTCGATGTGTTCGGCGTCCACTGCGTCGGCGGCATCATCGGAGCGCTCGCCACCGGCATTCTGGTCAATCCAGCTCTGGGCGGTGTCGGGATTGCCGACTATGCGATGAAGCCAGGCGAACTTTCGGTGGCCGATTACGACATGGCCACCGTAATGATGGGCCAGCTCAAGGCCGTTGCTTTGACCCTGGTCTGGTCGGGCGTCGGTTCGGCGATCCTCTACAAGATCACCGATATGCTGGTTGGCTTGCGTGTGTCGCCTGAAGCCGAGCGCGAAGGCCTCGACATCACCGAGCATGACGAGCGCGCCTACAACTATTGATCCCCAGTCGGTGATCAAACAGGGGGAACGGGCTACGGCCCGTTCCAATCCCGCTTCGTCTCCTCAAGAACCTCGACACTTCAGGCGGCTGTTCGGCCGCCTTTTTTTGTCCCTGTCGCCGGTCTATTCCTTAACAAGATTTTAACTTTGCAGTGGCTAGGATCGAAAAGTCTGGCCGGAATTGCTTCGGCCTTTTT
>Ga0114964_10003310_pt1 | contig 10931 bp, 10 predicted proteins | sample C_131016_MF_Meta_FD_92638 | JGI IMG/M metagenome (GOLD analysis project Ga0114964, IMG submission 92638) | Freshwater microbial communities from Lake Croche, Canada to study carbon cycling - C_131016_MF_MetaG | ecosystem: Environmental > Aquatic > Freshwater > Lake | place: Lake Croche, Canada... | reverse complement strand
TGCAGGAACCTGCTGAGCACCTGCTGGCCGTGCGGAGTGTGGATCACTTCGGGGTGGTACTGCACCCCGGCCAGTCTGCGGCTGCGATCCTCGAATGCCGCCACCGGTGCGCCAGCACTGGTGGCCACCACCTCGAAGCCGGCCGGTGGATGAGTCACCGCATCGCCGTGGCTCATCCACACCGGCTGCGTACCCGGCAGACCCGAATGCAGTTCGCCACCAACAACATTGAGATCGGTGCGGCCGTACTCGCTGGTACCGGTGCGTGCGACGGTGCCACCGAGCGCCTGGGCCATCGCCTGGAATCCGTAGCAGATGCCGAATACCGGAATACCGAGATCGAACACGCCCGGATCAAGCTGGGGCGCGCCGTCGGCGTACACGCTGGCCGGCCCACCGGACAGCACGATCGCCCGCGGTTTTTTGGCCTTGATCTCCTCGACTGTCGCGGTGTGCGCGATGACTTCGGAGAACACCCGGGCCTCCCGGACGCGTCGGGCGATCAACTGGGCGTATTGAGCGCCGAAGTCGACCACCAGGACGGGGCGAGGCGCTACTGAGTCCGGTTGCACCGGCACAGTCTAGAGGCGGGTGTGCGACCGAAACCTAGCTACCGACGGTCAGTCCGACCTTCTGAAACTCTTTCAGGTCGCAATAGCCGGCCTTGGCCATCGAACGACGAAGCCCGCCGACGAGGTTAAGTGAGCCGAACGGGTCGTCGGACGGCCCATTGAGCACCTCATCGAGCGACGGCCGGTCGCCGAGGGCCACCTGGAGCAGGGAACCGCGCGGCAGCGACGGGTGCGCGGCGGCAGCCGGCCAGAACCATCCGTTGCCGGGCGCTTCCGCGGCCACGGCCAGCGGTGTGCCAAGCAGGACGGCGTCGGCGCCGCAGGCGATCGCCTTGGCGAGTTCGCCGGAGGTATGGATATCGCCGTCGGCGAGCACGTGAACGTAGCGACCGCCGGTCTCGTCGAGGTATTCACGGCGGGCCGCGGCGGCGTCGGCGATCGCGGTGGCCATCGGAACGCTGATGCCGAGCACCTCGTCACTGGTGGTCGCGCCCAGCGTCGAGCCATAGCCGACGATCACACCGGCCGCACCGGTGCGCATCAGATGCAGCGCGGTGCGGTGGTCGGCCACCCCGCCGGCCACCACCGGAACATCGAGTTCGGAGATGAAGGTCTTGAGATTCAGTGGCTCTTCGTCGGTGGCAACCCGTTCCGCCGAGATAATGGTGCCCTGGATGACCAGCAGGTCGATCCCCGCCGACACCAGCACCGGGGTGAGCGCCTGGGCATTCTGCGGGCTCACCCGCACCGCGGTGGTGATCCCGGCCTCCCGGATGCGGGCCACCGCAGCCCCGAGAAGTTCGGGGTCGAGCGGGGCCGCATGCAACTGCTGAAGGAGCCGGATGGAGGCCGACGGGTCCGCATCGTCGGCCAGTTCGATGACCTGGGCGATCTTGGCTTCAACGTCGGCGTGGCGGCCGATCAGTCCCTCACCGTTGAGCACACCCAGGCCGCCGAGGCGGCCAAGCTCGATGGCGAACTCCGCGGAGACCAGTGCATCGGTCGGATGGGCCAGGACGGGAATATCGAACCGGTAGGCATCCAACTGCCAGGCGGTGGACACATCCTTGGATGAGCGGGTACGCCTGGCGGGCACGATATTGATCTCGTTGAGTTCGTATGTGCGGCGGGCGGTTCGGCCCATACCGATTTCAACCATGTCACGCATGATGTGTTTGCCTAGCGGGCGTAGTAGTTGGGCGCTTCGACAGTCATGGTGATGTCGTGCGGGTGGCTCTCCTTGAGCCCGGAGGCGGTGATCTGAACGAACTGTGCGCGTTGCAGATCGGCGATAGTGGGCGCACCGGTGTAGCCCATCGCGGCGCGCAGGCCGCCGGTGAGTTGGTGGATGACGGTAGACAGCGGACCGCGGAACGGCACCCGGCCCTCAATGCCTTCGGGAACAAGCTTGTCCTCAGAGAGCACGTCATCCTGAAAGTAGCGGTCTTTGGAAAATGACTTGGCCTCACCACCACCGGAGCCGCGACCCTGCATCGCCCCCAGCGAGCCCATCCCGCGGTAGCTCTTGAACTGTTTGCCGTTGACGAAAATCAAATCACCGGGCGCCTCCGCGGTGCCGGCCAGCAGCGAGCCCAGCATCGCCGCCGACGCACCGGCAGCCAGCGCCTTGGCGATGTCACCGGAGTACTGCAATCCACCGTCGGCGATCACCGGGACACCGGCGGGGCCGCACACGGCCGCAGCTTCCAGGATCGCGGTGATCTGCGGCGCACCCACGCCGGCCACCACCCGGGTGGTGCAGATCGAGCCCGGGCCGACGCCTACCTTGACCGCGTCGGCACCTGCCTCCACCAGTGCCGCGGCCGCACTTCGGGTGGCCACATTGCCGCCGACGATCTCGACCAGGTGCCCCACCTCGGCCTTGATCTTGCCCACCATGTCGAGCACCCGGCGGTTGTGGGCGTGGGCGGTATCGACCACCAGGACATCGACGCCGGCGTCGACCAGTGTCATCGCCCGGTCCCAGGCATCCTCTCCGACACCGACGGCCGCTCCGACCAGAAGTCGACCGTCACTGTCCTTGGTAGCCAGCGGGTGCTTCTCGGTCTTGACGAAATCCTTGACGGTGATCAGACCGGTAAGGCGGCCATGTCCGTCGACGATGGGCAGTTTCTCAATCTTGTTGCGCCGCAACAGACCCAGTGCCGCATCAGCGGTGACGCCCTGCTGCGCGGTGATCAACGGCGACTTAGTCATCACCTCGGCCACCCGCTTGTCCATATCAACTTCGAAGCGCATGTCGCGGTTGGTGATGATGCCGACCAGCGCGCCGTCGCCGTCGACCACCGGCAGACCGGAGATATGGAACCTCGCGCACATGGCGTCGACTTCGGCCAGGGTGTTGTCCGGTGAGCAGGTCACCGGATCGGTCACCATGCCGGCCTCCGAGCGCTTGACCATCTCCACCTGCACGGCCTGCTCAGCAATGGACAGATTGCGGTGCAGCACGCCCATGCCGCCGGCACGGGCCATCGCGATCGCCATCCGGGCCTCGGTCACGGTGTCCATGGCCGAGCTGACCAGAGGAACCCTGAGCCGGATCTTGCGGGTCAGCTGGCTGGAGGTATCGGCGGTCGCGGGCACCACATCCGAGGCGGCGGGCAGTAGCAGGACGTCATCGAAGGTCAGCCCCAGCATGGCTATCTTGTCCGGGTCGTCCCCGCCGGTTCGTTCCATCGGTGCGGCCTCCATGAGCGAGCGAAGTCCTCATCCTATCGGCACACCGGTTCGATACCTGGCGCGATACCTCCGGCGCTGCGTAGGCTGGACAGGTGCGCGACCAACTCCCACCTGGCCTGCCGCCCGACCCGTTCGCCGATGACCCGCACGACCCATCGGCGGCGCTGGACGCCATTGAGCCCGGACAGCCGCTTGATTCCGAGGAACGCTCCGCTGTGGAGGCCGATCTGGCCGACCTCGCGGTCTATGAGAACCTGCTGGCGCGTAGAGGCGTCAGGGGTTTGGTGGTGTGTTGCGATGACTGCAATGAGGACCACTACCACGACTGGGATATGTTGCGCGCCAACCTTCTTCAGCTCTTGATCGATGGCACCGTTCGCCCGCACGAACCAGCTTACGATCCGGAACCGGACGCCTACGTCACGTGGGACTACTGCCGCGGATACGCCGATGCCGCGCTCAACGAAGCCACATCGGACTACGACGGCTTTCGTTAACCAGCCGGGACCGGCAGCGGAACCACGGCCGTAGTCGTGGTCACCGGTGCCGGCGCCTTCGTCGCCTCCGCCGCTGTGGTCGCGGCCGCCGTCGTCTGAGCAACCGTCGTCTGAGCAACCGTCGTCTGAGCAGCGGTGGTCTGAGCAACCGTCGTCTGAGCAGCGGTGGTCTGAGGCGCCTGCGCCGTCGTGGTCACTGCCTGCGCCGGAGCGGCCGTGGTGGTTGCCGCGGACGATTGTGCCGGGGTTGACGACTTCGCCGCCACCGAGGTCGTCGCGGCCGGCGCCGCACTTGTTGTCGCGGCGGCAGTCGTCGGGGCCGAAGTCGTCGTCGCGGCAGCAGTCGTCGGGGCCGAAGTCGTCGTCGCGGCAGCAGTCGTCGTCGACTTCGTCGGGGCGGCACTTGTCGCCGTCGTCGTCGGGGCGGCACTCGTCGCCGGGGCCACGCTCGTTGTCGCGGCACTCGTCGCCGGGGCCGCGCTCGTTGTCGCGGCACTCGTCGCCGGGGCCGCGCTCGTTGTCGGCAGTGCTGATGTCGACGTGATGCTGGTGCCCGACGAGGCCGACTCCGGCGTGGTCGTCGCTGAATCGGTCAACGACGGTGCGCTGGGCGTGCTGGTAGGCGGCGCGACCGCAGGCACCAACTCGGTGGCCGATGGCGGCACGGTGTACGTGATGCCCGGCGGGGCCGTTGCCTCTGGATCGCGCTCGACCACCTTCGCCGACAGGTCGTTGAACTGTTCCATCAACTCCTGTTTCTGCTGTCCGTCCCCGATGGTCTCCACCTGCGAACTGACCGCGACCAACTTGTCCTGGGCCTGCACCCAGTCGCCACGGGCGATGAGATCTTGGACCTGGTTCAGTTCGGTGCGCGCGGCGAGCGCCACCTGGTCGTCGCGCACCTGCGTCGGGGTGCCGAAGAGCATCGAGCGCAGCCCGTAAAGGGCATCGCCGGGGCCGGCGCCCGCCACCACGGCACCGAAGCCGCCGATGCACATCACGGCAGCTGCCGCGGCGCCGACCACGCTGAGTCCACGCCTGCTGCGGGTGGGGGCCGATGATCGGATCTCCCGGATGTCCCGGCTGACGCGGGTCGGCTTCTCGGTGAGCCCGGAGTTCAGCGCGGCGATCGCGTCAGATTCTGAGATCAGGCTGGTCGCCGGCGGGAAGCGCATCTCGTCTCGCCAGCCGCCGAGAAGTGCTGCCAGGTCGGCGTCTGCGGCGTCACGGGGTGTCGCCGGTCCGCCGGTGGCAAGCGCGTTGATGAAATCGTCGCTGCGGCGGATGGCGTCGAGCGATGGCTCGTCACCGGGACCGCGGAAATCACGGGTGTCAGACATAGTCGAACCCCGATCCGTCGATCTCCGCCTTCAATCGCGCCAGGGCACGGTGCTGGGCGACCCGCACGGCGCCGGGCGTGCTGCCGACGGCCTCGGCCGTCTCCTCGGCGGACATCCCCACCACGATACGAAGGGTCAGGATCTCTCGTTGCTTCTCCGGCAGTATCGACAGGAGCTTGGTCATCCGTGCGGAGGAATCGGACTGGATGGCCATCTGCTCGGGACCCGCATCCAGCGAGAGTCGTTCCGGGACCACCTCGGTGGGCTCGGATCGGTTGCGGCCGGCCGCGCGGTGAGCGTCGGCGACCTTGTGTGACGCAATGCCGTAGACGAAGGCCAGGAAGGGGCGTCCCTGGTCCTGGTAGCGCGGCAGCGCCTGGATGGCGGCCAAGCAAACCTCCTGAGCAACGTCGTCAGCCGAGAGCCCACTGCGCTCTGCGGCCCCCACTCGGGCCCGGACATACCGGACCACGATCGGGCGGATGATCTCCACTACTTCTCGAAGGGCATTCCGATCGCCTGCCACGGCCTGGGCCACAGCAGCGTCGAGACGCTCTCCTGGAATGGACATCGGCGACGGCATCTCCAACGTTACGGACCGGAGGATTCCGGCGGGCTGGCTCAGTTACAGACAATATCGGCCGGAACTGCGGATGGGCCGTTAGCTGCTGCGCAGGTGACCGCCGTGGCGCGTGATGAAAGCGGCGCTGTGGTCCCGGATATCGGCGATTTCTGCCGGGCCGTGAGCCTCACTGCCGATTCCGGCCAGCAGACACGACAAAGCCCAGCGAAGCGGCACCAGGCCATAGGTCAGGGTGTCGGTCAGCGCGGCGTCGGCCACCGCGCGCGAGGCAGCCAGGTCACCGGCACTGCACAACGCCGCCGCAAGCACGACGTCACTCTTCACGCGATGGCGGCGCAAGGCCGGAAGCGCCTGTTCGGCAAGTTCGACCCCGCGCCGGGCATGGTTCGTGGCGTCGTCGCCGTAGCCGGCCGCCATGGCGAGTTCGGCGCGCACCCAGGCCAGCCTGATCGGCAAGCGGTCCGGCGGGGCTTCGGCACCGGCACAAGCAGCGTCCAGCAGAGCGGTCGCGCGGGTGAGTAGCGCGGCCGACGCGGCCAGCCGGCCCAGTCCGAGTGCGTCGGCCGCCAGACCGATGAGGGCGTCGACGCCGGCCTGGGCATCACTGCCAGCCCGGGCCAGCGCCCGGCCGTCCCACCCGCGGGCTAGTGCGTGCCAACCCAGTTGGCGGTGAAACGACGCCCGGGTGCTCATGGCCAATGACACCCATCGCCCCGGGCGGTCGCGGCGGAGCAGTTCGGCGAGATCGGCCTGGGCGCTCGCATAACGCCCCTGGCCGCCGGCAGCCACGGCACGCCGCAGAAGTTCCTCCGCGCCCCGCGCCGCCGGCAACGGCCAGCGGCCAGGTTCAGCGCCGAAAGCGGCATGGCCCATTCCGGGGGCCAACATGGGGGCCGACGAGCTCGAGATCATCGGTTGGCGACGCTATCAATCGCGGTTAAGAGTTTGTGCTGCGCGCGTTACGGCCGTGTCAACTCAAGGCCTGAACTTCAGGGCAGGCACACCCGTCGCCGGGGGTCTCCTGCGCGAATCGAAGACAAACGGGTCCAAAGATGAACGTGACGTAAATTCCCACGCTGCAGATAAGCGACTTTGCACATCCAAAGACCCTTGACGCCGTTTCATCGGCCCTCCTAACCTTGCGGTCACGAGTGGTCAACGGCGACACAGCTCAACATTGATCCACGACTCATATGTGTGAAAAATGCACGGAGAGAGGGGCTTTCAGATGTTACAGCCGCAGCAGCTACCTGGTCCGAATGCAGATACCTGGGACTGGCAGATGCAGGGCCTCTGCCGGGGGGTCGAATCGTCGGTGTTCTTCCATCCCGATGGTGAGCGCGGCCGGGCTCGGACGCAGCGCGAAATGCAGGCAAAGCAGATGTGCCGCCAGTGCCCGGTGATCACCCAGTGCCGGACGCATGCGTTGACGGTCGGCGAGCCCTACGGCATCTGGGGGGGTTTGAGCGAGACCGAACGGGAACTGCTGCTCAAGCGGGGAATCGGACGCCGGACCGCCTGAGCGGCTAGCCGGTCATCGAACCCAGGTAATACCTTTCCCGACCGGTCGGGTATCCGCCGCCGTCGGTGGCGATGTGGACGTGGTCGAAGTGGTTGGCGGTTTCGTTGCCGTAATCCGCGGTCCAACTCGGCGCACCAATGCCCGGATAAAAGCCCTGTCGCCAAATCACGTGCAGCACACCCCACCGCTTCGCATTCGCCAGGGCGAAACCAGCGATCTGGTTGCCGAGTTCAATACCTTCGGCTGAGTGGTAGTTCGGGATCATCACATCGATCGCCAGCCCGTTGGGATGCCACTTCAAAGCATCTTGCCGGGCCCCTCCGATGGTCTTGATCTCGAGGAACATCATGCTTATGGCGCGAGCCGCCCAGATGGTGTGGACCTGGAGCCCCTGCTCAGGTGCCCGCCCGGGCGACAATTCGAACTCAAAGTCCGCGGCGGGTACGGGTGCGCTGGCAACCAGGAGTTCCGCTTCTCTGGAACTGGCCGCCGGCGGCATGGCGACGGGCACGGAAGAGCTCGTCGGACTCGGAGCGGACACCGAAGAACCCGACGGGGCCGGCTTGCTCTGGGCACCGAACATGGCGGCCGAGACGGCAACCGATGCCGCGACGGCGAACCAGCGACCGCGGCCGTTGGCGAAAACCCTCTTCACAGAAGACAGCTTAGAACGCCGAGTGAGCGCTCAGTGCGAGTGGCCGTGGCCGTCCTCATCGCGACCGGCGGGCTTCTCGACGTGTCGGTGGACGAATAAGTGATTAGAGCCGTACTGATTCGCCTGCGGCTTGCCGGTACACGTGGGTGGCGTTAGGCCGCTGCGGGCTCAAGCGGTGCTAGCGTTCGCTTCCGTGAAGTCGATCGGTCGTCGTTCACCCTCGCGGGCGAGGCGAGTAATGAGCAGATCGACGCCACTTCTTGCGGTGGCGTGCACAGTTGGGTCGTTTCTGTCGACCGGGCCAACAGCTTCAGCGTCGGCCGATTGCGGCCCGACACCTGCAGAGGCCCTAAGCTCCGCGCTTGCGCAGTTGCCACCCGACCCCATGTTTGGTCTTCCCTGGAGCCATGACCTGGAGGACAGCAACTACGACTCGTGCGCCGATCTATCGGCCATGGTGGTGACTATTGAGCGCGGGACCGGAAGTTCACCCGACCAGGCGCTGATGTTCCACCGCGGAGAGTTCGTTGGCACGGGAACATGGAAGCCCTACCCGTTTACCCAGATTGAGCATGCCTCATCCACCAACGACTCGGTCCTTCTCTCATACAAGGATCCCCGGTACGTCTGTTCCGCATGCGATGGGCCGGAAGTAGCGGTGCGGTACGAGTGGCAAGGCGATCACGTTGACATGCTCGACCCACCGCCGCCCTGGTGATGCTGGATTCGACATCGGGCCCGCTGGGCATACACGACTAGTACGTCGAGGGCTGGCTCAGCGAAAGCCCTCTGTGAGCGAAATAAAATCTAGCGCGTCAACACCATTGTGTAATCCCCGACCTTGGCGGCCAAACTTGCACCGTCGACTGTCACGCTGTACTGCTCGGTGGTGCACGTATCCAAAGTGCTTTCAGGAAGGGGCTTCTCGTCGATCAAGACTGCTCCAGCATCGATGCCGACTTGGGTCCAGCTCTCCACGCACGTTCCGCTGGCATCGTTGTAAATAATGGTGCCGTTCAGCATGTCAGGACTGTTCACCGTCAGAGTTGCTGTTTGCCCGTCGGTTGCTGTGCCGGTCCAATCGCCGCTCAGATTACCCAGCGCGATAAATGCCGGGTCAGTAATCGCCGGAACTGCGCCCGCCGGGGAGCCCTGGCTCGGTGTCGCAGCCTGACCGGTCTGAGTGCCTCCTGAGCTGGTCGAGGTGACCGTGGCAACCCCGCCGGTCACCGTGAAGAGCACCGAAACCGATGTGCTGCAATCGCTCACCATCTGACCGACGACGAGGACCTTGGGGCTTGCGGTCTCCCCCGTGCCGACTGCCACAGCCGGGCCTTCGAAACCGCAACTGTCGTTCACACCCGCGGTACTGGTGGGTGTCATCTGATAGTCGCCATCCGCCAACCCGGTTTGAGAGTTCTTGGCCGGATCGGTGCTCTCGTTGGCGGACTTAACGGATTCTTCAGCAAATTTGAAAACAGAGGCACCCGTGACCACAATGACGACCACTGCTATCACCGACAGGACCAGGCCGACGATCCCGAGCCAGAACCCAGCCTTCGCGAGTCCCCCGTTATCCGCCTCACCACGTTCCGCCCGCTTCATTCCGATGCGCCCGAAGATAATCGCCAACCCGGTTCCGATCGGGCCGAGGCAAACGAACTGCAGAATACCCATCACAAGGGCGGCCGTACCGATGCCATTCTGCGGCGGATTACCGGCGGCCGGCACCGGAGGCATCGGTGCATCAAACGGCGGGGGCATCGGTGTGCCCGGTGGCGGTCCGCTGGTCATAACTAACTCCCTACGTGAAGTCCGCAACGCAAGCAGCCCGACAGGGCACGTCCAACAGATGCAGAACCGCTGATAATCGCCAAAACGCGAGTCGCGCGAACTTACCACCGCAATTGGCGCAGTGCAATGACACGCGTTGCGCGCTAAGTCTCAGGTGGAGTGGAATGGTGTGCGTAATTCCGTTGTCGGAGACGCTTCTGGATGCCCGCACCAGAACCATCGCCGAATGAAATGTGAAACGGAAAAGGGCCAGCTTGTGACGGCTGGCCCCTCCCCTGTTCTAGGTGCTAGTGGTGGTGTCCTGCGTGGCCGTGGCCATCGTCGTCGTGCCCGGCGGGCTTCTCGACGATCGCGGTCTCGGTGGTCAGGATCATCCGCGCCACCGAAGCCGCGTTGAGCACCGCTGAACGGGTGACCTTCACCGGGTCGATGACGCCGTCGGCGATCAGGTCGCCGTAGGTCAGCGTGGCGGCGTTGAAGCCGTGCCCCGTGGGCAGTTCGCTGACCTTGTTCACCACGACCGATCCGTCCATGCCGGCGTTGGTGGCAATCCAATACAGCGGCGCGGACAGCGACGCGGAGAACACCTCGACGCCCAGGGCCTCGTCGCCGGTGACCGACTCTCGCAGTTCCTTCAGCGCCGAGCGGGACTGCACCAGCGCACTACCGCCGCCAGTCACGATGCCCTCCTCGACGGCCGCCTTGGCAGCCGCCACCGCATCCTCGACGCGGTGCTTGCGCTCCTTGAGTGCAGTCTCGGTGGCCGCCCCGACCTTGATGACCGCGACACCGCCGGACAACTTGGCGAGACGCTCCTCGAGTTTCTCACGGTCCCAATCGGATTCGGTGTTGTCGATCTCGGAGCGCAGTTGCTTGACCCGGTCTGCGATGGCCTCGTGGGTGCCGCCGCCGTCGACGATCACGGTGGCGTCCTTGGTGACCACGACGCGCCGCGCCGAGCCCAGGACCTCCAGTCCGACGTCGCGCAGGAGTAGCCCGACATCCGGGTTGACCACCTGTCCGCCGGTCACCACCGCCAGGTCGTCAAGGAACGCCTTGCGGCGATCCCCGAAGAACGGCGCCTTGACCGCGACGGCCTTCAGGGTCTTGCGAATGGCGTTCACCACCAGGGTGGACAACGCCTCACCCTCGACATCCTCGGCGATGATCAACAGCGGCTTTCCGGACTGGGCCACCTTCTCCAGCAGCGGCAGCACATCGGGCAGCGACCCGATCTTGTCGCGGTGCAGCAACACCAGGGCGTCCTC
>Ga0114964_10003301_pt1 | contig 10951 bp, 10 predicted proteins | sample C_131016_MF_Meta_FD_92638 | JGI IMG/M metagenome (GOLD analysis project Ga0114964, IMG submission 92638) | Freshwater microbial communities from Lake Croche, Canada to study carbon cycling - C_131016_MF_MetaG | ecosystem: Environmental > Aquatic > Freshwater > Lake | place: Lake Croche, Canada... | reverse complement strand
TTTTCTTCGGCCAGCCGGGTTGCGTCTGGCGTTGGCAATCGAGGGCTGGATGCTGGCGGAGTTGCGTTTGTTTTTTCCGTTTTTTCAATATCGATCTTGGGCTGCTGTGCCACCGCATTCGGGCTCGACTCAACGATGCCGATCGGATAATTCAGTGCAAGTACAGGTTTTATTTCTTTACGCAAAAAGCCTGCTTCCATAGACATGATCATGCTGTCAGCCCAATTGGAGAGCATTTCAAGCTCAGGACCTGGCTTGCCCGACTTGAAATGGTCACTTATCTGCACCGATGTCAATGCTTTGGGCGGCACGACGAATGCATCAACTCGCCATTGCAGGCCGTTGAATTTTTGCACTGTTAATTCTGCGAACAGCATACCCCTTGGCCAGTCTCTTTGGGGGTCGAAAAATCCCGGCACCACGTCAGCCCACCACGCCTTGTCAGACTCGTTTTTCCAATTTTCAACTTGTTGCCAAGATCGGAAATCAGCAATTGCCAAAAATCTTGAGCACTTTGTGAGAAGGTCATTGGCTTTTGTGCCATGGTCATTGACCAGAAAGGGTTGCTCATAGCGGGTATGACAGCCTGTACTGGCCCATTTGGCATTTTGGTTGGTATGCCTCACAACCAAGAAAGGAATGCTGGCATCCCTTTCTTGGTTTGTAAATATGTAAATGGCCCAATTGAAGTCTTTACGGACAACTGAAGTGATGCGCGTTGCTTTCCAAGCACCCTCTGGCAAGGCGAGACGCCTGCCGGACCCCAAGGACAGGGACTCCTTGTAAACAGCGCCAACCACAGGTTGCGCTGCGGCAGGAATCAGGCCAAGCAAACACAGCCCCAAAGCCATGCTTTTTACAAATTTGATGAAATTCATCACATTAATTTTTAAAAAATGAAACTCAATAAATCTTAAATCAAGAATATGAAAATTATTTACATTCCGCTTCAAAATACAATCAAGTCCGTTTCCTGATTCCCTGCCCATGCACACATCCCCCCCCCCGATGCAACGCGCCCTGGAATTGGCTGTGCAAGCCATGTGGTTGACCTCGCCCAATCCGCGGGTGGGTTGCGTGATCACATCGGCCCAAGGGCTGGTGCTGGGAGAGGGTCACACCCAAGAAGCAGGCGGCCCGCATGCCGAAATCATGGCCCTTCGACATGCCCAGGCCTTGGGTCATTCGACCCAAGGGGCCACGGCGTATGTGACGCTGGAGCCCTGCTCGCACCGGGGCCGCACCGGTCCGTGTTGCGATGCTTTGATACAAGCGGGTATGGCCAAAGTGGTGGTGGCGGCCCAAGACCCCAACCCTTTGGTGTCTGGTCAAGGTATGGCGCGGCTCCAAGCGGCCGGTGTTGAAGTGGCCTTAGACCCTGAAGCGGCCACAGCCTCACGTGAATTGAATCTGGGCTTTTTCAGCCGCATGCAACGCCACACCCCGTGGGTGCGCCTGAAAATCGCGGCTTCGGTGGATGGCCAAACGGCCCTCGAAAATGGTCAAAGCCAATGGATCACGGGCCCCGAAGCCCGCGCCGACGGCCATGCTTGGCGCGCCCGCGCCTGCGCCGTGCTGACAGGCATTGGCACCGTGCTCGAAGACGACCCCTTGCTCGACACTCGGCTGGTACAAGCCCCGCGCCAACCGCATTTGGTGATTGTGGACAGCCGACTGGAAACGCCTTTGACCGCCAAACTGTTCCAAACCGCCCGCCAAGTCTGGATCTATGCCGCCGTGGACCACCCCGAAAAAAGGGCAGCACTCCAAGCCTTGGGGGCACAGGTCTGCTTGCTGCCCGGCAACGGGGGCAAAGTGGATTTGGCCGCCCTGCTGCGCGACCTGGCTCAGAGAGAGGTGAACGAAGTGCATGTCGAAGCCGGTCACAAGCTCAACGGCTCTTGGGTCCGCGAGGGCTTGGTGGACGAGTTCTTGATTTACCTGGCACCCCAGCTGATCGGCCAAGGCCGGGGCATGGCCCAATTCGGGCCGCTGACCGACCTGAAAGCCTCTCTCCCGCTCACTTTCGCAAACCATGCCATGATCGGCCCCGATTTGCGACTTTTGGCCCGCGTCACCGGACGCGACATCTTTTAATTCGGGGTTTTGTGGCGCCTGTCGCCATAACGCCTCCATTCCCTGCGAAAATACACACATGTTTACCGGAATCATCACCGGCGTGGGGCGCATCGCCGCCATTCACGACCTGGGCAGCTCTTTAGACCACGGCAAGCGCCTCACCATCGAGGCGCCGCTGGGCTACCTCGACGACGTGGGCCTGGGCGACAGCATCGCCTTGAACGGCGCCTGCATGACTGTGACGACCTTCACCCCCGCACACAACCAGTTCACCATCGACATCTCGGCCGAGTCTTTAGACAAAACTGCAGGCTTGGACCAAGCCGGCCCCATCAACCTCGAAAAAGCCCTGCGCGCCGGCGACCGCTTGGGCGGGCACATCGTGTCGGGTCACGTCGATGGGGTGGGCCATGTGAGCCACTTTGCCCAAGTGGGCGAAAGTTGGGAGCTGCGCATCTTGGCACCGCACGGTCTGGCCAAATACCTGGCCTACAAAGGCTCCATCACCATCAATGGGGTGAGCCTGACGGTGAACCAGGTGCACGACCAGTCGCAAGGCTGCGACATCAGCATCAACCTGATTCCGCACACGGTACAAAACACCGCCCTGGGCCAACTGCACACAGGCAGCCGGGTCAACCTCGAAATCGACACCGTCGCGCGGTATGTAGAACGCATGCTCAGCCACGACCAACCTCAGGACAAAGCATGAGCTCTACCCCGCAACCCGTGGCCATCTCGCCGGTCCAAGACATCGTGGACGATATGCGCGCAGGCCGCATGGTCATTTTGGTCGACGAAGAAGACCGTGAAAACGAAGGCGATTTGGTTCTGGCTTCTGACCACGTCACGCCAGAAGCCATCAACTTCATGGCCCGTTTTGGTCGTGGCCTGATTTGCCTGACCTTGACACGTGAACGCTGCGAATACCTCAAACTCCCGCCCATGGCCGCAAGCAATGGCACGGTCTACAGCACCGCTTTTACCGTCTCAATTGAAGCCGCTGAAGGCGTGACCACCGGCATCTCGGCCGCGGACCGCGCCAAGACGGTTCAAGCCGCCGTTGCCAAAAACAGTCTGCCCACCGACTTGGTGCAACCCGGTCACATCTTTCCGCTGCAGGCGGTCGATGGCGGCGTTTTGATGCGCGCTGGCCACACCGAAGCCGGTTGCGACTTGGCCGCCATGGCCGGTTGCAGCGCATCGTCGGTGATCTGCGAGATCATGAAAGACGACGGCACCATGGCCCGATTGCCCGACCTGCAAATTTTTGCAGCTCAACACGGCTTGAAGATCGGCACCATTGCCGACCTGATCGAGCACCGCAGCCGCACCGAATCTTTGATCCAAAAGGTCAGCTCTCGCACTTTGCAAACCGCACATGGCGAATTCACAGCCCACGCCTTTCGCGACCAACCCAGCCAGGCGGTGCATTTGGCGCTGGTCAAGGGCAGCTGGGCGCCTGACACCGAAGTGCCGGTGCGGGTGCACGAACCCCTGTCGGTGCTGGACGCCCTGGAAGTTCAGCGCGCCATGCATTCGTGGAGCTTGGACACCAGTCTGCACTACATCAACGCCCAAGGCTGCGGTGTGGCCGTGCTGCTCAACTGCGGTGAATCTGCTGACCAATTGATGGCGCAATTTGAAGGCCGTGCCCGCTCGGCCCAAGCGCCCGAGCGCGGCAAGATGGACCTGCGCACCTACGGCGTAGGCGCGCAAATCTTGCGCGAATGCGGCGTGCACAAAATGAAACTCATGGGCCGACCCCGCCGCATGCCCAGCATGACGGGCTATGGGCTCGAAATCACCGCTTACATCTCCAAGGAATAAACATGCAAAACGCCAACCAAGGTATCGCGCAGGAACTCGACGGCCAGTACTTGCACATTGGCATTGTGCAAGCCCGTTTCAACGAAGACGTGACCAACGCCCTGGCAGCCGCTTGCATCCAAGAGCTTGAAGCCTTGGGGGTGAGCAACATCGACCACGTCACCGTCCCCGGCGCTCTGGAGGTTCCTTTGGCGTTGCAAGCGATGGCTGAGCGGGCCGAATACGATGCCTTGATTGCCTTGGGCTGCATCATCCGCGGTGAGACGTACCACTTCGAGCTGGTTGCCAACGAGTCGGGTGCAGGCGTGAGCCGCATTGGGCTGGACTACAACCTGCCGATTGCCAATGCCATCCTGACCACAGAAAACATGGCACAGGCTGTAGCCCGACAAACCGACAAAGGCCGCGATGCAGCCCGAGTGGCCGTCGAAATGGCCATGCTGATGGAAGACCTGTCGGGCGACATGACCGACCTGCTGGATGACGAGCTGAGCGAAGGCAAGGCATGACCGCACCGGGCTTGACCAGCACCGGCGTGCGCAAGGCTTCGGCCAAATCGGCCCGCAGTCGCTCGCGCGAATTTGCCTTGCAAGCCCTTTACCAAAGCTTGGTCGGCCGCAATGAAACCGCCGACATTGATCTCTTTACCCGCGACTTGGCCGGCTTTCACAAAGCCGACTCGGCCCATTACGACGCCTTACTTTATGGCTGCACCGAGCAAGCGGCCGATCTGGACACACTGATTGGCCCCTTGCTGGACCGCAAGTTCGCCGAAATCTCACCCGTCGAGCATGCCGCCATGTGGATCGGGGTCTACGAGATGAAGCATTGCCCTGACGTGCCTTGGCGTGTCGTGCTCAATGAATGCATCGAATTGGCCAAAGAGTTTGGCGGCACCGACGGACACAAATATGTCAACGCCGTGCTCGGCGGTTTGGCGCCCCAATTGCGTCCGCACGAAGTGGAGGCCGACCGCAAAGCAGGTCGCGCCCGGATCTGACCCCCATGCGCATCTCTGACCGCGCCCACCGCATTGAACCCTTTTATGTGATGGAAGTGGCCAAAGCCGCGCAGGCTTTGGCGAGCCAAGTGGCCCATACCGATCGGCCGATGATTTTTCTGAACATCGGCGAGCCGGACTTCACCGCACCTGCGTCAGTGCAAGCGGCCGCTAGCCGTGCCATTGCCAATGGTGCGACGCACTACACAGCGGCCTTGGGCCTGCAAGCGCTGCGCGAACGCATCAGCGACTGGTACGCCTCACGCTTTCAGGTTCACGTGCCCGCCAGCCGCATCGTGGTCACAGCCGGTGCCTCGGCCGCGCTGCAATTGGCCTGTTTGGCCCTGATCAACCGCGGGGATGAAATCCTCACCCCCGACCCGAGCTACCCATGCAACCGGCATTTTGTAAGCGCCGCGGATGGCACGGCTGTGCTGGTCCCGACCACCTCAGCCGAGCGCTTTCAACTGACTGCGGACAAAGTGGCCGCCGCCTGGACCGACAAGACCCGTGGCGTGTTGCTGGCCTCGCCCTCCAACCCCACGGGGACCTCGATTCACCCCGACGAACTTCGCCGCATCCACCAAGTGGTCCAGGCCCAAGGCGGCATCACCCTGATCGATGAAATCTACCTGGGTCTGAGCCATGACGACGCCTATGGTCACACCGCGTTGGCGATCAGCGACGACATCATCAGCATCAACAGCTTCAGCAAATACTTCAACATGACTGGCTGGCGCTTGGGCTGGTTGGTGGTGCCAGAACCTCTTGTGCCGGTGATTGAGCGACTGGCACAAAACCTGTTCATCTGCCCGAGCACCATTGCGCAGCATGCAGCGCTGGCCTGTTTTGAGCCCGACACGCTGGCCATTTACGAACAACGCCGCGCCGAGTTCAAAGCCCGCCGCGACTTTTTTATACCCGCCTTGAACCACTTGGGGCTGACCGTCCCCGTCATGCCCGACGGCGCTTTCTATGCTTGGGCCGACTGCTCGGCGCTGTGCCAACGACTGGGCCTCCAAGACAGTTGGGACTTTGCCTTTGCCGCCATGCACCAGGCCCATGTGGCCATCACCCCGGGGCGCGACTTTGGCCAAGCCGAAACGGCCCAATTTGTGCGATTTTCTACCGCCAGTTCCATGGGCGAATTGCAAACCGCCATTGCGCGCCTGCACCGCTGGCTGAACTGAAGGCGGATCTGCGCATGGCTTTTCAATTTCCTGTCCGCATTTACTGGGAAGACACGGATGCCGGCGGTATCGTGTTCTATGCCAATTACCTCAAATTTTTTGAACGCGCACGCACCGAGTGGTTGCGCTCGCTGGGCCTGGAACAACAAGCCCTCAAAAACCAAGTCGGCGGCATGTTTGTGGTCAGCGAAACCCGCCTCAAGTACCACCGACCTGCTCAGCTTGATAACCTGCTGACCGTCACCGCAGAACTCGCCGAGGCCGGTCGCGCCACCCTGACCCTGCATCAACAAGCCTTGCTTGAAATCCCCAGCCAAGCCCCCCAATTGCTGGCCGAAGGCACCATCCGCATCGGCTGGGTGGACAGCGCCACACTCAAACCCGGCCGCATTCCGGCCACGATCTTGAAAGCACTCCAACCATGAACCAAGACATGTCCATCGTTGCCCTGGTCTTGCATGCCAGCTTTGTGGTGCAAGTGGTGATGGTGATGTTGCTCGCCATCTCGATTGCCAGTTGGTCCGCCATCATCCGAAAACTCTTGGCGATCAAACGCATCAAAGCGCTCAACGAAGAGTTCGAGCGCGTCTTTTGGTCCGGCACCAGCCTGAACGAGTTGTTTGCCGGCGCCAACCAAAACGTCAAAATTTCGGGCCCGATGGAGCGCATTTTTGCCAGCGGTATGCGCGAGTACCAAAAACTGCGCGAACGCCGCATCTCCGACACGGGCACCTTGCTCGACGGTGCCCGCCGCGCCATGCGGGCCAGCTTTCAGCGCGAGATGGACGTGGCCGAATCTCAGTTGGCCTTTTTGGCCACCGTGGGTTCCATTTCGCCCTACATCGGTTTGTTTGGCACCGTATGGGGCATCATGCACGCCTTTACCGGCTTGGCCAGTTTGCAACAAGTGACCTTGGCCACCGTGGCGCCGGGCATCGCCGAGGCCTTGGTGGCCACCGCCATCGGTTTGTTTGCGGCCATTCCGGCGGTCATTGGATACAACCGCTTTGCCCACGACGTGGACCGCATCGCCATCAAACTGGAAACCTTCATTGAAGAGTTCTCCAACATTTTGCAGCGCAATTTGGGTGCGCATGCCTCGACGTCTTCGGCCTCCGGGCACTAGGAGCCGCACATGCCCTCTGTCAGTTCACGCGGACGCGGACGCCGCACCATCCATGAAATCAACATGGTGCCTTTCATTGATGTGATGCTGGTGCTGTTGATCATTTTCATGGTCACCGCCCCCATGATCACCCCCAGCATGGTGGACTTGCCCAGTGTGGGCACAGCCGCTAAACAACCGGACAAAGTGGTGCAAGTGGTGATTCAAAAAGACGAAAGCATTGAGCTCGTCAGTGACGGCAACACCCGCAAACTGAATTTGGCCACAGTGGCCTCCTCCGTCAAAACACTGCTGGCCAACAGCCAGGATTCGGCCAGTACAGCGGTGGTCATCAGCGCAGACCGCAACGTCAAATACGAAAATGTGGTCAAGGTCATGGACACCTTGCAACGCGCAGGGGTTCAGCGGGTGGGCCTGTCGGTGCAACTGGCGCCCTGAATCCATCCATGTCCAGCAACCATCGCAAAGTCTTTCAACCGCCCGAGCCCGGCGGTCAAGGCCGCTCGCTGGTCGTGGCCTTGCTGGTACACGCCTTGTTGTTGCTGGCCCTGACCTGGGGCATTGGCTGGAAGACGCAACCCGCGCACAACGCATCGGTCACAGCCGAGTTGTGGTCCGCCCTGCCCCGTGAAGCTGCGCCCGCATTGCAAGCCCCTGAGCCGGACCCCGTCAAGCCAGAACCCGTCAAACCCGATCCCCAACCAGCGCCCAAGCCTGCACCCCCACCCCCTGCACCGGACAAGGCCAGACAACAGGCCGACATTGTGCTGAAAAAAGAACGCGCCGAGCGCGACAAAAAACAACAGGAAGCGCAGTTGCGTGAAGAAAAAACCAAACTCGACAAGCGCCTGAAAGAAGAACTCGAGAAGAAAAAACAAGCCGACAAAGTCAAAGCCCAGAAAGAAGCCCAGAAAGAAGCCCAAAAGCAAGCCGAAGAAAAAGCGACCGAAGAAAAACGTGCCGATGCCGATCGGCAAGCCAACATCCGCCGCATGCAAGGCCTGGCCGGCGCCACAGGTGACGACAACGCCAAAGTCAACGCCCCAAAAGCATCAGGCCCCTCGGCCAGTTATGCGGGACGCATCAAGGCACGCATCAAACCGAACATCACCTTCAATGATGACGTCGATGGCAACCCGCGCGCCGAGGTGGAGGTGCGTGTTGCGCCAGATGGCACCATCCTCAACCGCAAGCTCATCCAAGCCAGCGGCAACAAAGCCTGGGACGATGCCGTGCTCAAAGCCATTGACAAAACAGAAACCCTGCCCCGGGACACCGATGGCCGGGTTCAACCGGTCATGGTGATCAGCTTCAAGCCCAAAGACTGAGAATTTAAAATGGTCAAGGCCATGGACCAGCTCAGGGCTGGTCCATGGCCTCATTTCAAAAATCAGACCAGGTTGACATGCAGAATATGCTGATCAATCAGCACCTGCAAGGTGTTGTCGGCACTGTTGGTGTAGCTGTTGTAAGCCACACCGCCCTCCACCACGCTGCCGTTAGAAGCCCAAACGCCCTGCGCTGCCCCGTTGTCCAACAGGTTGCTCAGGTTCACCGTATCGTTGGCATCGCCCGTGATGTGCACGATGTGGCCGCCGGGGGTGGCGGACGGCGTGTTCAGCAGGTTGCTGACGTTGAGTTTGAGCGTTTGCGCCTCGGTGGCGCCATTGGCCAATACCTGCCCGGTGATGTCAAGCTTAGAGCTATCTGAGCTTTCCAGCCATGCGTCTGCCATTTGATGGGTGACGCCATCGGCGGTGGTGTAGGTCGAAAAACCTTGCAACACATTGTGGTTTTGCCACAGGCTGCTGTTGTCATGGTCCAGGTTGATGCTGCTGATTTTCAGCGCATTGAGGGTATACAACTCACCCGCATCGGTTACACCATCTCCGTTGGCGTCTACCCACACACGCAGCTTTTCGTAAACAGCGTCAGACGCATCGATCTTTTTGTCGCCATTGGTGTCGTACTGCTGCAGCGCCTGCCAGCCGTCCGTCGCCTTGGACCCACTTGCCAGTTGCGTGTGGTTACCAAACAGCTCTGCGCCGCTGTTGATCTGCCCATCGCCATTCAGGTCCAGTGCCAAGAGGCCGTCATGGCGGCTGACCCAACCGACTTGCTGCTTGACGCCGGAGGCGTTCAAATCAAATTCGGTGCCGTATGCAGCAGACAGGGTTTGCACGCCATCGCCATCAAGGTCCAGCATCAGGGGGCTGGTGGATGTGGTGTTGGTAAAACTGCCATCGGATTGCGCAGTGACAGCAGTTTTCGCGCACTGGGTGTTGCCGTTGTACGTCACTTTGGCGGAAAACTGATCGTTGGTGCTGTATTTACCGTTGTAATTGAACGTGCAATTACCCCAGCCCGAAATAGTAGAAGTGCCGAGCTGAGAACCATTGCGGTAGAAGGTCACCTGCGCGCCCGTAAATGCGGCATGACCCGTGATGTAAAGGTCTACGTTGTTGAGTGTACTGTTTGAGTTCGCCGTAAAAACCCCAATATTTGTTTGCGTCCAGGTAGACAACGAGGTGTCTATGCCGTACGTCCGAGAACCGGCTGAACCCTGGTTGCCAGCCAAGTCGGTGTAGCTGTTGGCGTTGACTGACATGGACTGGTTGGTGACCTTGGTGTCAATATCCGGCGTGAAGGTGGCGTGCCACTTTTGGGAACTGTCCTGCGTCCAACCTGACAACGACCCATTGGAATAAGAGACGTCAGATTGATCAAAGCCGCTTACATCCTCCGAAAAAGTAAAGGTCACCGTTGACGTAGTCACCGCTGACGATTGGCTTAAACCCATGTTCGTATTGCTCATGGTCACGGCGACTGTGGGTGGGGTGCTGTCCGCGTTGTAGGTGTAGCTGTGGGTCGCGGTGATGGTGCCGGCGTTGCCATAAGCGTCATGCGCTACAACGCGGGCATCAATGACCTTGTCGGAGTCGCTGGCCAAGTCAGCTCCAGACATCAGAACCGAGAAAGTGCCGTCAGCCTTGACCTGTGACGTGGCATCAATCAAGGCATTGCCGTTGTTCACCTGCAAGTACACGTAATCACCGGTTTGGAACTGACCCGTGACTTTGCCGGTGACGGTAACGAACCCTGCCGCTTCTGTGGCCGTCAAATTGTCGTCTCCCGTCACCGAATCTACGATGAGTGCCGTGGTCGACGACGAGGGGCCTGAAGCGGCCACGGTGTAGCCGTGGGTGGCGGTGATGGTACCGGCGTTGCCAGCAGCATCATGCGCCACAACTCGGGCATCAATGACTTTGTCGGAGTCGCTGGCCAAGGCGGCTCCAGACATCACAACCGAGTAGGTGCCGTTGGACGCTAAGGATCCCGTGTAGTCAAGCAAGGAGGTGCCATTGTTAACCTGCAAGGTCACGACGTCACCGGCTACAAACTCACCCGTGACCGTGCCAGTCACGGTCACGTTGCCCGACGCTTCCGAAGCGTTCAGGATGTTGTCTGCGGTGACCGAGCCTACGGTGAGTGTTGTGGTCGACGATGAAGGGCCTGTGATGTCCACGCTGTAGGCTTTTGTGGCGGTGATGGTGCCTGCATTACCGGCAGCATCGTGGGCCACCAGGCTGACATCAAGGGTCTTGTCGGCATCTGCGGACAGATCGCTTCCTTTGACCGAGACGCTGTAGCTGCCGTTGGCGGCTACCGCTGCGGTGGAGTTGACGTTGTTGACTTTGACGGTCACCACATCACCGGCGACAAACT
>Ga0114964_10003300_pt1 | contig 10952 bp, 10 predicted proteins | sample C_131016_MF_Meta_FD_92638 | JGI IMG/M metagenome (GOLD analysis project Ga0114964, IMG submission 92638) | Freshwater microbial communities from Lake Croche, Canada to study carbon cycling - C_131016_MF_MetaG | ecosystem: Environmental > Aquatic > Freshwater > Lake | place: Lake Croche, Canada... | reverse complement strand
GTGACCGGCCCGCTGGGAATGCGCTCTGAGCGGCTGATGGGAGTCGCGGTTCGGGTGATGGGCAACCTGATCACCGATGACGACGCCGACTGGGTGGCGCGGGCGTGGCGCTTGTGCGGCGCCGGATCCCGTCTGCTTGATCAGCGAAAGCCGTTCGGCTAGTTGGCTTTACGGGCCTCGTGCAGGGCGACGATTCCACCGGTGAGGTTGCGCCACCGCACCTGGGTCCAGCCGGCCTGCTCGATGCGGCGGGCCAGGGCCGGCTGATTGGGCCAGGCCCGGATGGACTCGGCAAGGTAGACGTAGGCCTCCGGGTTGCTGGAGACAGCACGCGCCACCCGAGGCAGCGCCTTCATCAGATATTCCTTGTACGCGGTTGCCAACACCGGCACGGCGGGCGTGGAGAACTCGCACACCACCAGCCGTCCGCCGGGCCTGGTGACCCGCGCCATCTCGCGCAGGCCGGCGCTGAAATCGACGACATTGCGCAGCCCGAAGCTGATCGTCACCGCATCGAACACGTCGTCGCCGAACGGCAACCGGGTCGCGTCCGCACCCACCTTCGGTACCGGACGCTGATGCCCGGCGTGCAACATGCCGACCGAGAAGTCCGCGGCCAGACACCACGCGCCGGATTTGGCGAGTTCGACCGTCGACACCGACGTGCCGGCAGCCAGGTCGAGAACCTTGTCGCCAGGGCCGACCTGCAGTGCCGCCCGGGTGGCTCGCCGCCAATACCGATCCCGCCCGGCAGACAGCACGGTGTTGGTGATGTCATAGCGCCGCGCCACGGCGTCGAACATCGACGCCACATCATGTGGGTCTTTGTCCAGAGACGCGCGGCTCATCCGGCCGACGCTACCGGCAGCCGCTGTTCGCGCCGCACCAGACCGGCCAGGATCGCCGCGCAGATCAGCCACCCGACCACTGCTGTGGACGCGGCCGGGATGATCGCCAGCGACGCATTGCGGTTCTGCACCCGAACCAGATTGGGACTGTTGAGGTCGTACTCGACGTAGATCCGCATACCGGCGGCCAACTCCGAGGGATACAGCACTCCGAGTTCGGGCCGGTAGGTGACGCGATCGGCGGCGACGTACTCGACGGTCGATCGGCGTGGTCCCGCCGAGAGCACCTCGGCCTCGGCCACGCCCATGTGGCGTTCGATCTGGCGGTCGTTTCGCCACGCCCCGGCGACCAGCAGCACCGCCTGGAGAGCGATGATGGCTGCGAGGATCCACACGCCGGTCTTGGCCCAGCGCAACGCTTTTCGTTCCCCGGTGTCGGGCACATCGGGGTTGCGCCGGGGCAGCGCAGACTCAAGTGCAGTGCGTAACCCGCCAGTCACAAAGCCGACCTGATATCGGCGTGCAGCCGACGCAATGTCGACCGGTCAGCCTTGACCTCCAGCACCCGCATGCCCTCATGCGGCTCGTCGAGTGCGGCGGGCAGATCGTCGACCTCGATCTGACGAGATTGGACATGGTAGGCCCGGCACAACGCCAACACGTCGACATCGTGCGGGGTGCCGAAGATCCGCGAGGACACGTCGGCGAAGCGCGGATCGCCCTGCTCGAGCAGTTCGAAAATGCCGCCGCCGTTGTCGTTGGACACCACGATAGTGAGGTCGTGCGGGGTGGGCTCGGTGGGCCCGATCAGCAGTCCGGACGCGTCGTGGACGAACGTGAGATCGCCGAGCAGGGCGATGGTGCGGGAGGCATGTGCCAGGGCGGCTCCGATCGCCGTCGAGACCGTGCCGTCGATCCCGGCCACGCCTCGGTTGGACCGCACCGCGATGCCCTCGGTGTTCAGCCCGACCAGCGCGACGTCGCGCACGGGGTTGGAGGCACCGAGCACCAGTTGATCGCCAGGGCGCACCGCGGCGGCCACCGCGGCCGCGACATGCAGGCCGGTGGTCAGCGGATGAGCCGCCAGTTGGGTGCGCACGACATCGCGGGCGTGGGAGTCGGCCTGCGCGCATCGGTGCAGCCAGGCCGGGTCGGGGGCGCCGACGGTGTCGGCCCTGGTTCCGGTCGCCAGGCAGTTGCCCGATACGTCCGGCCAGCGCGGACCGGTTGTCAGCGCGTATACCGGGATGGCGGAATCTGCCAGCAGTGCCGACACCGACCGGTGCAGGGTGGGACGGCCCAGCATGATCACCTGCCGGGGGCGCAGCTGCGCCAGCGCAAGCGGATGCAGCGGTGTCAGCGGGTGCGGTGCGGTGGGCTCGGCGACAGTGGGCAGCGCCGCGAGGCTCGGATGTACACCGGCGCCGTGGCCGGCGATGACGACGGTGTCGGGTGTCAGGTCGATGCGCAACGGCTCATCGAAGTTCACCGGCGGGGTGTAGGTCCACGGCTGACCGTCGGGCCTACCGGGAGGGAAATCGGAAGGATCCGAATCCGGTTCGGGCACAAGGGGTTCGCGCAGCGGAATGTCGAATTGTACCGGCCCGGAGTTGGCGGTGCGGGCTCCGCTGGCGGCGGCCAGAACCCGGCAGGTGGCCGAACGCCACTGAGCGCTGAGCGCATCGCGATCAGTGCCGTCTTCGGCCAGGCCCAGGCTGATCGCCGCGCGAACCTGGGTGCCGAAATATCCCATCTGCTCCATGGTCTGATTAGCGCCGGTGCCGAGCAGCTCGTAGGGGCGGTTGGCGCTGAGCACGATCAGCGGGACCCGGGCGTAGTTGGCCTCGAAGACGGCCGGGCCCAGATTGGCCACTGCAGTTCCCGAGGTCATCGCGATCGGCACCGGTCGGCCGCTTCCCGATGCCAGCCCCACAGCCAGGAATCCGGCGGTGCGCTCGTCGATGCGGACGTGCAGGCGGACCCGGCCCGCGCGGTCGGCGTCGGCCAGGGCGAAGGCCAACGGGGCGTTGCGCGATCCGGGGCACAGCACAACATCACGGACGCCGCCGCGAATGAGTTCGTCGACGACGACCCGGGCCTGAGCCGTCGAGGGATTCACGCCTATCAGCGTGTCATATGAGCGTTCCCGCGAAAAACTGCAGCATGGCGTTGTTGACCGGGTCGGGCCGTTCCAGGAACCCGAGGTGGCCGGCATTGGCGATCTGGATGTAGCGGCCGTTGGACAGGGCGTCGCCGACCTCACGGCCGAGTGCCGGCGGGGTGATGACGTCGTCGGCGAAACCGATCACCAGCACGTCGGTGGTGATCGACCGGTAGGCCGGCAGCCGGTTCTCCCGGGGAACCACCGTCATCTGGGCCCGCCAGCCAGAAGTGCGCTTGAGCGGGAATGCGGTGAACATCTCGAACCACTCCCCGATCGCACTGGGATCGTTAATGGTCTTCGGCGAGAAGTTCTCCAGGATCCGGACTTTCGCGGCGTACGCCGCCGGCACCTCGATGCCGGAGGCGGCCAGTTCGCTATCCGCGGCGCGGAACGACTTGCGGGTCTCATCGACTCGGCCGCGGGTGCCCATCAGAACGGTCTGCGTCACCAGTTCCGGACGGGCCAGCATCAATTCCTGGGCGATGAAGGCACCCATCGACATTGCGACCACCCGGGTCGGTCCGCCGATGACGGTGTCGATGAGGTCGACGGTGTCGGCGATCATCTGTTCGGTGGAGAACCCCTCGTCGTTCGCGGTGGCGCCGATGCCTCTGTTGTCGAAGGTGACGCACCGGTAGCCGGCCTCGAGGAACGCCGGAATCTGGTGGATGTGCCAGGTGCGTCCGGCCCCGCCGGTGCCGGCGATGAACAGCACCGGATCACCCGAACCGGTGTCTTCATACGCCAGGGAGGTCACCCGCGCGAGGCTAGCAGTGCGGAACAGGCGCGGATGCGAGCGATCCACCAATCGCGGCGGTCCGCGGGAGCGGCCAGAGCGGCCAGACGGGCCGGGTCGGGCACGACCGCGGCCACCCTGAGGCTGCCGTCCACCACAGTGATGTCGGCGACGTCCTCGACGAACAAACCGCCGGTGCCCAGGCCGCAGGCGTGGTCCAACCGCGGCACCGCCGCCGCGGCGACCAGGCCGGCGGCGATGCCGACGGCGGAGTCCAGTGCACTGGAGATCACGACCGGGACATCGATCTGCGCGGCGATGTCGAGGAGGGCTCGCATCCCGGCCAGCGGGGCGACCTTGAGTACGGCGATATCGGCGGCGCCGGCCCGAACCACGGCCAGTGGGTCGGCCGCTTTGCGGATGCTCTCGTCGGCGGCCACCGGGACGTCGGTACGAGCCCGCACCGCGGCCAGTTCGGCGACGGTGGCGCACGGCTGTTCGAGGTACTCCAGCGGGCCGTCGGCCGTCAGGGCCGCCGCCGCGGCTACCGCCTGCTCGACGGTCCAGCCGCCGTTGGCGTCGACGCGCACGGTGGGGATCAGTGCCCGCACGGCGTTGACCCGGTCCACATCGTCGGCCAGGGTCTGTCCCGATTCGGCGACCTTCACCTTCGCCGTGGTGACGCCCGGAAACCGGGCCAGCACCTCGGGCACCTGCGCGGCTGGCACGGCCGGGATGGTGGCGTTGATGCGAATCCGGTCCCGGAGCGCCAGAGGCTTTGTGCCATAGGCGGATTCGATCGCGGACGCCAGCCAGTGCGCGGCTTCGGCGGGCTCGTACTCAAGGAACGCGCCGAACTCACCCCAGCCAGACGGTCCGTCGATCAATGCGACTTCGCGCATGGTGATGCCACGGAAGCGCACCCGCATCGGCAGGGCGACGACGTGCAGACGGTCCAGAAGATCGTCTGCGTCCATCAGATCGCGCGGTCGCGGTTCTCCCAGTAGGGCTTACGCAGATCCTTCTTCAGCAACTTGCCCGTCGGGTTGCGCGGCAGCACCTCGAAGATGTCGACGCTCCGCGGGCACTTGTAGCCGGCGAGTTTTTCCTTGCACCAGGCGATCAGTTCCTCCGGGGTGACCTCGGCACCGGCAGTCAGTTCCACCGCAGCCTTGACCGACTCGCCCCACTTGTCGTCTGGAACGCCGAACACTGCGGCGTCCATGACCGCCGGATGGTCGGTCAGGGCGCGCTCGACCTCGACGGAGTAGATGTTCTCCCCACCGGAGATGATCATGTCCTTGAGTCGATCCTCGACGAAGATGAAACCCTCATCGTCGACCCGGCCGATATCGCCGGAGCGGAACCAGCCATCTGCGGTAATCGTCTCCGCTGTGGCCTCCGGCTTGTTGTGGTACCCCTCCATCAACTGCGGTGTGCGGAACCATAATTCGCCGGGTTGCCCGGGCTCGACGTCCGCCAAGGTGTCGGGGTTGACAACGCGCACCTCGACCTTTTCGGCAGGCTGGCCCGCGCTGACCAACCGCTCCGGGTGGGTCTCGTCGCGATGTGCCTCCGGCGACAGGATGGTGATCGCGCCGCACACCTCGGTCAGGCCGTACACCTGGACGAAGTCGAGGTTAGGGAATTCCTTGAGCGCGGCGCCCAGCAGTGCCGGCGGCATGGGTGCGGCGCCGTAGGCGAAGGTGCGCAACTGGCTGAACAGCTTGACAGCGTCGGGGCCCATCTCCATGACCTTGCTCAGCACAGCGGGCACCAGGAATGCGCGGGTGGCGCCGGCCATCAGGGCGCCGAGCAGCGACGCTCCGTCGGCCTCGCGGGTCATGATGCTTGTCATGCCGTCGTGAATGCTGCCCTGTATGTAGGACGAACCACCGACGTGGAACAGCGGCATGGCGACCATGTTCTTGTCGTCGGGCTGAATCTCCAAGGGAGTGCGAGCGTGCAAAGTGTGGGCGATCATGTTCTCCTGCGACAGCCTGATGCCCTTGGGGTTTCCGGTGGTCCCCGACGAGTACATGATGACGCAGATGTCGGCGGGGGTGACCTCGGGACTGCGGCCGCGCGGGGTGGCCGCGGCGAGCATCGCCTCGTACTCGTCGCCCTCGGTGCCCTCCGGGGTGACCTCGATGAGGTGCGCGACACCCGGCAGCCGGTCACGGATCGCTTCGATGGCCGGCTTGAGGTCGGTGCCGACGATCAGAAGCTTGGCGCCGGAATCGTTGAGCACGTAATCCATCTCGGCGCCGGCCAGCCGGAAGTTGATGATCGCCGTCGCTGCGCCCAGTGACGCCGCGGCGATGGTGGTCTCGACACACGCCGGATGGTTCTTGTCCAGGAAGGCCACCACGTCGCCGCGGCCGATGCCACGCTCGGCCAGTGCCCCGGCGCATCGGCGGATCCGATCGTCGAACTCCGCCCAGGTCCAGGTGCGGCTCAGGTAGGTGATGGCGACACCATCGGGCGTGGCTTTGGCCCAGTACGCCGGCCGGTCGTCGAGGAAACGTGGTTCTTGGGGCTGATCCATACCCGCTAGGGTGCCATGTCGGGGCCCGGCCTGAGGACGGTTCGGGCGCACCAATCCAAGCTCTATACAGGCGTCAGGGCCCTAGCTAGGCTTGCCTCGGCTGTGACCAATCCGTCGCCGAGCTAGGGAGCATCATCGTGGCACTGGGCAAGATCACCGCAACCGTATTCGGCCTTGTCGCGACAGCCGTCGTCGGTCCGGTCGCACCGGCGAGCGCCGATAGCGGTTCGGCGGCCGATATCGTGAGCATGCTGCAGGCTCAGGGCTACAGCGTGCAGTTCAACATGCCGTCGGAAATGGCCCTATACCGGTGCACGGTCAGCGGAGTGCGCGGCATCCCGGTGATGATGATGTCGGACGGCGCCCTGATGATGAGCATGGGAACGCCCAATCCGAACACCACCGTCTATGTCGACTTGGACTGCCCGAATAGCAATAACTAGGCGGATCTAGTCTGGTGGCCATGACTGAGATCGACCTGCTCCGCCACCCCCTGCATTCCGGCCACCTGACCGTGGGTGCGCTCAAGCGCAACAAGAACCGCCCGGTGCTATTTCTCGGCGACACCACCATGACCGGTGGCGAACTGGCCGACCGGATCAGCTGCTACATCCAGGCCTTCGAGGCGCTCGGCGCCGGCACCGACGCAACCGTCGGTCTGCTCGCGCTGAACCGGCCCGAGGTGCTGATGATCATCGGCGCCGGCCAGACCCAGGGCTACCGGCGCACCGCGCTACACCCGCTGGGCTCGCTGGACGATCACGCGTATGTGCTCTCCGACGGCGGCGCGACATCGCTGATCATCGACCCGGTCCCGATGTTCGTCGAACGTGCCGTCGGACTGCTGGCCAAGGTGCCCTCGCTCAAGCAGGTTCTCACCCTCGGCCCGGTGCCGCCGGAGTTGGCCGACGTCGGCGTGGATCTGATCGCCGCAGCCGCCAGGTACCAACCCCAGCCGTTGGTCGCCGCCGACCTGCCGCCGAACCACATCGGCGGAATGACCTACACCGGCGGCACCACCGGCAAGCCCAAGGGCGTGATGGGCACGGTGGGATCGATCCTGACGATGACGACCGCGCAACTCGCTGAGTGGGAATGGCCGGAACATCCGCGATTCCTGATGTGCACCCCGCTGTCACACGCCGGGGCGGCGTTCTTCGTGCCGACCATCGTCAAGGGCGGCGAGTTGATCGTGCTGACCAAATTCGACCCGGCCGAGGTGCTGCGGGTGATCGAGGAGCAGAAGATCACCGCGACCATGCTGGTGCCGTCGATGATCTACGCGCTGATGGACCACCCGGACTCCCACACCCGTGATCTGTCGTCGCTCGAGACGGTGTACTACGGTGCCTCGGCGATGAACCCGGTGCGCCTGGCCGAGGCGATCCGGCGGTTCGGCCCGATCTTCGCGCAGTACTACGGCCAGTCCGAGGCGCCGATGGTGATCACCTACCTGGCCAAGGGCGACCACGATGAGAAGCGGCTGACGTCGTGCGGACGGCCCACGCTGTTCGCCCGCACCGCACTGCTGGATGCGGACGGAAAACCGGTGCCGCAGGGCGAAATCGGCGAGATCTGCGTGTCCGGTCCGCTGCTCAGCGGTGGGTACTGGAACCTGCCGGAGGCCACCGCGGAAACGTTCCGCGACGGCTGGCTGCACACCGGCGATATGGCGCGTGAGGACGACGAGGGCTTCTGGTACATCGTCGACCGCGTCAAGGACATGATCGTCACCGGCGGGTTCAACGTGTTCCCCCGCGAGGTGGAGGACGTCGTCGCCGAGCACCCCGCGGTGGCGCAGGTCTGTGTGATCGGCACCCCGGACGACAAGTGGGGTGAGGCGGTGACCGCGGTGATCGTGCTGCGGCCCGACCACCCGTCCGACGACGCGGCGGTAGCCAAACTGACCGCCGAGATCCAGGATGCGGTCAAGGAACGGAAGGGCTCGGTGCAGTCGCCCAAGCAGGTGATCGTGGTGGATTCAGTTCCGGTGACCGCACTGGGCAAGCCCGACAAGAAGACCGTGCGGGCGAAGTTCTGGGAGGGCACGGGCCGGTCAGTTGGCTGACCTGCGCGCAGTCCTGTTCGACTTCTCCGGCACGCTGGCCAGTTGCGAAGCACGCGACGACTGGTTCACCGGCATGGGATTGGACGCCGCTCAACGCGCCGAGGTGATGGACCGATTGACACATCCCACCGCGAGTGTGACGCACCACGCGTGGGAGTACCGCGATCTGGACCCGGCACTGCACCGGGAGGCTTACCTGCATGTCCTGAACAACTCGGGGCTGGCCGACGAACACGCCGAGGCGCTTTATCGGCGCGTCACCGACCCGGCCGAATGGGGTACGTATCCCGATACGGCACTCGTGTTGAAGTCCCTGCGGCAGAACGGAATCCGCACCGCCATCGTCTCCAATATCGCCTGGGACATCCGCTCGGTGCTGGCGGGTTCGGAGGTCGACGAGTTCGTGCTGTCCTTCGAAGTCGGCGCCGCCAAGCCGGACACCAGGATCTTCACCGCGGCCCTCGATCGTCTCGGGGTGCGGGCTGACGAGGCATTGATGATCGGCGACAGCGAAGAGAACGACGGCGCGGCCCGGGAGTTGGGGTGCTCGTTCGCCCTCGTGGATCCGCTGCCGATCGCCGACCGGCCGACTGGCCTCATCGATGCGCTGAGAGAGCGGGGGGTAGCGCTGTGACGCCCGGGGCACCCCCACAGGGGCACCAATGGTGGTGTTTCCCACCTCTTAGCGACAAGAGCCCGGGAGTCTGGATGGCGCCCGGACTTTGTCGCTAAGAGGTGGGCGCACACCCACTACTGACTGGCACGCCCGGCCGCGGCCCCGTGGCGTACCTTCGTGGCTGTGAGCGACAACCCGTTCAACCCGGCCCTGTGGCGGCCCGTCGAGGGCTTCACCGACCTCACCGACATCACCTATCACCGGCACGTGCTCGATGGCGTCGCGCAGCCGACGGTGCGGGTTGCGTTCAACCGCCCCGAGGTTCGCAACGCGTTCCGACCGCACAGCGTCGACGAGCTATACCGCGCCCTCGACCACGCTCGGATGTCACCAGATGTCGGCGTGGTGCTGCTCACCGGTAACGGACCGTCAGCCAAGGACGGTGGGTGGGCGTTCTGTTCCGGTGGCGATCAGCGCATCCGCGGTCGCAGCGGCTACCAGTACGCCGACGGTGAGACCGCCGACACCGTGGACGCCGCACGAGCCGGCCGGCTACACATCCTCGAGGTGCAACGGCTAATCCGGTTCATGCCCAAGGTAGTGATCTGTCTGGTCAACGGCTGGGCGGCCGGAGGTGGGCACAGCCTGCACGTCACCTGCGATCTGACCCTGGCCAGCCGCGAGCACGCCAGGTTCAAGCAGACCGACGCCGACGTCGGCAGCTTTGACGGCGGCTACGGCAGCGCGTATCTGGCCAAACAGGTAGGCCAGAAGTTCGCCCGCGAGATCTTCTTCCTCGGCGAGGACTACACCGCCGAGCAGATGCATCAGATGGGCGCGGTCAACCGGGTGGTCGAGCACGCCGAGTTGGAGAATGTCGGGCTGGACTGGGCGGCGAAGATCAACGCGAAATCGCCTCAGGCACAACGGATGTTGAAGTTCGCCTTCAACCTGCTCGACGACGGCCTGGTTGGCCAGCAGATCTTCGCCGGCGAGGCCACCCGGCTGGCCTACATGACCGACGAGGCCGTCGAGGGCCGCGACGCATTCCTGGAGAAGCGCGACCCGGACTACAGCCCGTTCCCGCGTTACTTCTGAGCATCCATAGACTCAGACCCGTGACACTGCGCCGGAGACTCACCGAGGCGATCGCGCTGACCGGCATGCGGCCACCGCTGTCGGTGTCCGGGCGCACCCGAATTCCGCTGCGCGGCAAGCGGGTACTGATCACCGGATCGTCCTCGGGAATCGGCGAAGCCGGCGCCGAACAGTTCGCCGCCACGGGAGCCGAGGTGATTCTCGTCGCGCGTCGAGCCGACCTGCTCGAGGCGGTGGCGGCACGGATCACCGCCCACGGCGGCACCGCAACCGCGATTGCCTGCGACCTGTCCGACCTCGACGCCGTCGACGCGCTCTGCGACACCGTCGAGCAACGGTTCGGCGGGGTGGACATTCTGGTGAACAACGCCGGGCGGTCCATCCGGCGCTCGCTGGCCGAGTCACTGGATCGCTGGCATGACGTCGAGCGCACCATGACGCTGAACTACTACTCACCGCTGAGGCTCATCCGCGGCCTGGCGCCCGGCATGATCAAACGCGGCGACGGCCACATCATCAACGTCGCAACCTGGGGTGTGCTCACCGAGGCTCCGCCGCTGTTCGGGGTCTACAACGCCTCCAAGGCCGCGCTGAGCGCGGTGAGCAGGGTCATCGAAACCGAGTGGGCTCGCAAGGGCGTGCATTCGACGACGCTGTACTACCCGCTGGTGGCCACCCCGATGATCGCCCCGACCAAGGCTTACGACGGTGTGCCCGCGCTGAGTCCGCAGGAAGCCGGCCGGTGGATGATCGACGCGGCCATGCACCGTCCGGTGCGGATCGCACCGCGCTTCGGGATGGGAGCCCGGGCCCTCGACGTCGTCGCCCCCCGCGCGCTCAACAGGCTGCTGAAGCAACAGCGGATGCAGCCCTG
>Ga0114964_10003298_pt1 | contig 10956 bp, 8 predicted proteins | sample C_131016_MF_Meta_FD_92638 | JGI IMG/M metagenome (GOLD analysis project Ga0114964, IMG submission 92638) | Freshwater microbial communities from Lake Croche, Canada to study carbon cycling - C_131016_MF_MetaG | ecosystem: Environmental > Aquatic > Freshwater > Lake | place: Lake Croche, Canada... | reverse complement strand
GGGAGCCAGGGTGCCGCCGGGATCAACCAGCTTCTCTTCCGCTGCGCGCCGTTCCTGAGGGATTTCCGGAACGCCGCGGGGCAGCCGCTCCAGATCATCCATCTGACCGGCGACCGTGATGACAATCTGGCCGCGATCAACTACCAGCGTGAGGGGATCGCCGCGTATGTCTCGGCCTTTCACCATCGGATGGCCGAGGCCTATTCGGCCGCCGACCTCGTTGTTTCGCGCGCCGGCGCGGCAAGCCTGAGCGAACTCTCCCAGTTCTCGCTACCCTCGCTCCTGATTCCCTTCCCCTTTGCCGCCGACCACCACCAGCACCGCAATGCCGAGGCATTCCGCGATGCGGAGGCCTGCGAGCTCATCGAGGAGAAGACGGCAGACCCCGAGTCCTTTGCCCTGCTTGTGAGGAACCTCCTCGAGGATGACCGCCGTCGCGAGCGTATGGCCGCGGCCGCCGCCTCGGTGCTTCCACGCGGAGCGGCCGGCCTGGTCGCCGATGTCATGGAGGAGGCCGCCCGATGAGTTCCGGGAAAGCGGCTACTCCCTCGTCGTTGGAGGCGTCCGTGCTTTCCGCCCTGCTTCTTGGAAGTGTTCCGAAACGAATCCACCTGATAGGGGTTGCCGGATCGGGAATGAGCGGCATTGCGGCCCTGCTCCTCGCGCTCGGTCACAGGATGAGCGGTTCCGACAAGGTCGACACCGAGGAGGTCGAGCGTCTGCGCCGCAAGGGATTGGCGTTCGAGACCCCGCATGGGGCGCTCCTGGTCGCGGATGCGGATCTGGTGATCTATTCCTCGGCGATCCATGCAGGCAATCCCGCCTACGACGCCGCCATGGCGCTTGGCAAACCGATGGCGCGTCGCGCCGAGGTGCTTGCGGCCGTGATGTCGGGGAAGCAGGGGATCGTTGTCTGCGGCATGCACGGAAAAACCACGACCTCCGCGATGGCCGCCCATGTCCTTCGTGCAGGCGGACTCAAGCCCTCCCACTATGTCGGCGCGGAGATTCCGATCCTCGGAACCAATGCCCGATGGGATTCCGAGGGAGAGCATCTCGTTGCCGAGGGTGATGAGAGCGACGGCACCTTGGTTCATTACCATCCCCGGCACTCGCTGGTGCTCAACATCGAACCGGAGCACCTCGATCACTACGCCGATCTGGCGGCGATCGATGCCGTCTTCATCCGGCTTGCAGGACAGACTTCGGGAAACGTCTACTACTGGGCGGATGATGCCGGGGCCTCCCGCGTCTGCTCGGCTCACGCACGGGCTGTTCCTGTCGGCACCGGTGCACATTGCAGTTACCGCATGGAGGGACTCGACCGCGAGGGATTCACGACCCGCTTCGCCGTGTTCCGTGGCAAGGCCCTGATGGGAAGCATCACGCTCGGGATTCCCGGCGCCCACAACGCCCATAACGCGATGCTGGTCATCGCGCTGGCCTCGGATCTCGGCGTGCCGTTCGAGGAGATCGCGGCGGCGATGGAGTCGTTCCGCGGAGCAAGACGCCGCTTTGAGCTGAAGTACCGCGACGAGGAATTTCAGCTCTTCGACGACTACGGACACCACCCCACAGAGATCGCGGCGACCCTAGCCACCGCCAAGGCGGCCATTCCCGAAGGGGGACGTCTTGTCGTGCTCTTCCAACCGCACCGCTACTCCCGCACCGCCGCGCTAAGGAAGGAATTCGGGAAGGCATTCCGCGATGCCGACCTCGTCCATGTCGCCGCGATCTATCCGGCGGGGGAGACGCCGATTGCCGAAATCGGTGCGCAGACGATCGTCGAAGAGGCGCGGGATGCCGGACATCAGGGAATCTTTTCCTCGGGATCCGTTCATGCCGCGGCCACTGCCGCCGCAAGCGCCCTGAAGGCAGGGGATTTCGTGATCACGCTTGGTGCCGGAAACATCCATGAGGCGGGGACTCTGCTTGCCGGCGAACTCTCCCTGCGTGCGAAGCTCCGCAAGGCGATGGGGGCGGGAGTGATCCGGATCGGTGAACCGCTCTCGCGGCACACCACGATGAAGGTCGGAGGTCCCGCGCGTTTTTGGGCCGAGCCGGAGACGGAGGAGGGATTTTCAGAACTGGTCCGTGTCTGTCACGACGAAGGGATTCCCTTCATGGTGATGGGGCGCGGGTCGAATCTGATCATCCGCGATGGTGGATTTCCAGGGGTAGTCGCCCACCTTGCGCGAGGATGCTTCGCGACGGCGACGGTGAAGGGGAACGAGATCACCGCAGGCGTCGGCATGAAGCTCAAGCAACTTGCCGCGGTCGCCCGTAATGCCGGACTCACGGGCTTCGAGTGGATGGATGGCATCCCGGGCAACCTCGGCGGAGCCCTGAGGATGAATGCCGGGGCGATGGGAGTGCAGACCTTTGACCAGGTGCTGCGTATCCGCTTCGCCGACCGCGACGGCAACATCGTCTCCCGCACGCCCGCCGAAATCGAGGTCCGCTACCGCGATGTCCCCGTCCTGCACGACCATTACGCCCTTTCCGCCACGCTTTCCGGTTCCCCTGCTCCGCAGGAGTCGATCGACGGACTTCTCGGCACCTCCCTGCGCCACCGCAAGGAGACCCAACCGGTGGCGGCAAGTGCCGGATGTATTTTCAAGAATCCCGGAGGGATTTCCGCGGGTCGTCTCATCGATGAGTTGGGGCTTAAGAATAGCTCCATCGGCGGAGCGCGTGTCTCCGAGGTTCATGCGAACTTTATCGTCAACGACGGGGGAGCCACGGCGACGGAGATTCTCTCCCTGATCGGAAAGATCCGCGAGAGGGCCCGCGCGGAGCGGGGGATCGAGCTTGAGACCGAAGTCAGCATCATCGGGGAAGATCCCGTGAACGGCGAAATCCTAAGATAACTTGTATCATGACCGAATTTGACCCACGCAATCGCAAGCTGGCCGTCCTGAAGGGCGGTCCTGGATCAGAGCGCGATGTCTCGCTCCGCTCGGGAGCTTCCGTCGCCTCAGCGCTTCGCTCGGTTGGTGCCGATGTCACCGAGATCGAGGTGATTGGAACCGAGGTGGAGATCCCTTCCGGAACGGAACTTGTGTTCAACCTGATTCACGGGACCTTTGGCGAGGATGGAGACTTGCAGGCCCTCTTGGAGGAACGGGGAATCCCCTACACGGGCGAGGGCGTTAAGGAGAGCCAGGTGGCTTTTGACAAGATCCTGACCAAGCAGGCCCTTACCCGAGCGGGAGTTCCGACACCTCGTTCCGAGATTCTCAAGTCGGGGGAGAAGCCGACGCTTCCGCTCCCGATCGTCATCAAGGCTCCCTGCCAAGGATCGAGCGTCGGCGTGCATCTGATCCACGAGGCTTCCGAAATAGATCCGGCTCTCGCCGACTGCCTGCAACACGGTGACGAGATTCTGGTTGAGGAGTTGGTCGAGGGAAGGGAACTGACCGTCGGGGTGCTCGGCGATCAGGTGCTTCCCGTCGTCGAGATCAAGCCGCTTGCGGGATTCTACGATTACACCAACAAGTACACGAAGGGTGCCACCGAATACCTGGTTCCCGCCCCGCTGACCGAAGAAGAGACCGCGGCTGTTCAGTCCGTCGCTCTCGCCGCCGTGAAGGCGCTCGGGCTTCGCGTTTACAGTCGCGTGGACGTGCTGCTCGGGCATGGAGGTCCCACAGTGCTTGAGATCAACACCATCCCCGGCATGACCGAGACGAGTCTGCTCCCCAAAGCGGCGGCCGCTTCCGGGCTCGATTTTTCCACCCTTTGCTGCAGGATAGCGGCTCTTTCACTCTCTGCCCGCGCATGAAGACCCGACGCACCACAGGCAACCGGCGCAAATCCGGACGCTCGTCGTCGAGACAGCATCTTCTCGAGCTCAACGTCCGCACGGCGAGCATCAAGCGGCAGCGCCGTAGCAAGCTTAGCAGTCTTCTCTGGAAGGTCTCCGTGGTTGTGATTGTGGTGGCTCTGGCGGCAGTCGCCGTGCGACTGGCCTGTCAGAAATTCTTCTTCAACAACTCCGAGTATTCCCTGCGTCATCTCGAGACCAACCTGCACGGGGTGATGACCGAGGAGGAACTGGTCGCCCTCACCGGATTCACGCCGGGAAGCAACCTCTTCCTTCTCGATCTCGATCAGGCAAACAGGAAGCTTGCCGCTCTGCCCGAGGTTCGCTCGGTCTCCATTGAGAGACATCTTCCCGACACCCTTGAGGTTGGTATCCAGCGTCGTCTGCCGCTCTTTATTCTGGTGGCTTCCGGAGAGGGTGAATCGGTCGGTTCCGCATCCTCGGAAGCTTTTGTTCCCGGAAAGAGCCTGCTCTGCGACCGTGACGGGATGGTGATGCAGCCGAACCGGCTTTCCGACGAGTTTCTGCACCTTCCGATCCTGACCGGGATCAATCTCAGCGGGGCCACCGCTGGCAAGCGATTGCAGGATGACCGCTTCAAGTCAGCCGTCATGCTGGACGAGGCGCTCTCGGAGCTTCCCGGGGAGAGCTTCCAAATCCGCTCGATCGATGTTTCCAAGCCGTACGCCATCATCGTCACCGATATCTCCAATGCCCGCTTTACCTTCGGGACCAAGGATGTTCCGGGTCAGTTGGAACGACTTGGCAAGCTCCTTGCCCATTGCCGCGAGTCGGGCAGAAAGATCGAGACCGCCAACCTGATGATCCAGCGGAACACCCCCGTTACCTTCTTCATGGCTCCCGAAACCCGGGGGCAGAAAATCAATCCTGTCCCGACGCCGGGTAGCAAGGAGAAGCGCTAGCCCTCATCACGACTATGGCGAACGAACAGATTTTTGTCGGCCTCGAGATCGGCACCACGAAGATCTGTGTCATCGTCGCAGAGAGCCGCGCCGATGATCAGATAAGCATCCTCGGGGTGGGGGAGACCCCGTCGCGGGGTGTCCGCAAGGGGGAGATCGTCGACATGGCCACGGTCACCGAGTGCGTCCGCGAGGCGATCGTCGACGCCGAGGAGAAGACGAATGTCGAGATTGGCAATGTCTGGGTGGCGATTACCGGTTCCCATCTTCGCAGCTTTAACAACCGCGGAACCCACACGCTTCCCCACGCGGGCCAGATCCAGCAGGAGGATCTCGACATGGTGCAGGCGAATGCCAAGGAAGTCGCCCTGCCGCCGCCGAACACCTTCCTTCACACGATCCTGCAGGCCTACCATCTCGACGGAAACCGGAATGTGATCGATCCCCTCGATTCGGAGGGAATCCAGCTTGAGGCTGATTTTCACATCGTCCACGGGATCAAGACCCGCATCACCAATCACCTCCGCTGCGTGGAGGAGTTGAACCTTGAAATCGAGGATGTCGTGCTCAGTTCGCTTGCCAGTGCCCAGGTGGTCGTGACCCAGCACCAGAAGGATCTCGGGGTCCTCGTCATCGACATCGGGGGAGGCACAACCGATTACCTGATCTACAACGACGGCGCGGTCCGTCACAGCGGTGTCCTGGCAATCGGTGGGGACCATATCACCAACGACATCTCCGTCGGCCTGAAGCTTCCGATCGCCCGCGCCGAGATGCTCAAGATCCAGGAAGGCTCGGCAACCGATCCTTCCGAGTCGGAGGTAGGGGTCATCACGCTGAAGAACGACCCCGGTTTCCTCGGTTGCGACATCGACCGCCGCTCGCTCGAAACGATCATCCATTGCCGTGTGAAGGAGATCTTCGAATTGGTGAGGGCCGATATTGAAAACGCGGGAGGCGGGATGCTTGGGTTGCTCGGTGCGGGTGTGATGATCACGGGGGGTTGCGCCAAGTTGCGCGGCATCGCCGAGGTTGCCTCAGAGGTTTTTGACCAGGCAGTGCAGGTCAGCACCGCGCGGAATGTGGGCGGCGCCCTGCAGACCTTCGAGAACCCGCAATACTCCACGGCCATCGGTCTCACCAAGTACGCCCGCCTCATCACCAAGGATGCGCAGCCGCAGGGAATGCTTGAGAGGATCACGCAGGGATTCGGCGGCCTTTTCAAAAAGGGGGGCAGATGAGCGGCTCCGCACCACGCCATTTCCTGGTCGGTGTCGGCAATGCCGGCGTCACCGTGCTGGATCTTCTCGCCCTCAACAATCTCGAGATGAAGGGACTGCTCTGCGTGAACAATGATCCCGAGTCGCTCTCGGCTTCGGTCGTCACTGATCGCCTTGGCGTGCCGGAGGGTGATCCCTCGGAAGCGTTCCTTGCGATCGACGGCCCTTTTGGAGACATGGTCTCGGGTGCCTCGTCGGTGGTGCTCTGCGGCGGTCTGGGTGGTGAATCGGGGTCCTTCCTGCTTCCTGCGCTGGCGATCCTTGCGAAATCATCGGGCATTACCGTGGCGGCCTGTGTCGGGATGCCCTTCTCCTTCGAAGGGAAGCAGAAGCGTGAACTTGCCGCCTCCGCGCTCGAAAAACTCCGCACGGTCTGCGATGCCGTGGCGGTCATCGAGAACGACCGTCTCACGGGTGGATCCCCTTCCACTGCGGCCGTTGGCGAGGCTTTCTCACTTTCCGACAGGACGATTCTTGCAGCCCTTCAGGCGTTGCAGGGGATGATCACCAACTCCGGACCCGTGAAGATTACCCGCTCGGATATCAAGTCCGTCCTCGGTGTTCCCGGTGCCGTCACTCTCTTCGGATTAGGAACGGCCAAAGGGCCGAACCGACTCCACGAGGCACTCGAGCATGCGCTTAAGAGCCCCCTCCTGACTGCGCCCGGAAAAAACACCCCCGGCGGAGCTCTTGCCGGAGTCTCCACGGTGTTGCTGTTGCTCAGGGGGCCGGCCGACCTCTCTTTCGCCGAAGTGCAGGTGGCGGTGTCTGAAATTGAACGAATTGCCGGTGAAGGTTGTCAAATAAAGACAGGTGTTCATGCAGACCTGTCACCAGATGCGCCGATCACCCTTTCCATCACAGCCAGTTCCGGGGGTGGCCAGACTGCAGAAAAGCCGAAGACTACGCTGCTTTCAGAAATCCCCGAAGCCAAGCCGCTCGAACCAGCCGCCCAGGTTGCAACTCGGGCCAAAGCAGAGCCTACTCCCGTTGCAGATTCGATCAAACCGGTTTCCTCGGCCAAGCCAATCAAGTCCACGGCCGGGGCTTCTACCAAGGGAGACAAGCAATCCGCGGGCAAACAGACCCAGGGGACACTCGATCTCGACTCCTATCAGCGCGGTCGCTTTGACAAGAGCGAGCCGACCATCGTCGCTGGTGAGGATCTCGATGTCCCCACCTTCCTGCGCAAAGGGATCAAACTCACGCAACCTCATCGTAACTGATCAAACCGGGAAGCTGACACTTTTATGAAGCCGGACAAATTCACAGCCAAGATGCAGGAGGCCTTCAACGGGGCCATCGACATCGCTTCCGGTTTCGGTCAGCAGGAGATCGGCAACGAGCATTTCCTGCTCTCCCTGCTTGCGCAGAGCGAGGGACTGACCCGCCCCATCCTTGAGAAGATGGGGGTGGCTGTTCAGCCTTTGACCGCAAAGCTTGAGGCCGCCGCCGCATCGCTTCCCAAGGTTCATGGCGGTGCCCAGGCCTTTGTCGGTAACGAACTCCGCAAGACCATCGACTCAGCCGAGGCCGAGATGGCCAAGCTCAAGGATGAGTTCCTTTCCGCCGAGCATTACCTTCTGGCCCTGAGTCAGGAGAAGAACGCCGCCGCCAAGCTGCTCGCCGCAAACGGCGTCACCCACCAGGGATTGATGAAGGCTCTGGTCGAGGTTCGCGGCAGTCAGCGCGTCACCGACCAGAATCCCGAGGGAAAATACCAGACCCTCGAGAAGTATGGAAAAGACCTCACCGAGCTCGCCCGCAAAGGGAAGATCGATCCGGTCATCGGTCGCGACGAGGAGATCCGCCGCACCATGCAGGTCCTCTCCCGCCGCACCAAGAACAACCCCGTTCTGATCGGTGAACCGGGTGTCGGAAAGACCGCCATTGTCGAGGGGCTTGCCCGCCGCATCGTGAGCGGCGATGTCCCCGAGTCGCTCAAGAACAAGCGGGTCGTCGCCATGGACATCGGCTCCATGGTTGCTGGAGCCAAGTTTCGCGGAGAGTTTGAGGATCGTCTCAAGGCTTTCCTGAAAGAAGTCACCGCTTCTGAGGGAGAGATTATTCTTTTTATTGATGAGCTTCACACGATTGTCGGTGCTGGTGCGGCCGAGGGGTCGATGGATGCCTCCAACCTACTCAAGCCCCAGCTTGCCCGCGGCGAACTCCGTACCATCGGCGCCACGACCCTTGACGAGTATCGCAAGTACATCGAGAAGGATGCCGCCCTTGAGCGCCGCTTCCAGCCGGTTATGGTCAATGAACCGAGTGTGGAGGATACGATCGCCATTCTCCGCGGCCTGAAGGAACGCTACGAGGTCCACCACGGCGTCCGGATCCAGGATGCCGCGCTGGTCGCCGCCGCAGTCCTCTCGCACCGCTACATTTCCGACCGATTCCTGCCCGACAAGGCTGTCGACCTTGTTGATGAGGCCGCTTCGCGCCTGAAGATTGAGATCGAGTCGATGCCGACCGAGATCGACCAGATGGAGCGCCAGATCATGATGCTCGAGATGGAGCGTCAGGCTCTCCGCAAAGAAAAGGATGCCGCCAGCAAGGAGCGCCTCGCCAAGCTTGAGAAGGAACTCGCCGAGACCAAGGAGACCGCCTCCGGACTCAAGGCCCGCTGGCAGAAGGAGAAGGAGGAGATCGGAAAGTCCCAGAAGATCAACGAGCAGATCGAGGCCCTCAAGAACGAGCTTCAGATCGCCCAGCGTCAGGGAGACTTCGCGAAGGCGAGCGAGATCCAGTACGGCCGCATTCCCGATCTCCAGACCAAACTCGAGGAGCACAATGCCAAGCTCGCCAAGGGAGGCCAGTCTGCCCTGCTCAAGGAGGAGGTCACCGAGGAGGATATCTCCAAGGTTGTCTCCGTCTGGACCGGTATTCCCGTCTCCCGCCTCCAGGAGGGAGAACGACAGAAGCTCGTCAAGATGGAGGAACGCCTCATCGAGCGCGTCGTCGGTCAGGGGCAGGCCATCAAGGCTGTCTCCAACGCCGTCCGCCGCGCCCGTGCCGGCCTTCAGGAAGAGAACCGCCCGATCGGTTCCTTCATGTTCCTCGGGCCCACCGGTGTCGGAAAGACCGAGCTTTCCAAGGCACTCGCCGAGTTTCTCTTCGACGATGAGAACGCCATCGTCCGCCTCGACATGTCCGAGTACATGGAGAAGCACACCGTCGCCCGTCTGATCGGTGCTCCCCCCGGCTATGTCGGCTACGAGGAGGGTGGTCAACTCAGCGAGGCCGTCCGCCGCAAGCCCTACTCCGTCGTTCTCTTTGACGAGGTGGAGAAAGCCCACGGCGATGTTTTCAACGTTCTCCTGCAGGTTCTCGATGACGGCCGCATCACCGACGGTCAGGGGCGCACGGTCGACTTCAAGAACACCGTCATCATCATGACGAGCAACATCGGCAGCCAGTTCATCATGGAGGATCTTTCCGTGGAGGAGCGCAACAAGCGCGTGATGGAGGCCCTGCGCGGGCATTTCCGCCCCGAGTTCCTGAATCGCATCGACGAGATCGTCATCTTCGACCGGCTCAGCGACAAGGAGATCGCCAAGATCGTCGACATCCAACTGGCACGTCTCGCCAAGCGCCTCGGAAAGCAGAACCTCCATTTGGAGCTCAGTGACAAGGCCCGTGCCTATCTCGCCAAGGAGGGATACGACCCCGCTTACGGCGCCCGCCCGCTCAAGCGTGTCATCCAGCAGAAGATTCTCGATCCGCTCAGCATGGAGATCCTCGACGGCAAGATCCACGAGGGACAGACCATCAAGGCCGATGTCTCCGGCGGAGAGTTGACCTTCAAGTCGAAGTAGGCCGCTCTTTGTGTCCCTCCGTGTCGTCACGATCAAGGAGGGACTCCCCACCCTCGAAGAGGCCAAAAGACGCCTCCTGCTCGAGGTGCGCAAATGTCACGGCGACGGGATCTCCGTGCTCAAGATCATCCATGGCTACGGCTCCGGGGGCAGGGGAGGGGTGCTCCGCACAGGCTTAAGGAAAGTCTTTGCCGAGTATCAGCGCGACGGGGACATCTTGGGGGCGGCCTCGGGAGAGGAGTTTTCCATCTTCCACGCCGCCTCGCTGGAGATAATCACCGCCGCCCCGGAGCTCCGCAAAGATCCCGATCTGGAACGCTCCAATCCCGGAGTCAGTTTTCTTTGGATCCAGTAGTTAGTAGCCGGGGCGCTCTCAATCAACCCACCCACCTGAACTCGACCGTGGTGTCGATCCCCGGATCGAGGCTCTGCTTCACGGGACAGGCTTTAGCCGCACCTTCAAGCAGGGCACGTTGAGGGTGATCCGCGGGGAGGGGAATGGTCATCACCGCGCGCAGGCCGACGATCCTGCGAGGCAGGTCTGAACTCATCTCCTTGCCAATCGTGACGGAGGTTCCCTTGAGATCGATGCCGTGGCGTTCGGCCGCGATCCCCATGACGGTCATCATGCAGTTGGCGACGGCCGTGGCCACAAGATCGGTCGGGGAGAAGCTCTCTCCCTTACCGTGGTTGTCGATCGGGGCATCGGTGATCAGGGTGACGCCGGAGGGTCCGTGGGTGGCGGTGCAGCGGAGCCCGCCGTCGTAGAGGGAGGTGATGGTGACCATGGAATGAGACTAACCTGTGTGGCTTACCAAGTGAAGCCGATGCTGTTTTTGATGGAGCTCACGGATGTGTGGGGGTATTTCGGAAGCATGGCTGTGGCATTCAAAGAGTGGGCGCTTGTCTGCGAGGCGCTCGGAGCAGGTCAGCAGAGCGTGATCATGAGGAAAGGCGGGATTGCCGAGGGAAGGGGAGGATTCGGTTTCGACCATGAGGAGTTTTATCTTTTTCCGACCTGGTTCCACGGCCAGTTGGAGAAGGTACGCATCCCCAACGCCGTGCTTCCCGAGCAGGATCCCGGGAGCGTGACCCTCTCCCACGTC
>Ga0114964_10003297_pt1 | contig 10958 bp, 25 predicted proteins | sample C_131016_MF_Meta_FD_92638 | JGI IMG/M metagenome (GOLD analysis project Ga0114964, IMG submission 92638) | Freshwater microbial communities from Lake Croche, Canada to study carbon cycling - C_131016_MF_MetaG | ecosystem: Environmental > Aquatic > Freshwater > Lake | place: Lake Croche, Canada... | reverse complement strand
TCTAATCCCATACTCTATTTATTATATAAATATCTCGAAAACCTTTTATTGTACCGTATAGCCGGCTTCCTGATATAGACTATATACTTTATAGAATTCTTTTTTAAGTCGTGTAATTACTCTAGTTAACGTTGGAGTTTCACAATCTGTCATCTCTCTAATGTATATATATAAAGCTTTCTTTCTAAAAATTTCTAAATCATGACGAGTTCTGAAAAGTGTAAGTACCGCATCTGCTACTTTTCTATCCTGCTCTTTAGCGAATATACTTTCCATATCATCATATGAATTTTTAACAAAAAGATCTACTATTGTAGATAAGCTAATAACTCTAGCACTTTCTTTTTCTTCTTCAGTTTCGTACGAATCTGCTACTTCGTCAAAAGATCCTACTTGTTTTAACTTTTTATAGTTCTTATTATTGTAGTTAATCAGCCACCGTTTTACGATAGTCTGAAAGTATGAAAATGCTTTTGCTCCATTAGTAGCATCAAATCTATGAATCTTTTCCTCTACGAGTACAGAGATTATTTCCAGTTTTAAATCCTCTATCTTAGTTACATCCGTATAGTAAAACTTAAAAGTATGAATTAAGTTCTCTACAAGTTTATAAAAAGGATAATAAATTTCTGCTGTAAATATACGATCTTTTAAAACAGGGTCAGAGGTTGTATTGTACTTGACAATAGCATCCTCTGTTCCTTGTGTGAAGTAGTAATTACTAGTTTTCTCTTTTTCCATAATTGTCTGGTAGACGGAAAGAGTTTATATCATTTTGAATTTCTTTCATAAAATTAAAAAAAGCTCCAACTTCATCGTCGGACCTAAATATACCTCTTTCGTCTAATTTATCTATATACATTTTAGACTCTTGTATAATATAAGAAATTCTACGTAAGTAATCAACTTGGTATTCGATAACAGTTTCTTGACGGACAACTTTGGTGTTTAAGTTCCAAATAATAAACCCACCTATAAGCAGTGCTGCTGTTAAAATTCCTATTACAATTTCCATTTTATATGTTTTTTACTAATTCCATTAATCCCTCCGAAGCATTAACTACTCTTCCTGAGCTTGCCTTTGTTTTCTCTACTTTTGGTTGAGATGAATTTCCTTCACTTTTCCATCTATCGTATTCAATTTTAGAAGCCAAGAAGTCTGCCTGATGTAAGATATAAACTATATTAGTTCTAAATTTAGAATCTGGATTAAAAGACATGTAGTAAGGTTTATTTACATCATCATAAAGTCCATCATGTAACTTTATAGCTAGATACTCTTTCTCTGTCATTGAAATTCCTGATTGCTGAAGTAAAAATAAAGATCTATCTTGAATTAACATAAAAGAAAGTTCTTTATTGATAGTATAAAGCTCTCCTAACTTATCTTGTCTCCATTTATCCGTCTGAGGTAAGTACCCTGGAGTACCTTTACCGCCTATTTTACCTAAATCATGATTAAGAGCAGCAAAGACTAACTCTTCATCCGTAAAATCTACTGTAGCTCCCATAGTTTCCCATAGTTCTTTAGTCTTCATAGCACAATGTACTACTCGATTAATGTGATCTATATAACCTCCAGCAAATGCATTATGAAAAGAAGGTTTAGAAGAAGCAGGAGCCATTATCATTTCTTCAGCTAAATCAGTATAAAGTGAAATTAACTTAGTTTTTCGATCTCCGGTAATAAAAGTATCAACAATCTTAAGATACTTATTCCAATTTTTCTCTATTTGTTCTGCAGATAGTTCCATTAGTCTTGAGATTCCGTATTTAATAAAGTTCTCATGTCATCCAATCTATCTAAAAGCTCTTTTAATTTGTCATAAGCATCATTTAGTTCATTTCGGTTAACGTGATAGAACACTAACTTCACTTCCGATTCAAATTTATCCAATTTTCTTTCGAATAATTCTTTGTTTCTCATTTTTTTTATTTTAATTATTAATTTTTTAAATTTATTTTTAAGTTTCTTTTTATAAAACTCTTTATTTTAGACGAAGTTAGGGAAAATATTTTTGGGAAACAACTCCTAACTTCGAAGACTAGCCAATGCCGCGCAAGTTTGTTATATATAGCACTAAAAAACAATAGGATTGCCAACCATAAACAACGATCCCATGTCTCTCATCTTATCAAAAGCAGTAAGAGCATCTAGTGTGAAGAACTCTCTTGAACTTCCCTTATCGGAAGAAACTCTCGAAGCAGCAAAATGCTTATGAAGTTGTTGTTCCACGTTAAGAGCGCTACCTTTTTGAAGTGCCAACCCGAACTTGGGATACCATTCATTAAGAACCGCCGATGTATTCATGGACTTCACTCTTGAGGGAATATCTTTGAGCGTCATACCTATCTTAATGAGCTCAGGAGAGGCATCATTTACAAGAATATAAACGTATTCCAGGTTGTCTAGAGTAAGTTCCTTGATTTTCGGAGTATCGAGAGCATGTAGATATCTCCAGGAGAACATGCCCGTCTCCTCGTCCGAAAGTTCTTTTACTTCAATGGTAAACCTACAGGAAGTAAAATCCAGTAACTTCTCAGGAGCAATGTGACGAAACTTTCTCTGTAGAGCTACAAAGTTTTCTTTCCATATAGCTCCTTTATTATCTTGAGTTTGAATTGGAGGAAAGTTCTCTCCACTTAAATCACAAATAACGATTGCTCCTTTACTCTCAAGATCAAGAGCATGAGCAAGATCTAGCTTATCTCTATACATCCTTACCGTTTATAGCTTGAAGAATGGATACCCAGAGTACCAGCGGCCAGAGAGCAATTGTAATAATCATCTCAGTATTAGTAAAAGAAGTAGGGTCGTACATACGTTTTAGTCCGTAATTAATAAGATTGGCTATAATAATGCCGACAATGAAGTAGATACTACCATAATGCAGTAGACTCATAAATGAAAATTCCATAACTGATTTTTATTTGTTAATATACCTAAATATAGAAATTTTTATTCAATAAACAAACTCTTTGAAGAAAAAATATCTAAATATTTTTTTATTAGAATGCAGTCTTCATACATCTCTTTTTCTTCGAAAAAGAAGAGAAGTGTCTGGAGTGCATAGACTATGGCTAGGTTTCCGAACTCATCTCTAAGCGATGAAGCTGTCTTTGAATCAAACTCCGTGATTCTCTGCAAATAATTATTAAGTCCAATAAAGTACTTTAACTTTAATTTTTCCTTAACGGATACATAATGTTCTCCATACCTATTAAAATATAACTGGTCAATTAGGAAATAGTTCTCCACTCCTCGAATTACCATTCCCATGATAATGAAATTATTGTCTAGTTCATCCTTATGATCTAAATCTTTATATACTTCTTCATCTCCTTTTTCAAATATCGAGAATAGAGAGTCTCTTTCAAGGCTTTTCATGCATTCTTTTTTATATAAATATATACTGTTTAGATAACGTAAATTCCTCCAAAAAAAATTTCTAAGATCTTGTGAAAATCTCGCAAAATGGGTAGTTGGAAAATTGCTGGAAATTACTTATATTATATAAGGGTTATTTATTTATATGGAAGTATATAAAAATAGAAGTAGAAAGAGTTCGGTATATGCATTTGTTATTGGTGACGACTTTATAGCAGTGCAGTTTCGTACCAATGGTAGCGTTTATCGATATAGTTACGCAAAAGCTGGTAGACAGAATGTAGAGACAATGAAGAGATTGGCTAGATTGGGATTGGGCTTAAACACATTTATCAAGAGAAGCGTCAATAGTAATTTTGATTCAAAATAAGGGGAGTCAAACAACTTGAGAAGACTTGGTGTGAAGGACTAGAGGTTCTGGTGCATATTTCTATGGAGTAAGACTTGGAAAGCTCATAACCACAGACTCCCTTTTTCTTTATATGAATATATATTGCCATAGTCTAAAAATTATGAGAAATTCATTTCCCAGTCAAACTAGTAGAACCCGAGGTCAGACCCGTTGAGGGAAATTAACTGTCAGTTTTCTCTCACCGTGACGTCACCTTGACCTCCACCTAAAGATAAGTAAAAAAAAGTTCCCATACAAGTTGTGTATTAAAAAAGAAGTCGGCTCTAATTTCTTAAATCCTCCTCAACAAAAAAACTTACTACACAAGTTGGATCTTAAAAAAGAAGTTAGCCCGAAGGCTAACTCTTAAACTCTACCAAATCTTCAAACTTATACCTAACCACTACTTTCTTTCTCATTACAAAGGTTATAGCTTGAAATCCTAACCTACCTACCTTAGACACATTACAAATATAATCCTCTAATACTACCCTCTCATCTATGGATGATCTGATTTGTTTGGACATGTAATTGTCCTTTAGGTTGTAGCTATAAGTCTCAGCACCCTTATAACTTTTTCTTCCAATGTAAAATTCTGTACCGTTTAAAAATTGTTCTTTTGTCATAATAGTATCTCTTTTTAATTATTGATACCTAAAGATAAGGAAATTAATCCAGACTTACAACTATTTTTAAAGAAGAATAAGCTACACAATGAGGAAAGTTTTCTTTGTCTATTATTATAGCATCTCCTTGATCTGGATATAATTCTGTTAATCTTCCTTCTACTACCATTCCATTCTGCTTTGATTTATTCCTTACTCCAGTATAAATCATTCCCATTACAGGAGCAGCACTCTTGGCTGCCCCTTTTCCTTTTCCTTTCCATGTATTATACAACTCACTCATTATGCTATCTTTTCTAATTCTTCTTGAACATTTTCTAATGCAATCTTATAACCATAATTGACAGCCATTTGTACTAAGAGTACATCCATTGATCCTCCATTAGCTTTTGCAAATGAATCAAGATCTTCTCTTGAATTTGGAGTTGCTACTATTCCTCTGTCTAACATTTTAAATTGTGCTTTGAAAAAATCTTCCATGATGTTTGTTTTTTAATTATTGATTAATTAATTAATTACTTACCTAAAGATAAGGAATAGTCATCATAGTAACAACTATTCCTTATCTTATTTTTACTTAAAGATTATTCTCAGAACTAACGACTTCTTCTTCTTCTTGCTCTCCAAAATCCATAAAAGTATTTTCTAAAGCCTCTCTAATGTAATCAAAGTTTATTCTTACTCTATCAAACTCTATTCTATTATCATAACTGAGGCTCAATTCTATTGAATCTGTATCAACTATTTCGTCTTCATTTCTTTCTAAGCTATCAACTAACTTATCAATTGCAGCTCCAATTTCTGTAACTGTAATAACTTTTCCTTTGCTCTCCTCAATCTTTTCAATAAGATTGATAACTTGTTCTACTGAATAGAATCCTGGCATTTGACTTCTTAATAAATCTACTGTTTGATTTTTTGTCATGATTTTTGTTTTTTTAATTATTGATTAATTAATTATTATACCTAAAGATAAGAAATACTTACCATAAAAACAACTATTTTTTAAGTTATTTTTCAACTATTTTTCAATTAGATATTAGAGTCTTCTAATGCACTTTGAAATAGAAATCCTAAATCTTCATCTAAGCAACTGAAATCGTCTAGACTAAATCCTTCCTCTTTAAACTCTTCAATCATATGATCCAAATAACCATTGATAATCTCTTTAAACTCTTCAACTTTTTTAAATGCTTTCATCTTTTATATGTTTTAAATTATTAATACCTAAAGATAAGGAATAGTCCGTTATGATCCAACTATTTGACAAAGTATTTTAACCCAAAAAAGCCATCATTTCTGACAGCTTTCTCTTCGATCAATAATTAAAACTATTCAGCTAAAGTCAGCTGAACAATATCTTTAGACAATCCTAGTACTTGATTTGTAATAGAATCCACACTTACATTTTCTTCTCTTGACTCTCTTCCTTTTTCCCATTCAAAAATAGCAGTTGCTTTTTTTCCTGATTTAGAAATATCAATTAATTTCAAACTTACAATTCTAGGAGAGTAATTAAATTTCATTTGAACTTCTCTTGCTTTTGTAAACTCAACTCCTCCATTTTTTAAATCAATTGTAATTAAATCTTTTCTTATTCCTGAGATTTGAACTTCTAATTCTCTAACCTCTTTTCCTACTGAAGCCATTTCATCATAGACTTGACCATACTCTACTTTAAAAGGAACTACAGCTTCATTTACAACATAAACCATTTTTTGTTGAAACTCATCTACAATCTCAGCTAACTTTCCTAATAATTGTAATCTCTTCAATTCCCATTTATACTCTCCTTTTGTCGAAGTTGAATAGTAAGAAATATCAACTCCTTTAAAAGATTTAGCTAAATGATCATCCCAATTTTCTCTCAAATAGAGATTGAACAATTCCTTTTTGTAAGAGTATTCTGGATGAGCCATTTTAAAATAAACAGATCCTCTAGTTACTTCAATTTCTACTTCTTCCGAAAATTCATAAAAGAAAGGAAGCAAAGCATCTGAAATTGCTTGTTGCTCTCTTACATAAATGTCTCCTCTTTTGTTATCTAACACTTCTTTTTGCGCTACGAAGATTGCTTTTTGATCTTCTAAAATTTGAACTTTTGTCATAATGTTTATCTATTTAATTATTGATACCTAAAGATAAGGAAATTAAATCAATGATACAACTTTTTTCTCAATTATTTTAGCATCACTTTCTGCAATTGCTTCATATGCCTTTAACATTTGTTCATTGTCAGCTAAATGAATATTTCCCATTGCTAACATCCACTCGTAGAATCTATTTACATTTTCCATAACTCTTATTTCTTTTTAAATTGTTTTTATTAATCTCCTTGCTTCTGCATCAGATTTTGTTGCTCTTAATTTTTGTAAAAATTCTGAATTGCCTATTTGTTCTTGTTGCCATTTAGCACCATTTATGAATCCTTCTGTACTTCCACCAACTAACCATATTTTTGAATCAATATCTAAATTTGGTCTTTCATTAAATACTTTTTCTGCAAATTTTTCAGCAGCTTCTTCAAGTGTTTCTTGTTTAGGTTCTTCTTGTGGAATTAAATATTTTCCTGACATATATTCTTCATAAGTAAATTCCTCACAACTTGGATTTTGAACAAACCATTCTAAAAAGTCATCATCAATAGCTTGTACACCATCTTTAATTAAATCTTGGTCTGTTGTTAGGATGATTTTTTTCCACACATCAGTTATTGGTTCTCCTGTAATTTTTGTAACTGTATTTTTCCAAATTCCTTCAATTGCAATTACCCAATCTCCTTCTTTAATTTCTTCATCATTAGTGATGTAGATGTTTTGATTAATTTTGTGTATGTTTTCCATAACTGTTAGTTCTATTTGTTGTTTAAGTAATCTGCAACATCCTCTATGCTCATATCCATAGTTCTAGGAAATGATATATAATCAATTTCATTATTGTCATCTATAAAACTGAAGATGTCATTGATTTCATTTGAGCGAGTAAATTTAATTTGAGTTTTCATAACTTTTGTTGTTTTAATTATTGATACCTAAAGATAAGGAATAAATCTCTAGGTACCAACTTTTTATTAACTTATTTTGTAAAAGTTTTTTTGTTAGCTTTAAATAAAAGCACATCATTTAAGTTAACAAATCTAAAAGCTCCGATCTGCATATCGTATACAGTCAATAAATTCTTCTCAGAAGGATCAAATGAATGACCAACTCCTTTTACTCCTTTTCGAACTCCTCTCATAGCATTCATTTTTCTAATGCTACCATCTTTCTTAACAAACGTTACACTGAAGATCTTTTTGTTTGAAGTTTCTTTTAATAAATTTTCTACTATCATTTTTATCTATTTAATTATTGATACCTAAAGATAAGAAAAAAGAAGCAGACTATCAACTAATCTGCTATCTTTTTTTAATTTATTTTCTACTGAGAATCACAGTTATCTTCATCGAAATCTAGACTAAAGACAACTTGTCCATCTTCCATTTCAAAATCCCCGAGAACTCCCGAATGTCCAGACATGAAACTTCTTCCTGATTCCATCCCAGCTACAAAGTTAATTTCTAATTCTTGATCTAAGAACGATAAGCTTTCAATTAAGTCTTTTACTCTCATTTTTCTATGTTTTAATTAATGATACCTAAAGATAAGGAATAGTTAGCATATTACCAACTATTCCTATAACTCTTTTTAATTAATTTTTAGATTTTATTATAGAAACAAAATCTCGTTCCATTGTAAAAAGTCCAACCATTTGCATTCTCCTTAATAAAAGAGTACTCAAACCCTCTCTCTTTCATTCTAACTTTAACGGTCTCTTTCTGTTCTTCAGTAAGATAACAGTTAGTAAGTTTTGTAGCTACTCTATTTCCTTTATAAGGATCTGAATAAGCAAAACCATAAGAAACTCCTAACTCTTTTAGAATACTTTTTACTTCACCTGTAACTGTACCTTTTCTCATTTTTATTGATGTTATAATTAATAATACCTAAAGATAAGGAATAGTCATCATATAAACAACTATTCCTATAAGTTTTTTTACTTAATCTTCATCTTCTTCATCTTCAAAATATTCTGAATAAAGATCACAATTTAACCCCTCTTCAATAAACTCTGTTAGTTCATGATCAAAATGATTTTCAATATCAGAACTTAACTCTTCTCCGAATTCATCTAGATCAAAATCTGAACTTAAAACTAATCCAAATGATTTACCTGCATCGTTAAGAGCCTCTAATACTCTCTCTTCACTAATCTGAAATGTAACTGTAATTGTTTTCATCTTCTATCTATTTAATTATTGATACCTAAAGATAAGGAATAGTTAGCATAGTACCAACTATTCCTATAAGTTTTTTTAGAAAGTTTTACTTAAACGATCTTGTTTTTCCTTCTCTTTTCTAGCAATAATTGCACTCAAATGAACTGCAAAGTCTTTCATAGTTTCATTTAAAGTTTGTCTAGACGTTGTATTTAACGTTGTAGTAGCTCTACCTGCGTATTCATTTTTTGCTTTTGGATAACTTGGATTTTTCATTTTTTTATACGTTTTAATTAATGATACCTAAAGATAAGAAATAGCTAGCATAGTACCAACTATTTCTTACTTTATTTTTAAATTATTTTTAGTAATCTAACTTATCAATAATATCTTTAATTCCTTCTTCATCTTCATTTTCAAACAATTCTAAAAGTTTCTCACAAAGATCTTCATTTTCTTCAAAATCAAATATAAATAAGTACTCTTCTTCATTTAATCCTACTTCATTAAATCCTTTACATTCATTAATAGTAACAAACTCACTTAAGTACTCAATTTGATCTTCATAATCTTCTTCATCTACATCAATGTCAGCATAAATTCCATCTACAATACTTTGAGAATACTCAAATAATGATAACTCATTTTCTACTAAGTTAACTTCTTCTAAAATTCCTCTACTTCCAATAAAAACTGTAACAAATTTTTTCATAATATATCTTTTTAAATTAATGATACCTAAAGATAAGTAAAAAGAATCATATATACAACTATTTTCTATAAAAATATCCTTCAAATTCTCCTTCTGTAGTCCAGTCAATAGTCATTGTATAACCGTCTTCTGTTATTAATATTGTTTGGTCATCTGTCAATTCTGTTACAACATCTGCCCAATTCTCATAGAATTCGTGTTGATAAGAATTCTCTGCTTGATCTAAAAAGTAATTAACGTCCATCATAGTTTCTATTGTTTTAATTATTGATACCTAAAGATAAGGAATTAATACCATAGATCCAACTCCTAGGCGTTATTTATATTGATTATAAATTAAAAAGAAAGTTACTAAAAAAGTTTGTAGTATGAAGATTTATCCTTATCTTTAGGAAGGAAATAAGGAACAAGGGGCCTGGCTTTGGAATAGAGTCGTAAGAGTAGACTGAGCGGTACCTTAGGCTCAAATTTTTTTTACATAGGAAGAGGCTCGTTAGAGCCGTTCTTCCTGTGCTTATCTTTTCTGTCGTAGGTTTTTTTTGACTTGTGGACCTTGTGCTGAGAAGCTGCCCATCTTTCTTGGATAGTTACCTGGATCGTTTTCATACCATCTGTAAGTGCCAAGTTGTTGATACATCACATTGCATTTCTCTGAAGAGCTCTGGACCTCTTCTAGATCCTAAGTTAAGATAAAAAAGAGCATCTAGTCTTTCTACGTCTATATCCTCTTTATCCTCACTAAAACTTTTGATAGACTCAACTAACTTAAGTTCTTTTCTAGCTTCTACCCAGCTAATTACTTTTACTGTATTCATTGTTTTCATAGTATGTCTCTTTTTGTATACCTAAAGATATGAAATAAATACCATAGTACCAACTTTTTTATCGGGTTTTTTTCGGGTATGTTATCGGGTAGTGAAACGGGTCTAGTAACGGGTATCAAGACGGGTAGATGAACGGGTAGCGAAGCGGGTCTGTGAACGGGTTTTTTCTTTTGCTTAACCTTTTAAAAATTTCCTATAGGGGTGAACCTGGAGAGTATAAGCAAGAACTAGGCCCTATATAGGAGAAAGTGAAACGGGAGACACAGATGCCTCATTTCTCTAAATCTATCCCAATACTTTACTTACCCATATTTCTACACATCCCCTGTACTCTATAGTACCTTTTATTACCTAGTACTATATGGCTTTCTACTCTTTACTTTTCTCCTATACTCTTTACTCTTAACCCTAATCTATCTAGATCTATATGTATATCCAGCAGTCTCTGCATTACTCTCCTAAGATCTTTCATATGTAATATCTATGTGTAGATGTGTGTAGAAACGGGTCTTCAAACAGGTATGTAATCGGGTCCTTAGACGGGTCTCCAAGTGGGTACCTTTTATAATATAATTGTTCTTATTATATGGTATCTATCTAAATGATCTCTATCTATATCTTTTACCTTTTCATGTGCTCCATAATACCATTCTTCATTTACATCTAGAGCCATATCTACAATTGCTGGAGTATTACTGTCTATATCATTTCCTATTACTATATCATTATATCCTCCTTCGTATCCTCTTACCATTACTT
>Ga0114964_10003296_pt1 | contig 10959 bp, 8 predicted proteins | sample C_131016_MF_Meta_FD_92638 | JGI IMG/M metagenome (GOLD analysis project Ga0114964, IMG submission 92638) | Freshwater microbial communities from Lake Croche, Canada to study carbon cycling - C_131016_MF_MetaG | ecosystem: Environmental > Aquatic > Freshwater > Lake | place: Lake Croche, Canada... | reverse complement strand
ACTACTGATTGTCGGAGTTGGAGTAGTACTCCAAACAACACCACGACTACTAACAGCAGTTGCACCAATATCGGTAACAATTCCTCCTGATAAAGCCGTATTAGTGGTTATCTCAGTAACTTCATTTGTAACTACAACAGGCAAGTCGTCTGGGTTAATCGGTGTAGAAAAAGTAATTTGATTACCATAGGCCGTTCCATACAAATTGGTAGCATAAGCTCTTAAATAATAGGTGGTATTAGATTCTAAATCTATAATAGTGCTATCAAAACTACCTGTTCCAGTTCCTTCAATTGTTTTGCTATTTAAAGAGATTGTGGGGTTAGGATGAACATCCCAAACAACTCCTCTAGCGTTGATTGGTGAGCCCCCATCTGCAGTAATATTCCCTCCTGATTTAACAGAATTTATAGTAATATCAGTTGCTTCATATGTTGTCAAAGTTCCAATGGTTGGAGGAATAACAACTTCTATAGAATCACCATTGCTGGTTGTGCTACAATTTGAAAAAGTTATTAGGACCACCAATAACACTAATGATTTAATGAATTTCATAAATAGCAATTTATATTGTTAGTTTTATACTTTTGTCTCGTGAACTAATTTCTCGAAGTAATAAACGAATGGAAACAAAAATATAAAAATATTTCATTAATCTTTAGTTTGATCTAATAAAAGAAACAGCTTACCAATTCTTTTTCTAATTCTAGATCTTCAGTTACGCTAATTAATTAATGCAACGAGATTATTTTTTTTGATTACTTTTGGAAAAAGACTATTACCTAATGAAAAAATTGATTTTAACGGTACTAATGAGTGCCCCGTTTTTGACAGTTAGTGCTCAAAATAATCAGAATTCTTTTTTAAATAATTGGAGTGGTCCTTATGGAGGTGTTCCAGCGTTTAACGAATACAGTTTAAAAGACTTAAAGCCTGCTATTGAGATAGCCATTAGACTTAAATTAGCAGAAATAAATAAAATTGCGTTAAATCCTAAACCAGCTTCATTTACAAACACTATAGTTGCTTTGGAGAAAGCAGGGAAGAATTTAAGTCAGATTAGAGCCGTATTTGACATCTACAGTTCAAACATCAGCAGTCCTGAGTTTGCGACAATTGAAATAGAAATGACACCAAAATTTTCAGAAGTCGCCAATAAGATTTATCAAAACGAAATGCTTTTTGATCGAATCGCCAAAGTGTATAATGATTCAAATAAGAAAAAGTTAACACCAGAGCAACGGCGATTAGTTTGGTTTTATTATTCAAACTTTGTTCGAGAAGGAGCTAAAGCAGGTTCAAGAAGTAAAAACCGGATCGGACAGATTAACCAAGATTTGGCTGGACTTTTCACAAAGTTTAGTCAAAATCTACTTAATGAAGAGCAACAATCTATAGGATTTACTCAAGTAAGCGAATTAGTAGGCCTTCCAAAAGATTTAATTAATGCTTACCAGTCAAAATCAAAGGAATTAGAACGTAATGATTTTGGAACCGTGTCAAATACCCGTTCATCAGTAGAGCCTTTCTTGACCTATTCAAGTTTGAGACCTTTACGGCAAGCAGTTTGGGAAATGTTTGTCAAACGCGGAGATAACGAAAATTCTTTTAACAACAATGCTATTGCGGTCCAAATTTTAAAATTGCGTGCAGAGAAAGCAAAATTATTAGGGTTTAAGACTTTCGCCGATTGGAGTTTGTCGAATACTATGGCACAAAAACCCGAGAAAACATTGGATTTGATGATGTCAGTGTGGAGGCCAGCTGTAGAAAAAGTTCACCAGGATGTTGCTGAAATGCAAAAAATTGTAGATGAAGAAGGGAGTAATTTTAAAATTGAGCCATGGGATTATCGTTATTATGCAGAAAAAGTTAGAAAAGCAAAATATGATTTAGACGAAAATGATGTCAAACCTTATTTACAATTAGAGAAATTGCGAGAAGGAATGTTTTGGGTGGCTGGGGAATTATTTCATTTGAACTTCAAACAGGTCTACGATGTGCCAGTATACCATCAAGATGTACGTGTATTTGAGGTGTCTAATAAAAATAGCGGAAAAGTTGTTGGCATATGGTATTTTGATCCTTATGCTCGAACAGGAAAACGTTCAGGAGCTTGGATGAGCGCTTATCGAGAGCAAAGTCGAATTAACGGTGAGGTAATTACCATCGTTTCAAATAATTGTAATTTCATTAAAGGCAAAGAAGGAGAACCAATATTAATCTCTTGGGAGGATGCAAGCACTTTATTTCATGAGTTTGGACATGCTTTGCATGGGTTAAATTCTAATGTAACCTATCCAAGTTTGTCCGGAACCAATACTCCTCGCGACTATGTCGAGTTTCCGTCTCAAATTATGGAACGATGGCTAGCAACTCCCCAAGTATTAAATCAATTTGCATTACATTATCAAACAGGAAAACCTATGCCAATTGCGTTAGTTGACCGAATAAAAAAAGCGGGAGCTTTCAACGAAGGGTTTTCAACAGTTGAAACGATTGCGAGTTCATTAGTGGATATGAAATTGCATCTATTGGTAAATCCAAATATTGATCCTAAAGAGTATGAAAAGAAAACATTGGAGGAATTGAATATGCCGCGCGAAATAGTGATGAGGCACCGTATTCCCCAATTTGGTCATATCTTCTCAAGTGATGAATATGCAGCAGGTTATTATGGGTACTTATGGGCCGACGTTATCAGTGCTGATGCCATCGAAGCCTTCTCTGAGGGTAGAGGGCTATATGACAAGGAGGTGGCTAAGCGTTTGTATGATAATATCTTCAGTATTGGCAATACTATTGATCCAGATATCGCTTATAAACGATTTAGGGGAAGGGCAGTAAAAACTGATGCCTTAATGAGAGCTAGAAATTTCCCGATAGAAATTAAATAAGCCATAAAGCCCAGTTCAAAAAGATTCGCGTTTTTGTTTTTCAAACCACAGTTGTGCTTAGCCCTCAAGATAGCGATGACAACGAATCTTTAAATACAAGAAGATTGTAAAGTGTTTTCTTTATAATTCTTAATCGTACTTGAACAATGCAAAGTAAAATAAAAAAACCTCGATTCAAATTTGAATCGAGGTTTTTTTATTAAAAAGTAATTCATTAGATTAACCCAAAGTAACTCTTTTGAAACCTGAAATTTCAACGTTGAAACCTTTAACATAGTCACCTACTTTCTTACTATCATCTTTGATGAAGTTTTGATCCAATAAAGCTTTCTCTTGGTCTAAAGTAGTGTTGTCAGAAATGAAACGTTGTACTTTTCCAGGAATAATTTTATCCCAAATTTGTTCCGGTTTGCCTTCCGCTTTTAATTCTGCTTTAGCATCTTCTTCTGCTTGTCTCAAAACTTCTTCAGTTAATTGACCGAATGAGATATATTTAGGTACATTTTTCAAAGTTTTACCTAGACGTTTTGCTTCTTCATTTTCTTTCTCGATTACAGCGATACGAGCAGCAAGTTCAGATGCCACAAAATCAGGATCAAAATCTTTGTAAGATAAAGTATCGGCTCCCATGGAAGCCACTTGCATAGAAATGTCTTTGGTTAAAACTTCAGCGTTTTCAATTGGAGCAGAAATGGCGGTCAAGGCAGCAATTTTGTTCACATGAACATAAGATCCAACATAAGCACCTTCTAAAATTTCAAAACCACCGATTTCGATTTTCTCTCCGATTACTCCAGTTTGTTCGATTAATTTTTCAGCCACAGTGATTCCGTTGAAATCTGAAGCTAAGAATTCTTCTTTAGAAGAAAAGTTGATTGCTTTTTCAACCAATTCTTTGGCTAAAGTTACAAAAGCTTCGTTTTTACCTACGAAATCTGTTTCACAGTTTAAAGTGATGATCGCTCCTTTAGTGTTGCCAGGATTAATAAAAGAAACAGCTGCTCCTTCAGAAGACTCACGGTCAGAACGGTTAGCAGCTACTTTTTGTCCTTTCTCTCTAAGGATCTGGATCGCTTTATCGAAATCTCCTTCCGCTTCAACTAAAGCTTTTTTACAGTCCATCATTCCGGCACCTGTAGTTTGTCTTAATTTATTTACGTCTGCAGCAGTAATTGTTGCCATTATAGTTTATTTTAAGTTTAAAAATTTTTTCCAAAATAAGAAATTCCAAATGTAAAATCCCAAATTCCAACTTTAACAAATCGTCAACTTTCGTATCAAATTTTTTGGATTTTGGAATTTTACTCTTGGAATTTAAATTTGTTTTATTCTTCAGATTTAGTTTCAGTAGCTTCAACTTCAGGAGCTGCTTCAACAGCTGGTGCTTCAACAGCAGCAACCACTTCTACAGTTTCTTCAGCGTCAACTTCAGGAGCAGCATCAGAAGTTCTGTTTGCTAAACCGTCTTTAACAGCGTCTGTTACTAAAGATAAAATTTTATCAATTGATTTAGAAGCATCATCATTGGAAGGGATAACATAATCTACTTCACGTGGATCAGAGTTAGTATCAACCATTGCGAAAACTGGAATGTTTAATTTTTGTGCTTCTTTTATTGCGATGTGTTCAGCTTTGATATCTACTACGAATAAGGCAGCAGGTAATCTTGACATATCAGCGATAGAACCTAAGTTCTTCTCTAATTTTGCACGAAGACGATCAACTTGTAATCTTTCTTTTTTAGACAAAGTCATAAAAGTGCCATCCTTTTTCATTTTATCAATAGAAGCCATTTTTTTAACGGCTTTACGAATAGTGACGAAATTGGTTAACATACCACCTGGCCATCTTTCAGTGATGTAAGGCATGTTACAAGCTAATGCTTTTTCAGATACGATATCTTTTGCTTGTTTTTTGGTAGCTACGAAAAGTATTTTTCTACCAGATGCAGCAATTTTTTTCAAAGCTTCGTTTGCTTCTTCTATTTTAGCTGCTGTTTTATATAGATTGATAATGTGAATTCCATTACGCTCCATATAGATGTAAGGGGCCATGTTTGGATCCCACTTACGAGTCATGTGTCCAAAGTGAACACCTGCTTCTAATAAATCTTTAACTTCAATTTTGTTTGCCATTGTGTAATAGTTTACGTTCCGTGATTAGCAATGCGTCACCTTTTTCGCTCTGAGACTTTTTCTTTAAGACTTTGGACTGCATTTCGATGCTAAACTAATTCCCTTTCTAAAAGGAATATCGACAACTTTGTTTTAAATTCTAATTTAATTGTAAAAAATAATCTGAAAATATTTTTCGATAAATATCGAATATTAACGTTTCGAGAATTGGAATCTCTTTCTCGCTTTTTTCTGACCGAATTTTTTACGTTCTACCATTCTTGGGTCTCTTGTTAATAAACCTTCTGGTTTTAAGATGGCTCTGTTTCCTTCGCCAACTTCACACATTGCTCTTGCTAAAGCCATTCTTACAGCTTCTGCTTGACCTGTTGAACCACCGCCGTATACGTTTACTTTTACATCAAAGTTTGTTGCATTTTCAGTCATTGACATTGGTTGCAATACTTTATACTGTAAAGTGGCTGTTGGGAAGTAGTTTTCAAATTCTCTTTTGTTTACGGTAATTTTCCCTGTTCCTTCAGAAACATAAACACGTGCGACTGCACATTTTCTTCTACCGATTTTGTGAATAACTCCCATTACTTTAAGTCGTTAAGGTTAACGGTTTTTGGTTGTTGAGCGCCATGTTTGTGCTCAGAACCAACATTTACATTTAAATTTCGGAATAATTCAGCGCCTAATTTATTTTTCGGCAACATTCCTTTTACAGCCTTTTCTACTAATAATGCAGGGTTTTTTTGTTGCATTACTTTAGCAGTCAAGCTTCTTTGTCCTCCTGGGTAACCCGTGTGTCTGATGTACGTTTTGTCATCCAACTTGTTACCAGTTAAGTTGATTTTTTCTGCGTTGATAACAATTACGTTATCTCCACAATCAACGTGCGGTGTATAACTTGGCTTGTATTTACCTCTTAAAAGCATTGCTACTTTTGAAGCAAAACGACCTAAGTTATGACCTTCAGCATCTACAACAATCCATTGCTTATCGGCGCCGGCTTTGTTTACTGAAACTGTCTTGTAGCTTAATGTGTTCACAATAATTTATTTTAATTAAACATTCCATCCCCAATAAAGGGGTTGCAAAAGTACAATTATTTATTATAAATGCAAACAGCATTTTTTAAATATTTTGTTACTAATCAATATTTTAGTTAAAATCCTATTTTAGAATGAACTTAGCAAGTCGTTCAGACTGCTCATAAAGCTCCAAAACAGCATCTCAGATAGGAATAACATTAATAACTTTCGTCAATTTGTAAGACGAGGCAGATTTTTTTTTGTTATTTTTACACTTTATCAATTATAAAAATGAAATCGAAAGCTACTTTAAAACAAATTGCAAAAGAGTTAGGAGTTTCTGTTTCCACCGTTTCTAAAGCTTTAAATGGAAGCCCTGAAATAAGTGAGCCGACAAAACAACGTGTGCAGGAATATGCGAAGTTGAAAAACTACAAGCCAAATGTAATAGGGTTAAATTTGAAAAACAGAAGAACCAAAACAATTGGAGTAATTATTCCTAACATCTTGAATTCGTTTTTTGCTAAAGTGTTTAGCGGAATTGAAAAAGTAGCAGATGAGAAAGGTTATAAGGTGATTACCTGCATTTCAAACGAATCATTAGAAAAGGAAATTAATGCTCTGGAAATGTTAAGCAATGGTACTATTGATGGTTTCATCCTTTCCATTGCGGAAGAATCTCAGAAGCTCCAAAAATTCGATCATTTCACAACAATTATTAACGAAGGGACACCTATTGTGATGTTCGATAGAATTGCTGATGAAGTTCATTGTGACAAAGTTATTGTTGATGATTTTGAATCAGCTGTTAACGCAGCAACTCATTTAATTAAGACGGGCTGTAAAAAAATTGCATTGCTTTCTGCAATAGATAATTTAAGTGTAGGTAAATTAAGAGCTCAAGGTTTCTATAAAGCGATGCAGGCACATGACCTAAGTGTAGATGATAATTTGGTAATATTAACTAATAACAACGAAGAGTTCAATGCAAGAATTGGGGGCTTTTTTATAAAAAACAAGCCTGATGGCGTTTTTGCAGTTGATGAACATGCTTCAGTTACTGCCATGAAATTAGGAATTCAAAATGGATATAAAATACCTCAAGAGCTTTCAATTATAGGATTCGCCGATGGGGTTTGGTCCAGAAGAATGACTCCAAGCTTGTCAACTGTAAGTCAACATGGTCCAGAAATTGGTGAAGTTGCCGCTAAAATGCTAATTGATAAATTGGAAAGTGCTACTGAATCATTCACTTTTACGACGACGACTATTAAAACAGAATTACGTCAAAGAGATTCCACTAGAAAATTGTAAAAACCTTTTTAAAATAAACATGTTCACCTATTGTCAACCTAATTTAATTGTTAGGTATTGCTGTTAAAAATACATTTGTAATTTATCATCTATTATGAAACAATCACTATCAAGTTTCTTGCTTATTTTTATGATTAATTTAGTTTATGGCCAAGACCATAAAAATGTTTTTGAAATAGCTAGAAAAGGAACTGCTGATGAGGCAGCGCTTTTTTTAAAATCAAATCCTAATGCATTTAATACCGTAAATAGTGATGGTTTTTCTCCTTTGCTTTTAGCTTGTTACAGAAGTAATAATGAAGTAGCTAAATTACTAATTGAAACAGGTTGCAATATTAATCAAAAGAGCAGTATGGGCACGCCCTTAATGGCGGCTGTAGTTAAAGGAAATAGTACAATAGTACAGTATTTACTTCTCAAAAATGCAAACGTTAATCTTACCGATGAAAATGGGACTACTGCGCTAATGTATGCAGTAATGTTTAAAAATAAAGAAATTGTAACCATGCTACTTCAGAAAAATGCTGATAAAAGTATGTTGGACAACAAAGGAAAGTCAGCTTTTGAATATGCGGTATTTACCGGAAATGAAGAAATTATTAACTTATTAAAATAAAAAACATGAAAAAAATTACATTATTGCTGTTATTACCATTACTTGGTTTTTCACAATCTAAAATTACAGATCCTGTTACCGTATCAGGTGCAACAGCTACGATTTTACTCAACAACAATACACAAATAGCAACGTTGACTTTGGTTGGCCCTTCCGATCGTTGGCTTGCTTGTCAGTTTGGTGCTTTTTTAGGGGGTATGGAATCGGGAGCTGATGTAGTATATTTTAATGGGACAACGCTTGTTGATGCAAAGCACAACGGAATAGGGCAAGCTCCAACCGCGGATACTCAAAACGATTGGACCATAAGTTCTAATACTGTTTCAGTAGGTGTGCGAACTATTGTTGCAACTAGAGCTTTTAATTCGACAGATGCATCAGATTTCGATTTTGATTATTTTGCAGATTCTATAGGAATTGCTGTTGCACGAGGGAATTCAGCTTCTTTTAGTTTAGCTTATCATGGAGCAAGCAATAGAATTGTTAACACAAGCGTGGGATTTACTACTTTAGGAGTTGAAAATGTTTCTTTGGAAGAAGCCTCAATATACCCTAATCCTTCAAACGGTGTTTTCTCAATCCTTTCTCAATCCAAAATTGAACATATTTCAATATACACCGTAACGGGTAATTTTGTAAAAACTATTAAATCAAATACTGAAAAATTATTTGAAATAAATGTGGAGGGTCTATCTACGGGCGTTTATCTAATAGAAATCGTGGGTGTGAATCAAAAATCTTGGAAAAAAGTGATAGTAGAATAGTGCTCGCTACCAAACAAAAAAAGGCAACTATTTCGTTGCCTTTTTTTGTATTAATGAGCTTCTAACCAATTTTTTCCAACTCCTAATTCGACTTCAAGAGGAACTGCAAGTTTAAAAGCATTCTCCATTTCAAATTTAATCATAGGTTTAATTTTATCTAGTTCAGAGTTATGCACATCAAAAACGAGTTCATCGTGAACTTGTAACAACATTTTAGATTGCCAATTTTCAGAACGTAACTTTCGGTGAATATTAATCATTGCAATTTTAATAATATCGGCAGCACTTCCTTGTATTGGAGCATTTACAGCATTTCTTTCTGCTCCGCCGCGGACGATTGCATTGGCAGAATTTATATCTTTCAAATAACGACGCCTACCTAATACTGTTTGGACGAAGCCATTTTCTCTAGCGAAATCAACTTGATCCGACATATAACTTTTAAGTTTAGGATAAGTCTTATAATACGCAACAATTAATGCCGCACTTTCAGACCGTGATAAAGAAGTTTGGTTACTTAAACCAAAAGCAGAAACCCCATATATAATCCCGAAGTTAACAGTTTTAGCATGACTTCTTTGTTCCTTCGTAACTTCCTCCAAGGGAATATTAAATACTTTTGCGGCGGTGCTTCGATGGATATCTTCACTGTTTTGAAATGCTTTTATCATATTTTCTTCACCTGATAAAGCTGCAATAATTCTTAATTCAATCTGGGAATAGTCAGCAGAAAGCAAGCTAAAATTTTCATCACGAGCAATAAATGCTTTCCGTATCAATCTACCGCGTTCTGTTCGAATTGGAATGTTTTGCAAATTTGGATTATTCGAACTCAAGCGTCCAGTAGCGGCAACGGTCTGCATGTAATCTGTGTGCACTCGTTCAGTTTTAGGGTCCACTTGGTTTGGAAGGGCATCGATATAAGTACTTTGAAGTTTTACCATTTGTCGCCAATCCAATATATCTTTTACTATTTGATGTTCATTAGCTAAATAGCTCAATACTTCTTCACCGGTAGCGTATTGTCCAGTTTTGGTTTTCTTTTGTTTTGTCCCTCCTATTTTTAGTTTGTCAAATAGAATATCTCCCAATTGTTTTGGTGTAGCCAAATTGAATTTTTCTCCTGCAGTTTCATAAATTTTTTGTTCAAACTCATTTATTTCTTTTTGCATATCCAGCGACATTGATTTTAGAAAATCAATGTCCAACTTAATACCTTCTGTTTCCATTGCGGCTAGAACGGGAATTAAAGGAATTTCAATTTCATCAAATAATTTTTTGGTTTCGGCCTTGTCTAATATTGGACTAAAAATGTCTTTCAATTGTAAAGTAACATCAGCATCTTCTGCGGCATATTCTTTGATAGCTTCTATGGGAACATCACGCATTGAAAGTTGATTTTTACCTTTTTTTCCAATCAATGCTTCGATTGATTTTGGAGAATATTTCAAATAAGATTCACTTAAAACATCCATATTATGACGCATATCTGGATTAATAAGGTAGTGAGCAATCATGGTGTCAAATAATTTTCCTTTGACTTGTATACCATAATTTGCTAGTATCTTTAAATCATATTTGATATTCTGTCCTATTTTTTCAATGCTTTCGCTTTCAAAGAAAGGTTTGAATTTGTCAATAAGTGCTTGAGCTTCCTCACGATTCTCAGGAAAAGGAACATAGAATGCTTTTCCTTTTTCGTAGGAGAAAGACATGCCAACTAACTCGGCATGAAGGGTATTAATTCCTGTAGTTTCGGTGTCAAAGCATACAGAAGGTTGAGCCATTAGATTTTGAAGAAACAATTTTGTGGGTAACTCGCCTTGTACAATTTGGTAATGATGTTCAGTAGTCTCTAAAGTAGCATAATACGAACTTAGTTTCGGCCCGTCACTTTCTTCCTCTGAAAAACCAAATAAATCAAATTGATCTTTATTGACGTTCCTTAATGTGGTTTTCTTTGAAGTAGAACTAATTTCGTTTTCAATGGTAGTCCCGTCATTTTCTATCGCGTCATAATCGTTACCATTGCCGAATAACTTATCAAACTGAACTTTCATCTGGCGAAACTCCAACTCTTGAAACAAAGCATCGGTTTTCTCGATATCAGGTTTGGACAATTCAAAGTCTGTGGCATTGAAACTAACTGGACAGTCTAAAAGGATTCTTGCTAGTTTTTTCGACAAGATACCTAAGGCTGCATTAGCCTCGATCTTT
>Ga0114964_10003294_pt1 | contig 10962 bp, 10 predicted proteins | sample C_131016_MF_Meta_FD_92638 | JGI IMG/M metagenome (GOLD analysis project Ga0114964, IMG submission 92638) | Freshwater microbial communities from Lake Croche, Canada to study carbon cycling - C_131016_MF_MetaG | ecosystem: Environmental > Aquatic > Freshwater > Lake | place: Lake Croche, Canada... | reverse complement strand
CGTCGTATTGTCCAGAAGAAAATAAAACAGATGACGAATGAAATCATACGAGTGATTGGTAATGTTTAAGAAGCTTTGCTGATGAGTATAGAAGGTGCTAATGAGATATTCGTGAAGGGTATGGAGTTTGTTATGAAACAGGGGATGCTCCGAGAGGTCAATGCGAAGGCGAGAGGTATCCGGATTGTAATCGATGATGCGCAGGGAAGGAGAGAGAATGCTGACATCGTGAAAATCAATGGAGTTGTCTTTGTAGCAGAGACGGGCGATGGGCTTTCCGAATCGGTCGATTTGAAAGGGCGTGACGTGAATGTTTCCGATTTCGATAGCTTGATGTGGAATGGAGAGTATCATTTGTGTACACTACGACGAGCGCATTTAGGCTTTTCTTTTGCGTGTATAAACCATCCGAGCAAAAAAGAACCACACGATAGAATGACACAGCCAGATCAAGAAACGACAGAAATGATAGCAGATTCGCTTGCCCGAACGGTGAGTAATGTATTTACAACGGAAGCAACGGACGTAACGGAAGGAACCGCCGCGGAACCATTTATCTGCCGTTGTACCAAGTGTATTCGCGAGTATTCGGATCGAGTTCAGAAGAAGACAGAATCATTGTGTCATAAGTTGTATGTTCTTTTTACCAAGCATCCGCATGAACACAATATGTCCTATACACAACATGCCTTGCGCGCGCTTCGTATGGCGCTTCGAATGGGAAAGGGCGCCTTTGCGCTGTGTGTTCACTCGTTGTTCCCGTTTCTGTGTGAGAAAACGGGCACGAATGTGATTGACCGTCTGTATCAGGAGATTCATCCGAAACAGGAGTAACCACTTAAGCCTATCTTCACATAACTACAGTAATGTCCGAACCCTGTAGTTATGCGTGGCGCGGTCCAAATGGATGTGGAAAACGAACTCAATTACTTGCGTTTCTTGAAAAACAAGCACAGCTCTCGGGTGTTCCATTTGAAATTAAACATTCTACCTGGTTTTTAAATAAACAGACAAATGGAGGCGATCCAGATGATGATGACGATGACGCAACGGGCAAATCCATTCCCTATGAGGAATCCGCCTTACATCTCGGATTTGATACTGCGACCATGAGTATGTCAGATAAAGTGTTTTTACAGTCGATTTTAACACGTTGGACGGGACAACAGGACGTATGTTTGATGTCGACAGCTATCCAGACACGCTATCTCGTTCTGTATCATGCGCATTTCTTAACAGATGAATCCGTACTACAATTACAGGAGTGTTTGGAGCAATATCCTAATTTTGCGATTCTTCTTACAACCCAATTTCCGCTGTGTGGTCGCATCCGTGATTTCTGTTTTGAGATTCCTGTGGGTGGCCCGGATTATTTGCTGGCCAATTATGTAAAAAAGGCCAATTTGATGGAAAAAGATGTATGGTTGGAATCGTTCAAGAAAACCCTGAATGAATGGTCGATGAATGAGACTCCGAAGCGGATCAGCGAGGTTCGTACATGGATTTATACATGTTTACAGCGAAACTTGAGATGGACTGACGTGATCATGTATTGGATTCGAACCATTTATCAAACGGAATGGATCACTCCGAGTATGCGTCAACAACTTCTGGATACGTTATGGCATGCGGAATCGGGTTCAGGATGGGTTCTGGTGACGTCGTATCGTATTCCGATCTTGTGGGAGCATGTTCATCTGAAACTCGCCAGACAACTTTATAGGCTTCGTCAATCTGTCACCCATCAATAGAATGGCCCTCCTCGGCGCGGTATTGGATGTGGTCCGAAATGAGTATGTGAAAACTGTGCCTGTGTGGAAGCCCTCCCATATCCTCCCTGCGGATATGGCATTTCTGGAAGAAGAAAGCAGTGCGCCTTCATCATTCGATCCATTTGGATGGCGCAAGGAAATGTTGGAAACATACAAGAAGGGAAACGCGATCGCAGAGGTGCGTGAATGTACGTATGGTCGTGTGGTAGCCATCGGTAAACAAGGTGTGATTCAGGGGATTCCATGGGATCTTTGGGGACGCATTCTAAGGCTTTACAAACAAGGAACGAAGGCAAAAGTATATTTCTTAGCGAATCCCTATCTTCGCCTGTTTCCCAAAGGAACCCGTCCGATTCGTGCTGGAAATCTAGCGAATGCGCATCATGCGATTGGACCGCCACATATTAACGGTGGGTATACGTATACATGTAACAAAGAAACCATCGTCATTTATCGTGCAGAAGATGCGACCCGTGTGTTACTCCACGAATTCCAACATGCCAGTTGTTTGGATCATAAGGAAAACGGTACGGATATCGTCGAAGCAGAGACGGAAGCCTGGGCGGAACTCTTGTATGCGGGGCTCCTTTCAAAGGGTAAAAAGGCCCTTTTTCATGAACTCGTGAAGAAACAGGCGGATTGGATGGTGAATCAAAATGAGGTGGTGAAACGACACATTCGAAAGGAACGACAGTTTCCATGGAGGTATACGATTGGAAAGCAGGAGGTATGGGAACGCTGGGGATTGATTCAAGATGTCCGACCCATACAGATCCAATCGTTGAGATTGACTCCGCATCCGACGAAGGAGATTCAACAGGCATTTGGCGTGGATTCAAATATCCTCTAATTGGGGACGCAAGCGTCCCCAAACCCCTCTCTCAACGTTGGAGACGCGAACACACTTCGTAAACCCACACGCATTTCCCTATATAAAGTAAGATACACTACCAATACTAATGTATCTTACTCTCGGTCACGACTGTTCCCCTGCGGCGGCCCTACGAAACATGGGTCTTCGAGCCGCCGCCCTACCATTTGATTGGATTGTATCGTCGGTTCCTGCCTTGGAGAAATGCCTCACAGAAGATTTTGCGCGATTTCATACGGAGCTTCGATTCAATCACGATCGCACTCGTCTTATTGATGCGTATGGGTTTGAGTTTCCTCATGATTATCCGCTTGATGACAAGATCGAGCCATCGGATCGGATCGGTGAGGGTACGATTGGTGAAGAATCGGGGAAGGGGATTAGTGTTCATTGGCCGGATCATTATGAGATGGTGATGGAAAAATATAGACGCAGGATCGATCGGTTTCGACCGATCCTTCAAACGACGGATCCGATCACGGTTCTTTGTCGTTATTCCACTCCTGAGGTTCTTTTGCTGCGAGAGGTTTTGATCCGATTTGTGAAAACCGATCAGATTCGGATCATTAATGCGTGTTCGGAACCATTTTATAACGATTGGATCATCAATGTCAATACGGAACGGGATGGAAAATGGAACGATCCGATGATTTGGAAGGAAGCGATTGAATGTGGAGACGCAAGCGTCCCCACACCCCTCTCTTACGAATAGAATACGTCTAAAAATTGATAGAACCCAACGATAAAAAAGAATTCAAACATGGGAATCAAAGGATTATTTGCGTTCTTAAAGCAATGGGAACAACCAACTACAATTGAAGAAGCAATCAAGAATCAATCCGTGGGTATCGATATCTTCGGATTCATTCATTCATCAAAGGGCGATATCACGCAACTTCAAGAGTCGCTTTCGCATTTCTTTCAACATGCGAAGGAAATACATGCGGTATTTGATGGGAAGGAGACAACTGTGGAGCGAAAAGAGGTATTGGGAGAGCGTCGGGATAAACGACAGGGAACGATTGATGTGATCGAAGAGATCCGATCGGCACCGAGTATGGATCAAAACGATCAAAAGATCCTGGATCGGTATGTGGATCAGTTACGAAAACAGATTTGGAAACCGTCTACTATTTATATTGATCAGGTCAAAACATGGATGATCGATCAAGGGTCTACGATCCATGAACCGATCAGCGAAGCCGATCAGACCCTGATCAATTTGGAACAGGCGGGAACAATTGATCGGATCGTGACGAATGATTCGGATCTAATTGCGTTGGGAGCGGAAACCGTGATCCGATCCAACCAGATATACTCCAAATCCCATATGAGAAAACAGATGGGATTTACGAGTGAATGCTGGGATGAGTTTATGCGTCTATGTCAAAAGGTAGAACCGCTGGTGGCCTATTCCTTGGTTCGTGTGTATCGAGAGCATGCGACAGAAAAGTGGCAAAGTATAGAATAGAGATGAACCCTTTCCGACCGCAACATCATTGGGGTAATTTTTTATGGGGGTTTCTTCATACAATCACAATTGTTGATATCGATGAACCAGCTCTTCAGGAGCATGATACAAAACGAATGATACGACACATGCTGGCGATGGTCCGTGTTATTCCTTGCTTAACATGTGCGGCACATTATGAAAGTTTTGTAAAATCAATTGAAAATAATATATCACTGGAAAAAATGTGGCTATTCGATCGTACCGTCGAGTTTCACAATGAAGTAAATCGAAATACTGGAAAACGAGAATGGACCATTGAAGAAGCACGCGCACATTGGGCACAAAAACTGGGGCAATGTCAATTTCATAGTTGCGGCAAGTTAATCATACCATAGAGTAGAGAATGGCCAGCATCGCGTCTTCGGGGCCCATTTCATTTAGTGACATCCAAGCGGTGATGGGTGGGTCAGGTCCCGTTAGTATACAGGACTATGCTCAATCTGCTGCCACAAGATATGCGAAAGGCGTTCCAGGAATCGGTGATAGCAATGTAGGTATTGCCGATTTTCAGGGTAAATCAAAGGCGCTATTGGATGGATTACAATATCGAGTCTTTCGCAATCGTTATACGTTTTCTGCCGCCACGAGCAGTGGCACGGCAGGTACCGGTTCATATTCAGGCGGAGGCGGAGCAGGAGGTGTATCGGTAAATGATTACACAACCGCGCTGGGTCCAGCATCTTCCGCGACCTCTGCGGTCGGTTCCTATTCAGGTGGAGCAGGTAGCGGATTTGGAGCAGGAGGCGGTGGAACAGGCACGATAAAAGCACGCTATATTACGTTTCAATATGGTAATGGAAACAACGGAAATGCTCGTTATTTGAATCTGGGGGGTGTCCGTGTTTATTCCACATATGGTGGATCCAATATTATCAATTCCTCTATGGCAACGAGTGCATATGATCAGCATCCTGCGTTTCCACCAACAAATATGGTAGACAATGACGATAATACGTTCTACCACGCAAATTATACGGAATATCCATGGGTAAAGGTCGATATGGGATCGGAACAGTTTATTCATACGATTCAATTGGCCAATCGTGTGGATTGTTGTCGTTTCCGCATAGCAGGTGTTACCATGCAGTTACAAGATAATGCTGGAAATGTGATTTATACGTCTGCGATGTGTACACTTCCTAACGGTACGACAATTTATGAGAATTCTGGTTACCATATGGATGGCTATCTATATTATTATTTTTATCCAGGTACCAATACAAATGTATATGGAACGGATTCTACTCCATCATCCCCATTTGCCGCAGGACAAGGAGCAAGTGGATTTGCATATATCCAAGCGCCAACCATACCGAACAGTTCAATTACCGCACGGTATTTAACATTTGAATATGGAAATTCGAATGGTGGTGGAGGGCGATATATACAATCTTCTGGTGTTCGTGTGTATGGCTCAGTTGGCGGTTCTAATATTATTACTTCTTCCATGACGGTTACTGCATCATCTACCTTCAGTGGTAGTTTTATACCTGCGTATTTGGTCGATAATATTGATACTACTACATATATTTCTACCGATACAGAATATCCATGGGTAAAAATCGATCTTGGTTCAGAACAGCCGATCCACCGTGTCGAATTAATGAATCGATATGATGGCGCCAAAGGACGTCTTGTTGGTATTCGTCTTGTGTTATCCAACGCGAGTAATACGATCGTACATACTTCTGGAATGGTTTCGGACAAAAATGGAGCATTTGTGTATCAAACAAATGAGAATGCTTTCATGTATTATACATTTTGGCCGGCCATTAGCACCACACCAATTGGAAGTGATTCGATTCCCTATCCTTCTACAGAGTTTTTCACGAATGCTTCCACCAGTTATACGTTTCCTTCCGCGGGAACCGCTAGAGTTCTTCTCATAGGAGGAGGCGGTGGTGGCGGAACGAATGCGGGCGCCAATAGCCGCGGCGGCGGTGGTGGCGGCGCAGGATATCTTCAAACATATTTCGTACCGGTTAGCAGTGGAAATGTTGCCACACTCACGGTAGGTGGTTCAGGAGCACAAGACGTATCAGGAGGAACAACTAGCGCAGTGATTAATGGTACGACATATTCTGCAGCAGGGGGTGGTAATGGAAACGCAAGCCAAACAGGTGGCTCGGGTTCTACAGCGGGAGGTTCAGGTGGAAGCGCGGCACAGGGCAGTGGAGGCGGAAGGAGTTTTATCAAAGCACGATATATACAATTTGAATATGGTAATGGAAATGGAGGTGTTGGACGATATATGCACTACGCAGGATTACGTGTGTATACCACAGTAGGAGGTTCTAATATTATTACATCTTCTATGACGGTAACCGCATCGGATATTTCACCGGGTAACCCGCCATCCTATTTGGTAGATGGTAATGATAGTACATTTTATCATAGTACAGGTATTGAATATTCATGGATTAAAGTTGATCTGGGTTCGGAACAATACATTCATAAGGTGGAACTTGTGAATCGCATGGATTGCTGTAAAGGGCGTATCGCAGGTGCGCGTATGGTATTAAGTAATGCGAGTGATACAATTATTTTTACCTCAAGTCTTATGACACGTAGTGATAGTGTAACGACCTATCAAGACTATCCAGGAAACGATGGGTTTATTTATTATAACTTCTGGCCAGGAGTCAGTACCGCAGTATATGGAAGCAACTCCACACCCTACTCGGATCCTTCTCTCAACCAATCGGGCGCGCCTTCGATTGGACACCTGACAAGTGGCGGCGGATATTTTGCGGATGATCCGACGTGGTTCGATTCCAGAACAGAAACCTATACACCAGGTCTTGTTACCAATTTTTCAAGTATTAATTCGGCAACGGGTGGAATTGTCCCCAATGATAGTTCGTGGTTGGGTTATTCTGTAGAATGGTTTGGTTATTTCTATGCGACGGTTACAGGAACCTATACATTTTATACCTCAACCGACGATGCGTCCTATGTATGGATTGGTTCCACTGCCCTATCTGGTTTTACTACCGCAAATGCGGTAGTGAACAATGCGGGCATTCATGGTGTACAAGAGAGAAGTGGAACGATTTCATTAACCGCAGGTACATATTACCCCATACGAGTACAGTTTGGGCAAAATGTAGGTGGAGACGGATATAGTATGTCATTTTCCGCACCAGGAATCAGCAAAACAAGCAATTTAGCGGGATATGTCTTTTATGGCATGGGGACTTATTCGTCATTTCCGATTAATCATGCGCGCCTTCTACGTGCCACAAATCAGGCAACCATTGATCGTTCCTATTACATCAATCTAGCAGGAACAGCTACACAAACGTATTGTTTAATGGATAGTAAATGGGACGGTGGTGGTTGGATGATGTTAATGAAAGCCACGCGTGGAACTACGTTTCAATATTCATCGGCATATTGGACGGATAATACGACGACACTCAATACAGGAAGCACGGATCGAACGGACGCTGACGCCAAGTTCGCAGTGATGAACAATAAGCCAGTAAAGGATATGATGGCATTGTGGCCTGATGTGGGTGCGACGGGTGGTAGTATGTCACAAACAACGGCGTGGTCATGGCTAATCAATAATTATTATTATGGAGGTCAGCAAGTGACACCCATTTTCGGATTTTCAGGAAATTATAGTCGTGAGGCAACGACCCATTTTTTGAATACGTCGAATCCTACGTCCTTTGCTGGATATTCATCGTCGATTTGGTCAAGTCAACCAGGGGCATATCGTCATGTAATTGGTGGCGGAAACTATCTAGGGGCAAATCAGACCGTTCGCTGGGGATTTTTATGGAATAATGAGGGCGATTTTGCGTCGATTGATGTGACAGGTGGAATTGGTATGTCGCATGGATCATATAGTGGTGGCGATTATTATGGGTGTTGTGGAACACAGGCACTCAACCGAACCATGCGCTTTGAAATGTATGGACGTTAATATTCAGATGTTATATCAAGATCGCTTGATCTCGATATAATATTGATCTATCCGAGCCGAACTAACAATTGTTGGATGAGAACTTGTTGTGCGGCGATCTTGGATTCTAGAGCGGTGACGCGAGAGTCTACTTTTTGATCGATCTCTTTGATCGATTCGATCACGGGTGCGATCAAACATCCGTAATTAAGACTGTAGGTATCATTGGTTACATCGTGGCTAACGGCTTCTGGAAATACATCGTTAACCTCTTGCGCGATCAAACCGATCTGGGTGACACCTGGAAGATAATCGGTGCGAGTATACTGGTATGCGGACAGCCGAGATACTTTGCCAAGACAGTCTGCTAGGCGAACAATATTTTGTTTGTAACGTTGATCCGACAACGCGGTGATGTTACCTGATGCGTAAATTGCGCCGATGACATGAAGAGCATAGCCAGGATTAACAGCACCAATGCCGACATTACCGCCAGAAAGAATCGTCACAATTTCAGTATCGGTGCCGCTGGGCGCAGATCGATTGAAAAAATGGAACCCGTTATAGTTTGAGCCTGTGCGACTATCGACGCGTAAAAAGAGACCTCCATAGGATGAATTCCACGCCTTGGTTCGATTCATGTTGACACCAAAATTGAGAGTTTGCGCCCCTGTGCTGGTGTTTCCCTCTACTTCTACTCCACCCCAGACGGAGCCCTGATTAAAGAGATATCCTGCCGCGGTAGTCGTGGCAGTATTGATTGCCATATTTCCCGAATTCACAACGAGTAAATCGGATGGTGTAGTAATGCCGATACCGACATTTCCTGTTGTCATTAGTGAACTCGTATACATTGTGGACGCAGTCTGAATACTAGAAACGGATACGAGGGAACTGACCGTCAAGGTGGAGAAGGAACCCGTACCAGGTGCGTTATTGTTGATTGATGACACCGTTAAGGTACTCAGAGAAAGTGTAGTAGTGGTGATACTTCTTCCAATTAGGGTAGAATACAATAGGGTAGATGTCGTGATAGTAGAGGTAACCGTAATGCTACTCCCCGAAAGTGTGGAATAGTTTGCGTTGGTTACCATTACAGATGGCATGACCGTATTGCGGATCGTCAAGTAGTTGATGGTCGACATCTATGGGTACAGTCTAAAATTACTTATTGTAAGATCCCTGCCGCAATAAGACTGGCCATGATTTTCTCCCATTTTGATTTTTGTGGAGCCGTGGTTTCAAGAGCGCCCATCTTGGGCTTCGTTGGAATGACCCGTAGGATATCAGACATCTCTTTAGGGACAGGTTAAAAAACTACTCTTTTGATCCCTGAATCTCCAAAAAGGCCTCTTATACACATTCGGCGGCGGATGCTTTCGTCTCATTTTCGAGGGTCCTAAAAAATGAGCTGTAATTCTAACGATGCGCGAGCAATGGAAATATTTGCGTTAGGGATCCATGCGTTACAATAAGGCATCTGAAAGAGAATCCAAATTATCGCATGAGCGAAAAAGTAATACCCTTTCCAGAACCATTTCCATACGTAAATGCGTTACATGCTTGTAATCCGCCAAGAGAGCAATACCAGTCTAGCACCTGTCCAGCAGTTAGATATACAATTTCAGTATAAGTCGCTTGAGCATAAGTACCAATAGAGGTAGCATATGGGTTATAATATGTTCCGTCAATACGAAGTAATAATTTCGTCTCAGAAACACTGGTTGTCGCGCAATCAAATGTACATATATACACGCCAGAATGTGGTACGGTAAATCGACCAGACGATGGTGTATTGATATATGTTCCTGATATATTTGTATTATTAATAGAATTTACAATGCTTGAGGACCCTACTACACCAACGCCTTGAACAGCAGACCAATTAAAATGCCATACAATGTATGGCATAATTACTGGACAGCTGCTCATTGAGATGGAACTTCCTGATATAGTAAGTGGTAGATTGGTGGTGCCATCTGTGCTTACACAATTCAATGTAGTATTTGATCCAGGGATGATTCGAAGACATCCATTCGTGGTATTAATGGCCAAATCAGGATCCATGATCCATAATTGTTTGTTCCCAGCACGATTAACACCAATGTTGAGGGCAATACCGGTTGACGAATTGCCGCTCGCATAAAACTCCTGACCTCGAATGATGAAATGATGGGTTTGATAGGCACCTGTGTTATTAATAGTTAGTACACTGCTAGGATTCGTTATGCCAATGCCGACATTGCCACCCTGTGAATTAAGTGTAAGAGGGAACGTGATACTGCTTCCATATCCGCTAAAACTTTGAGCCTGTATATGCGACGCGCCTGATTCTCGTGCGACGATTACATTCAACCCATATGTCCCGCTTTGGTGTGTAACCGAAAAAGCTGAATTGGTAAAAGCTCCAAGAACAGGTAGGGCGCCTGCCGCATAGGGTCCTACAATATGTAGCGTTGCCTGTGGACTCGCCGTACCGATGCCGACTTGACTAGAATACAAGTTACTTACTCGTAGGGTATCGGACATACTAATGAAGACAGGCTAAAAAATCATTGATTTTTATCCCCGAATCGCCACGTATACCCTCAACCTGAAACATCGCATATAAATTATGAACGAAATGTAGGGATGGCGTTTTCTACCACCGCTTCAATTTCACTAGACGATCTACGAACGAAACTAGGGGGATCGGGTGCGATTAGTTTAGGCGATTATTATCAAAATAGCGCAACGAATTATTGTAAATTAATACAGGGAATACCCGTCACTGGAAATGCCATATCACTTGATACATTTAGAGGTAAATCGCCAACACTTGTATATAATGCCACCAGCGCAAATCAAACACTTACGATTCCTTCCACGTGTACCATGATATTGGTAAAAGCAT
>Ga0114964_10003292_pt1 | contig 10964 bp, 9 predicted proteins | sample C_131016_MF_Meta_FD_92638 | JGI IMG/M metagenome (GOLD analysis project Ga0114964, IMG submission 92638) | Freshwater microbial communities from Lake Croche, Canada to study carbon cycling - C_131016_MF_MetaG | ecosystem: Environmental > Aquatic > Freshwater > Lake | place: Lake Croche, Canada... | reverse complement strand
CTGAAAGCGGTCGAAGCGGTCAACACCGAAATTCTCGATGCGCTCGAGGGCTTTGATGCCGAAGAACAGGTGTTGATCGACGAAGCGATGATCGAACTGGACGGCACTCCCAACAAATCCCGACTGGGCGCCAATGCCATGCTTGGCGTGTCACTGGCTGTGGCCAAAGCTGCGGCCGAAGCGCGCGCGCTGCCGATCTACCGTTATGTCGGCGGAACCTCGGCCCGTATCCTTCCGGTGCCGATGATGAACATCATCAATGGCGGCATGCATGCCGACAATCCGATCGATTTTCAGGAATTCATGATCATGCCGGTCGGTGCAGAAAGCTTTTCGGAAGCGCTGCGCATGGGAGCCGAAATTTTCCACACGCTCAAATCCTCGCTGAAACAGGCAGGTCACAACACCAATGTGGGTGACGAGGGCGGTTTTGCCCCCAATCTGCCTTCTGCCGAAGCGGCTCTCGATTTCGTGATGCATGCCATTGCCAGTGCAGGGTACCACCCTGGCAAGGATGTCATGATCGCCCTCGATTGCGCCTCGACCGAATTTTTCAAGGCCAACAGCTACCATTACGAGGGTGAGGGCAAGGTGCGCTCGATCGAGGATCAGGTTGCCTATCTCGCCAAGCTCGTCAACGCCTATCCGATTGTCTCGATCGAGGACGGCATGTCGGAAGACGATTGGGCCGGCTGGGCGTTGCTGACCAAGACCATCGGCCACCAGTGCCAGCTGGTCGGTGACGACCTGTTCGTTACCAATGTGACGCGCCTGTCCGACGGGATCCGCAACAATGTGGCCAATTCCATTCTGATCAAAGTCAACCAGATCGGTACGTTGACCGAAACACTCGCTGCCGTCGATATGGCGCATCGGGCCGGTTATACCGCTGTGATGTCGCACCGCTCGGGCGAGACCGAGGATTCCACCATTGCCGATCTTGCCGTGGCGACCAATTGCGGACAGATCAAGACCGGCTCGCTGGCCCGCTCCGACCGCACGGCAAAATACAACCAGTTGCTGCGCATCGAGCAGGAACTGGGCGCACAGGCCCGGTTTGCCGGCCGTGACGCCCTCAAAGCCCTTCGCGTCTGAATTTGTTGCTTGCAGCCTAACGTTTAGCGGGAGGTCCGGTCGGGCCTCCCGTTTTTGTATCGGATAACACTTTTTCAACCATTGAACGGGCATAGTGGCTGTTATGGTTGTTCGGAAACGATTTCGCGGTTTTGTTTTGTGGCTCGCTTTGTATGGCATTGCGGGCTCTGCATCCCTTTATTTTATCTATCACGCGCATAATGGTAGTCGGGGTCTGGAAACCAAAGAAGCCCTGACCCAGGCTCTCGATAGTCTGGACAAGGAATTGCAGGCCCAGCAGGCCGAGCGCGAGCGTTGGCAGATCCGCGTCGATGCCTTGCGCAACGAGCATGTCGATCGTGATTTGCTTGATGAACGCGGTCGTATCGGCCTTGGCCGTGTGCAGCGCGGCGATGTCGTGATCATGGATCAACAGCGAAATAAATCCGACATTCGCTAGCCTGTTCCAAGCCGCATTTATAATGAACCATATTTCAGTTCATTATTAAATTTATAGCGATTTCAATGAATTAATCCTTATAAATCTTTTTCATATCCGTGTTTTTTGCCCTCGTCATCTCAAACAATTTCGTCTAAAGTTTATGAAAGAGTTTTGTACAGGGGGACGATCATGGCTGTTGCCGCCAAGGCTGGAAGTCAGAACAAATCATCACCGGGTAAAGCAGGGGCGGCGCGTGGCACGCGGTCATTGACACGCCGCACCAACGGTCCCGTTGCTTTGAGCAAAGATGAAGAGATCAGCGCCTATCGCGACATGCTGATGATCAGACGCTTCGAGGAAAAGGCCGGCCAGATGTATGGCATGGGCCTGATCGGCGGTTTCTGCCATCTCTACATTGGTCAGGAAGCGGTTGTGGTCGGGATGCAGATGGCATCGGTCAAAGGTGATCAGGTGATCACCGGCTACCGCGATCATGGTCATATGCTGGCCTGCGGTATGGATCCCAAAGGTGTGATGGCAGAATTGACCGGTCGTTCCGGGGGGCTGTCGCGCGGGAAGGGTGGTTCGATGCACATGTTCAGCGTCGAGAGCAATTTTTACGGCGGCCACGGCATCGTCGGCGCGCAGGTCTCGCTCGGCACCGGTCTGGCCTTTGCCAACCACTACCGCAATGATGGCCGGGTCTCGATGACCTATTTCGGCGATGGAGCGGCCAATCAGGGCCAGGTCTATGAATGTTTCAATATGGCCGAACTGTGGAAGCTGCCGGTTGTCTATGTGATCGAGAACAATCGTTATGCGATGGGGACGGCTGTGAGCCGCGCCTCTGCACAGACCGATTTCTCTAAGCGCGGTGTCTCCTTCAATATTCCCGGTGAACAGGTGGACGGCATGGATGTGCGCGCCGTCAAGGAAGCCGCCGAACGGGCGATCCAGTGGTGCCGTGACGGCAAGGGGCCGTATATTCTCGAAATGCAGACCTATCGCTATCGCGGCCATTCGATGTCCGACCCTGCCAAATACCGCTCCAAGGATGAAGTGCAGAAAATGCGCGAGGAGCACGATCCGATCGAGCAGGTCCGCCGTCGGTTGATCGAGGAATGGAAGATCAGCGAAGACGAGTTGAAGGCTGTGGACTCCCATGTCCGCGAGATTGTGAATGCGGCAGCCGATTTTGCCACAACCAATCCCGAGCCCGATCCCTCCGAACTCTACACGGATATTCTTCGCTAACTTATTTGGCCGCCGCCAGCGCGATGCGCGCGGCGCGAACCTCGGAGCACGAGATATGTCAATCGAAGTCCTGATGCCCGCTCTTTCACCAACCATGGAAAAGGGCAATCTCTCCAAATGGCTGAAACACGAAGGCGATGCCATCAAGCCCGGCGATGTGATTGCCGAAATCGAAACCGACAAGGCGACGATGGAAGTCGAAGCGGTCGATGAGGGTGTGCTGGCCAAGATCCTTGTGCCGGCTGGTACCAATGATGTGCCGGTCAACCAGTTGATCGCTATCATCGCTGCCGAGGGCGAGGATGTCAGCAAGGCCGGCAATCCACCTACTGCTGCACCTGTCGCTGTGGCGGCTCCTGCGGCAGCACCTGCCGTGCATGCCAGCGTGCCGGCAACCGCGCATCCCGATATCCCGGCCTATGACGCGTCGGGTGAAATTCCCCATGGCATTGAAATGGTTCCCCAGACCATGCGCGAAGCCCTGCGTGATGCCATGGCCGAAGAAATGCGCGCCAATGAGAGCGTGTTTGTGATGGGCGAGGAAGTGGCCGAATATCAGGGGGCCTACAAGATCACCCAGGGTCTTTTGCAGGAATTCGGCCCGCGCCGCGTCATCGATACCCCGATTACCGAACACGGTTTTGCCGGTATCGCCGTGGGTGCGGCTTTGACGGGTCTGCGTCCGGTCCTGGAATTCATGACTTTCAACTTCGCCATGCAAGCCATTGATCATATTATCAATTCGGCGGCAAAAACTCTCTATATGTCGGGTGGCCAGATGGGTTGTCCCATCGTGTTCCGTGGTCCGAACGGCGCTGCAGCGCGCGTCGGTGCGCAACATTCGCAGGATTATTCGGCCTGGTATTCCAACGTGCCCGGCCTGCTGGTGGTCTCGCCCTCCAATGCGGCGGATGCCAAAGGCTTGCTGAAAGCGGCGATCCGCAACCCCAATCCTGTGGTGTTTCTTGAAAACGAAATTCTCTACGGCCAGACCGGTATGGTGCCGAAAATGGATGATTTCGTCCTGCCGATCGGCAAGGCCCGCATCGCCCGCACCGGGAAAGATGTCACCATCGTCTCGTTCTCGATCGGGATGACCTATGCGCTCAAGGCTGCCGAAGAACTGGCAACCCTCGGCATCGAGGCGGAAGTGATCGATCTGCGTACCATCCGTCCGATGGATGTCGATACCATTATCGCCTCGGTCCGCAAGACGGGTCGTTGCATCACGGTGGAAGAAGGCTGGCCGCAATCGGGCATAGGTTCGGAAATTTCGGCCCAGGTGATGGAAAAGGCGTTCGACTATCTCGACGCCCCGGTCATCCGCATCACCGGCAAGGATGTGCCGATGCCTTACGCGGCCAATCTTGAAAAACTGGCTCTACCCAATGTTGGCGAGGTGGTTGAAGCCGCCCGCGCTGTCACCTATCGCTAAGGGGAGACGACCATGTCCGTCAATGTTTTGATGCCCGCCCTGTCGCCCACGATGGAAAAGGGCAATCTGTCCAAATGGCTCAAGAAGGAAGGCGACGTCATCAAATCCGGTGATGTGCTGGCCGAAATTGAAACCGACAAGGCGACCATGGAGGTCGAGGCTGTTGATGAAGGCATTCTGGCAAAAATCGTTGTGCCTGCCGGGACCAATGATGTGCCCGTCAACCAGCTGATCGCCGTGATTGCTGCCGAGGGTGAGGATGTCTCCTCGGCTGGTTCTTTATCCGCGCCTGCGCCAGCTCCTGCTGTTCCTGTCGCTGCTGCTGTGGCTGCACCTGCATCGCCTGTTGCGGCTCCTGTGGTAGCCTCCCATGCCCCACAGGCTGGTTCGGGTTCAAAAGTGTTTGCGTCACCGCTTGCCAAGCGCATTGCCAAGGATGGCGGGCTTGATTTGTCACGCGTGACCGGCAGTGGACCGCATGGCCGCATTGTCGAATGTGACGTGCGGGCTGCTCTTGCCGGTGGTGTGTCTGCACCCAAGGTTGCTTCGGTCCCAGCGTCTGCTCCGGTTTTGGCGCCTGCTGCTGCGCCTGCCATCAGTGATGACCAGACCCGCAAGCTGTTTAATCCAGGCACCTTTGAAGAGATCCCCCATGACGGCATGCGCAAAACCATTGCACGCCGCCTGACCGAGGCCCGCCAGACGGTTCCGCAATTCTATCTGACGATGGATTGCGAAATCGATGCCCTGCTCAAGCTGCGCGAACAGATCAATGCCTCTGCCCCGAAAGACAAAGAGGGCAAGGTGGCGTGGAAGGTGTCGGTCAACGACATGGTGATCAAGGCACTCGCACTCGCATTGGTGCGTGTGCCTGATGCCAATGTCACCTGGACTGAAACCGCGATGCTGAAGCACCACCATGCCGATGTCGGCGTGGCTGTGGCTTTGCCCGGCAATGGTTTGATCACTCCGATCATCCGCAAGGGCGATACTGTCACTCTCTCAGGCATTGCCCTGGCCATGAAGGATTTTGCCGCTCGCGCCAAATCGCGCAAGCTCAAGCCTGAAGAATATCAGGGCGGCACAACGGCCGTGTCCAATCTCGGCATGTTCGGCATCAAGGATTTCACGGCCGTGATCAATCCTCCCCATTCCACCATTTTGGCGGTCGGGGCGGGCGAGCAACGACCTGTTGTCAAGAATGGCGCTCTGGCGATTGCCACCGTGATGAGCATCACCCTGTCGTGCGACCATCGTGCGGTCGACGGCGCCCTGGGGGCAGAACTGATTGCCGCCATCAAGGTGCTGATCGAAAACCCGATGAGTTTGTTGGTTTAATTGCCTTCTCGGTTCCAATCCTTTTGCGGGTTGGAACGTCCGGCTGTGTGATTTCAAGGAGCAGCGATCATGTCTGATGCGGTTTATGATGTCCTGATTATCGGTGGTGGTCCGGGTGGCTATGTGACGGCGATCCGTTCGGCCCAACTGGGTTTCAAGACTGCATTGGTGGAGCGCGAGCATCTGGGCGGTATTTGCCTCAACTGGGGCTGTATTCCGACCAAAGCCTTGCTGCGCTCGGCTGAAATCTACCATTACGCCACTCATGCCAAGGATTACGGGCTGACCTTGAACGGCTCGATGAGCGTCAACGTTGCTGACGTGGTCAAACGTTCGCGTGGCGTGTCACAACAGCTTAACGGCGGCGTGGCGTTCCTGATGAAGAAGAACAAGGTCGATGTGATCTGGGGTGAAGCCCGGATCACCAAAGTCGGCGAGGTGGCGGTCGGCAAATCCACCAAGCCGGTGGTCGAGCCGCAAAACCCGATCCCCAAAGGCGTGCTGGGCGATGGCGTCTACAAGGCCAAACATATCATTGTCGCCACCGGTGCGCGTCCGCGCGTTCTGCCCGGTATCGAGCCTGACAAGAACCTGATCTGGACCTATTTCGAAGCCATGGTGCCCAAAACCATGCCGAAATCACTGATTGTGATGGGGTCCGGTGCCATCGGTATCGAATTCGCCTCCTTCTATCGCACCATGGGTGCGGAAGTGACCGTGGTCGAGGTGATGAACCAGATTCTGCCGGTTGAAGACGCCGAGATTGCTGCTCTGGCGCGCAAGAGCTTTGAAAAGCAGGGCATCAAGATCCTGTCCGGTGCCAAGGTGCTGGGCGTCAAAAAAGGTGCGGATAGCGTGACAGCGTCCGTGCAGGATGAAAAGGGTGCAACCACCGAGATCACGGCCGACCGGTTGATTTCTGCTGTCGGCGTTGTCGGCAATATCGAAAATCTCGGACTTGAAGCTCTGGGTGTCAAAACCGATCGCGGTTGCGTGGTCACCGACGGTCTGGGCCACACCAATATTGCCGGCATTTATGCCATCGGTGATGTGGCAGGCCCGCCGATGCTGGCGCACAAGGCCGAGCATGAGGGCGTGATTTGCATCGAAGGCATCAAGGGCCTGCATGTGCATCCGATGGACAAACTGAAAATCCCGGGCTGCACCTATTGCCATCCGCAAATCGCCTCGGTCGGCTTGACGGAAGCCAAGGCCAAAGAGCAGGGCTACACTACCAAAGTGGGGCGTTTCTCTTTCATCGGCAACGGCAAGGCGATTGCTTTGGGCGAGCCTGAAGGCATGGTCAAAACCGTTTTCGATGCCAAGACCGGCAAACTGCTGGGTGCGCATATGATTGGCGCGGAAGTGACCGAATTGATCCAGGGCTATGTTGTCGCCATGACGCTGGAAACCACCGAAGAAGATCTCATGCACACGGTCTTCCCGCATCCGACCCTGTCGGAAATGATGCATGAAAGTGTGCTCGATGCCTATGGACGGGTGATCCACGCCTGAGAGCGCGCAGAGACGGCTTTTGTCTGACTGGCTTTTTCGAAACGGGTGACCTATCTGATCGGGACAACCCGATCAGCACTAGAAGCGAAACGAGTGACCTATGGCCACGGTGATTGACCTGCTCAACAAGGATCCGCGCAAAAAGGCGGTTTCTTCCGTGCGCCATCCTGAAAAAGCCCATCGTGCCGACCAGCCGATGATGCAAAAGCCGAACTGGATCAGGGTCAAGGCACCGGGTTCGCCCAAATGGGCCGAAACCCATGCGATTGTGAAGGAGCATAAACTCGTCACGGTCTGCGAGGAGGCCAGCTGCCCCAATATCGGCGAGTGCTGGGAGAAAAAACACGCCACATTCATGATCATGGGTGACACCTGCACCCGGGCCTGTTCGTTCTGCAATGTCAAAACCGGCATGCCCAACAGCCTTGATGCGCTGGAGCCCGAGCATGTGGCCGACGCTGTCGCCAAGCTGAAGCTGCATCATGTGGTCATCACCTCGGTCGACCGCGACGATCTGGCCGATGGCGGAGCCGAACACTTTGCCCGCACCATCCGTGCCATCCGGCTTGCGGCACCCGACACGACAATCGAAATTCTGACCCCCGATTTCTTGCGCAAAGAGGGCGCTTTGGAGGTCGTGGTGGCGGCCAGGCCCGATGTGTTCAACCACAATCTGGAAACAGTGGCCTCCAACTATCTGACCGTGCGCCCCGGTGCGCGCTATTTCCATTCCATCCGCCTGTTGCAGCGTGTCAAAGAGCTGGATTCCAGCATTTTCACCAAGTCCGGCATCATGGTCGGCCTGGGCGAGGAACGGAACGAAGTCCTGCAATTGATGGATGATCTCAGATCGGCCGATGTCGATTTCCTCACCATCGGCCAATATCTGCAGCCGACCAAAAAGCATCATCCGGTCTTGGATTTTGTGACACCCGACGAATTCAAGGCCTATGAAACGGTCGCCTATACCAAGGGCTTTTTGCTGGTGTCCTCCACACCGCTGACACGCTCGTCGCATCATGCAGGTGAGGATTTCGCCCGTCTCAAAGCGGCACGTCTCGCCCAAACCACTGCGGTTGCGGCACGCTGAGATGCCCAGTTTCCAATCCTCGCGCGAGGTCGCTTTTACCCCGCAACAGATGTTCGATCTGGTGGCCGATATCGAAGCCTATCCGCAATTCCTGCCGCTCTGCGAGGGACTGACGATCCGCCGTCGCCTGACCAACGAGGCCGGGCAGCAGGTAATGGTCGCCGATATGAGCGTTGGCTATAAATCGGTGCGTGAAACCTTTACCAGCCGCGTCACACTGGTGCCTGACACGATGGATATTCTGGTTAGCTATCTGGAAGGCCCGTTCAGCCACCTCGACAACCGCTGGCATTTTGCCCCGTCGGAAACAGGCTGCAAGGTATCGTTTTACATCGACTACGAATTCAAAAGCCGCATGCTGGGCGTGTTGATGGGCGCGATGTTCGACAAGGCTTTCAGGAGGTTTTCTGAAGCGTTTGAACAGAGGGCAGGGGAAATTTATCGGTAAGGGGAGTTGTAGGGCGTTTTAACACTCATCCGTCATGACCGCCCATGAGGCGGTCAATTCATTTATTTCCCGACTTTTGTCATGGACGACTGGAATAAATCCGACCATGACCGAAATGCGCTGAAGTCGCTTATTTTAGCTTTGTGCCTCACAGCGCGGCTTCGAACATATCCAGTGCCTGATGGATGGACGACTGCCGCACGGATTTGCGGCCCAGATCACCGAACAGGCAACGCTGGTGCTCGGTTTCCTTGCCTTGGGCTGCGATGGCGAAGTGGACGAGACCAACAGGTTTTTCTTTCGTTCCGCCGCCCGGGCCGGCGACGCCGGTGATGGCAACAACGAGCGTGGCTTTGGAACGCGCCATACCGCCCTCGGCCATTGATATTGCAACCTGACGGCTGACAGAACCGTGCTCGGCGATCAAGTCGGCAGGCACGCCGACCAGAGCGGTCTTGGCATCGTTCGAATAGGTGACGAAAGCGCGGTCAAACACATCGGAAGAACCTGAAATGTCTGTCAGAAGGGCCGAAACAAGCCCGCCCGTGCAGCTTTCTACAGTCGCAAGTCGCACACCTTTTTCTCGACATTTCTGCAGCAAAACCGAGGCGCGATTTCTCAAATCGACTTCAAACATGGTCACTCCTACTCAATCCGGCAACAGAACAGTCGCAATGGCTTGCGCTGCCAACCCTTCGCCGCGTCCGGTAAATCCCATCTTTTCCGATGTTGTTGCTTTTAAGCCAATTTTATGGGTTGGCAAACCGCATAAACGACTGAGAACGGCGAGAATTGCGGTACGATGAGGCCCCAGACGCGGGGTCTCGCACACAAGGGTAATATCCACATGCACCAGGCGGCCACCGCGCTGGCGGATACGGTTCACGGCGAATGTGACAAAGCGGTCTGATGAAGCCCCGCGCCATTGCTCGTCCGAGGGCGGGAAATGCTGGCCGATATCGCCGTCCGCCAAGGCCCCAAGCAGAGCATCGGTCAGGGCATGCAGGATGACGTCACCATCGGAATGGGCCCGCACACCGCGATCATGGGCTACCCTGACGCCACCCAACCAGACATGGTCACCGATGGTGAAGGCATGGACATCATAACCCAAACCGGTCACGGGGATCAGTGCGGTCTGCATCCTGGCCTCGCTCATGCGGAAATCATCCTCCAGCGTCAGTTTGATATTGTTAGGATCACCCTCAAAAAAATGGACCGGATGGCCGGACAGTTCCATCACCGCGGCATCGTCGGTCAAACCATGCTGTCCGGCGTTTGCAGCCCGGCGATGGGCGTCAATCAGTGCGGCAAAGCTGAAAACCTGCGGCGTTTGCACGGCCCGTAGACGCGGACGTTCTGCCGTTCCGCCAACCTGTCCCACCTCATCCACCCATTTCAGCGTATCGGTCACGGCCAGTGCCGGTATCGCGGCAAGGGAATGGTCGGCCATGTCAAAGGCACGGTCCAGCAGAGTGGCGGACACAAACGGGCGGGCCGCATCATGGATCAGCACGGTTTGAAATGTGTGGTCCTGCGCTTCGGCGATACTGTGCAAGGCCTCAAGTCCGGCCTTGACAGATGCCTGCCGCGTTTGCCCGCCCGATACGACGGGCAACAGGCGTGTCTGGTCTGCATGGTCAAGCCGGTCGATGCAACCTTGGTAAAGTGCGAGGTCATCGGGATGGATCACACATTGCACCGGATGGATGCGGGCATCGGCCAATACGGCTTTCAAGGTATGAACCATCACCGGTATTCCCATCAATGGGCGGTATTGCTTCGGCAAGCCTCCACCGGCCCGATGGCCGCGACCGGCTGCAACCAGAACAAGCGGCACAGATGATCGGATATGGTTTGCTTGGTTCATCATGACTTGTTTGATGTCGCGGAAATCAGGTCCGGTCAACCAGGGAAACGAAACATCGCCGCTTTCTGACCTGTTTTGTGCAACTCATTTTGCCGCAGTGCAAAAAATACGATAAGAGTGGAGGTATAATTTTCTTATTGTTCGAGAGAACCGAGACAATCCGGATGGCCCTTCCTGCATTAAAAATCGGATCCCTCCAGCTTGACGGTTGCACAGCTGTTGCGCCGATGTCAGGTGTCAGCGATATCGGCTTCCGCCGGATCGCGCGGCGGTTCGGTGCGTCGATGGTGGTGTCCGAAATGGTCGCCTCCGACCAGCTGGTGCTGGGCGATCACGAATCCGTGTTGCGGGCCGAAGGGCAAGGCGTTGATCCGCATATCGTGCAATTGGCCGGCTGTGATCCGCGCTGGATGGGCGAGGCAGCGCGGATGTCTGAGGCCTCGGGAGCGGCCGTGGTCGATATCAATATGGGCTGTCCGGCCAAAAAGGTAACGGGTG
>Ga0114964_10003291_pt1 | contig 10967 bp, 22 predicted proteins | sample C_131016_MF_Meta_FD_92638 | JGI IMG/M metagenome (GOLD analysis project Ga0114964, IMG submission 92638) | Freshwater microbial communities from Lake Croche, Canada to study carbon cycling - C_131016_MF_MetaG | ecosystem: Environmental > Aquatic > Freshwater > Lake | place: Lake Croche, Canada... | reverse complement strand
TCGTAATGACCATAAATCATATTTAAGACGTTTTTGCGATTCATATTCTTGAACAATTTTTAATGCTTTTTCGTATTGTTTTGTAGTTGCCATTTTTTATATTTTAATCTGTTTAAAAAAGTGTTTTGTTGCTTGTTCGTAAAAATTGATTGATTCCACATACGGATATTTTTTTTTTACAAAACTTACAAAGCGGTCAATATTACTTATTTTCCTGTACTTGATAGGGAATGATCTATCTTTTATGAATACAATTGCAGTTAATTCTATTGCCATCCGTAAATGTATTTATATTTCAAAAAGATAATCTTCACTCGCCAGTAGTGATATATCAACTTGTAATATGGTGTAAATTTCAAAATCTTATTTACAATTCTCAATGCACTTTCGACACTTGAAGTTGTACGCATAATATCATCAGCTGTTTGCTGTGGTGTTTTAATCATGTTCATTTTTTATAGTTTTTTCTGTAACGCAGGCGTTATTGCTGCAATTTGTGTAAATGTTATTCAATATCTCTTTGACTTCCATGTAATGCACTGTTATAGTGTGCAGTTGGCTGTGCTTGATCATTTTGTCGCATGATCTAATTGCCAGGCATGGGCAGGCCTTTTGTAGTAATCTAATTGCTGTTTCCTGTGCTGTCATTATGGTATTTTTCTTTTAAAAGTTAATATAAGGCCGCCAGCAATGCTGTCGGTAATATCTGCCATCCAAAGTGTGCGGCTATTTTTTAAAGCTGTGCCTAAAATAATTATTTCACTGGGTGATAATTGTATCATTTTTGCCTTAACTTCTGTTGCACTGGTGGTAATTGAATTATTGACATCATCAATAAAGTTTTTTTCTAAAAAGCGGTAAACGCTTACTTTCCAGTTCATATTGTATTTTGTTTTAAATTATTAAATCCCGAACCGCTCGAACATAGTATGCGTTGGACTTGAAGTTGTAGTTCTGATTGCCATAGTTGAAGTTCTGAAACCAGGCGAAGTTGGTATCGTCCTCACTAAAACTCCAATAGTAGGCAGCGGCAAAACCGCCAATACTTTTTCTATTAAGCCACATTATATGCAACTCTTCTCTTGTTGGCAATCTCCATCCATCTCCCAAATCTGCACATACTTTCTTTGCATCTTCCCAATTATGTTGACCTAAGTCTTTAGGATAGACTTCAAACTCAATATGTTGCTCTAAGATAATTTTCTCATCTTTAAAATTGTCTTGTTTTTCCCATTCATCCAATGCCATTTGTCTAATTTCTTCATCGCTAAATGTTGGCACAACGTCAAAATCTACTTTTTCTTTTGAAAATAGAATTATTTTAAATTCTTTTCCGCTAATTGTTAAAATTTCTTCTGTCTGATTCATTTTTTTTGTTTTTTTTAAATAGTTATTGTAATATTGCAATAGAAAGTGCATTTTATAGTTAGCGTCTCTGGTTTCGGCTAGGGGCGCTTTCTTTTGTGGGTGGTGCAAATGCGCACTGTACATATTTGTTTCCATCCCATTGAATGTATACCGGATCAAAATCAGCTGCTGATCGTAAATACTTTGCTGATAGTGAATACACATTATTTTCACGATCCTTAACCACTTCCAGTACTGATTGCGCGTAACGATCAACCATACTACCAAAATGGCCTAAAGTATGATTGTCTTTCTTACCTGTGTGAATTACGCCAATAATTAATACCGAATACTCAGCTGTTATTTTTTTTAGCCAGTTAATAATCATTCTGCTTTCGGTTTCATCATTGTAATTATTGATGAGATCTAAAAATCCATCAATGATAATAACACTGGCAGGATAATTTTTAATGTAAGTTTCAACAAGTATACGGTTAACTTCGGCAGGATCTTGACGAGTATTAAACGCATTGAAATTGTAAATTAGTTTTTCCCTGCATCCCATATCTTTAATGCGCTGCAAATTTTTATAAAAATCATATTCGGCACTTTCGGTATCGAAATAACCCAAAAACGGCCGTATTGGATCCGTTTCCAGGTGTATATCAAATTTTTGTTTTTCTGTCAGCATCATAGATGATATTGCCGCGTTAATAAATGTTGACTTTCCTGCTTTTGGTAATCCACTGAATACACAAAAGTTACCAGCTGAACCAATTACTTTATCGCGGATTTTAAAAAAAACTTGTTCACCAGGTGGCGCGTAGTCATGTTTAAAATGCCGCGAATTAAGTAATTTGTCGTAGTCAATATTGATTTTGCTATTTGACAATGGCGCTAGGTGTGTTTACAGGTGCTTTTTTTAATTCTTCATCACATCTTTCAAGTGTCGAAATTGCAATAGCAATAGCTTCTTCTGCTATTGTTTCTGGCAAACATTTGTCGCTATATACACCGGCTAACTGGGCGGCGATAATAGCTGACATATACTCTAGCTTGTTTAAACCAAAACTAATATGTATTTGGTTAAATTTGTCTTGCACTGGGTGCGTAGGAAATGCAGGGGCAAAAAATTGCTGATCCATATTTTATACATTCAGATTACGCTGTTTCCCGTTTGGTTTAAAAATGAGATGATGCGGCTATAATGTACATTCCTAAATACATAATAAATGCGTAAAGGGCCACTATTACTGCGATTATAAAGTAAGTTATAAATTTTTTCACGATAAAGTTTTTTGAGGATTAAAAAAGTTTCTTTTTCAAATATTCACTAGTTTCTAGCAATCTAGTTTTAACAGGCTCATCAATAATTGATGCTTTAAAATGAAACTTGTAAAAAATAAAGTCAAGCAAATCTCGAGCTTGTTGCTGTGTCAATTCAATTTTGACATCATTGTCTTTTAAACGATCTGGTAACATGATTTTTTTATCAGTAACTTACTGACGGAAGTTTTATAGTTGCCCGCAAAGATTAAACGCTTTTTTGGATTATGCAAACAAAAATTAAAAATTTTTTTTTTTAATTAAAAGTCGAAAGTGCATATAAATGTGCTGTTGTGCCTGCGCGCTTGCAGGGGCGCAGGCACAAAGTTATATGTTTTATTTTGTAAAAAATACAAATACCAAAAAAATTTTTTTGTTAATAAGTGAAATTGTCGTAATTTTGTTATTCTATGGCAGGAAAATCTAACGCAAAAACATATTTTGCACTGGCAGCAGGGGCATTACTTCTGTGGTACTTCATGGGAAAAAAGAAATTGGCATCCGTCACAACTTTTTCAATGGAAAAACTTGGTTTTGACATTAAAGGAAAAAAGATAAAGCTTACACTGGGTGCCAATAATCCAACAGGATCATCAGCAACATTAAATTCTTTAGTCGGCGCTTTGTATATAAAAGGCAATCAGGTGAGTAGTGTAGAATCTTTTACAAAAGTAAATATATTACCAAACGCAAAAAGTCTTATTACACTTGATTTAAAACCATCACTAATTGGCATTTTTGCAACTGCAAAACTTTTGCTTTCTAAAGGTGGGACAAAAGAATTAGATGCAACTTTTCAAGGTAATGCAGATGTTGATGGCATTATTATTCCAATTAAAACAAAATTGAATTAATGAACGCCGCGTTACAATTACCATTATATCAGAATAAGCGCCACGTATTGATTCATAATCAATCTGTGGGCGATATTATGACTGGTATATTGCAAACGCATTCAAAATACACTGCCGATTACGACAAGATAGCGTTAAACTTTGCAGGTAGAGATGCTGTACAGATAGCTAGAAATGTTTACGACTATTTGAAAAAACATACTTTTTATGTAATTGAATCAGATACGCGGCAAACACTGCGATCACCAAGCGCAATTTTAGCACTGGGACAAAATCCAAGAGTAGGACTTGATTGTAAATCATACAGTTTATTTATTGCTGGCGTGCTTGCTGCATGGCAGCGCAGAGGCATGAATATAAATTGGTGCTATCGTTTCGCATCTTATAAAATTGCCGATAAATTGCCACATCATGTATTTGTGGTAATTAATCCAAACACAAATCACGAAATATGGGTTGATCCGGTGTTACCTGTATTCAACGACAAAAAACAATATCACTACAAAATCGATAGAAAACCTATGGCACTATATGCAGTATCTGGAATCGGAAAAACAAAGCGCACAGCATCTCAAAAATTGAAGCGCCGCGCAGACATTAAAGCAAAGATTAAAGCTAACATAAAAAAAAGAGGTAAGTTATTACTAAAATTTAACCCGGCAACAGTATCAGCTCGTAATGCAATTTTACTTGTGATTAAGGTTAACTTATTTGGTTTGGCTAGAAAATTATTTAAAGCTAGACAAAAACCAAATGGCGATGCTCAACTAAAAAAGTTTTGGGAATCAATTGGTGGTAAATATTCTAGTCTTACTAGAAATATTGATTTAGGAATTAAGCATGGCCGAAACAAAAATGATGCTGCAATTTTAAAAGAAATTGCTTCTAAAAATACTGGTGTGATGAAATCAAACATAAAAGTTTCCGGTATTGGAGATCCAGTAACAGCCAGTGCTGTTGTTACATCAACACCAATTTTGTTAAAGCTAGTAAACTTGTTAAAAAAATTAGGCATTGATCCAGACAAAGCTTTTGCAGCTGCAAAAGGTGTAGTTAAAAAAGTGGTGGATGCAAAAATTGACGATATAGCCAACAAGGCAGCAGGTAAAGAAGAAGGTACTAAATCACAAGGTGGCGATGATATGAATATACCACCAAGCGCAGTTGAAGCATTAAGTCCAACAGATGAAAGTTCTGGAGATGAAATGGGTGCAATACCTAAAAATACTTTACTACTTGGTGGCGCTGCATTAGTGGCCGCTTATTTCATAATGAAAAAAAAATAAGATTATGCCAGTAAAAAAGAAACCATCACCAGGGCAGTTAGCCGCCAGAGCAAAATTTGTTGCAATGGTGCGCGCAAAGTCAAAAGCTAAAAAGTCAGCAACAAAGAAAGCGGCACCTAAAAAAGCAGCAATTAAAAAGAAAGTTACTGGATTAGATAGCGTAAAACGAATAAAAAATAAAACACAAGTAAATTATAGTAGAATGGGCGCAATAGAAACACAATTAAAAAGAGTAATAAATGGCCGTATTTATGTATGTGAATTTATTACAGCAGATAAACATAAAGCTGATATAAAATTAAAAGCTTATAAAGAAATCGGCATATTGTCTAAAATAATTAAATTATCAAAAGATAGAAAGCCAGTATATGGCGTATTTGTTCAATAATATATCAAATAACAACTTTAAATCAAATCAAACATGGCACGTAGAAAAACAAAAAAAACCCCACGTAGACGTTCAAGTCGTAAAATGGGCGCAATCAAAACAAGTAACATGCTTACTTCTATTGGTGGAGTAATTGCCGGCGTAGCTGCTGCCGGATATTTAAACAAATTAGCGCTTAAAAATCAATCTGCAACAGTGCAAGCTGCGGCACCTATCGCTTTAGGTCTTGCAATCCCTGCATTATTGCTTAAATCTGAATTTGGCCGTTTTTTGGGTGCCGGTATGGTAGCTTATGGCGGTGGTAAATTCTTGTCAAAAGCTGGTCTTGCTGGTATGGAAGAAGATACCCTTTCAATCTCTGGCGCTGATCTTTCAGTAGTAGCTGGTGACTATGCAATGGCAGGTGATGAAGACGAATTTATGGGCGGTGATTATGCAATGGCAGGCGATGAGCAAATCTCTGTATTAGCAGGTACCGATGACATAAACGAATTAGCTGCTTTTGAAGAAGATGAAGCTTACAATTCTGCAATCTAAAATTACAATGCACTTTCGACTTTTAAAATTATTAAATTAACAAAACCAAAAATCAAAAATCATGCCTTCACAAATTGGATCAAGGATGGCCTTCCAAAATGCCGCAAATGCCGTAAAGCGAGCAGGCCTTAACCCCGGCAACGCCGTATTATCTCAATCGTATCTTCGTTTTGAAGTTCCTTTAGTAAATGCCGCAACGTCATACAAATTTGACGTATTAGTAAATGAAAGTACTAATGGCACAATCAATACACAACAAAAATTAAACTTACAAGATGCTTTTGTAACTAATCAGATTGGTTTTTATCTTGCTTGTCCAACTTCAAGCTCAGATACTGCTTTTAGATTATTAACATATCCAGCAATTAATGTAACAACTGGTTTTGTCGGTACAGGTACTGCATTTACTTCTAATACTACTTTAGCAAGTAATACTGCTGCACAAGCATATTCTATTTATAATGGTTACATGCAATTAACAGTCAATCAACGTACTGTTATTACTGCTTGGGATCTTCAACGCCACTTGTTTATTCCACAAACACAATTAGGCGCTGGTCAAGTTAATACTGCCGCATTTTCTGCACCTACTGGAAGTGCTACTGCTGGTCATATTAACGATGACAATTTTAATGCTGCCGACATGGGATTATTCCCGACTGAACCAAACGTAGTTTTGGCCGGTAATAAAAAGAATGATCTTACTGTTAGTTTCCCAGCAGGCCCTGCTAATGTACCTTCAAATTCACGTCTAGTATGTATTTTCCGTGGTATTTTGGCACAAAACGTGACACCTATTAACTAATCAAATCACCATATCCGGTACTTGGGGCGGATCGGTATACAAAAGCCGCCCCTTCCTTTTTTAAATCAAAATAAATATGATACTAAATAATTACGGCATTAAAAATAGCTACACAGTAGAAATTATACCTGCCGCATCAGATACAGCACAAACATGGATGTTTCCGGATGTGCCATTTTTAAGAACTAAACCTATTACTGGCATTATTTTGTCACCAACTCAAAAATCAATTAATAGCGGTCTTACTAATTTTGGTTATAATGTTTATACAAGTTACGGATACAATTCTTCTTTTTTAACATTGCAGGATGATAAGGGTAAACAATTTATTCAAAACATGCCATTGCGAGAATTGCTTATTACTCAAGAAATTTATGTAAGTTCTTCTACTAGTTCTAATAATTATTTTTATGGCGGTAATACAGATGGCATTAAATATATTGATCCTAGAATTATTGTATGGACAAAATCTTTTGTTTATTTACCGGTAGCAACAGGAATAGCCAATCTTTCTTTACAATTCACTGTATTATATAACAACTAAAATTTAAAACATGATAATCAGAGAATACGCAATCAAAAATTACCAATTTGTAACTATACAAATAAATCAATCAAACGCTGTAAATCGTCAATATTTTCCAGATCTACCAAACTTACGAGATGTTTATACAACATCAATTGTATGTTATACGGCAACTCAATTTGCAAAAGATATTAATAATGTACTGCCTGTGTCATACGATAACTTAAATAAATGCTATTTAACTTTGAATGTTGATGGAGTTGAGGTTATTCAAAATATAGATTTAAAATTTTTACAACCACAATCAGCTAATAATATAAGTTATAATGCAAGTGGTGTATTACCACTGGCACCGGTTAAAATTGATTACCAAAAAAGTTATGTGAATATTGCATCTGGTCAAAACACTGGCAGCACTACTCCTTTTTCTTTTTGTTTTGGTATCTACTATTTTTACCCAAATCAAGCAAAATAAATTATGACATACACAATAGACGCAATACTGGAAGAATACAAGGATAACAATTTCCCTGCTTTTGTCGTGTATGAGGGAAAAGAGCCACGATCTGTTTATTTAGAAAAAGATATTGAAGAAGGGGCTGAACGGCTTACAAAAGCTTTAAATCGAATTACAAATGGATCTGCCAAAGTAAAAATATATAAGTCGGTGCCATCCAAAGGAATCGATGACAAGACACTACCTTTTTTAGTTTTGCCGTATGAAAAAAAATATACAGCAGAAGATAAACAGCAATACTGGGAAGGTCGAGGACTTGGCAGCCACATGATAGAAGAAATCAGAAGCTTAAAAGCAGACATTGCAGGCCTAAAAGCCGAACTTGACGAACCGGAAACAGACGAAGAACTAGAAAAGGAAGCACAACCTAGCAGTATAATTGCTGGATTAGTAGGTAATCCTGCAATTCAAAACGTAATTGCAGCATTCTTGACAAACTTATCTGCCAATGTTATCACAAATCATGCGGTACCTGTGCGCCCGATGGCAATGGCCGGCGTATCACCAGATGTTGATGTAATTATAAATAGCTTGCTTACTAAAGGCGTAACTGTTGACGATTTCAATAAACTTGATCAGATGCCGCCAGAGAGATTATCTTTTTTACTTTCAATGCTTCGAAATTCATAATGGCAACAAACAACAAGACATACAACTTCAGCGACTTTGTAGGTAAAAAAATATTTGCCTTTACAGACGCTTACGTATATAAAAAATCAACCGATAAAAATCCATTCAAGACAATTAAAAAAGGTCAATTGATAGGTATTTGCACAGGTTACATTTACAACAAAGCGCAAAAGGCCTGGTGGTTATTTTTTAAGGATGCAAACGGCATACCTTATGGAATACCACAAAGTGTAAAAACAAACAACTTTCCACAAATAGACATGGCCCGGCTTACGGATCAGTTAGTTAATGCCGGTGTCAAATCTAGGGAAGAGCAAGCAGAAGCCACAACAGCAGCTTACAACAAATCACCATTTGACGCATTACAAAATCAAGCTTCAACAATTTTCAAAAAATACGGCATCTATATTGCTGGTGCAGTAGCACTGTTATTATTTGTTCGTAAAAAATAAACATGCACTTTCGACTTTTATGGTAAAATACACGACAGAAATTCAATATTATACTACTAATCAGCGCGTGATTGGTAATTGCAATGTAATTACTTTTGTCAACACTGGCACAATTACATTGTATGTAAACAACTTTCCGGTAACGGTTGGCAATTCTTTTTCAATTGCAGGCAATCAAGATGAAGTTGATTTAACTGAATACCTAATTGATTTTAGAGGATCAACTGTTGGGGAAGTGTATGTAATTAAAAAAGTAAACAGATAGATGGCCGCGGTTACTATTTTATTATTTAGAGGGGTATCAACAAATCCTACATCATCTAAATTGCCATATAATGGAGATGGTGTATTTAGAGATAGTATGTTGGTACAAGAAAGTGATAAAAGTTTATATACCTCTTATAATAAAGATACAAATGCAGGCCCACAAGGATTGTCTATTGATAATAATAGTTTTCTTTATGAATTTGGTGATATAGATGGTGCAGCTGGTAATAATAGAATGATTGTTGATTCTGGCAATAATGAATTTTATTTATATAGTGATAATTTAATGTCAATTAATGGAATTCAAAGTATTGAATTAAATACAAAAGAAATTGTATTAAATGGTTCATTAATTTATGGTACAACAGGCGGTATTGCCCCGTTTAAATATTTGGGTTTGACTATAAATGGCAGCAAATACAAAATACAATTATTATTACCTTAATATGGCAGCAATATTAATAAACGGAGGCGCTAAAACAAATCCTACATCTTTACAATTTCCTGTTAATATTGGAGGTCAATTTGTTGATTCTGTATTATATACAAAAAATGATCAGTCAGCAGTTTATAGCACCTTTCCTGGTCTTACAGGTGGTACAAAAGGAATAAATTTAGATTCAACAAATCAAATATATAAATTAGGCGATTTTAATAATGTGCAAAATAATACTTCGATAATTTTAGACGATGTTTTTTCTACTATACAACTTAATGGAGTAAATATTGTTACCACTGGCGGCCTACACGCAATAACTACAAAATTTTTAAACATTACAGTAAAAGGCACAGAGTACTGTTTACAATTACTAGCTAGATAATGACAGAAATGGCATTGCAATTAATCGGATTCATTTTACCTGTTGGCATCTTTTACGGTGCCACAAATCAGCGCATTAAGGCCCTTGAAAAACATATCGATACAATTAGCAACCTATCTGATCGTTTAGCGCGAATCGAAGAAAAAACAAACATCATTATTTCACTTCAAAATAAAAAACATGAATAAGATTATTAAAAATTGGAAAACAACAGCACTAGGTGTGCTTACTATTGCCATTGGTGCAATATTGTACATTAAAGGAGATCAGACAGCAGCACTGGCAGCCATCACTTCCGGTATCGGATTAATAAATTCACAAGATGCCATACAACCTCAATAATCTTTTAAAAGTAGCAAATGCTTTAAAAGATGCCGGTCTTACTGGTAATGCTTTGGGTTTGGCATTGGCTCAAGCTGCGCATGAAAGCGCAAATTTTAATGATCCAAAAATTATAACTCACAATAATGCTTCCGGTATTACCTGGTCTAATAGAGCAAGTCAAAAAAATGCTACTAAAGGAAATCCATTACCGGAAGCGCCTAAATATAATTATGCTAGATTTGCAACATTAACAGATTGGGCAAAAGATTATTTGAGAATAGTAAAAAAATCATTGTTAAGCAGTAATACACCAGGTGAATTTGCAACAAAATTAAAAGAGCAAAAATATTACACTGCACCACTTGCTTTATATGCTAAAGCATTACAAAACCAATTAAAAGCAGTGCAAAATCAAATCAGTAAAATTAAACCTACAAGTATTCCAATAGTTCCAATATTGGTAATTGCTGCAATTGGCTTATTTTTTCTTACAAAGTAGTCATTTTTATTTTTTGTATAGCGTTTAGAAAAAAGGCCTGGCATTACTGCCGGGCCTTTGTGTTTATAGCTTGATCTGTTTAAACACAAATCCAACGATTATTCATATTTGTTCTACTAATTTTTTTCAATTTACCATAATTGTCTCTAATAGCAAAACAGCAAGGATGTTGTAGCCATTGAATATCAACTATGTAAATATTTCCTTTAGTCAATTGACCTTTTTTGGTATCGGCATCTTTTACTAATTGTAATTTTTGACCTGCTCGTAATGACCATAAATCATATTTAAGACGTTTTTGCGATTCATATTCTTGAACAATTTTTAATGCTTTTTCGTATTGTTTTGTAGTTGCCATTTTTTATATTTTAATCTGTTTAAAAAAGTG
>Ga0114964_10003290_pt1 | contig 10967 bp, 9 predicted proteins | sample C_131016_MF_Meta_FD_92638 | JGI IMG/M metagenome (GOLD analysis project Ga0114964, IMG submission 92638) | Freshwater microbial communities from Lake Croche, Canada to study carbon cycling - C_131016_MF_MetaG | ecosystem: Environmental > Aquatic > Freshwater > Lake | place: Lake Croche, Canada... | reverse complement strand
TTACCTTGGTGCTTGTGATGGCTACGTGATTTGATGCGCTCCAGCGCCACATGGTCGCGGTCAAACATCAATACATGGGCTTCTTGGTGGTCTAGCCAAACAACGGCGTGGAATGCGGACATGGCGGGCTACTTTCTGTTTCTAAGATAAAAATAAATACGAAGTTTCAAAATTGGTTAAGCATGTTGATGCTCGAACTTTTCTTGGCAAGGCATACATCGTGAAACTTCGGGGGTTGCTTTTAAGCGTGCTGGCGCAATGGGTTCAGAGCAATCCACACATTGGCCGTAGTGGCCTGAATGCAATCGCACCAAAGCAGCGTCGATAGCGCCTAGTTCTTCGGTTTCGCGCTCGTTCAAAGCAAATTCAAGATCGCGCGCAGTATTGGTGTCTGCGCGAGTCTCCTCGCTATGCGCAAAGTGATCGGCTGCCATCTCGGCGCGGCTCACAGTGCCGCCGCGTTGTTGGGCGATCTGCGCAAGCAAATCGGCCCGCATGGTGTGTAGACGGTCAAGAATAATTGCCGCGTCTGGGGTATGGGTGGTGGGTGTCATCGCAACTCCTTAAGTGCATGACTTCATCATGCGCTTGGGTTGATGAGCTTGTATTGATTGAAATCAACCGTTATTCAAAGAAACCTAGCCCCAGTGTGTAAGAAATGCATGAAAAGCCATTGCCTTAGAATTTCAGCCCATGCAATATCTGCGCAACACTCCAAACATCATCCGCTTCGTGCTGGTGTGGTTTGCTTTGTCGGTGGGTGCGGCCATTGCATCTCCCATAGTCCAACCCAAAGCTATGGACATGGTGTGTACCAGCACCGGCAGTATGAAGTTGGTTGTGCAAGGCGATGAAGACAGCTCTACTTCCGCCTCGCCTACCTTGGACTGCCCCTTGTGCGCCACCGTCAGTGCACCTCCATCAGCGTTAAACACAGCGCTGTCACAACCCTCACCTCTCTCGCATGCGTTGTTGCCCTCTGTGGCAGCACACATCGCGTCTCTCACGGCTCCGCCACTGCCTTCGCGCGGGCCGCCTACTTTCCACCTTTGATCTTTAAGCGGGCATAGCGCGTTTAGCGCTTTGCCTAGTTTTTGTTGGCAACTCGCCCGAAGTGGGCGCACGCCTGGATATTTGGCTGGAATACACATGAATGAATTCAAAACTTGGAATTTGGAGTGCTTTAGATCTTATTTTTCACCCAAAGGCGCTAAACGCGGCTTGGTATTTGCTGCAGTTGCAGCATTTATGTGGAGCAGTTGGGCTGTTGGGTATATGTGTGCCGTAACTGAAGTAGCTGCCACTTCAGTAGTTTGGATCTTTAATTAAATTTGATCTAGGAATAGAAAATGAAAAAACAATTTATCTTGGTTTCAATTGCATTATTGATGTTTACAAAGATTGCAAATGCACAAACAACTGAGCTTGAAACGCAAGTTGTTACTTCAAGTAAGTCGCAAGCAAAAGTAGAGCAAATGTCGCTCTACACGACCATCATTTCTCAAGACGACATAAAGAAATCAACAGCGCAAACCTTAGACCAACTACTGATGGGGGTTCCTGGCTTTAACTTCAACTCCATACCAAGTACACAAACAGACCCAACCGGTCAATCAACTAAGTTAAGAGGTGTTGGCACAGCACGTGTTCTTGTTTTGTTAGATGGCATCCCGCTGCTTGATCCTTTCTACTCAACCACGCAATTCTTCAAAATACAGCTGGCAAATGTTGATCATATTGAAGTGGTTAGAGGGGGCAATTCAAGTATTTGGGGAAATATGGCAGTTGCTGGAGTTGTGAATGTAATTACAAAAAGAGTTAAAGATAACTCTGGCGTAGTAAATGTCAGTTACGGTTCATTTGGTTCAAATAATGTGTCTATCAGTAAAAATTTCACTGAGAAAAAAGAGCTTGGAATCAACCTATCTGTTGATCAAATGGATTCAAGAGGTTACGGAATGACACCCATAGAGTTGAACTACCAACTACCAGGAAGGGGACTCAATAATGCGAAAAACACAAATATTCAATTAACTACTTACTTTGCACCAACAGCAGATTTGAATGGCTTTTTGCGAATGGGGTATCACACACAAGAGCAAGATATTGCCTACCAATATGGGAACAACTTGATGAAATCTCCCGATGTCGCAGGAGTGCTGAATAAAAAAATCAGTGACGATAAAGAATTTAGTTTTTCGGGGTGGTCGCAATTAGTTAGTTTGGACAAAAATAACGGAGCAGCCTGTTATTATGTAAGTGCAAGTGGGCTTTGCAAAGGCGGATACGCCAGTTCAACAAACAGTACATCTACTTCAGATGTAACTGACACTGTATATCAATACTTAAGACAAAAAGATATTCAACAATACAGGGAAAGTGGCGCGTCTTTACTATTTTCAGAAAAAATTAAAGGCAAGTACTTTAAAGACTACCAAGTAGGAATTGATTTCAGAAAAATTGCGGGTTCTGACTATCAAGAAAACTACGCAATTCCTTCGGTAACTACGTATGGAGATACAAAGTACAAATGGTCTCAGTACTACAAGACTTCAGTAGTAAATGCATCTGGGTCGCAACTCTACGCCGGCTTATTTGCGCAGGCAAGAATAACTCCTGATGAAAAAACTACGATAAATCTGAGTAGCCGCATAGATACTTATAACGGCAATACATCAGCAGTTCCTAGAAGTTACGCTAGTTCGAGCACCTCAGGTCTCACAACAACAACTGCTTCTGCATCAAGTACAAATAAAACGTCTTTCAATCCAAATATTGGATTACGTCGCGAAATTGATGATCATCTATCCTTGAGAGGATCTGTCTACAAATCATTTCGTGGACCGGGCTTGAATCAAACAGTAAGAAGCTATTCAAGCGCAATAGCAAATCCTGAATTAAGTCTTGAAACTTTATACGGTAAAGAATTGGGCTTGGATTGGAATACTGATAAGGCAACTTTTAATGCAACATATTTTTACTATGACATAAAAAATATGATTACTACATACAAAGTTGTTGCAAATAGCAGCGTACCAACTGTTGTCAGTCAAATGTGTGGTGGTGATTCCTTACCGAATTGCAGTTCGACTGGAACATCATTTGGAACCAATAATGATGATGGAATCTCAAAAGGTATTGAATTGAGCGGGAAATACATCTTCACCCCAGAATTAACGGCAGGAGCTTGGTACACAAACACAAACACTTTCATGTCCTGGAAGGGTACTAGTTCAATTACCACTCCGCTTGGAGTTCAATCGGTTGCGATTCCAAAAATCATGGCGGGAGCATCGATGACATATAAATTAAATGAAAAAACTCAAACAACATTTCAGGCACGATATATTGGGAAAATGTACACAGACATTACATCATCAACAAGCACTTACTATGAGCAAGGTGCGAATATTGTCTACGACACAAACTTGCGATACAAATACTCTAGGGAAACGGATGTGTTCATGAGTATTGCGAACTTACTAAACAAAAGCTACTCTGAGAACGACTATGTAGTTGCCCAACAATACAGCAGAACTCTTTCGCCGCCAAGAGTTATCACTATTGGAGCAAAAGTTGGATTTTGATAATTAGCTAATCTTTATTTGATCACTGATACAAAATTAATTGTTTATCAAAAGGTAACCGTATGAAACATTTCATTGCTTTGACTCTAGTTGCTTGCTCAATGTCTACGGCGATTGCTCAACAAAATGAAGTGTCGGCCAAGAAAAACGGGCATGAAATGCATAATGCGCGCCCGCAATTGGCAACTGGCGCAGCTTTCGCTCCCGATGGACGATTGTGGATTGTTGGTCTTAATGAGAGTTTGCAACTATTCGTTCAAAGTTCTAATGGCGAAAAACTGGACGAATGGGCGCCGCCTCAAATATTGAACACAACAGGTGATGCAATTTCTGCAGATGGTGAAAATCGTCCCAAGATTGCATTTGGACCAAATGGTTGGGTGGTAATCAGTTACACACAGCCTTTGGCGAAACCCTATACGGGGTTTATTCGGATGTTGAGAAGTGTGGACGGAGGAAGAACATTCTCGACTCCATTCACCGTTCATCAGGATCAGCAAGAAATCACCCATCGCTTCGAATCTATAGCCTTTGATAATAAAGGAGCGCTTCACACACTTTGGGTGGATAAGCGGGACCAGCCGCCAAGAAATTCTGGGAAAACATATGTGGGCGCTGCAATTTACAGAAATGTATCTGTTGACGGAGGTGCGACTTTTGGCCCTGATTTGAAAGTCGCAGATCACTCATGTGAATGTTGCCGAATTGCTTTAGCACCCGATGCAGATGGAAATCTACAGGCCATGTGGCGTCACGTATTTGGTGAGCAGACGAGAGACCATGCCTTCGCAAATTTCATGGTAAATAAAGCGAACGAAATAACTCGATCTAGTTTTGATGAGTGGCAAATAAATGCTTGTCCACATCATGGACCTGGCTTGGCCATCAATAATATCGGTAAGCATGTTGGATATCACGCTGTCTGGTTTGGTGTTCGTAAATTAAAAAATCAAAGCATTACATCAGCTTGGTATGCACAACTAAACTTAAATGGTTCACCAACTCCTGAATCAGTAATTGCCCTCCCTGACGAGCGCGCCGAACATGCTGATGTCATGGCGCAAGGCAAAAATGTTGCAATAGTTTGGCGAAGCTCTGAGGGTATGAAGACAACTTTGAAGACTTGGTTGTCTAGAGATGGTGGCAAACGCTTTGAGATCAAAAATATAGCTGAAGCTAAAGGTTATAACGACCACCCTCGACTGGTGCAATCAAATCAAAAAATGGCGGTTGTATGGCGTTTGCCAGAAGGGACGCAAGTCTATGAAATTAAATTTTAAAAAAATCACAGTAATTCTTATATCGCTCTGTTGTCTTAGCGGGTGGACGCAAAGCATACACAGTCATTCTGTAGATTCAAGTGCTAACGTAAAACCATTATCGGTCAAAGCATTCGATGAGACCAGTTGGTCAGATTTGCTGAAAAAAACCCCTAGACCCATGGCTTATCTTTTCACAACTTCTTATTGCAGCACTTGTCCAGAAGCATTTGCAATTTTGAATAATGCAGTGAAGTCTTCAGGTAAAAAAATTAATATTGCAGCTGTCATGATGGATGTAACTGGAGCTCAAGCACAAAGACACGCAATTCATTTTGAGGGCGTAACTCAACTGTATGCTTTCGATGGATTTGAACCGGCTATTAGACAAAGCGTAGACCCAAAGTGGCCCAACGTAACGCCATATATTGTTTTGATAGATAAAAATGGATCTGTTCAAAAAATCATTGGACAACCTTCACCCAGCATGATCAAGCGTTGGCTTATTTAATTTATTACTCAGGAGTTTCAAATGAAAATTTATACATACCCCTCAGCACTCGTAATGGGGATAGTTTTCGCCGCCTCAGCATTTGCGCAAAATATTATTGTCACAAATTCTTGGGTTCGCGCAACCGTACAAGGGCAAAAAGCTACAGGTGCATTTATGACAGTTACGGCTAAAGAAAATGCCAAGCTAGTAGCTGCAAGCACGCCTGTTGCTGGCATTACAGAAATCCACGAAATGAAGATGGACAAAGATGTCATGAAAATGTCTGCTTTGCCAAATGGACTTGACTTGCCTGCTGGCAAAGCTGTCGATTTAAAGCCTGGTGGTTTTCACATCATGTTGATGGACTTGAAAATGCCTCTGACTAAAGATATTACAGTGCCTTTAACTTTGACTTTTCAGGACGTGACTGGCAAAAAGACGCAACAAGTAGTGCAAATTCCTGTGAGTACTCAGGCTCCTGCAGGCCAAGCCATGGGTGACCATAAGCACTAATTGATTTAAATACCTGATTTCTTAAGCACCTAGAGATCTACGGATTGCTAACATTACGGTGTGCTAACAATCTTTAAATTAGCCTTAGTGGGGCTTGTACTCCTTAGCTCCGTTTCATATAGTCACGATCTATTGACAACGGTCAACGTCATCGGTCACTACGACAATTCTGTAGGTTCAAGCGAAGCTGCAAGCCAGGGTGTGATTGGCTCAGATTTGATCAAAAGCAGGGCTCAGTTGCGACCCGGTGAGATTCTGGAATACATCCCTGGCATGGTCGTAACGCAGCACTCAGGCGATGGCAAAGCAAATCAATATTTCCTACGTGGAATAAATCTAGACCATGGCACCGACTTCGCAATGACGATCAATGGAGTGCCCGTCAATATGCCTTCGCATGCGCATGGACAGGGTTATAGCGATATGAATTTTTTGATTCCAGAACTCGTACAAAGAGTGGAATACAAAAAAGGCCCTTACTTTGCATCTGAGGGCGATTTCTCTTCGGCAGGATCAGCGCATCTGATGTACCGAACAAAACTAGAAAAGTCTTTTGCAGAAGTCACGCTGGGTCAACGCGGGTATCTAAGAGGGGTGGCTGCTGAATCTAGAGAAGTCAACAGTGAAGTGACCTTGTTAAGCGCGGTGGAAAGACTCAATAACAACGGACCATGGACAGTGCCAGAAGGAATCCGCAAATCTAACGCGCAATTTATTTTGAGCAGCGGCAGTGCAAGAGAGGGTTGGACGGTGAGTTTGTCAGCCTACGCAGCCAAGTGGAATGCAACAGACCAAGTACCGCAACGGCTGATTGATGCAGGCCAATTGCCTAGTGGGCAAGCGTTTGGCAGGTTTGATTCTCTAGACTCTACAGATGGTGCCAAAACTAGCAGAACCAGCCTCTCGGGTAGTTGGCATAAACATTCCGAGCACGTGCGTACCAAACTCAATTGGTACGCAATAAAGTACGACTTTGATGTGTTCTCCAATTTCACCTATTTAACGGATCCAACCAACAGTCCGAACGGTGATCAGTTTGAACAAAAAGACAAACGCACAGTATTAGGGGGCTCAGCATCGCAATCATGGTTAAGCCCAGCCAATGCCAGTCTCGATATGGTGAATACGTTGGGCGTTCAAGTCAGACAAGACCATATTCGATTAGGACTCTATGAGACCGCGTCGCGACAAGTGCAGTCCACAGTGCGTGACGATCAAGTCAAACAAAGCCTTATCGGTGTTTTTGGTGAAAACGAAATCACTTGGACGACTTGGCTAAGAAGTGTGGCGGGTATTCGCGCTGATCAGTTCAACGCGAATGTGACTAGTTATTCGCAGGCACAAAACTCTGGAACCACCAGCAGTGCAAAACTCTCACCCAAGGCCTCCGTCATATTGGGACCTTGGAACAAAACGGAATTCTTTATCAACGCGGGTCGCGGTTTTCATAGCAACGACGCCAGAGGAACAACGTCCAAGGTAGATCCAAAGACAGGGGCGTCGCTTGAAGCTGCAACTGGCTTGGTGAGTTCGCGTGGACAAGAAATCGGTTTTAAGACACAAGCCATTCCCAATTTGCAAACCTCGCTTGCACTTTGGCAATTAGATTTTGATTCGGAGTTGATCTACGGCGGAGACACGGGGAGTACTTCCGCAGGACGTCCGAGTAAAAGGACCGGCATAGAGTGGGGCAACCATTGGACCCCCACAGAGCGCTACTTGCTCGACGCCAATTTGGCATGGACACGGCCCAGATATAGCGACGCAAACACAAGTGGAAATTACATTCCAAATGCCGTTCAAAAAGTCGCAAACCTTGGTATTGCAACTCGAAACATGGGGCCTTGGTCTGGCTCCTTGAGCCTGCGCTACATCGGACCTGCGCCATTGCTGGAAGATAACTCGGTCAAATCATCGTCAAGCATTACAAGTAATTTGCGTATCAACCGCAAACTCTCAAGCGATGTAGACATCACATTGGATATTCTCAACTTGGCGGATCGCAAGAACAACGATATCAGTTACTACTACACATCAAGAGTGGCTGGTGAATCATTGGCAGGTGTGAGCGGCTCGCATGTACACCCAGCTGAACCACGCACCATCCGATTGAGTGGAAGACTTCTTTTCTAATGGCCAAGCATTCCCATTGCAGTGCACATGGCAATAGCGTTTATGCTTATCCCTTTGATAGACAGCCATTAGGAGCTTCGCATGACAGATTCCAACGCTTTTGATTTCACTAAATTTGTCCCTGGCTTTGATTTCTTAAAAAATCTCACACCAAACGCGTCTGCCAACAATACAGGTGTTCCTGGGTGGGTCGCACCTACCTTGGATCCACAAGAAATAGACAAGCGCATACAAGAACTCAAGACCGTGCAGTTTTGGCTAGAACAAAATGCCAAAGGAATTGCCGCCACTATTCAGGCGATGGAAGTGCAACGCATGACTTTGTCAACTTTGCAAAACATGAATGTGAGTTTTCAAGACATGGCAGAGTCGCTCAAGGTCAAGCCTGCAAATCAAGAGTCGCAAGCAGAAGAAAAGCCACAAGCAAAAACTGCCACCCAAGACAACAAGATTGACCCATCGCAATGGTGGGGTGCCTTGACGGAACAGTTCCAACACATCGCCTCGCATGCCATGAAAGACATGGCGCAACACGCCACTACGCATGTGGCAAATGCCGTCCCGAAAAACTTTGGTGCCAAAAAAACCACTGCGTCTAATAAAAGTAGCATTAGCGCGAGTAGTGCAAAACGTAAAACACCAACGAAGACAAGTACATCTAAGCCGAAAGCCTCACGCTAAATTGCTGAGTTTTACTTTCGCAGATCTAAGAACCTAAGACGATATGAAGTTGTTTCCGTATGGCCATGCCACGCATCCGCAGTGGCAAATGGCAGCTGGATTGGTGTTGGCGCAATTACGCGCCCATCTCGCATTGCCGGAGTACGCCAGTGCTCCACCCCTTGGGCTTTTGTACATCACCGACCAATATGCAGATGAAGCGCAAGACATCTTGGATCATCTGAGTGCCGAGTTACCAGAAGTTACCGATTGGGTCGGTACGGTGGGTGTGGGTATTGCCGCCAACAATGTGGAGTACTTTGACGAACCGGCAATGAGTGTGATGTTGTGCGATATATCTAGCGAACATTACAGGGTGTTTAGTGGCGTCGCTCCGCTGGTGCATTCGAGTGGTGCCCATGCATTTACGCCGCATATCGCCTTAGTCCATGCCGATGCGCAAACACCTGACGTACCAGAGTTGATAGCGGAGCTAGCCCAACGCACCGACAGCGGATATGTATTTGGGGGTTTGGCATCGAGCCGTTCAGAGGTTGTGCAATTTGCATTACGGGGGGATGGCAATATCGCAGGACAGGGCAAAGCGGGTGGTGTGTTTCATGGAGGTTTGAGTGGCGTGGCATTTGATGCCGACGTCGCACTTATTTCGCGTGTAACGCAAGGATGTCTGCCCATTGCCCCTGTGCATACGGTGACTGGATGTGAGGCCCATTTGGTCACGCATTTAGACAACGAACCAGCCTTAGATGTACTTGTGCGAGATTTACAAATTGACCTTTCCAAGCCTCAGCCCGCTTTAGCAAAAGTACGCGCGACCCTGGTGGGCTTGGCGCAAGCCAAAGATGCATCGATCAAAAGAACTGGCGAGTTTGATGACGCCGTGTTGGTCAGACACATCATCGGCCTAGATCCTGGCCGACAAGCAGTTGCCATCGCGCAAGCAGTAGAAGTTGGCATGCAACTCACGTTCTGTCAACGCAATGCGGCCGCAGCGCGCGCAGACTTGATGCGCATAGGTGCAGAAATTCGTGAAGCCCTTGAGCCGGAAGAAATGACCGCTGAATTAGCTGGCGTATTGAACACAGATACCGATAACCAACCCCATCCCGCAAGACGCATGGCGGGTGCCATCTACATAAGCTGCGCCGGTCGCGGCGGCCCGCACTTTGGCGCACCCAGCGCCGAACTCAACATAGTCCGACGCGCCCTAGGCGATGTCCCCCTAGTAGGCTTCTTCGCCGGCGGCGAAATCGCGCACCAAGATTTGTACGGCTATACCGGCGTGTTGACCGTATTTACGGCGTGAGAATTTAATTGGGGTCAGACCCCAATTAGCCTAATTAGGTTCTGACCCCAATTAATCTCGGGTGAACCCGATTACCTAGACCCCAATACTTCTATCATCTTTGAACTTCTGCACGAATGCTGCAAATTTTCCTGTATCCAAAGCGCCCCTAACTTCTTGCATCAGGTTGAGGTAGTAATGCAAGTTATGCACCGTAGCCAACATAGGCCCGAGCATTTCGCCGCAGCGGTCTAGGTGGTGCAAATAGGCGCGGCTAAATCCGGCGCGGCCACCGTCATTCCACGACACACCGCCGCCATCTGATGTTGGCGTTCCTGCACATGCGTAACAGGTGCAACTCGGGTCGATGGGACGCGGGTCGCTTTTGTGTTTGGCGTTGCGCAATTTGAGGTCGCCAAATCGTGTGAACAAAGTGCCGTTGCGTGCGTTACGGGTAGGCATGACGCAGTCGAACATATCAACGCCTTGCGCGACGCCTTCGACCAAACCTTCGGGGGTGCCGACGCCCATCAAATAGCGCGGCTTATGCTCTGGCAGACGGTGTGGCGTGTGCGCCATGATGCGTAACATTTCGTCTTTGGGTTCGCCGACGCTCACGCCACCCACGGCGTAACCAGGAAAGTCCATGGCGACGAGTTGTTCCAGCGACGCTTGTCGCAGGCTTTCAAACATGCCGCCTTGCACGATGCCAAACAAGGCGTTCGGATTATTCAAGCGAGCAAATTCGTCTTGGCTACGCCGTGCCCAGCGCAAACTCATTTCCATCGACTGCGCGGCCTGCGCTTCGGTGGTCAATTTGCCGTCGGTTTGGTAAGGCGTGCATTCATCGAGCTGCATGGCGATGTCGCTGTTGAGAGTGGTCTGAATCTGCATACTCACTTCGGGCGACATAAACAATTTGTCGCCATTCACGGGCGAGGCGAAGTGCACGCCTTCTTCGGTGATCTTGCGCATCGCGCCCAGACTCCACACTTGAAAACCACCGCTGTCAGTGA
>Ga0114964_10003289_pt1 | contig 10968 bp, 13 predicted proteins | sample C_131016_MF_Meta_FD_92638 | JGI IMG/M metagenome (GOLD analysis project Ga0114964, IMG submission 92638) | Freshwater microbial communities from Lake Croche, Canada to study carbon cycling - C_131016_MF_MetaG | ecosystem: Environmental > Aquatic > Freshwater > Lake | place: Lake Croche, Canada... | reverse complement strand
CTCGGCCAGAGCTCCGTCATTGGCACCCTGTTCGACGATCACGAATTCCGAGGGAGAGCCAAGCCGTTCCCAAACTTCGCGGCAGATCGAGGCGAGCAATCGACCATAGATTCTTCCGACACTCACGCTGGTGAAAAAATCACCATCCTTTCCGATGCGCGCTCGCCCCGAGCCGTAGTAGCCATGCTTCGGATGATACAGTGCCAGCTCCATGAAGCGGTGGAAGGAGATCGCTCCGCCCGATGCCTCAATCTCCCGAAACATGATCGGAATCAGTAGCGATGGGAATTCAGATTGCTCAACTTTCACACCTGTTCACCTTTTACTGTTCCACGCTCTAATTTCTATTCCCCTCTCGTGACTTCCCTTGCATAGACATTGATCTGACCGTCATCACCACGTTTGACCGAGGTGATCTGGAATGGCCTGAGGTTGTCACGGGAAATGGTGTTGCCCTCGAGGGGAGGAGTTGTTCCTGAAGGGAACTCCACAATGACGCGAACCCTGGAGCTTGGCCCCATCGCTACTCCCGCAATGGCTCCCTCCGGTCGGAGGACTGCCCGGCCATTTCCTGAGGCAGTCACAGCAAAGCGGCCTTTGAGATAGTGTCGCTCGTTGCCGATTCCATGCCCGGCAAGGTTTTGGCTCTCGGAGGATTCCAGAAGCTGACCTCGAGGCATCTGACCAGGGGCATAGACCGGCCATGGTCCGGAGGAGGTGGGGGAACTGGAATTATTAGTGTTGGGGGCAGGAAGTGTGACGCCATTCGTGACGGCAAGCGATCCGGGAATCACCGATGGAAACTGGGATGGCGTCTGATGATTTGGTATAACCGTGGGGGATGGACTGGCGGCGGCAATTTTCACAACGGGCGTTGCCACGGGAGTTGCTGCCGGAGCCGGCATTGAAATCACCACTGGCGTGGATGTTGGAAGCGGAGTTGGGAGAGGTGTGCCTATAGGGATAGCCGGCAGGACGGCAGGTGCATTTACCGGGATAGCCCGTGCGACGACCGGTTCATTGATTCCTTGGGGTGAGTTTGTCAACGACGACTGAACTGGAATCGCCTTTGCAATGCGGGGCTCGGGCGTCGGTATTGCTACTACTTCAGGAACGCGGATGAGATGACCCTGATTCTTATCGCTCTTTCCATTACCGCGAGTGGCTTTCGAGAGGTGCTCGATTTCGGAAGGCGAGATCACGGGAAGTCCCGCTCCGATGTTCAGTTCATTTGGAGGCTCCAGGGCAAAACTGGCAGGGCCTTGTCCTGATCCGTAACTGCCATAGAGCAGGGGCATGGTGGTCAGTCTGATGCGGTTATCAGGCAGTCGATCGATATGGACAACCGCGGAGAGATCTACTGGTTTTTCAAGTTTGATTTCCTGACCCGGCATAAGCGCATGCTTCAAACCCGGTAGATTTTTATCAGTGGTTGTGAAGAGTTGTTCAAGCACGACCTCGGGTTGATCGACTGCCTGAAGCAGTGCCGCCATCCCGGAATTGCAGAAAGTTTCCGACGAGAGAGGGAGCGTGCCGATGACTCGATAAGTTCCTACGGCATAGGGAACCAGATCTCTATTCTGATGATAGTTGCGGACGAAGCTGCGGAGCAGGATTTCATTGGCACGGCGAATTTCCCCCGGAGTCATGGATCCGTAACGCTCCAGAAGCTGAGCTGGCTTAAGGAATTCACCACGGGGAGCGGCAGTGATTTCAAATCGCTGCGGAGGCTCAAGTTTATGGAGTCGTTGGAGGAGGCGGTAGTTGGCAGTTTTTTCAGGCCGGGCAAAGATGTAGTAGCTTCCCATCCAGCAGAGGAAGACCAGTCCGATCAGAAGGAAAATGAACACGGTCCAGCCGAAGAGCCCATCAGATGCTTCCTCTGCGCGTCGCTGTCCCGCGTGACCGCGATACCCGTAGTATTTATTACCTGCCATGAGTTAGAGAGAAATTGCGGCGCAAACAAAGAAGGCTATGAAGCCGAACTCTCACCCGCAGGCTCAAATGAAGTGCCACAGCCACAGCTGCGCGATGCTTTTGGGTTGATGATTCTGAACCCCGCTCCGGTGAGGCCGTCCGAATAATCAATCGTGCATCCGTCAAGTTGACTGGTGCTTTCGGGATCAATGGCAACCATGGCGCCGTCCCGCTCCGTCACGACATCGCCTGGTTGAGGGCCTCCGAGGCTCATGGCGTACTGAAGGCCTGCACAACCTCCTTTTTCCACGGCTAATCGAAGGCCCGAAGATCCCTTTTCCGCCGCAATTTCGCGCAACTGCCGCGCAGCCTGTTCCGTGATCTGAATCATCCCTCTACTGATAAGGAAGTGCCCCCCTGAAGTCAAAGAAGAGTGTTAAACATCTCGTGACTTCGCTGGGGGCTGATCTTCTGACACCCCGTCCTTGCCGCGAAACTCGTCGGTGCTCACCACGGAGCCTTCATTCCAGAATCTCAAGTCGCACTCCATCCGTGAGCAGCATCAAGCCGTATAGGATACCTACCCAGCAGGCCAAATCCCAGCGCCATTTTTTCTCACAGACCCATCCGATCAGATCGCGGTGCAGATAGGGCATTCCGACAAGGAAGAGCCCCGCAATAGCCCATCCGTATGCCAGCAGAGCCAAGGCATAGTGAAGGAGTCCACTTTGGAGAAAGGTGGTCTCAAGTACGGGATGGGCAGATAGCAGCAGAAGGAATCCGATGGAGCGGGAGGAGAGAAAGTCGGGAACAAAATACCAGAGAAGTGCCGCTCCGGTGATAATGCCCAGAATAACCAGATTTCTCATGGGGGAAAATTCTCCAAGATCCGTGGTCGTGGCGATGGCCAGCAACCAGAGCGATGTCAGTGCAATTAAAATGGTGCTCCAGAATCGTGAGCGGGGGAATGCACGAGCCTGGGTCATACACAAATCAGGAGCCATCAAAGCAAAGAGATGTGTCCCGACTAGAGCAACTCCGATGAGAAGAGCAACAAGGGGAAGATGAGCGGTGGGAAAAAAAGCGGCGAAGTCCATGAAGGGAATGAATGAAGTCGGGAGTTACACAGATGTTGTGAAGATTATCGGGCGGTTTGCCAAGCTTCCGACGCGAGTGCAGATTCAGCGGCAGCAACCTCGGCCTCTTTTTTGCTGTGTCCGGAGCCCTCGCCAAGACTCATTCCCTCCCACGTGACGCGACAACGGAAATGCTTTAGATGCTCCGGACCGCTCTCCTCGAGGAGCTCGTAAGCAGGTGCGCTGGGAGCGAGAGCTTGGAGTAGTTCCTGAAGTTTCCCCTTCGGATTGATCTCCTCAGGTTCCGCCGCCACGAGGTCAAGATCAGCCGCTGCGACGCGGAGAATGAACATGCGGGCCGCTCCAAGTCCGCCGTCCAGATAAATGCCACCCACGAGTGCCTCGAACGAGTCTCCCAGTGTGGAGGCCCGTTCGCGACCACCACTGGATTCTTCGCCACGCCCCATCATCAGGTGCTCCCCGAGACGGAGATGATGCGCATGAACCTTGAGTGCGGATCGGGAGACCAAGCGCGTGCGGATCTTAGTCAGTTGACCCTCGGTGAAGTCGGAAAACTTGTGGAAGAGTTCCTCCGTGATCACCAACTGCAGGACAGCGTCACCCAAGAACTCAAGGCGCTGGTTGTCGAAAGGGTAGTCTTTGCGCTCAAGCGAGATGCTGGAGTGAGTGAGGGCCTCGGCAAGCAGAAGTGAGTTGCGAAATTTGTAGCCGATCCTCGCTTCAAGTGGGTTCATCAGGTGATGTGCGGCAAGTCGGGAAGTATCCATGAATAGCACTCCAGTAACGCGGTCTATGGATGAGCCCGCAAGATCTTTTAATAAAAGAAGCCGATGGACTGTGGAATACTCCTCTGATCCTTATGCCCTTGCCATCCACTGAAGTGTTCAGTCTTTCAGCTTTGTAACTTTAGCACCCCGCCTCCTACCGATGCCAGTTTCCATTGCCACCCTGCCATGTACCGTGGTTCCCCTGCCAGTTATTGCGATTTCCATTCCAATTATTCCCATTGTAGCCGCCATAGTAGCGGCCATTGTAGAAGTGACACCCGTTGTGGTAGGGCCAGAAACGGTTTCCATACCAGTATCCGTTCCCCCTGCCCTCATAAAAACTCGGGGCGATGATCACCGGAGCAGGCGCATAAGCATACGGATAGGAGGGATACACGGGTGCCGTAACGACAACGCCCGGCGGAGGAACCTGCTGGGGTGCAATGCCAGCCGACGGTACCGGAATAGTGCCATTGTAGGGGTAACCGGGCGCGAGGCATCCCGACAGCAAGAGTACAGCGACGGAGAGCGAAGCCGCAATAACAACGGAAAATCGGGGTAGTAGTGCAAGTCGCATGATACATGCTATGACACCACTGGAATACCTGACACTCAATCAAGTAGCACATTATTTTTCATCAATACAATTTTCGTTTTGCACATCCCGCGCAGGGGCGATAGATCTTGTGACCCGATTTTCTCAGGTCTCCGGATCAGTAGCTCAATGGTAGAGCAGTTGACTCTTAATCAATTGGTTGAAGGTTCGAGTCCTTCCTGGTCCACCAAGTTTCTACGCGGGTCTAGAGGCGATTACCCTCTTCTAGAAAAAAGCGTGTTTGCCACTTGCTTGCCACTTTTTTTAGTGCCCCCCTTCCAAAGGCATCTCTTCCGAGTCCGTAATCCACGGGGTTAAAGCGACTGGCCCCCTTTTCCATGAGAGGACCGTAAAGAAAACTGTTACCATTTGGTTGGTGATTGCCCCTGTAGGGCATTGGGAAAGGTGTGGGTTTCTATACGCGTGCGCGTGCGCGCTTGGTGACCTGCCCCCAGATACAGTACATATTGAAAATGTAGTTTCGACTTCATAAAAGGGATCGCAACTTTCTTTAAGTTGCAGAATTTCTGGCTAACAGTGTTTCTTTACAGAGCTTTCGTTACCCCTACCGAATCTGTAACATTGGCCTGCATAATTTTTCCAGTCCCCATGAAACTCGTTTCCGAATACTCCACTCTACGCCCAGAGCTGTTTTACTGGCAGAGATATGAGCCGAAGGTTAAATGCGATTGTTCTTCCTCGGCGTTGGTCACAACGGCAGGTCTCATCCTTATCGATCCTGTACCGTTAGCTGAAATGGCGCTCAAGGAACTGGTGAGCGAGTCGATGTCAGCACCCTCGGCGATCGTGATCACTAGCGGAAATCATCAGAGGGAGAGCGAGGTGCTGGCAAAGCGGTTAGGGATTCCCATTTTTGCCCCAGCCGATGCAGGTAATGACATTATTGCCGACCAATACTTCGTTTCCGGTGATCCCGTGGTCGGGATGGAATCCATTCCCCTGCCCGGCTTCGGTCCTGGTGAGACTGCTTTTTTCCACGATGGAATCCTGATTTTTGGCGATGCGTTGATCAATCTGGAGCCAGAGGGATTGCGACTTCTTCCTGAAAAATACCGGACAAATAAAAAAGAGGCGATGCGATCGCTTTCCACACTTCAGGAATTTGCCCCTGAGATCCTTCTTTTTGCACACGGAAATCCGATTGTTCAGAATGCATCTGCTCGATTGAAGGCTTGCCTTGCGACTTCTTAATTCTTTCTCTGCCTCCTTTGTGCGAGATAATCAGCCGTTCCGTAAATAAAAACTGCGCGGAAGGCCGCATAACGACACTCCCGCGCAGTCGCTGTCATCCCAAGCCCCCCGACTCGGGGATGACAAATTAAATAAAGGACTATTTGGCTGGTGAGGGAGCAGGCGTAGGGGAGGGGGAACTCTTTTTATCGCCGACACCGCAACTGCCGCAATGCGCACTAACTGTTGGGGCCGTAAAGGCAAGAAGGGCTAGAAAGACAGCGGAAAAAGTTAGGCGGAGGAGTGAGGATGTTTTCATGTTGGGTAGTGGTTGTTTTGCTTGCTCACCTTGAATTAGGGTGAGTATTTATTTTTGACCAGCTTGCAGACAGTTTGTTCAAAAAATGTTTTAGAAAAGTTTGAATCCTGCCTCAGGCTGTTGGAGGCTGTCCTTCATTGTGTAGGGAGGCAACCTGTGGGATGGTTAGGGTTATGAAACGTTTTATCCAGCTAGTGACCGTTGGCGCGGTGTTGCTGCTTTCCGCATGTGCCAGCGTGCAATCGACGGCTGTCTTCTACGCTCCGACGACGAATGTGATCTATCCTCCAAAGGATCTCCATGCAGTGATTCCGATCATGAGTCAGCTCCCCCCGCAGTCTTATACGGAAATCGGGCGATTTGCCTTTCAGTCTGATTTGGGCTACCCGTTCATGCTCCGAGCCATCGAGTATAATGCCCGCCAAGCCGGTGCTGATGCTGTCTATATCAAGGACTCAAAGAGCTGGTCTCTCCCCTATTACTACAGTGTCCCGCCGACGGTCACATGGATACCTGTCGGGAGTGGCGTGTACGGAGGGGGATGCGGCGGCTGGTATGGGGGGGGGGCCATGGTTCCCGTGACTTCTCCCGGATACGCGGGGGTGAACTACCGGAACTTCATCGGAATCGATGCCCGGATGATTGTGTTCAAACGCTAAAGCTCTGATTTGCAATGACCGATTGCTCAGAATCTCAACACCCCGCCCCTGCTCCTCTGAGGTCAGAACCGGCGCCGAGGACACCATTGGCTGCGCCGAGGACACCATTGGCTGCGCCAAGTGGAGAAAAGAGGGTTATGCTGCATTCCTGCTGCGCCCCGTGTTCGGGTGAGGTGATCGAGGCAATGGTGGCCTCGGGTCTGGAGCTGGAGATTTTTTTCTACAATCCCAATATCCATCCCCGGGAGGAGTACGAGCTGAGGAAAGTGGAGAATATTCGTTTTGCCGAGGAGCACGGAGTTCCCTTTACCGACGCCGACTATGACACGGATAACTGGTTTGCGCGGGTGAAGGGGCTGGAGTGGGCGCCGGAGAGGGGGGAGCGCTGCACGGCCTGCTTTGACATGCGCTTCGAGCGGACTGCCCTGCATGCCCATGAAAAGGGATTCAAGGTCATCACGAGCTGTCTCGGGATCTCACGATGGAAAGATATGATTCAGATCAACGGGGCGGGCGAACGCGCCGCCGCACGGTGGCCCGGCATGATTTATTGGAGGCATAACTGGCGCAAGGGTGGTGGGGCGGCACGGATGATTGAGATCTCGAAGCGGGAGGAATTTTACGCGCAGCAGTATTGCGGCTGTATCTACTCATTGCGCGATACGAATAAATGGCGGCTTGCCAATAATCGTCCCAAGGTGGTGATAGGTCAGGATTATTACAGCCAAGAGAATGCGGCTGATGCCGAAGGTGCGGGAGAAAACTCGTGAGGCTTTCCTTCATGCACTGCATGGGGATCCTGGGGCTGGGATCGCTTTCCCTGCTGCGGGGTGAGCTTCCTCCTCCCAGGCCAGAGCAGACGCCTGCTACTTCCACTGTCTATTTTACCATGGATCAGAATGCCATGGGTCCGAAGATGACACCCAGATCTCCGATGGTCTCCAGGATGGTGGCGGGACTCGTCTGCGCGGTGATGGGTAAGGCCACTCCCTCAGAGGCATGGCGCACGCTGATCAAGCCCGGCGAGCGTGTCGGTATCCGCGTCTCAGCCCTGCCAGGGCCTGTGGGAGGCACCCATCCTGCGGTCGCGCAGGCTGTCGTGGAGGGATTGGTGGAGGCAGGTATTCGTGCGGAGAATATTATTGTTTGGGATCGTCGGCGCGACGATCTGGAGCAATGCGGTTATGACAAGGTGCCGGGGCTAAATCTTCGCTGGATCGAGCATGGCGGAGGATACGATCCTCGGGCGGTCGTTTCGGCATCGGCTATCGGGAAGCTGGTCTATGGCGATTTTGCATTCAAGGAGTCCCTCAATTCCCTCGCCGATATCATTGGCCCGAGATCCCAGCTCGATAATGAGAGTCATCTTCCGGTGCTGCTTTCACGGCAGATCGACAAGGTCATCAATATCCCATCCCTCTGCGACAGTTACTACACGGGGGTGCATGGCGCTCTGGCTGGGATGACGCTCGGGATTCTCGATAACTGGCGGCGCTTTGCAAAATCGGAGGGGTATGGCGGTTCCGCGCTGGCCGAGGTGTATGCTGACGAACAGATCGGAAAGAAAGTCGTGCTGACCCTCATGGACGGAATGGTGCTGCAATATGCAGGAGGGCCCTATCCGAGTCCCGCCAACTGTGTTGTCTATTCCACACTCTTTGCCTCCAAGGATCCCGTGGCTATTGATGCCACTGCGCTGCGGTTGATTGACGAGCAGAGGCTTCTCTCTAAAATGCCTAAGGCTTCCGTTGACGCGGATCATGTGACGGAAGCGGCCCAGCAAGGCATTGGTGCCGCCGACGAGAAGCTGATCACACTGAAGAGAATCGGGGCGGGTGGGGCTTTTCCGGGTATTCCTGCACGGGGAACCGAGGGCTTTACTCCCGAGCGCTAGGGAGACGCTGAGTATGCTCTCTGATCGTATTTGCAAGCTCCTCCGGAGCCATGCGAGGACTTTTGCGCTGACTCTGCGATTGCTTCCGCGTGAACTTCGAGAACCGCTGAGTCTGGCCTATTTGCTGGCACGCGCCTCAGATACGGTGGCTGATGGAGTGGGGATTCCCCATGAGCGAAGGTTGGCTCTCTTGGTTGAACTCGGGCAGGCGCTGGATGAAAGGAGGCCATCAGGGTGGCGTCCGAAGATCGGACCTGATGAGGTGTCGGTATCAGAAGGAGAGTTGATTACCGCGTTGCCAGATCTGATCAGCGAGATGGAATTGCAAGCAGATCGTGCCGAACTTCTGAGGTTGTGGCGGACAATTGTGGAAGGACAGATCTTTGACCTGCGGAGATTCAGACCCGGTGCTTCCCCCCTTAGCCGAGAAGAGCTGGATCACTACTGCTGGCTTGTCGCGGGAAGCGTGGGGGAGGCTTGGGCCGCTATGGTCGCGAGGGGAGACTCGCGAGTTGGCTCTCTGCCGCTTGGGGTAATGAGAGCTCTGGCCATCAATTATGGAAAAGGACTCCAGCTTCTCAATATCTTGCGCGATCGCACCGAGGATCGAGAGATGGGACGAGTCTACATCGAGGAGCATGAAGTCCCTGAGTTGATGGATCAAGCTGCTGTATGGCTCGATGAGGGACACCGTTATTGCCGGAGTCTTCGTCCCGGACTTATCCGCTACGCCTCGCAGATCCCGTCACGACTTGCTCTGAAAACACTCCAGCGGATGAGAAAATCCCCGGAAGGTGATCACGTGAAGATTTCCCGATACGAGGTTGCCCTAGTGTTGGTCAAAACTCTTCCATCTATGGTGTTGCGGTGAGGGATGAATCCTGCTTCATAGGCCCCATGCACCTCACGGACTACATTCACTGGTTTCAGGAAAACTTCATTCACCTCGACAAAAGCCTCGAGCACATTGTCTCTGCATATGGCATCTGGGTTTACGCAATCCTTTTTGCGATCATCTTCTCCGAGACAGGACTAGTCATTACCCCCTTCCTTCCGGGTGATGCTCTTCTCTTTGCCATCGGGGCCTATTGTGTTTCCCATCCTGACGCGGGTCTGAAGTGGCCGATTGCCATGGGGTTGCTGATGGTCGCGGCAGTGCTCGGCAACTTGGTGAACTTCACAATCGGCGGCACCCTGGGCGGAAAGATCTTCAAGGAGAATGCGCTCATCTTGAAAAAGGAGTACCTGGACAAGACTCACCTCTTCTTTGAGAAGCATGGAGCAAAGGCGATCATCATGGCCCGTTTCCTTCCCATTTTTCGCACGCTCTCACCATTTGTTGCCGGCATGGTAGCGATGGATAAGAAAAAATTCACCTTCTACACGATCACCGGAAGTTTCCTCTGGGTCTTTCTCATGATGATTGCCGGCGTGCTCTTCGGTCAGATTGATTGGGTAAAGAAGCACTTTGAAGCCGTTGTGCTCGGCATCATTGTTGTCTCGATGCTACCTGTGGCCTTTGAGGTGGTATCCCAGTATTTGGCATCCAAAAAGAAATAGTAAGATGTTCCAACCGCCTGCTGGAGGCGCTTTGCGAAGGGAGAGGCTCAATCCTCTCCCTTTTTTATGCCTGCGATTCAGGACAGGAGGATCACATAGAAAGAGCAAGTCAATCAACGCCGAGGCCTATTAATACTGCATCTGCGGTCAACGCGGATGCAGGAGAGCGCGAAATACAATTGCAGCAAAGGGGTGGCATCTTCGTCCGAGGATTTTAAAATGGGTTTCTGTAGGTAGGTCTATGAATTTTAGAGAAGGATTAAATCGCGCGGAGGGCTGTTAACACTAGCTCTGGAGAGAATCAGGAAAGATTGAAGAAAGAGGCCGTGAGGAGTGATGGGAAAAGCACGGGAAAATATTTTTGAAAAAATCAAAGAATTCGTTGACTCATGGGAATTCTTCTATACTGTTCTCAATCCCGACGGCGACCACGGTTGCTGAATCGGGAATGTTCTTCGCCGGTCTGCCTTTGAAATCTGAACAGATTTGAGGTGGTGCTGAGATCCGCAAACACTCTGGCAATAAGCCAAAGCATTACGAATCAAGACATCGCCTTTTGCAGCCACCGGAAACGATCTTTGACAGCGCAGGTCCGGTTTCGCACAGAAATGGAAATCGGATGGATCATATACAAAGCAATAAACAAAACAGCAAAAACTGAATTGTGCGTTTCGAGTCGATTTTTAAATCGAAGTTTTAACGGACCGCCCATTCCAATCCACGGATTGGTTTGGGTCAGATCAATCCACGGATTGATTTGAAAAGGTGCCGGAATTTGTCTTCCGCTATAGCAGCGGAGACGCAAACTTTCTACGGAGAGTTTGATTCTGGCTCAGAACGAACGCTGGCGGCGTGGATAAGACATGCAAGTCGAACGGGACTTGATTTGTAGCAATACCGATCAAGTCTAGTGGCGAACGGGTGCGTAACACGTGAGCAATCTGCCGGGAAGTGGGGGATAACTCGCCG
>Ga0114964_10003287_pt1 | contig 10975 bp, 2 predicted proteins | sample C_131016_MF_Meta_FD_92638 | JGI IMG/M metagenome (GOLD analysis project Ga0114964, IMG submission 92638) | Freshwater microbial communities from Lake Croche, Canada to study carbon cycling - C_131016_MF_MetaG | ecosystem: Environmental > Aquatic > Freshwater > Lake | place: Lake Croche, Canada... | reverse complement strand
TTCCTGAATCCGCTCAAGATAGTCCTCAACAGCGGAGGATGACCTGTTTCCTTTTTTGAGGGTTGGCATGGGGTGGAGGGCCTGATCGGTCTGTTTATGGATTGCAGGAAAATCTATAGTCTCATATAAATTATTTAGCCAAGGCTAATTTTTATGAATCTCCCGCCGACCCCAAGCCTGCCGGAAGTCCACCGGTCGCTGGCAATCCCCTCCGGGGCGGGATTCTGGCGCAAGTTGATGGCTTTTGCGGGCCCCGGCTACCTTGTGGCCGTCGGCTACATGGATCCCGGAAACTGGGCCACGGATCTTGCCGCGGGATCGAAATACAACTACTCCCTCCTCTGCGTCATCCTCTTCTCGAGCGTCACGGCGATGTTCCTCCAGCGCCTTTCGCTCAGACTCGGCATCGTCACCGGCCACGACCTCGCCCAGAGTTGCCGTCAGCACTACGGCAAGACGGCGGCCATTCCTCTCTGGGTCGCGGCCGAGACAGCCATCGCTGCCTGTGATCTTGCGGAAGTCATCGGCTCGGCCATCGCGCTGAACCTCCTCTTCCACATCCCCCTGCTCTGGGGCGTGCTGATCACCACCCTTGATGTTCTCTTCCTCCTCCTGCTCCAGCAACGCGGCTTCCGCTACATCGAGGCGCTTGTGATCGTTCTCATCGCAACCATCGCCACCTGCTTCGGGCTGGAATTGCTCTTCTCCCGGCCGGAAATCACACCACTCCTTGCCGGATTCCTCCCCTCGCCTTCCGTTGTGACCGATCCCGGGAAGCTCTTCATCGCCATCGGAATCCTGGGCGCCACGGTCATGCCCCACAACCTCTACCTTCACTCCTCCATCGTCCAGACGCGCCGCTATCCTCTGGATCAGATCGGGAAAAAGGAAGCCCTGCGCTTCGCCACCATCGACTCCCACATCGCGCTGGTGATAGCCCTTGCCATCAACGCCGCCATCCTCATCCTTTCAGCCGCCACCTTCCACCGTGCGGGACGCACCGATGTCGCTGGTATCGAGGATGCCTATCACCTCCTCACCCCGATGATGGGCATCACCGGGGCCAGCACCCTCTTTGCCATTGCCCTGCTCGCCGCCGGCCAGAACAGCACCCTTACCGGGACGCTCGCCGGACAGATCGTCATGGAGGGGTTTTTGAAGATCAGTATCCCCCCTTGGATGAGGCGCCTCGCCACACGATTGATCGCCATCGTCCCGGCCATCATCGTCATCGCGCTTTCCGGGGACAAAGCCGTCAACCATCTCCTTCTCCTCAGCCAAGTCATCCTGAGCATGCAACTCAGCTTCGCAGTCATCCCCCTGGTCCAATTCACGGGAAGCCGCCGCATCATGGGGGATTTCGTCGATCCGCTATGGATCAGGGCACTCGGATGGATGATTGCCGTTGCCATCGCGGGACTGAACCTTTGGTTGCTCCTGCTTCAATTCCGCAACGGCTTTTAGAGACATCAACTATTCATCTGAAGGAGTCTCGCGCAGAGGCGCAGAGAGCGCAGAGAACAAAAACAAAGCTATACGATGTTTCCGGACCACCATGAACCATGACCGAAGCAACTGATTCATCTTCTTTTGAAGGCTATGAACTTCTCGCCACTGGCGAGGGGGGTCGTCTCGAGCGCTGGGGCGGTCGGGTCGTTCTCCGACCCGAGACGGCCGCAGGGTGGCCCTGGAAAGATCCTCAGAGACTTCCGTCTTGGGATGGTCGCTACACCGGAACCCGTGCCACCGATGGCATCTGGGAATGGAGACACCCCCTCTCCGATCCCTGCCTTGTGAGCAAGACCCCCCTCTCCTTCCTCATCAAGCCGACCAATTCGAAACACCTTGGTCTCTTTCCCGAACAAGCGGCCAACTGGGATTGGATCACCGGGATTATTGGCGGCGCCGCACCCCGAGGAGAACCGATCAGGATCCTCAACCTCTTCGGATACACCGGGGGAGCCACCCTCGCCGCCGCCTCTTCAGGCGCCTCCGTCACCCATGTAGACTCCGCGCGCGCCATGGTCAACTGGTGCTCGGAGAACGCCAAACTCTCCGGACTTGGGAATGCCCCCATCCGCTACATCGTCGAGGATGCCCTTACCTTCCTCCAGCGGGAGATCCGACGAGGCAACCGCTTCGAGGGCATCATCATGGATCCCCCGGCGTTCGGCAGAGGCAAAGGGGGTCAGCTTTGGAAACTCTCCGAGCACCTACCTTTCCTGATCGACACAGCGCAGGAAGCCCTTTCGGAGAACCCCCTTTTTCTCATGCTCAACACCTACAGCGACTCTCTGGATGACCTCGCCGAAGCGATGATCTCCAAGCGACTCTCCCGCCTCGGGGGATCATGCCATGTGGCGAAACTTGGGTTGACCGGAAGTCTTGACGGACAATTTCTTCCCTTGGGCACCGCCCACCGCTGGCTGGCCTGAAGAGTCCCGACTGCACCCTCCTTTAATAGTCTAACTGCCTACAGCCTAAACCGCTCTTCCTCTCTCCGTTAGAACTTACAGCCGAAGCTCCAGAAGATGTTCTGACTCTGGAGATCATTGTTCCCAGCGGCCGCATTGTAGAAGATCGAGGTGAACCACCTCTGCTTGAACTCCAAGGTCACGCCGATTCCCGTGTAAAGGAAGTCCCTCAGCGGGGCGCTGCTAAGGTTTGAGAAATTCACACCACCCATGCTGCTGTTGATCGCATAGGGGTTCTGCATGAACTCATGTTGCCAAGAGGCGCTGATCTGAGGCACAACGACCAGATTCCTGGTGGCCTGCCAAGTGTAGGCCGCCTGAGCACCCAGACTTCCGAGCATGCTGGCCGTATTCCATCCACCAGAGGTGAGGTTTAGGCTCTGGGCACCGGTTTCATTGAAGCCGTTCACATTGAGATACGTGTACTGGAGGCTGGTGGTCGGTCCGAATGTCCAGTTGCCCTTACGGATGTTGTAGCCTCCAGCAAGCATGGTATCGAGTTCCCCTGCCCCGGGTTGGCTGTTGGCGGTCCTGTTGATACCGGGGAACTGAATGTTACGGGTGACCTGATACTGGTTGTAGCCACCGCCCAGCAGGGCGCTGAGATAGAATCCACGGTTATCCACCTTGCCGTAGGTAGCAAAGAGACCGAAGCGAACGCTGTTATCGATCAGGGTGCTGCCGGCATTGTACTTGGCATAGGTTCCCTCGTAACCGGTGTAGGCGCCGACGCTGAGGACGGGATTCACACGGTAGGTGACGCCGACAGTCATGCCGCCGCTCTGGGCATTGTAGGTGGGGAGCATATTGCCGCTGTTGGCTTGAGCGAAGATTCCGTTGCCATCCAGGAAGAGTCCCCAGCGGTTATCCGGCCCCGGACGCAGGATGTCCTTGTTCGGATCCATGATGCCCGCACCGTCACCCTGCCCCTCCCATATCGGGGTGTTGTCTGCAAATCCGCTCATCGAGAAACCGCCGCTCTCCGCCACCCGCTGGTTCCAGAGACGCTGGGCAAGTTCGCTGTTCTGGGCGTTTGCCAGGTTGAAGGCGATCGTACCCAGTGACTGGTACATCGTCGGCATAATGGCGTTAAACGCCGTCTGGTACTGTGAAGCGGTCAACTCGTCCAAGGCAGTGGAGACAACCTTCTTATCCCCACTGGTGGCTGGAATGAAGGTATCCAGAGCCCTTGCGACATTGGTCTGATTCTGGTTCTGGGCAAGCAATGTGTAACTGGTGGGAGCTATCACAAGGCTTACCGATGTGCTGTTCGTGATCAATCGCCCACGGAAAACAGGGGAAAGTTGGTCTGAGTAGTTAGTGTTGTAAACATTAACACGATTGAAGCCTCCATTAATCAGACCAGCTGTAACGATATTGGTAAATTGCTCTCCGTAACTTAGGAGGACTTCGGGATGAATATTAACAAAGCCATCAAGAGCAGCAGTACCTTTCGGTGTGACTACAAGCTTACCATAACTGTTACTACTAATACCGATTTCAAGAGGATCGGTGTCGAGCAGCGTAAGATTACCATCAATGGTCATCGTAGCAGGAATGAAATTGCCATTCGCGTTGGCATATCCCGGGACAAGATGACCAACATTCGTGACGCTACCAACGTTCGTACCGCTGCTAATATAGTAGGCATTGGTACTCGTGATGTTAATGTTGCCATATGTAACTTGGCCGATGTTTTGATAAATGGTGTCATTAGTAACAATAGTGCCATTCGTAGAGGTTGTTGTAATATTTCCGTAGTTATTGAAGAAACCCGAAGAATCCAGCAACAGTGTATTCGCCGTGATGGCTCCGTAGTTGTTAACCTCGCCTTCAGACTTAATAGACAAGGTTTGCGACACTGCGATGGTGGCATTGGTATTATTCGACGCTCCATTTTCTAGTGTGCTTAACGTGCCAACAGTGATGTTTGTTGATATAATGGAGCCCAGATTCGTCATTGAGCTGCTGTTTGTTATAGTGAGTTCAGCAGCTTGAATTTTCCCTCTGTTCTCCATCAAAGCATTGTTGCTGACTAGGAGTAGGGGCGTGGAAACTCCCCCGTTGGTTGCAATAACCAAGGAACCCGACTCCGTTTTGGCAAAGTAGTTGGTGGCGGTAATGGTGCCTCCCCCCAGAGTGACGGCACCTCCCGTATTATTCACGTTTACAGAGCCAGCCGTGATGCCGGTATTTGTCACGGTGATTACAGCATTCGTAGCAGCATTGCCCAGAGTTGCATTATCCCCAGTATAGAAGGCCACATTGCGCGAGACCCCGGCATTTGTCTGCCAGTTGGTATAGGCACGGTTGGTGCTCCAAATATTATTGGCGGCACCACTCCAGAAGAGATTCTGCGCACCGATCGGACCCGAAAGCGCTATCAAGAGAGCACTGTTACTGGTGGTGAGTTCGTACTGGGTTCCCGCAGCTAGACCAAGAACACCAAACTGGTTAGCCGAAAGAGTGTTTGTGCCAAAGCCTAGGATTTGAATAGGCGTTGTGTTCAAATCCGCATCAAAGCCAGACATGTCGAAATAATTTGTTGGCCCACTCAACGCCACTGCATTGGTTACATTGAGGTAATACCCATTGGTGATGCTGGTGAATCCGATTGTGGCACTGGCGCTGTTCCAGATCAGGGAACCAATCGACACCATGGAATCAAGAATCAGCTTACCGCTGGCACCTAGCGTGAGGTTCCCACTACCCAAGGCATTGCTGCTAGCTGCAATGATTGCACCTGAATTTGTAATCGTTGTCCCGCCGACATAAGTGTTGCTTCCGGAAAGAGTCAGCGTTGACGCCCCATCCTTAACCAAAGAGCCTCCTGCCCCTGAAATATTTCCTGCAAAGGTGGTGTTTCCGGAATTCGTTCCAATCGTGAGGATGCTGTTCGAGAGATTGACAGCAGAAGAGGCAAGACCGGAAAGGGATGCAATGGTCTGATTGGTGCCAAGGTTCAGAACCGATGATCCAGCACCCCAGGCGGCGCCAGAGTTGGTTTGATCGAGGTACACAGCAGAACGGCCATTGGCGATCGGCAGAGCGTAAAGCACATTGGCATTCACCACGGCACCATTGATGAGATAAGTCGGGCCATTGTAGGAGTTCGAGGCGTTCAAATTGAAGGTGCCACTGTCGTAAACGAGATCAGAATTCGGTGAGGATCCAGTAATACCCCCGGTAATGGTGATTTCGCCGGTATTAGTGCCCATAAGAGTCAGCGTTGCGGCATTCTTAACAAGGGTTCCTGCGAGTGTAAGCGTCCCTGTTCCGGTACCATGTTCAATCACACCGGATGAGTTTGAGGCCACAGTGATTGTGTTACTGATGCCGTTGGAGGCTGCCGCGCCACTGATGCGAAGCGTTCCGCCATCAAGCAGGAGGTTTGTAGCCATACCAACCGAGTTGGTGTTCGTGAGCCTAAGAATTCCTCCGTCAGCCGCACCAATGGTTCCAGTGAAATTGGTCGTGCTATCCCCTAGTGTTAGTGTCCCAGCGCCCGTAGTCACAACAACTCCATTGCCAATAAGTGTATTGGTCACCGCACCAGAAGCAACAATACTGAAGTCCAGAAGAGCTCCATTGGTGATTGTCACAGCACCAGTTCCGAGCGCATTGGTTGCATTCACCACAAGCGCACCATCGTATATAAACGTGCCATTGGTGTAAGCATTCAATGTGCTGAGGGTTAGTGTTCCAGCACCGATTTTTGCCAACGAACCACCGCTGATCAGTCCGCTGTTGTCAAAATTCAATCCGGCACCAACCTCGAAAGTACCCGTGGCACTCCCGGCAATCGTATAATTATTGGTCACCAGAAGGTTAGTAGTCAGTGCCGCCACGGTTGCATTATTAGCGAAAGTGATCGCCCCCGTTCCGAAGGATGATGCATTGGCAATAGCGACCTTGCCACCATTCAGAACAGTGCCTCCTGTGTAAGAATTGGATGCCGCAAGCATAAGGGTACCGGATCCCGAGTTGGTCAGGATGCCTGCTCCGCCGATGGAACCACTGAGTGTTAGCATCGTTCCGGAGGCATTCGTGACGATTACATTCGTCGAAAGCGCCAGAGCATTGCTGATCGTGTGGTTACCCTGCAGGGTCGTGATCGAGGGGGCACTACTTCCCTGTTCCAGAGAAATCGTCCCGGCTCCCGCGATCGCGTAGGAAGAGGCGTTGGAGAAGGTCAAGGCATTGAGGACGGCATTGGTGCTCAGGGTGACAACTCCCCCACCCCCCGTTCCGAAGGTGGCCGTGTCATTTGTACTAAGCGCACCATCCAGACCCGGGGTACCTCCGAGGGCGGTCCAGTTGGTGAAGGTAGTCCAGTTGCCCGATCCCGCTGTCCAGGTGGACTGACCCGAGTACACATATCCGTTGACTGTCAGCATGTTTGTCCCGACTGCAGAGGAAGCACCGTCGTACGAAGAAGCATCCCCATAAACGACTCCTATCTGGTTGGTAAATGATGTTACCACCGCATTGTTGTTACTGTAGGTCAATACGGCATTGATGGAAGTTCCAGACACCACATTGGTCACCCCGGCAAGACTGAGTCCATTGCTGGAATTTGTCGCAAGAGTTGCCATTGAGACACGGAACCCAACTGCATTACTCATGCCGACAAGGGCAGTCTGAGTGTTGGTATTACCTACGTGAACAGCAAATACGACATTACTATTAGTAAGGCTACCCGCAGCGTGATCATAGACTGCTCCAGTCACAGTCAGGGTGCCCGTCCCTACATTGGTGGAGGCTCCGGCAAGGCTAGAGACATCACCGTAGACAACTGAGATGCGGTTAGTGAAGCCCCCCACCCCTTGGTTCGACGCGAAGGTCAGTACCGCATTGCTGGAAGTTCCAACCCCCACATTTGTCACCCCAGAGACATCAAGACTGACGTTATTGCTGGCCGTGGCATTCGTCATCATGGAGAGGGAGACGCGGAAGCCGGCGGCATTGCTCACGCCGATGGTGTTTGTCTGCGTGCTGGTATAGCCCACGATCACGTTGGAAAGAACAACCGCATTGCTAGAGAGGCTTCCCGCGGCATGGCCGTAGACGCTCCCGCTCACTTGGACATTGGTCGTCCCGTTGGTCTGCGCTCCGGCGAGAGTCGAGGCATCATAGAGGGTGATCGCCACGTTGGAACTGAAGGTTCCAGTCCCCGACCCGAAGTTGCCAGCATTGGTAATGTTTGCCGTCAGGGTGGTCGAGCCACCGTTGGTTAGCGAGGCCACGCTGCCGACCAATCCGCTCGTATTGGTTGCTCCGAGATTCACACGGAAGCCGCTTGTGTTGGTCAAAACGACGCTGTTGGTCGAGGCCACGCTGCCAGTGTATCCCGTGATCCAATTGGAGAGGTTCAGGTTGGTCGATCCAATGCTTCCTGCCGCATGGTCGTAGACCGCGCCCGTGACCGTGAGTGTCTGACTCCCCAGATTATTGGAAGCACCGTTCAGCGTCGATGCATCTGCATAGGTCACCGCAATCGTGTTGGTGAAGGCTCCCACTCCCTGGGTGGTTCCGAAGGCCAGCAGGGCATTACTAGAGGTGCCGGCAAGCACGTTGGTCACCCCTGAAAGAGTCACGTTATTGCTGGAGGTAACGCTACCCGAGCCCAATGGCACGCGGGTACCGCTGCTATTGGAGACCCCCACGTTGGTCGTCACCGCGTTGCTGTACCCCACGATCACATTGCTCAGCGCCACATTGCTCGTGGAGAGTGAGCCTGAAGCGTGGTCGTAGACATTGACTGTGACAGTTCCCGTTCCCGAAGAAGGGGTGGCATTCGTCGAGGAAACCGTGAAGGTGCCGGTCTGATTAAGGCCGACGTTGGTCCCGTTGAACGAGAGACCGGTCACATTGGTACCGGTCTGCGGGCTTAGCGTTGTGGAACCGATCGATCCGGTGGTATTGGTCAACGTGGTTCCCGTGAAGACCATATTGGCAGCACCTGCGGCAGCCGTATTAGTAACCCCGACAAAGAAGTTGGTGCTACCCCCGGTGATGATGGCATTAGTGCCTCCGAAGGATGTCGTGATCGGCCCAAGACCAGCCAGTGCTTGGAGGTACACGGAGTTGGTACCGTAGACCAGCTGATAACCCGTGGGCAGAGCGTTGGTCACTGCGAAAGTTCCGCTCAGACTTCCCGTGTAGGTCAGGAAGGTGTAGGTGGTGCTCGTCAGTGTAGCGTTGGTGCTGAAGTTGAGCGTACCTCCGAGGCTTGCATTCCCATTCACCGCCACAAGGCTCGTGGAGCTTCCACCAAGGAGGATATTGAGCGTTCCACCCGTGATCGTGAGGCTTCCAATCGAGAGAGTTCCGGTCGTGGAACCGTTACCCGGGGTGATCGTTCCACTTCCCGAGAGGGCTACCGCGGAGTTGGTTGCCTTACCGGTTCCGCCGAAGATGCCGCCGCTCACGGTGATCACACCTCCGCTATTGGTGCCGTTGAGCAGGAGCTTACCGCCACTGATGGTTGTGGTTCCGCTGTAGGAGTTGTTACCGCTTAGGATGGTCGTACCGCTTCCGCTCTGGGTCACGGCTCCGGAGAGAATGCTTCCAGCAATCGTGGCGTTACCAGAACCCGAGTTCAGGAAAGTACCACTACCCAGAGCCAGATTATTGGAGGCCACAAAGGCGCCCGCATTGGTCTTGGTCAATGAGGAGGCCGTCAGCGTGCCGCCCGCTAGAGTCACCGTGCCGGTCGTATTGGTGACCATCACCATGCCCGCCGTGATCCCCGAGTTAGTGACAGTGATCGTGGCGGTAGAGCCGAAGGTCGCGTTGTCATTGCTTGAGAAAGCTTGGAGCGTACCGGTCAATGCAGCATTCGTTGACCACGCATTCGTCGTGGTATTCCAATTTCCGGAGGCACCGCCTGCCCAGTAGAGATCTGACGCGTTGATCTGGATCAAGAGCTGCAGTGAGGAAGCATTGGAGGTAAAGGTATAGGTCTTGTTCGAGATATTGGTGGTGCCCCCCAAGGAGATGGTCTGACTTCCAAAGAGATCCAACTGAAGGCCGGTGTAGTATGCCGATCCCGAGGAGAAGATCAGGGTGTTGGTTCCTCCCCCCCATACGCTTCCGGAGGCAAGGGAAATCAGGTTGCCCGAGTTGTTGTTGGTGAAGCTCGTCACCGAGATGTTTGTGAAGGCTGATCCCGCGCTGGTCAGACTGATCGAGGCATCGCCATTCATCACCAGTGAACTCACCGACAAGGTGCCAAGGAGGGTGCTATTGAGTGATCCATTAGTCAGGGTCAGGGATCCTGCGGCCAAGGCGTTGGAGTTCGCCACCGCAAGGGTGCCGCCGTTTACTGCAGTTCCGCCGCTATAGCTGTTGCTACCCGTGAGGGAGAGCGTTCCGAGACCACTCTTGGCAAGGCTTCCAGATCCCCCGATCGATCCACCCAGAGTTAACAGGGTGTTGGAGGCATTCGTGACAGTAACATTGGTCCCAAAAGTCAGGGCATTGCTGATGGTGTGGCTACCGAGTGTCGTCGTGATTGAAGGAGCACTGCTTCCCTGCACCAGAGAAATCGATCCTGTTCCCGTAACCGTGTAGGCGGAGGCATTGGAGAAACTGAGGGTATTGAGCTGGGCATTGGTATTCAGGGTCACCGTGCCGCCTGATCCCGTCCCAAAGGTCGCCGTGTCGTTGGTGCTGAGAGTTCCGTCCAGTCCAGGGGTTCCGCCAAGCGCGCTCCAGTTGGTGAAGTTGGTCCAGTTACCCGATCCTGCCGTCCAGGTTGACTGACCGGAGTACACAAGGCCCGAGACCGTCAGTGTATTGGTGCCATAGTTTGTGATAGAGCCCGCGTAGGAGGAAGCATCCCCGTAGACCACGCCAATCTGATTAGTGAAGGCCCCCACCCCTTGATTGGTCGCAAAGGTGAGGATCGCGTTGCTGGAGACACCGTTGGAAACCCCTGTCACACCCGATAGACTAATCCCGTTACTCGAATTAGTCGTAGCTGTCTGCATTGCCACGCGGAATCCTACCGCATTGCTCATCCCAATCGTGTTGGTCTGGGTGTTTGTGTAGCCGACGTGGACAGCCTGAAGTGCCACGCTATTCGTGGAGAGAATGTTGCTCGCATGTCCGAAGACGCTCTGGGTCACCGTGATGGTCTGGCTACCCAGGTTGGTGGAGGCACCGTTAAGGCTGGAAGCATCCGCGTAGGTGACGCGCACGTTGTTGCTGTAGGTGCCGGTTCCCTGTCCTGCCGCAAAGGTCAGCGCGGTCGTGGTGCCGCTTCCTGACGTGAGGCTGCCCACACCACCCAGGGTTAGGTTGGTCGCCCCGGTAGTGATGTTGGTCGCCGCCAAAGCCACGCGGAACCCGTTGCTGTTGGTCAGACCCACGTCGGTCACCACCGAACTGCCGTAGCCCACAATCACATTGGAAAGAACAACCGCATTGGTGGAGAGGCTACCCGCAGCATGTCCGAAGATGTTGGCAGTGACGGCAACCGAGGAGGTACCCAGGTT
>Ga0114964_10003284_pt1 | contig 10981 bp, 18 predicted proteins | sample C_131016_MF_Meta_FD_92638 | JGI IMG/M metagenome (GOLD analysis project Ga0114964, IMG submission 92638) | Freshwater microbial communities from Lake Croche, Canada to study carbon cycling - C_131016_MF_MetaG | ecosystem: Environmental > Aquatic > Freshwater > Lake | place: Lake Croche, Canada... | reverse complement strand
ACACTACCGATTACGGTGGTGGAAGCCAAGTGTTTGTTAACTCAAACAACATTCCCAATAACGTAGCAACCATTTGGACCCCGCAAGCTGGCGTGTACAGCACTAATGGTCCTACTGTTGCTTCAGCTCCTACTGCTGATGCATCAGGTACTATTTACCGTGGTGCAACATTTTTAATTCCACAAGGCTCAAACATCACTGATGTGGTGGTTGATGTTGGTCTATTGCCAACTGACGGCACTGTGACTGCTAACTCCATTCAGCCTTATGTTTCTAACAAGTTTGCTACCGCTACTGGCGTGTATGCAACTATGGCTGCTATTACCTCGGCTACCCGTGGTACTGCAACCTTTGTTGGTTCACAGTTGGTTAACGCCAATGGCACATTGCAAGACGTTCAAAACATTCAACCTGGACAGCAGCCTACATGGTTCTCCCAAGTTGTTGTTACACTGAAGATTACTAACACTTCTTTGGTTGCCCCAACATCAGGCCAAATTAACATTACCTTGAAGTACACACAACAAGATATGAATATTGGCAATGCGACAACTTACCCATACGGTAACTTTGATTAATCTCTAGGGGCTTCGGCCCCTATCTTTAAACTTTAAGGAGATTATTCATGGCACAAAGTCCAAGTGGCATCCTTGCTACTAACAACGTAGTCAACTCAATAACTCGCCAAGCAAAGGTAGAGCCGTTTGATTTGCACGTTTCCCGTAACTTGGTTTACGGACATCGTTACATATTTAAGTTTGGTATTTGCAATAACACGCAAACTAGCGTTACTACGCTTTGGAACCCAGCAACACCTACGGCTTATGTTTACCCAGCATCTGCTACGTTGATGCAGGTATCTAGTGGCAGCGCTAACGACACTTCTGCTGGCACAGGCGCACGTTCAATAATCATTTATGGTTTGGATGCAAACTACAACGAGATTAGCGAAACAGTATTGTTAAATGGTCAGACTCAAGTAGCCACAACCAAGAGTTTTTTGCGTATCAATGATGCAGACGTAGTTACTGTTGGCTCTGGCGGAACTGCTGCAGGAATTATTTACATTGGCACAGGTTCTGCAACATCAGGTATTCCAGCGACAACCTATGGAATCTTGCCACAGCAGTACAACTCTTTGGCTCAATCTATATATACGGTTCCAGCTGGCTATACAGCCTACATAACCAGTTATACATTTACTTCTGCTGCAACTACAACTTACAACGTATCTGGTTTCTTTGTAAGTTACCAAGGCGCTGTTCCAGTCATTCAAGCCTCGGCTCGTATGATTAGCGGTGGTAATTTTGACCGTCATTTTGATTGCCCAGTTGTTTATCAAGAAAAAACAGATATTGAACTGCGAGTATCAACTTCAACGGCTGGTGTTTTGATGACTGGTGACTTGCATATTCTTTTAATTAAGAACAATGCGGATGCTGGAAACACATAATGGAAATGGTACTTTGGAACGCTGCTTTATCCGTTATTACGGCCTTCATGGGAATCTTTGGATTCTTTATGAAGGAAAAGCTCGCCCAAATGAAAGATGTAGGCGAAGACATCAAGCGTGTTGAACGCCTACTAAACATTACCCGTGAGGAGGTAGCCCGTGATTACGTTACTCAAACAGAAATTCAGCGAATTACTGACCACATTGACCAGCGCTTCAATCGCCTTGAAGCAAAGATTGACCAACTTATTCAAGCGGGGCGGTGATGCCAAGCACGAGTAAAAAGCAACACAATTTCATGGAAGCCGTGGCGCACAACGCTGCGTTTGCCAAGAAAGTGGGAGTCCCTCAATCAGTAGGGAAAGAATTTTCAAAGGCCGATAAAGGCAAACATTTCAAAAAAGGTGGAACCATGGCTAAAACCAAACCCGTAAACCCAGCAATGGCTATGATGGCTGCTCGTGCCATGCGTACACCTCAAGCCGTTGCTCCCGTTAACCCCATGGCTGGTGCAGCGCCAGCTCCAGGTGCTATGCCTGGAATGAAACGTGGTGGTATGTCCGAAAAATCTGGAGGTAATATGAAAGACAAAGCAAAAGAGATGCGCCAATCCAAGCAATTGGATAAATTGGCTAAGGAAGAGCGTATGGAAGCCAAAGGCTATGCCAAAGGCGGTTCTATGGGTCCTCGTACCATGTCTATGGATGTGGGAAAAGGCTCTAACACCAACATGAAGCATGGTGAGCATGGCGTACAAAAGCGTGGTCACACCCGTGCTATGGACCCAAAAATGGCTGGTAACCCAATCGGTACTGGCGCACCTAAGAAAATGGCTAAGGGTGGTTCTACATCTAGCCGTGCTGATGGTATCGCCCAGCGTGGTCGTACTAAAACCAAGTACTGCTAAACATGAGAGCCAGTCGTGGCATGGGTGATATTAAGCCCACAAAGATGCCTACCAAAAGGGTTATCCACAGAAAAGATAACCCCAATGATGTAGAAGTCTACGCAAAAGGCGGAGATGTCTGGGATAAACCTAGACCAAAGTCTTTGGGTAAACCAAAGAAGTTGAGTTCTGCTAAGAAGTCTTCAGCCAAAGCTATGGCTAAGGCAGCTGGCAGACCATATCCAAACTTGGTGGATAACATGCGAGCAGCAAGGAAAAAGTAATGGCTGAAAAATGGATACAAAAGGCAATTAAGAAGCCTGGGGCGTTGCGCTCCGAGCTTCATGTTGCCAAAGGAAAACCAATTCCCGCAAAGAAATTAGCAGCAGCTGCTAAGAAACCTGGGAAACTAGGCCAACGCGCACGACTTGCCGAAACACTCAAAAAAATGGGTAAATAATGGCTTACACAACGGGGTCAACAGCGTTTAACCTAAACATGAATGACCTCATTGAAGAGGCATTCGAAAGGTGCGGGCTTGAGTTACGCACTGGTTATGACTTTCGCACAGCAACCCGCAGCCTAAACTTACTTACCATTGAGTGGGCTAATCGTGGTATTAATCTTTGGACCGTGGAAGAAGGGCAGATTCCCCTTAATACGGGGCAAATTACCTATCCGCTGCCTAACGATACGATTGATTTGTTGAGCCAAGTCATCCGTACTGGCACTCTTCAGAACCAGATTGATATCAATATCAGCCGTATTTCTGAAGATACTTACTCAACCATCCCAAACAAACTGGCTGTAGGCAGACCAATCCAAGTTTGGATTAACCGCCAATCAGGTAACGTCAACCCAACAACCTACACTTTGTATGGTAACGGCACGACTACTGGCATCATCGCTACAGATACAACGATACAGCTTGCCCAAAGCGATATGACTGGCCTTGCAGCCACTGGATACATCCAGTTGGAGAATGAGGTCATCTACTATCCAAACGTCAGCACAACGGCTCCACAGCTGCTTAATTGCTATCGTGGACAAAATGGCACAACTGCTGCTACCCATGCCCAGACAACGGCTGTATACGTCCCCCAGCTGCCTTGTATCAATGTTTGGCCTACGCCTAACGCTGGTGGCAACTACACATTTGTGTATTGGCGTTTACGCAGAATCCAAGATGCTGGCACTGGTACTAGCATTAACGACATGCCTTTCCGTTTTATCCCAGTGATGACGGCTGGTTTGGCTTATTACTTGTCTATGAAACTATTTGGTGTTGACCCTATGCGTATAGCAGCCCTCAAAGCTGACTATGACTTGCAATGGGATTTGGCCTCGTCTGAGGACAGAGAGAAAGCGCCAATTAGATTTGTACCCCGTAACATGTTCCGCACGAGATGATATATGGCAAAGACACCAGCATGGCAGCGCAAAGAAGGCAAGAACCCAAATGGCGGTTTGAATGCCAAGGGCCGAGCCTCCGCGAAAAAGCAAGGGATGAATTTGAAAGCGCCTCAACCAGAAGGCGGCTCAAGGAAAGACTCTTTCTGCGCGCGCATGGAAGGGATGAAAAAGAAATTGACATCCGCAAAAACAGCGAAAGACCCGAACTCTAGGATTAACAAGAGTCTTAGGGCTTGGAAGTGCTAGAAAATGGCAGAAAAATATGCATCAGGTAAGTTTGCGATTGCCGAATGTGACCGATGTGGTCAGCGGTACAAACTTAGCGAGTTAAAAAAAGAGGTAATTAAGACCAAACTTTTTAACATCAAAGTTTGCCCAGAGTGCTGGGACCCAGACCAACCACAGCTATCTCTTGGTTTGTATCCTGTAAATGACCCACAAGCGGTGCGAGAGCCTCGTCCAGATGTGAGTTATTTATCTTCTGGCACAACTGGATTGGAAACAAACCCATACGACACCAATGTAAATGCTGTGGATAATGCTGGATATCCACAAGATGGTAGCCGCCAAATCCAATGGGGCTGGAATCCAGTAGGCGGGTCAAGTGGTTTTGACTATACGTTAACCCCAAATGACTTGATTCTCAACATAACAATCGGTACAGTCACAGTAACAATTTCTTAGGAGTTTATATGGACAAGAAACAAGTAACAAAAATTGCTGATAAAGAAGCAAAAAAAGAAGTGCATAAGCATGAAGGGCATATGCATCCAGGCATGAAGCCGACTAAAATGGCTAAAGGTGGCGTGACTGGTAAAGCCATGAAAGCCATGGGCCGTAATATGGCTCGTGCCATGAATCAAAAATCTGGAAGAGGTCGATAATGGTTAATAACAAACCCGCCATGGCTTATGCCAAGCCACACACAATGACAGGCAGTTCTGTTTCAAACACCGTTCCAGAAGAAACTGGCGCTGAGTGCATGAACAAGATGAACCCATCTGTTGCCAGCATTAGCAAGGGCAATTACCCAGAAGTTAAAACCTCTGGCATTGAAATGCGTGGAGCTGGTGCTGCCACTAAAGGCCGCATGTCGAGAGGACCAATGGCGTGAATTACGTCCAGCTGTATCAGGCAATCCAGAACTATGCTGAGACAACAGAAACGCTGTTTGTCTCTAGTATTCCTACGTTTGTCATGGAGGCAGAGGACAGGATATATAACTCCGTTCAGCTGCCAGCCCTGCGTAAAAACGTATATGGAACTGTTACATCTGGAAACCAGTATCTTTCACTGCCTTCGGACTATTTGTCTACTTTTTCTCTTGCCGTCATTAACACTTACGCAATTGGAAGTGTGACGTATGGCGATGGTGCCTTTTCATATCTTTTGAATAAAGACGTCAACTACATTCGTGGTGCTTTCCCTAAGCCAACAGAAACTGGGATGCCAACGCACTATGCAATTTTTGGACCCCAGTACACAAACAACAATGCGTTGTCTTACATACTTGGACCGACTCCTGACCAGTCGTACCAAGTGGAAATGCATTACTTCTACTATCCTACAACGATAGTACAGGGCAGGATAACCACATTTGGCACATTAACAGGCGGCTCACTTTATCCGCCTGGGACATACCAAAACATTAACTTAACTGGTGGCTCTGGCGCTGATGCTGTAGCTACATTAACTGTTAACAGTTCTGGCGCAGTGTCAGCTGTTACGCTTAACAGCGGAGGTCAGTTTTATGTTGCGGGAGATACATTAAGTGCTGCTACTTCTGACCTTGGTAATTCTGGCTCTGGTTTTAGCGTGGTTGTTTCCGCTGTAAGCAATTCCACAGGAACTAGCTGGCTAGGCGAGAACTATGACCCAGTATTGTTTTATGGCTCTATGCGTGAAGCTATGCTGTTCCAGAAACAAGAACCAGACATCATTAAATACTACGATGACAAGTACACCGAGGCTTTAGGCCAGCTTAAACGCTTGGGTGATGGACTTGAGCGTGGTGACGCTTACCGTGACGGACAAGCCAAGATTAGGGTTCGTACATGATTACCCAGACATCTTGCACCGTCTTTGCCCAAAACCTTTTGAAAGGTTTGGAGAATTTCAATACTGGCACTAGCTACACCTACAAAATTCCTTTGTATAACGCTAATGCCAATTTGAACAACACGACTGCCAGTTACACATCAATCAACGAAGTAACTGGTTCTGGGTATACGGCTGGTGGTAATGTCCTAACAATCACAACAGTCCCAACTGGGGACACAACAAATAACATTGCATATATTTCGTTTGCACCTGTTAATTGGTATTCCGCTAGTTTTACGACTCGCGGAGCATTAATTTATAACGCAACAACTAATGCAGCCGTTTGTGTTTTAAACTTTGGGTCTGACAAGTCACCAAGCAATAACACTTTTACAATCACTTTCCCATCGGCTACTTCAACAAGTGCCATCATTACAGTTAGCTAAGGAGCAACTATGCATAAAGAACAATCTGGTTTTGGTGATAACGCCATAGCCACACTGCAAGCAAACGCATCTATCCCAGAAGGCATGGGCATTGAAGGCTTCTACCACGTAGAGTGCCGTGATGCACAAGGTAACCTCAAGTGGAATGATGAGTTCCCTAACTTGGTCGTTGCTATTGGTAAACAGTTGTTGCTGGACACTTTGCTCCGCACCTCTGGCACATACACCACAGTTGGCCCATTCTTGGGTCTAATTAACAACAGCACTACGTTTGCAGCCGCAGACACCATGACTTCTAAAACATGGACTGAGTTGACTACCTACACCGTGGGCGGTTCAGCAGTTCGTGGAACAGCAGTGTTTGGCGCATCTACCTCGTCTGGTACAACTCCATCAAACGTAACAACTTCTACAGCCACAGCGATTACCTACACAATGACAGGTTCTGCTACTGTATATGGGTGTTTCTTGGTGACAGGTTCTGGCGCAGTCAGCACACTCTCTAGCACTGCGGGTACTTTGTACTCAGAAGGCAACTTCAGCACTGCCAAGACTGTTACATCTGGCGACACCGTAACTGTTACTTACTCGACTACCGCGACTTCTTAAGGAGTCTTAAATGGCTCTAGCCCTTAATGACCGGGTACAACAGACTGGCACAGCCAATACAACGGTAAGTTTTACCTTATCGGGTTCTGTCACGGGCTTCCAATCCTTTGCCGTCGTTGGCAACGGGAACACCACCTATTACTCTGCTTTTGATGCTACGGGTAACTGGGAGGTGGGGATTGGCACATACTCAACGACTGGCCCGACTCTCACACGTACAACTATTCTGGCGTCTAGCAACTCTGGGTCAGCGGTCACATTTAGCGGCTCAGTCAACGTCTTTGTAACTTACCCATCTGAAAAGTCCGTTAATCTGGACGGGTCAGGTAACGTCAGCGCGTTGGGTACTGTGTCTTCTGGTACTTGGCAAGGCACAACTGTAGGCGTGGCTTATGGTGGCACGGGCGTAACTGCATCAAGTGGCGCTAACTCTGTTGTATTGCGGGATGCTAATCAGAACGTCACAGCAAATAACTTTATTGCTGCGTACAACGTCATCACGGCTGCGGGCACAACAACTACGCTGACAACGGCATCAGCCTACTACCAGCGTATTAGCGGTTCTACCACACAGACAGTCAAATTGCCTGATGCCACAACGATGGCTAACGGACAAGGCTTCACCTTTGATAATGACTCAAGCGGTGCGGTAACAATTATTGATAACTCGTCTGCCACCATAGACACCGTTCCGTCTGGCGGATACTCAATTCTGTTTGTGGAGAGCAACGCCACATCTGCTGGCTCTTGGGGTAAATATGCTTTGCTCCCAGCGTCTTACGACTTCAGCACAACGACAGCAGACTTTGGTACAGCGGTCATTACCAACACAACTTACCAAGGCGGAGTAGTTTCTACCGTTTATGGTGGTACAGGATTGGCTAGTTACACCGCAGGGGACTTGCTTTACTACACATCTGGTACGGCTCTATCTAAAGTGCCAATCGGTGCTGTCGGATATGTTTTAACTTCTAATGGTAGTGTGCCAACATGGGCAGCAAACACAGGCGCATCAGTTGACCAAGCGTACTACCTAGCCTTTATGATGGGATAAGAAATGGCAACCTACACAAACGTATCCTACGGGGTTAAGAACATAAGCACTGGTGGTTCTACGATTATCAGTTCAGTAGCTTCTGGCACAGTAGCTGTAGCCAGCCTTGTGGTGTCTAACACTTCTACATCGCCCATCACTTGTGATGTCTACATTACCCGTTCGTCAGTCAACTACTACATAGTCAAAGGCGCTACTGTGGCGGTTGGCGGGTCTAACGAATGTATCCAAGGCAACAGAATCATTCTCCAAACCAGCGATATATTGGTTGCGGTAGCAAGTGCATCTTCTTCAGCCGATGCTTGGGTATCAGGATTGACGGTGGTCTAAATGGCGTTTATCGGTAACACCCCCACAACTCAGGCTTTTACGCCAGCCGTTGATTACTTCAGCGGTAATGGGTCTACTACGGCATTTACGCTGTCTCGCCCCGTTGCGTCTGTGGCGCAGGTGCAGGTGGTTATAGACAACGTAGCCCAGAATCCTAGTTCAGCCTACACAATTAGCGGTAGCACAATCACATTTACGTCTGCTCCGTTGAGCGGGACTAACAACATTTATGTTTACTACACAAGCCCAATAACTCAAGTGATTGCACCGGGTCAGGGTACGGTGACGAATGTGGCTTTGGATGTGTATGGTAGTAGTGGAACGGGGGCAGAAAATTTACCTTCTGGCACTACCGCACAAAGACCGGGAAGTCCTGTGGCTGGGGCAAACAGATTTAACAGCACAACTGGATTTGCTGAATATTACACAGGCACTCAGTGGGCAACTTACGGCAGTATTTCTCCAACATCAGTTTCTTATTTAATTGTTGCTGGTGGGGGTTCTGGCGGTTCTTCTATAACAAGTAATTACGCTGGCGGCGGCGGCGGTGCTGGTGGTTTATTAACAGGCACTCAAGCAGTTTCTGCAGGAACGTCTTATACGGTTACTGTTGGCGCTGGTGGAACAGGAGTAACGGGGGCTGTTGGTGCTAACGGCTCCAACTCTTCATTTACGCCAGTTAGCACTGCGGCTGTTGGTGGGGGTTATGGAGGTATAACATCCGCTACCTCTGGAAATAGCGGTGGTTCTGGAGGTGGTGGCACATTTTCTGGCACTGCAAATGGAGGAAGCGCAACTTCTGGTCAAGGATATGCTGGTGGAAGTGGTAATGCAACAAACGGTGTTGGTGCTGGAGGAGGTGGAGCGGGTGCAGTTGGCGTATCTGTAACCAGTGCTAATGCAGGAAATGGCGGTGTTGGTTTAGCCAATCCAATTACAGGCTCTACTACAGGTCAACTTGTTTCTTCTACTTACTATGTTGCTGGCGGAGGTGGTGGTGGAAACTATGTAGGCACTGGTGGAAGTGGCGGTAACGGAGGGGGTGGAGCAGGTGGCTTGGGGGCAGGTAGCGTTTCTGTTGGAACGGCTGGAACTCCTAACACAGGCGGCGGAGGCGGTGGCGGTGGAACGGCAAACTCGGCTGCTTATGCTGGAGGAAATGGCGGCTCTGGAGTCGTAATTGTTTCTTATTCATCGTCATACAAACTTGCATCCGCTACAGGCACATACACACAAACAGCGTCTGGTGGCAACTACATCTTTACATTCACTGGTTCTGGAACGATAACTTTCTAAGAGGAAAAATACATGTCACATTTTGCAAAAGTAGTAGACGGCATCGTTACACAAGTTATCGTTGCTGAACCTGAGTTCTTTCAAACATTCGTGGACTCAAGTCCCGGTGAGTGGATTCAGACTTCGTACAACACACACGGTGGTGTTCATGCTAACGGCGGTACTCCACTGCGTAAGAACTACGCTGGTATCGGCTATTCATACGACCGCACTAAAGACGCATTCATTCCACCAAAGCCCTTCGCAAGTTGGGTATTGAACGATGACACTTGTTTATGGGGCGCACCGACACCGATGCCAACAGACGACAAGCGTTATGAGTGGGACGAAGCCACTACGTCTTGGAAAGAAATAACAGAGGCTTAATATGGCTATTAGCACCATAAATTCCAACGGTCTAGCAAGCCCGTTGTCTACGCCTTTATCAGTCGCTTCTGGCGGTTCTGGTTCGTCTACTGCTTACTTAGTTGAATATTTGGTAGTTGGCGGTGGCGGTGGCGGTGGTTTTCAAATTGGCGGAGGTGCAGGTGCTGGCGGAGTGGTTTCTGGGAGTGTGTATGTCCTTACTGGAACAGCATATACGGCAACTATTGGCTCAGGAGGCGCAGGTTCTACAAACGGCTCCAATCCGGGCGTGAATGGCAACAATTCATCTTTTATTTCCGCTGTTGCATTTGGTGGTGGCTGGGGTGGTTCTAACGGTGCTGGCACAGTTCCTTTTGACGCTGGCAGTGGTGGCGTAGGTGGATGTGGTGGCGGTTGCGGAGAAGGCAACTACGTTGGCTACGGCATTCAAGGATACCCCGGCGGCGCTGCTTTAAATGCCAACCCGTACGGTTCTGGTGGTGGTGGCGGGGCAACATCAAGAGGTGGTACTGGCACTGGAACAATTGCAGGTGATGGCGGTACGGGAACTAACGCTTTTTCTACGTGGGCTACCGCAACATCTACCGGCGCTTCTGGGTATTACGCGGGGGGCGGTGGAGGCGGCGCATATATCGGTCTTAGCACTCCCGGCGCAGCGGGTTCTGGGGGTGGTGGAGCAGGAGGTAATGCTGGCTCTAGTTACGTAGGTGTTTCTGGAACTGCTAACACAGGTGGCGGTGCAGGTGGCGGGTCTTATAACGGAACAGACCATAACGGTGGGACGGGCGGCTCTGGAATAGTTATTGTTAGATATGTAGGCGCATCTCGCGCAACAGGCGGAACAATAGTCACAACAGGCGGGTACACATACCACACCTTCACATCAAGCGGGACATACACAGCATGAGTTACATAGGCAACGCCCCCATATCAGCAGCCTTTCTGACTGACACGTTCTCAGGGACAGGCTCACAAACAGCGTACACCATGACGGTGGCTCCTGCCAACACGTCTTCAATCATCGTAGCAATTACTGGTGTACTCCAAGACCCATCAACCTATTCTGTATCAGGCACAACCCTGACCTT
>Ga0114964_10003283_pt1 | contig 10984 bp, 11 predicted proteins | sample C_131016_MF_Meta_FD_92638 | JGI IMG/M metagenome (GOLD analysis project Ga0114964, IMG submission 92638) | Freshwater microbial communities from Lake Croche, Canada to study carbon cycling - C_131016_MF_MetaG | ecosystem: Environmental > Aquatic > Freshwater > Lake | place: Lake Croche, Canada... | reverse complement strand
TCAATATGGAAAGAAAATGAAGATGATATATATAATTCAGTTAAAGTCTCTGTAATAAATGATTCATACCAAACATCTTTAGATAAAATAATTAAAGTTAATGGTATTAAAGTTCCTTTTCATTATATTGTATATGAAAAGAATATAGAACTAATAACTATTAATGGTTATTGTACGGACTGTAGATATTAAAAACATATATAAACTTAATATATTAGTGGTTATGCTTACGCAACCACTAATATTTATTTAAAGGAGAATAAAATGGCACGATTAAATGATATAAGAGAAAGATTACAAAAAACAACTAAAGGTAAATGGAAAGCCTATTTAACAGAAAATGAACATTGTATATTATGTGAACAAGCTCCTAATGAAGAAGTATGGATTGCTGAATGTAGTTATGATAACCAAAGTATATCTATGAATCACAATGTAAAAGATGATACTATCTTTATAGCTAATGCTAAATGTGATATAGAATATTTATTAAATTATATAGAAGCTTTAGAAGGACGAACTAAAGATAAGTCTAATAGCTGGCAATGGGAAAATGATTAATAGGAGGTTCTTATGGAGGATTGTAATAGGTTAGATTGTCCTAATAGAGATAAGAAATGTTATATGTGTTATAACTTTGAATTTTATCGACAACCTAAAATTAAAAAACAATTAGGAAGTAATAGTAGGAAAAAAGAAACTGAAGCTAGTGCTGATGATTCATGGAAAGGATTGGAAGCAAGAGTAGCTAAAGATTTAAGTAAGATACCTGAATTCTATAATTCAAGAAGACAATTAATGTCTGGAGCCTTATGGTTTGCTCCTGGAGATGTAGATGATAATACTGTATTAATAGAATGTAAAGAACGTATGGGTAATATACAAGAAGCAAAAGGCACTAAGTCTTTTACTATAGATAAAGGATGGTTAGATAAAGCACAGGAAGAATCTAAAAGAGTTGGACGACCTTTATTTTTACCATTTAGATTTAAAGAAGATGATCAAATCCATGTTGTCACACAATGGCATTGTATGGTAGAATTGATTACTGCGACAAAAACTGCTCATATGGAGGTAGAGAAGAAAGATGCTATTATTAAACAACTAATGTATGAACTTAATATGAAAAAGAAAGATGTAATTTAATTTACCGTAATAGCAAAAAGAATAGCTATTACAGAAATCATAGGAGGTATATTGAAAAGATGAATGTGCAAAACTGGTTAGGCGAAAACAATACTATGGGTATTGATATTTGGAATAAGAAATATAAATTTGAAGATGAAACTTTTGACCAATGGTTAGATAGAATAGCTAATGGTGATGATATATTAAAACAATTAATAATAGATAAAAAGTTTCTATTTGCTGGTAGAATCTTAGCCAATAGAGGACTACAAAAATTTGGCAAAAAGGTTACTTATAGTAACTGTTATGTAGTTGCTCCTCCAGAAGATAATTTAGAAAGCATATTTGAATGTGCTGGTAAATTAGCTAGAACATATAGTTATGGAGGCGGTTGTGGCGTGGATATCTCAAAGTTAGCACCAAGAGGAGCTAAACTTAATAACGCTGCTAAAGAAACAACAGGTGCTGTATCCTTTATGGATCTATATGGTTTAGTAACTTCTTTAATAGCACAAAATGGAAGACGTGGTTAATAAGTAGCCACCACATATAGAAATATATGATGAAAAATTCGGTGAACGCATATAAAAGCGGTGTATAATTGACGATTTAGTAATAGTAGGAAATGACTATTAACAATTATGCTAACAGGGGAAGCCTAAGTTAATTATAATATGGTAATCCTGTGCTAAGACATAATTCGCATACAAAATAAAGGAGGTGAAAAAATGAAAGAAATTAATTGTTTTGATATTAAAGAAGGTTATTTTATAACAGAATTTGGTGAAGTATATTCAAAATATTGTAAAGGTCATATTAGTTCTACTCTTACACTATTAACACCAAGTATTGATAAAAATGGATATAAACATTTACAATTAGTAACTAATAGTGGAATAAGAAAACATTTTAGAATTAATAGATTAGTAGCACAACTTTTTTTAGAAAATCCAAATAATTACCCTATATGTTTACATATAGATAATAATGTAATTAATAACCATTATTCTAATTTAAAATGGGGAACAATATCTGAAAACACTCAACAAGCAGTAAATGATGGTTTATTTGTAAATGTTCAACCTATTAATGTACTCAATAAAATAACTAAAGAAATAAAAGTATATCCATCTGTAAGTGCTTTATGTAGAGAATTTGGATTACACATTGGTAATGTTCGAGGAATTCATATGATATGTCAAGGAAAATTAAAACAAAGAAGTAAAGGAAAATTATTTAATTATGAAGTAAGTTATGCGAATTATGTAAAGTGCAACGACTATTACGTAGGGTAGAGATTAATACTATCCGAAGTGCCGAACATCTTTAAAAAGATGAAGATATAGTCTACTCCCACTATTAAAATAATAGTGTTAAAGTATCTCGAAAGAGAGGGTATAAAGGGCTTTGATGGTTTCTATATCTTGTGACCATCCTGATTTAGAAGAGTTCATTGAAATTAAAAATGATTTAACTAAAGTAACTAAAGCTAATATATCTATTCGTATTAATAAAGAATTTATGGATGCTGTTAAGAATGATACAGAATATGAATTAAAACATATACGTAAAGATACTGGACAAGTAATAACTAAAATGATAAATGCTAAAAGTGTATTCAATACTATTTGTAAAAATAATTGGAATATGGCAGAACCAGGATTCCTAATGTGGGACAGAATTAAAAACTGGAGTCTTTTAAGTGAAGATACTAATTTTGAGTTTGCTGGTATAAACCCTTGTGCGGAAGAGCCTTTGCCTGCTGGAGGAAGCTGTTTGTTAGGTAGTATAAATCTATCTGAATATGTAATAAAACCATTTACTAAAGATGCTAAATTTGATTTTGAAACTTTTAATAATGATGTTAAGCATTTAGTAAGAGTTATGAATATATTATTAGATGAAGGATTACCATTACATCCATTAAAAGAACAAAGAGAAAGTGTAAAAGATTGGAGACAAATTGGATTAGGCATAATGGGATTAGCTGATATGTTATTAAAATTAGGATTAACATATGGTAGTAATGATGCCGTAACTTTATCTAATAGTATTGGACATAACATGATGAATTATTCTATAATAGCTTCAGCAGAATTAGCTGGAGAATTAGGATATTATCCAATGTATAATGAAGAAGCTATATTTAAGAGTCCTTTCTTTCAAGCAAATACAACTGAATACACAAGAGAATTAGTTAAAACTCATGGACTAAGAAATAGTCAAATATTAACGATAGCACCAACAGGAACATTATCTACTATGTTAGGTATATCTGGTGGTATTGAACCTATATATGCTAACTATTATACGAGAACAACACAGTCTGTTCATGGTAAAGATACACTATATAAAGTATTTACTCCAATAGTTAAAGAATATATGGATAAAAATAATATAGAAGATGATAAAGATCTTCCTGAATATTTTGTAACAGCACAAACATTACATTATAAAGATAGAATAGAGATGCAAGCTATATGGCAACAACATATAGATGCTGCTATTAGTTCAACAGTTAATGTTCCAAATGAATTTACTGTAGAACAAGTAGAAGACTTATATATATCAGCATATGATGCAGGTATTAAAGGAATTACTATTTATAGAGATGGCTGTAGCCGTAGTGGTATATTAACTACTGCGAAAGAAGAACCTAAAGAAATAGTACCTGTAGTTACAACTAAAACATTAGGTAGAGGTTTCATATTAGAACCTTCTGATGATTTAATAGGACGTAAAAAGAAAATACAAAGTGGTTGTGGCACCATTCATATACAAGCTTGGTTTGATCCTGATACTGGAGATATGATGGAGTTATTCTTATCTAAAGGATCACAAGGTGGTTGTTTATCAAACACATTAGGACTTTCAAGAATAATTAGTTTAGCTTTACGTAGTGGTGTTCATATTCAAAATATATGTGACCAATTAGATAGTGTTCCTTCTTGTCCAGCTTATGCTATTAGAACTGTTACTAAACATGATACATCAAAAGGTAATAGTTGTCCTATGGCTATTGGTAAGATAATAATGCTATTACAACAAGAGGTATATGAAGAGTTAGGTATTGAACCTTTAATAGATGAAGATACTTATATTACTATAGAAAACAAAAAAGTAACAGATGATCTTCATAAGGAAATTGTTAATGCTATGGGACATGAAAATAGTTGTTCTGAATGTGGTGAACAATTAGCAAATTCTGGAGGGTGTGTAACCTGTCCAAATTGTGGAAATTCAAAATGTGGATAATAATTAAATAGTAATAGTATATACGGTGGTATTCTAACGAACCACCGTATATAATATGAAGAAAAAGGAGAAAACAAATGAGAAGTTTAAAACCAATATATGAAGAAATTTTAAGTTATGCTGTAATGCTTCGGACTGACAATACTGATAAAGGATTACTTCAAGGATTTAACAAATTAGTATCATATGTAGCTACAAAGGAATCTTATAAAGGAGTTCATACAGAGGTCTTTAAAATTGTTGAATTTGAATTATTAAAAACTTTTGATATAGACTTATTAAAAAGTGAAGTAAGAGATTGGTTTACTGAAACAATTGAATATGCTAATCTTATACCAGTATTTCATAAAGTAAGGTATAATAAAATACTTAAGGAAACTGAAGAAGTATATAATCAATTAGGTAAAGTAGCTCCAACTATATTAATAACTGATAAACAATCACAAAGGTTAATGGTTAAACTCTATAAAAGATTAGGTAAGAACGTTATATATAATGTTGTTGTATCTGATATAATGTTTTATCATATAGCTTTATTAAATGCTCACTTATATAATATACCAGCTATGATACTACATGCTGATCCAAATGTTCATACTATAGAATTACAAAGTCCTAATTGGAATACAGCTAATGTATGGGATCCTGCTATTACAACTAAAGGATTAGAACTATAAGAATATTTTATTAAAGGAGATTTTACAAATGATAAAGACTGATTGGTTTGAAGAAGCACTTGAATTATACAATAGAGGTTTTGGTTATAGGAGTATAGCTAAAAAATTAGATATTAAAGTTAAAACAGTAGAGAGTCGTTTTGTTGCTTATAAAAAACGTAATGGTATAAAACTTGGAGTTAGAGATATCGTTGTCTCTACTCCTAAAGATGTTGTTAAACCATCTAATAAAGAATTTAAACAAGAAGAATCTAAAGTAGATAACATTATGTTTATACCTGAAGAAACTGAATTTATACCTAAACAAGATTCATTAGAGATAGATAAAAATGGACACCATACAAGCACAAAGTTATTACAACTAAGTAATGAACAAAAAAAGAGTCCTAAATATTTAATAGAAGCTCATGGTTATGACTCAAAAGAATGGGAACTACTTAATGTTAGAAATAATATTTGGAACTCATACAGTAAAAAAGATGGCATCATGGAATTGTATTCAAGTAAGGTTGTTCTTAAACCATTAGTAAAAGGTGTTTCATTAGAAGATATACAAGCACATTTTGATAATTATAAACCTACTTTTATAGGTGCTAAACATCCAAAGACAGAAACAAATGAAATATTTGAATTACCTATGTTTGATTTACATGTAGGCAAGTTTAGTTGGGGACCAGAGTCTGGAGAAAACTTTGATCATAGAATATTGAAAGAAAGATATCATCAAATAACAAGTGAAATATTAAGCAAAATAGAAGGTAGAAAATTTGATTATATATTATTACCATTAGGTCAAGATTTATTAAATACAGATAATATAGAAGGAAATACTACTGGTGGAACTCCTCAAGACTCGGATGTTAGATGGGCAAAAATGTTTGATATTGCAGCTGAATTATTTGTTGATTTAATAAGCACATTACAAAAGATAGCACCAGTTCAAGTATTATTAATTCCAGGAAATCATAGTAAAGTTTCTGAATTTTATATAGTAAAATATCTTCAAGCTTATTTTAGATTGTGTGATACTATTACTTTTGATAGTAGACCTATTAGAAGGAAATATGTTGAATATGGTAATTGTTTAATAGGTTATACACATGGTGATACTGAAAAGAAAAGAATTGATTATTTAATGTCAGTAGAAGCTAAAGAAGCATGGGGTAGAACACTTTATAAAGAATTCCACCTTGGTCATTTACATAGTGAACAAACTCGTGAAACAGCAGGACAAATAATAAGAAATTTAAGTAGTATAACTTCTACAGATGCTTGGCATTTTAACAGTGGCTTTATAGGTGCTATCAAAAAGATACAATGTTTTGTATGGAGTAAACAATATGGAGTTATGGAAATATTACATTTTGTAGTTAAAGATAATAATTGACAGAGTTATATACTATGCTATAATAACGTAGCATAGTATTTATTTTATTTAAGGGAGATAATAATAAAATGTGGATTAAAGACGATGTAGAAGAACAAGAAGATTTATTAGATACTCATATGGAATCAATTGAAAAATTAAAATTAAATAATATAGTTTTTCTTTTCAATGGTTTAAATGAAATTCAAAATACAAGTCTTCTACTTTACATTAAAAAATCTGGAGATATGAATAATTTTTTATTAACTGATTTCATAGCTTATTTAACTACTAGAAGTATTGATTTTCAACTAAAGTTTGAATGGGAAAAATTAGATTTTGATACAGTAATGGAAACTATGCTAGAAATACAAAAAGAATATAATATTGTAGCAGATATTAAATTAACTTTTAAAGATAAACTTTATTTCTACTATAGAAATATACTTAAGAACTTGAAATATTATAAGTTCTATATTACATTAAAATTAATTAGTAAATCTTCAAAATATCTTGAACCAAAATAAACCACAATTTCCTTAATACTCTTGTTGTTACTTGCTTTCAGTTATGATATAATAGTATTATAACCGAGAGGAGGAATACAATTATGAAAACTACAAAGCTATTCGATAAAATAGATATAATAAATAAATGTATAGATAATGGTGATAGTATAGTTATAGAGTATAGGAATGATAATAAGGGTCAGATAACAGAAAGAACAATAATGCCTATTAAATATACTGATGGCCACAATGTTTTAGCATTTGATGGATTAAGAAAAAATTATCGTAAGTTTAGTATGGAGAATATAATTTGGGTTAATAATAGAGAGCTGTAATAGGCTCTCTTTACATATAAACAAACTAAAGAAAAAGAGGTAGATTATATGTGGTTAGATGACAATACATATCAGTTAGAATCAGGAATTATATTAAGTGGAGTAGAGTTAATAAATTATTTTAATTTAAATGATAGGACATTAATGAGTATAGAGGATAGAAAGAAGTTTTCTTATAAGATGGGACAGTCTTTATTTGATTATAGTTGTTATAAATCAGATAGTGTTTATTTTGATGTAAATGATACTCATACTGATTTTTTTATTAGTTTGTATAATAAAAAATTAGGTGATATATTAGTTGATCATATGTTCAATGGGTATTTAAAATCATATTTAGATATGGCTGAAATTACATTAGAAGAATGTAAGGAACAATTCAGTAATGCTATAAAAGAGATTAATAAATGATTTAGTTGTAATAGCAGATAAGTTAAATTGCCTATTTGCTATTACAAAATATATAAAGGAGGTTTATTATGTTATATTCTTTAAGTAATTTTACAACTAATGAAAGAATAACAATTATAGGAAGATTATCATATACTACTTATACTTCAGAGGATAGAACCTATACTGTTAATGACTTTATGGTATCTAAAATTATTAAAGGTGAAGAAACTTTTCCTTGTGACTTTAAAACAAAAGTTACAGGGAATTTATTATTAGAACGTAATATTGTATATAGAATAGAAGGAACTATAGGTGAGTATAAGAATGTAAAGAATATAAAATGTTTAACTTATAGTTTTGAAGATGTTAAAGAAAAGAATTATATAATATCATTGTTATCATCTAAAGAATTTAAAGGTGTTGGTAAAACAATTGCTACTAATATATATAATAAATTTGGTGATGATGTATATAAGATAATAGAAGAAGATTATCTTAAATTAACAGAAATAAATAAAGTTAGTTTTAGTATGGCTAAAAAGATACACGATGCTTTTATTAAATGTTCTGTTCCAGCTAATGTTATAGACTTCTTTAAAAATCATGGAATAGATCCAGTTAAATATACTAATTTTATTTTAGAAAAATATATAGAATTAAAAGACAATCTTATAATAGATGTAAGCAAAGATCCTTACTTTTATTTAACACCTAAAATAGATTTAAATAAATGTGATGAAATAGCAAAAGCTAATAATATAAAATACAATGCTTATATAAGAATAGATGGGTATATAGACAAGACCTATAGAGAAACTTGTAATAAAGGTGATTGTTTTATTTACTATGACCTCTTTGCTTCTGAAGTTATTAAGTATATTAATAGAAGTGTATATACTGATCATGTTAAAGAGAATGAAATTAAAATAAGAATAGATGCTTTAGTTAAACAAGGTAAATATGTGTTAGATACGTTTGAAGGTAAAAGTATTGTAATGAATAAAATGATGTTTAATGTTGAAGTTAATATAGCTGAAAATATTAAAAGAATAAGTAAAAAGACTTCTTTTAATAAAGATATAGAGAATTATATTAACAAATATGAAAAAGTAAATGCTATACTACTTGAAGATAAACAAAAGTTAGCTATTGCTACAGCATTAAGAAATCAATTATTTATTTTAATTGGTTCTGCTGGAACAGGTAAGACTACTAGTATAAAAGCTTTATTAGAAGTATTATGTTCTATTAAAGGATTAACTGAAGAAGATATAATGATAGCAGCACCTACAGGTAAAGCTGCTAGAAGAGCACAAGAAGTATCTGGATATAAAGCAAAAACTATTCATAGGATGTTAGGTTATAAACCTTTTGAATTTGGTTATATGTATAATAGAGAAAACCCTATGCCATATAAGGTAGTAGTAATAGATGAAACAAGTATGGTAGATGTTTTTATATTTAATAGTTTGCTTGATGCTATTGATGAAGATACTTATCTTATATTAATGGGTGATACTAAACAATTAAAACCAGTTGGTGCTGGTAATATATTGGCTGATTTATTAAAGAACAATGTTATACCTTCTATAGAATTAGATGTTATTAAAAGACAAGCTGAAAATTCTAAAATCATATTTAATTCAATGAAAGTTTCTAATGGTGAAGATATTGATATATCTAACAAAAGTGATTTCTTCTATATAAATAAAAACAAAGGTCAAGATATTGTTAATACTTTATTAAAAAGTATAGATAGGTTTATATCATTAGGCCATAAAGATATTCAAGTTTTAAGTCCTCAAAAAGGTTCTTATCTTGGTGTAAATAACCTTAATAATATGTTACAAGAAAAATTAAATCCTTTAACTCCTGGTAAGAATGAAGTTAAAATAGATAACTTTATATTACGTGAAGGTGATAAAGTAATGAATATGAAAAACAATTATGAAATAGAACACGAAACTGATGAAGAATTAGGTGTTCTAAATGGTGATACTGGTATCATTAAACATATACTAGAGGGTAATATATTAGTTTCATTTGATGATTATGATATAATATACAATATGAATACTGCGAGAGAATTATTAAAGTTAGCTTACTGTGTTACTGTTCATAAGATGCAAGGTTCTCAAAGTGAAATAGTTATTATGTGTCTTAATGAAGAATCTGCTTTTATGTTAAAAAGGAATTTAGTCTATACTGCTATTACAAGAAGTCAGAAGTCTTTTGTAATGATAGGGCCACAAGAAATATTAAAGATGATATTAAGACCTGATAATTCTGTTAGATTAACTAAACTATCAGATAGAATTAATACCATATTATCAAAAATTTCATAAAGGAGAAATGAATGAATATAATTGTTAATAATGTTATAACTTGTATTAATACCCCTAATAATATAAAAGACAAAATAGCATCTGAACTTACTATAGCTAACCCAGCTTATGCTAAAGCACAGATGCTTAATTTTTCTACTTGGAATATTCCTAAAACGATTAAGTTTTTTGATACCGATAATAAAAATCTTATATTACCAAGAGGATATGGAAGACGTTTATTACAACTTCTAAAAGATAACTATATACAATATACTATGGATACTTCAGGTATATTAGAACTACCTACTATATCCTTTAACTCCAATATAACTCTTCGTGATTATCAACAACCAATTCCTAATATAATTGTCAAAAATAAGAATGGTTGTATAATTCTTCCATGTGGGGGTGGAAAGACAAGTTCTGCCATTCATACAATTTCTGTAATAGCACAACCAGCAATATGGCTTACTCATACTATAGATTTATTAAATCAAAGTTTAGAATGTGCTAAAAGAGGATTAGGATTAACTGAAGGACAGTATGGAATAATTAATGGTAAAACTAATAGTATAGGAACTCATATTACTTTTGCTACAATACAAACTTTAGCTAATAGAGATTTAACTGATATAGTTAATAAGTTTGGAACTATTGTAATAGATGAAGTTCATAAGACGTTTATGAATGAAAAAAGTGCTGCTCAATTTGAAAGTGTAATAAAACAATTTCCTGGTAAATATAGAATAGGATTAACAGCATCTGAACATAGAAGTGATGGTTTAAGTGATAGCATGTATCATTTAATTGGTCCTAAACTTTACTTTGTAAGTCAAGCAATGTTACAAGCAAAAGGTAATGTTACAACACCAACTATTCATTTTATTAATACAGATTTTATTTTTGATAAAGAACCTGGTAAAATGATAGAGTTTAGTAAAATGATTAAAGCTATGTCTAATGATTATAAACGTAATAATCTTCTTATAAAAAC
>Ga0114964_10003282_pt1 | contig 10988 bp, 8 predicted proteins | sample C_131016_MF_Meta_FD_92638 | JGI IMG/M metagenome (GOLD analysis project Ga0114964, IMG submission 92638) | Freshwater microbial communities from Lake Croche, Canada to study carbon cycling - C_131016_MF_MetaG | ecosystem: Environmental > Aquatic > Freshwater > Lake | place: Lake Croche, Canada... | reverse complement strand
TGGTTTGTTTGCCTTCACGCAGGTCGTCGCCAGCAGGTTTACCAGTTACCACTTTGTCGCCAAAAACACCTAATACATCGTCGCGTAGTTGGAACGCTTCGCCGAGAGCCAAACCATATTCGGAAAGCAGCTCTTGATGCGCCGTGCTTGCACCTGCTATCGCTGCGCCAATGTGCAGTGGACGCTCAATCGTGTACTTAGCGCTCTTATAGCGAATTACATTTGACGCTGTTTCATGCGGAGTGTCGCCACGCACTTGCTCGAGTAGATCCAGGTACTGCCCAGCCATGAGTTCAGTGCGCATGATGTCATAAATCTTTTTGGCCCGACGATGCTCGTCATGAGTCAAGCCGCTCGTGCCTAAAAGTTCGTCAGCCCAAGACAAAGCTAAATCGCCGATCAGAATTGCCGCGCCGACGCCGAAGGTTCGAGATTCACCAGCCCATAGGTTGCCGGTATGCAGAGATTCAAACTGTTTGTGCGCAGAAGGATTGCCACGACGAACATCGCTATCGTCCATTACGTCGTCATGAATTAGCGCGCATGCCTGCAGGAACTCAAGGCTTGTTGCAGCGCGAATTATGTTTTCGTTATCAGCGCCGCCAACGGATCGGTAACCCCAGTAGGCAAAAGCAGGACGTAAGCGCTTCCCGCCCTTAAGCAAGTTTTCAAGGGAATCAACAAGTGGAAGTACATCAGGGCTAACGCTTTTACAAATTGTTCGGTGCTCGGCAATGAATTCATCCAAAGTCGTTTGAATGCGAACCCGAAGGTCGTTTTCGTCGAGTGGATGAATCGGCACCTTCCAAGGTTATTAGGTACAGCAATATTTTGCAGGGTCTCGCCCTTGAAGCTGGTCATCGGCGGGGGACTGAAGTTTGGCGATTGTTATCGGCGATGATGTAAGTGTGAAATATGTTGATTACGAGTCCGCCTGGTCGACTCTGCATGGTCAGGCGCAGCCAAGTGCCATGATTCGCATGTGGCTGCGGTTTATGTTCGTTATCACCACGCCACTAATCCGGATTTCGCCAAATACCATCACGCTGAGTTCTGGGATTTTTGCGATTGGGTTAGCAGGACTTGCCCGAGTGCCAGCTGGCTATTGGCTGGTGGCATTGGGAATTTTTTTACTGGGAATCCTTGACGGTATCGATGGCGTTTTGGCGGTTCGTCGTAATCAAGTGACTCAGTGGGGCGCATTTCTAGATTCGATGATCGATCGCGTAGTTGATGTGTCAATCGCTGTGATGTTGGTATTCGCTGGCGCAGATCCACTTGTGGTGATGATCGCCGTCACACTCACTTTGGTGCACGAATACATGAGAGCCAGGGCTGCCTCTGTTGGCTACCGCCTTATTGGTGTTGTCTCAGTTGCCGAAAAACCGACACGAATCATTTTGGGCATGATTGCTTTCACTGCTTGTTCTGTGGTTACTGGACATGCGAAGTCGTTTTCAACTATCTGTGCCTGGGTTTGGCTAGGTCTGGCGCTTATTGGGCTAACGCAACTATTCGTGGCCTACCGAAAAGCATTACGTTCTTGATTTGAGTAATCGCGAGAAACCGAGATCTTGCAAGTATTAGGCGCGACCAATTTTTTGCGCAACGATATCCGCCGACATTGCCACTAGCGGCAAACCACCACCCGGATGTGCTGAACCGCCAACCAGATAAAAGTTTTCAATGTCGGTAACATTTCGCGGGCGTAAGAATGCAGCGCGCATTCCATTGCTGGAACTACCGTAAATTGAACCGCCATGTGCGCCAGTTCGCTGTTCTAGTTGCGCCGGGGAAATTGTGTTTTGCCACTTTATGCGAGCGCCAATATCAAACCCTGCTACGCCAATTTGATTGATGATGTTTTCGGTGTATCCAGCGACCAGCTCGTCGCTATTCCAATCAACACCGTCTACTGGGTCGTGTCGAGGCGCATTCACTAGGACAAACCAAGATTCATCGGCAGCAGGGGACATCGCTTCATCTTGTGGATTGCAAATGTAGATAGCCGGTTTCGGCGTTGGACGCGGTTTCGCACCAGAGCCAAATTTCGCGCCTGACTTGCCAAAGACTGAATCAAATTCGTCATCGTAATCAGCAGGGAAAAACACATTGTGATGCGCGAGTTCAGGGGTCTTGCCAGAAAGTGCCAGCGTGATTACAAAACCCGAAAGCGACGGCGTAACTTTTTTCAGATTCCGTTTGGCAGCGCGTACTTCTGGCAGATCCTGATCGAGGATCGAGTTATAGACGGTGTTTGCATCGGCATTAGCCACAACTATGTCGAACTCTCTGGTTACTGCATCGTTTAGTAGTACTTGGAACGAGTTATTAACTTTGCGCACATGCGTCACTTTGGTGCTGAACTCAAAGTTGATACCTAGTGAAATACATCGGTCAAAAAGCGCACGACCGAGTTCGCGCAATCCGCCAGCCACATGGTAGGCACCAAAAGCTTGTTCAATGTACGGAATGGTTGCTAATGCGGCGGGCGCTTGGCGTGGATCGGACCCACTGTAGGTGGCGTAGCGATCCACTAAAGTAACGAGTCGTGGATCGGTGAAGTAGTGCCTTGCTAGCGATCGCAAAGATTTGCCGGGCGCAATTGTTGCCAGTGCATTCAATCGCCAAGACATCGCAAGCAAGCTACGCATTCCGTTTAGCGGAGATTCCAAAAATGGGCCGCGCGTGACTGCCCACATCTTGGCGGCTCGTTGCATGAATGCGCGCCACTCGTCGGCGCTTTGCCCACCGAAAGCTACACCGATTGCACTGGCACAAGCGCCAATGCCTGCTCCTGGCATGTTCAGCACCGAGCCATCAGCAAACTGGTACCTAAATGCGCGGTCTAGTTCGACAATGTCGATGGAGTCTTCAATTGGTTTGCCGGTTTTTAAAAACAGATCGCGATAAACAGCAGGCAAAGTTAGAAGACTGGGCCCAGTATCAAATTTGTGGTTTTCGAAGGTTTGAATACCGAGTTTTCCGCCCCAAGTATCAGTGGATTCAAAAACAGTAACTTTGTGCCCTTTGGCACAGAGGCGAGCAGCACAGGCCATCGCGCCCATACCTGCTCCGATTACTGCAATGTTTGCCACAACTGTCACTTTACGCTTAGATCGCGCGACCTTTCCAAGAGTTGGTCCCCTGTAAATGACGCACCCAAGATAGAACATTGAGCAAGGCAAACACGGCAATCGCGATGCTGTGCGTGAAGACTTCCGGAAATTTATTCTGTCCCGTGCGTACTGCAACAATAAATCGGCCGTAGATTGCGCCAACTAATGCAACTACCGCAAGTGGCCATTCGCGAGTGCCTAACTCAACTAACGGAAGTGTATAGATCGTGAGCAGAAATAGGTTTGTAAAAACAGAACCAATAACGCCGCCAAATGCTTGCCACAGACTTTTGGTGTAGCCAGCAATCAAGTCGCCACTGTTTGTATACATCCGACACGTTGCAAGGTTGGTGCCATCAGCAACTGTGCCGGTAAGTCTATGTTCATAGAAACTACGCACCAGCATGATGTCGTCTAATACTTGATCACGAACAGATTCATGTCCGCCAACTTTTACGTAGTCATTCCTGCGACAAACAATGAATTGGCCATTTGCTACGGCCAAACTTTTCCTACTGGTTTTCGCTGCTAGTTTCAATGGCACAGTATGTAGCCATGACCATTGCAGTAATGGTTGCACAAGGCGTGTGAGCAAAGTAGTTGTTTCTTGTTTCGGATAAGGCGAAACGATCGCCAGGCCAGCGCGTTCCAACATTTCAATGCTTGTAGCTATGGCGTTTGGTGCAAGATAAACATCAGCATCAATGAATACGAGATAGTCAGCCGAAGATTGCTGTGCCAATCTGGCGCAAGCCCAAGTCTTTCCTAGCCAGCCCGCTGGTACATCATCCAAACCAGTAATTACCGTAAGGCTCTGATTCTGGATTTGCGAAAGTTTTACAGCAGTGTCGTCGGTGGATGCATCATTTAGGACGGTTACTCGCAAATTCGAAACACCAAGTTGGTTCAGCGCACTAGTCACGCATGCTTTGATGTGTTCCGATTCATTACGAGCGGGAATCAATACTTCAATGCTGGCAGCAACTTCAGTTAGATCCGATTTGCTAGGTCGCAACATTGTGCGCAGGTTCACTAGTGCAAGTACGGACAGTGCCCAACTGAAACCGGCGGAGAAAATCAGTAGTGCATGCATTAGCGAGCACTCTTCGCGTGATGAATCTTTATCTGCGCCCGATAGAACGGAACTAAAACAATTCCCATGCCGGTCAATCCAGTAATTGCTGTGCGCGGCTGGTTTAGAAAAGGTGAGAACCAACCGATGTTCGCGATGAAGCTGCCAAGCCAAACCCAGGCAACTGCCAGATACGGAACAGAATCAGCCTGCCAAAACTTGGCTAGCGGGTAGTTGTTTTCAGTAACTGTATGTTTTGGTAGCACAACTTGAAGTATTGCGAATACAACTGCGGCGGTTAGTAACCAGCCGAAAAAATTGCTCAGTGGAATTTGAGTTGTCGTGCCAGAATCTGCATGCCAGAGCCAGAATCCTTCATTGACCATCTGTGGGTCAAGGAATAGATCCCAAGTTGCCATCAGCCACGCAGCAATACCAATTTGAATCACTGGTTTCTTGTGCATTGAAGTAGCGATTAACCAGCACGGGTACATCATCATGAACCAAGCAAGCGGAATCAGTAGCGGAACATCCCAAAGCATCCAACCAAGCGAAGTGCTGTAGGAATAATCACCAAAAGGCAATCCAGTATGAACTCCTATTACCTCAGCGCCAAAAGCTATCGGCAGCACAACTGCCACGAATGTTAGAACAAAGCGCAGTCCACGAGTCACAAACGCATGAGTCAGCGACTCTAAATAAAACGTGATTACGCCAAGAATTGTGACTACCAATCTGGTATCACCCTGCAAAATTGGCCAGGAAATGTTTAAGGCGATGGTGATAGATAACAGGGCAAGGGGAGCGTCGCGCAAGGTGCGCGCAAGATTATTCATCAGCGCTCACCTGACTCAGATCTACGCCATCTAATGTCCCGCTCATTGTTAATACTTTAAAGCGAGCAAAAAGTTCTTCGGCGTACCAACCTGTTTGATGAGTGCGAGCAACCACTGCTTGATGTGGGGCTTGGCGAGAGGCGAACTGCGTGATTGCATCGGTGTTTTGCCAGATACTGAAAGTACCTTGCAAGCCAACAGGAGCTTCGCCGATACCGAGTGTTGCGAGTAGGCCAGCAGTGTTGTGTAAATCGATTGATACTGGCGGCACGCTGCGCCAAAAACTAATCCACCAGCGTGGTTTGATGCGTGCCCGGGTTAGCGCTGCGGTTGGACCCGTCCAGCGCGTTACATCTTCGGGGATGAATGGGGTTTGCCCGGCCCATGTCCCTTTGGTACTTAGCGGTTCAAGTTCAGCGTGCGCAGACCCCGTCGCGATAGATTGCCATGCTTTGAACATCTTGCTAGTTGTGAAAGTTTTGTAATCGTCGTGATTAGCCCAAACGGTTAAGACAGCCCACTGCTTTGGATTGGCATCACGCATTGTGAAAGTTCGGCCGGAACCGGTGCCTAAAAGTTTCCAGAAACTAAGACCAGCAACTTTTCGCATAGGTCGGCGATGAAGTCCCATGTACATGAAAGCGCGCGCGACATGTTTTGGCGCAACAGTCCACGTATCGAGAACCACCAGCTGTTTGGTCATGTAACTAGTGTGGCGCAAAGGCGCAAATGGTGCGCAGTGCTATGCGGTTGCCGCCACAAACTGTTCTGTGATTATGTCCAGCGCTTCGGTTAATAAATGATTTGGAATCACAAGCGGTGGCAAGAAGCGAAGTACATTTCCGTAAGTGCCAGCAGTTAGAACTACCAGCCCTTGTGCATGACAAGCTTTAGCAACTTTTGCAGTGAGTTCAGGATCTGGATTCTTTGTGCCTGGCTGCACAATTTCAACTGCAATCATCGCGCCACGGCCACGCACTTCACCGATAACCCCAGTTTGGGTAGCAATCGCGTTAAGCCTTGGCAGCATAATTGCCTCGATGTCTTTGGCGCGATTGACGAGGTCAAACTGTTCCATAGTTTCGATTGAACCCAGTGCTGCAGCGCAAGCCACTGGGTTGCCGCCATAAGTTCCACCGAGACCACCGGCATGAATTGCATCCATGATGTCGGCGCGACCAGTAACCCCAGCTAACGGCATGCCGCCAGCTATACCTTTAGCAGTTGTGATCAGATCAGGCACGATGCCTTCGTGTTCACTAGCAAACCAGTTGCCGGTGCGACAGAAACCAGTCTGTACTTCATCAGCAATGAACAAAATGCCCTGCGCTTTTGCATAGTCAGCCAGTGCTGACATGAAGCCTGGTGCTGGAACAACGAAGCCACCTTCACCTTGAATTGGCTCCAAGACGATTGCTGCGATGTTACTGCCGCCAAGTTCTTTCTCCATGCGACTAATCGCGAGCTTCGCAGCATCTGGGCCAGAGAGTTCATCGTGGAATGGATAAGAAGTAGGGAATCGATAAATCTCAGGAGCAAACGGACCAAAAGTGTGCTTGTACGGCATGTTCTTTGCAGTCATGCCCAAAGTTAGATTTGTCCGGCCGTGATAACCATGTTCAAAAACAGCTATCGCTTGGCGCCCTGTTGCACTGCGCGCAATCTTCACTGCGTTCTCAACCGCTTCAGCGCCGGTATTAAATAGTGCCGAGCGCTTTTCGTGTGTTCCGGGTGTTAAGCGATTTAGGGCTTCACACACTTCAACATATTCTTCATATTCGGTCACCATAAAGCAGGTGTGCGTGAAATCTTTAACCTGGGCGGTAATGCGATCTACTACAGCAGGAGCCGAGTTTCCAACGCTGGTTACCGCAATGCCAGAACCGAAATCAATTAGTTGATTGCCGTCTACATCAACAACGATTCCGCCGGCAGCTTTCGCGATGAAGATAGGCAAGGTAGCGCCGACGCCCGCGCTAACAGCGGTAGTTCGGCGCTGGTGCAATGTTTGAGATTGTGGGCCCGGAATAGCGGTAGCCAGTACTCGCTTTTGCATGATTCCGTTGACAGCGTTGTCATCATTTATCGTGGTCATTGTGCAATCGTATCCCTGACAGGCGTAGCGTAGGAGTATGAAAACTGCCTATCCGTTTTGGATCGCTGGAAAGTCCACTATCAGCGACGAAATTGCCCAGGTAAAACATCCCACTGGTGAGTTAGTGGCGGAGCACTATGTGCCAACAGAAGCTGATGTGGAACTGGCAATCGCCGCGGCTTGGGCTGTGCGTCATGAGGCGGCTGCAACCTCGGCCGCGACTCGCGCTGAAGCACTTATGCACGTGTCAACACAGTTGCAGGACCGCCATGAAGAAGTTGCACGCATCATCACTGATGAAGGCGGTAAGCCACTTATGTGGTCACGCGTTGAAGTAAACCGCGCAATCAGCACTTTCAGGTGGGCAGCGGAAGAAGCCAGGCGTTTTGTTGGCGAATTGCAGCGCCTCGATACCGACCCAACAAGTGTTGGCCGACTCGGAATTATTCGCAGATTTCCACTGGGCCCGGTGTTAGGAATTGCGCCATTTAATTTCCCTCTTAACTTGGTTGCGCACAAGATCGCACCTGCGCTAGCTGTTGGAGCGCCAATCATCATTAAGCCAGCTGCGTATACCCCGATTAGTGCCCTAATTATTGGCGAGATTTTGAGTGAGACAAATTTGCCAGAAGGCATGTGGTCTATCCTGCCAATTTCGCGAGAAGCAACGGCTGCAATTACCGCAGACGTGCGCTTGCCGATCCTTTCCTTCACTGGTTCAGACACAGTTGGATACCAAATTCAAAGAGAGATTCCACACAAGCATGTAATTTTGGAACTCGGCGGCAACGCCGCTGCCGTAGTACTTGATGACTGGTCAAGTGAGCAAGACATCGAGTTTGCTGCAACGCGCATTGCAACATTCGGTGCGTCACAGGCGGGCCAATCTTGCATCTCGGTGCAGCGCGTATTTATCCATGATTCGCTCTACGACCAACTGGTGCCAAAAATAGTGGAGAAGACCGCAGCATTAACTGTTGAAGACGCTTATAACGAGAGCACTGTTGTTGGTCCGCTGATTAATGAAGCGGCGGCGCAACGCGTTGAAGAATGGGTGAATGAAGCAGTAGCCGCTGGCGCAACTTTACTGACAGGTGGAACCCGCGACGGTTCGTACTATGCGCCAACAGTGCTTGCCGATGTGCCTGCTGATGCCAAGGTTGCGGCGTGCGAGGTGTTTGGTCCGGTAATCGTTCTGGCAAAAGTGTCATCAACACAAGAAGCTTTCAATGCAGTTAACAATTCTGATTTCGGGTTACAGGCAGGTGTTTTCACACACGACATTCAGACTGCGTTTCTTGCCCAAAGCACACTGGAAGTTGGCGGCGTAATTATTGGCGATGTCCCAGCATTTCGCGCAGATCAAATGCCCTACGGCGGCGTGAAAAATTCTGGTGTTGGCAAAGAAGGCGTGCGTTGGGCGATGGAAGATTTAACGCACGAGCGCATCATGGTGCTCACTGGCCTGGAACTCTAGAAGGTGACTGCAAATCTCTAGTTCGCCTCGTCGCATAGTAATTCTTGGGTCCACAGGTTCTATTGGCACGCAAGCACTCGACATCGTTTCGGCTAATCCTGAACTGTTTTCAGTAATTGCGATATCCGCAGCTGGCGGGAACCTTGCGCTTTTAGCGCAGCAGGCAATTTCATTTGGGGTGGAAACAGTTGCTGTCGGCGATGCTAATGCTCAGCAAAAACTTGCAGAGTTAGTAAAAGAAACTGCCGATCGACTTGGCGTAACAAAATTGCCGACAATTTTGACTGGAGTAGATGCAGCAACACAGGTTGCGGCGCTTGAGTGTGATGTTGTGCTTAACGCAATCACTGGAGCTGCTGGCCTGATGCCAACAGTTGCCGCGTTGCAAGCTGGTACACAGTTGGCACTGGCTAACAAAGAATCGCTAGTTATCGGTGGGCGAGCAGTAACAGCGTTTGCTAAACCTGACCAAATCATTCCGGTCGATTCCGAGCATTCAGCGCTGGCGCAATGTTTACGTGCTGGCAGTTTCACGGAAGTTCAAAAGTTAGTACTCACTGCAAGTGGCGGACCATTTAGAAATTCCACTCGCGAACAATTAGAAACGGTTACTCCAGAGCAGGCATTGGCGCATCCAACTTGGTCCATGGGTCCAGTTGTCACAATTAACTCGTCAACGATGTTCAACAAGGGACTTGAGATTATCGAAGCTCATCTGCTTTTCAATATTCCATTCGAACAAATCGAAGTTGTGGTTCATCCACAATCCGTGGTGCATTCAATGGTCGAATTTGTTGATGGTTCCACAATTGCGCAAGCAAGCCCGCCAGACATGCATTTACCGATCGCGCTTGGACTGGGCTGGCCAGACCGAGTGGCAAACGCCGGCAGTGCATGCGATTGGTCAACCGCAAGTACCTGGACATTTGAGCCAGTCAACGATGATTTATTCCCAGCAGTGCGGATGGCAAAACGTGTTGGTCAGTTTGCTGGCACAGCGCCGGCGGCTATGAACGGTGCCAACGAAACTGCAGTGGCTGCATTTTTAGCGGGGCACATTTCGTACCTTGGCATCATGCGTCTAGTGCAGTCAGTTGTTGAGCAGCACATTCTGAATGGCTTTATGTCAGATGAAGACATGACAATTGATGATGTATTAACAGCAAGTAACTGGTCGATGCAATACGCACAGCAGTTGCTTGAACATGGAGGTTTCTAGGTGTCAGGCTCTTTCGGCGTACTGATTTTCGTTCTGTCACTTTTGGCATCAATTGGCTTGCACGAAATTGGTCACATGGTGCCAGCCAAGAAGTTTGGGGTACGTGTCAGCGAATACATGATTGGGTTCGGTCCAACTCTGTGGTCGCGAGTACGAGGTGAAACTGAATACGGTTTGAAAGCAATTCCACTTGGCGGTTATGTGCGTTTGATTGGCATGTTTGGTCCTGGCAAAAACCAACCCAGCGAATTTTCTCAAACTGAAGTAGCTGATGTTCCCCATGAATCTGATGAACATTCGCAAGATTTGCTCGAGGATGAAGATGAAAGAGGCTTCTTTGGCTCGCTAATCGAAGGTGCCCGCCAAAGTTCATTGCGAGAGATTCGACCAGGCGAAGAAGCACGCGCTTTGTATAACCTTTCAGCACCGAAGAAGTTCATCATTATGTTCGGTGGACCATTCATGAATTTCTTGATTGCCTGCATACTGTTCACGATTGCCTGTGTCTTTGTCGGCACTTCAGTGCCAACTACTTCTGTTGCGGCAGTTGTTGCGTGTGTTCCAACTACCGACAATCCAACAGGCATTGAATCCACTGATGGCTCGTGTGCTGATGGTGTGGCCTCCGCCGCTCATTTGGCTGGCTTGCAATCGGGCGACACCCTTTTAGCAGTTAACGGCGTACAACTGAGCGCCTGGGAAGATTTGGGCAATGCGGTTAGTTCACTTGCCAATAAGTCAGCGGTTTTGAAATTTGACCGCGATGGTCAGATCAAGTCGGTAACAGTAATTTTGCCTGCTCGAGACATTCCGATTTATGACGCCGGGGTTGATACCGGCAAAACGCAGACAGTTGGGTTCGTTGGTGTTCGTCCTGCGTTTGAATCCCAGACTGACTCGCTTAGTTCGATGCCAGGTTTTATTTGGCAGCAGGTTACAGGCACAGGGTCAGCGATCCTGTCATTTCCTAAAGCCGCCTTTGGGATGGCGCAGAGCGTGTTCACGTCTAAACCGCGCGCAGCTGATGGTCCGGTGAGTGTGATTGGGATTGGCCAGATTAGCGGCCAGATCGCATCCGATCAAGGCGCAACTACAACCGATAAAACATGGTCATTTTTGATGATGATTGCCTCGCTGAACATGTTCTTATTTATGTTCAACCTAGTGCCG
>Ga0114964_10003281_pt1 | contig 10990 bp, 13 predicted proteins | sample C_131016_MF_Meta_FD_92638 | JGI IMG/M metagenome (GOLD analysis project Ga0114964, IMG submission 92638) | Freshwater microbial communities from Lake Croche, Canada to study carbon cycling - C_131016_MF_MetaG | ecosystem: Environmental > Aquatic > Freshwater > Lake | place: Lake Croche, Canada... | reverse complement strand
TGTCGTTACAAGAATCAATACAATTCATCATACTATCAACTTTTTTCTTGTGTGGAAAAAACACAACGTGCAGATTATCCATGAATTCCGGTAATGTCGATTGTAGCTCGGCGGAATCGTCGTTGCGGCCGGTTGTCAGCAAATATATAGGGGCTGGCAGCCATTCTTTCGGAATGCTACCGAGCCCCACATGGGGCATGACCCCGATCTCCGGACGCACTGCGTCAAAAGCAGAAGAAAAGAAAAATTCCAAACATTCTGTGTCCACCGTTTGTTGAACAACCCAAACTCCATTTTTGAACTTTTCGCTAAGATTAGAAGGAGCCGCCCAAAATATAATGCGAAACTCTGAATACCTTAATTTAGAAATGTAATCTTGTATGTGTGATAACTTCATTCTAGAGTGGATACTTGCTTCCACCAAAAGAACTGGAATTGAATCGATGTTTTTGAAAAACATTTCTTTAAATATTATCGCTCCGATTTTTTATTATTTTTACATTAATAGAACACACCTTGTACCATTCTGGTTGTTGGCGCCAAATAATTATTCCAAGTTTCTTCTTCAGTTATCTGTGCTGTTTGCGAACTATTCAGAGTTTCTCTTTCAGTTATCTAGTCAAGTAATTATTCCGAGGCTCTCTTTAATTATCAGGGTTGTTAAATCCCCTGTGGAGAATTCCTAGGGTTTCTTTAATTATCAGGGTTGTTAAATCCCCTGTGGGAGAATTCCGAGGGTTTCTTTAATTATCAGGGTTGTTAAATCCCCTGGTAAAATAATTATTCCGAGTTTCTCTATAATTCCACGGGAAAAGCCCTTTTGGGGTAAACATTCCGGGCGGCTGGGGTAGGGGTTGGGAGCAAACAATGTTATTCCCGTAAGGAGTCCAGACTTGTTTGCATTGCTGCATTTCCTTTTTTTTTCTATGAGCTAAGAAAAAATGTTTGAGCTTGCCATACTTGCCATTTTTAAGAACGAGGCGCTTGTAATTGACGAATGGATTAATCATTATCTTCGTGAAGGAGTGCAACATTTCTTTTTAATCGACAATGGATCGACCGATAATTCTAGAGAAAAACTGGCTCCGTACAATCAATATATTACTCTGTTTGCGGACTCTGAACCGAGCGCAATGACCAAATTATTCAATCGTTATTTTATTCCCCAGAAGAGTCGGGTAAGATGGCTAGCCGTGGTCGATTTCGACGAATTCCTTTATGGAAAACGCGGAATCACAATAAGAGATTATGTCCGAACACTGACTTCAGACATTGGCCAAGTCGTGACTCCTTTTAGTTTTTATGGTTCTTCTGGACTCATAAAACAACCAGATCTTATTGTGCCCAACTTTCTACTTCGGTGGAATAATGAGCGACGTAATCCAATGGAAACCAAAGGCATTGTAAATTGCACGCGCCTTATTTCATTGGATCTGCATTCGCATCCCACCACCGGGAGAAACATCAGTTGCGATGGAAAAGACGTACCACAACATCCTCTAACAATAGTGACGCCGCATCTGATAGAACACGCAGCTCTGCAGCTCAATCATTACGTTCTTCAGAGTCTGGAGTGGTTTCAGAATGTCAAAATGAAGCGTCCCGACGGTAACAGCAGCGCCAACAACAATGACCGGAATGAAGAATTCTTTGCCCGCCATGACCACAATGACGTTCACGATGACGAACTTTCCACCAAAACATATTCCCCCAACAAAACGTACACTCCTGATCTGAGTCCAGTATTTAAGATTGCACCAAAGCGTAGAAGACCCAGACGAATAACTACTCCTCGGTTGTTGTGGGGAATTGGCGGCGGAGGTATTTCCAGATCCAAAAAACGTTATCGGCGACTGCGAACGCCTTTCAGATTTAATTTAGCTGTGTTGTTGGAACGAAGGCGCAGACTAAGAAATCGGAGATTATAATTAAAAAAAAATCATGCGAATTTTATATGGAATGGAATACAAACAATTAGATGTTACTGATATCGCATTGAAAACGTGTGTTTTGGACGGAAAATTATATATTCCGCCGAGTGAGCAGCGTCGATCGGAAATGTTTTCCGACCCGATGCCTCATTATGCTAAATACATACAGATCTCTGAAAAAGAAATAGAAGAAACTCCTGAAGAAGAAATTGTAAAAAGAATTTTTAACTCTCAGGAAACGATTCATTTCGATCCGACAATCAACATAGAATCGATTCCAGAACGCATGGATCTTAAAAGAGAATTACAGCAATTAATTTCAAGTTGCCAGGTCTGGGAAGGGAGTCGGGAGCACCAAATGCTTTTATTGGTGCTGACGTTTGTTCGGAAGGAGGCTCGGGTCTTGGAGGTTGGCGGAGGAGGATCGGGCATTACAAGTTTAGTGATTTCCGCAGTTTTGTCAGACGATCACAACTTGGTTGTATTGGAACCAAACGCATTTGCATTCGACCGTTTGGCTGTCACCCGCGAGCTTAATCAGAAAACATTCAGGACAGAAGAAGCGGCGCTGTGCGCCCCAGTCCGACAAATCGGGTTTCAGGAACTTGAGTCCAAATACGGCATTGTGTTTGACACTCTGGTCGTAGAATGTTGTGCGGGGTTTTTGGAGAGTCTTAGGAATTCTCATGGAATGTTGGATCTAATACAAATGATAATTATCAAAAACGAATTTACAGATCCATGTCAAAAAGAAACCGTCGATGAAATATTTTACTTTAATGGGTTTCGCCGCTTCCATGCTGAGAGCGGTGGCCGGGGCTTGGAGTACAGCCCCGACATGTTTGTAGTCTGGATACGGTAGCCCGATAATTTTTTCTTCTTGATTGAAATAAAAAAAAATGCAAGGAGATCCCGATAAACAAGTGCTCTTATGCACAGGAGGATGTGGATATATATTTGGTTCATTTTTAAATATCATGGTACGCAAATATCCAAATTGGAAATTTATAAACCTCGATGCATTGTATCCAGCAAGTCTTCCGGAAAACATCGAACGGCATGTGAAGGAATCTCCAAATTATACGTTTGTACACGGAAAACTTCAAGACGCAGCTCTTCTCGCGCGAGTGTTGGCAGAACATCGTCCCACAATCATTGTTCACGCAGCCGCAAAGTCAAACGTCGACGAGTCCTACATGGAGCCATTGTCTTATATTGACGACAATGTTGTCGGAACGGCGACCTTTCTGCATGCAGTCAAAGAATCAGGCCTGGACCCTTTGTTTGTTCACGTAAGTACCGACGAAGTCTACTCTCATTCTATTGGAGATACTAAAAATTCCGAACTATCGCTTCTCCGCCCAAGCAACCCCTACAGTAGCTCTAAAGCCGCCGGAGAAATGTGTGCAATGGCCTATTACCAATCGTACCACCTACGTCTCATTATAGTGCGGCCCAACAATGTGTATGGTGTCAACCACAAGCACAAGATGATTCCGAAATTCATAGATCAGTTGCTGGAGGGTCAAAAAATAACCATACACGGCGACGGAAGCGCCAGAAGAAGCTTTCTGTATATTACCGACATGATTTCCGCATTCGAGACAATCATCCTTCACGGCGCGGTCGGAGAAATATACAACATTGCATCTCAGTGCGAAATATCAGTGCTGGAAATGAGCAAACGTCTTGTAGAGAAAATTAAGAATACGGAAAACTGGCTAGAACATGTTTTATTTGTCCCCGACCGACCCTTCAACGATATGCGATACCTTATTTCAGATGAAAAATTAAAGGCGCTCGGATTTCGTCAAAAAGTGACTATTGACGAGGGATTAAACGCCATTTTGTCAAGACATGGCGAAAAGACTGACCGCAGCCAACCTTCCCAATAATTCCCAAGATTTTGTGAGCAAGCTCCATCAAGAGTTTGAGCATCTCATGGAAATCTGGTGCAGCCATGGATACGCAGACGCCGGCATCCCGATCGGCCAATACTCTCCCCTCCGGCATTGCGCACTTTATTTATTTGGAAAACGACAGGATTCCCCAACAGAACCCTTACGCCACATCGATGTGGCAACGCACATTCTCACGATGCTTGCCAATCACTGGAGGACCAAATCCACTGCCGCAGGTCCTTTGTACGCACAGATCCTTGCATCGTATAATCCTCCGCGGCACCGTCCCATTAGAAGCGCTCGCGGAATCTTACCAGACTCTGCCAAGAACATCGCCATCCTTACCTCCATGCTCAATAAAGAGTCTATGCAATCCGAGCAATCCGCGGAAAAGGACGAGCTCTTCAGACAAGCTCAGATTGTCCTCGATATGTGGGAAGTTGTAAACGCAGCTACAGACCATCCTGCGCTCAGGTCAGAGATTCTCGGAAAAAGACCCCGTGGAAAAAAGTCCTGCGCGGAGCCAAAACCGACTCGGCCCAAGAAAAAGGCATGTGCGGAGCCAGAACCGGCTCGGCTTGATTTGATAAAAACAATCACCGAATGTCAGAAAAAGTGCGCCGAACTGGCTTGCACAATAAAGGAACAGGATCCATGGACATTTTCCGAAACCAAGACCACTGCAACCGAAATCAAAAAAGCACAATCCTGCATGCTCGGTCAACCAAATGTGCAGACCATGATGGACTGTATCAGCGAACATCTAGCTTTTGTAGAGAGGTACCGCATTGGCGCGACAAATTTTTACAATGCAAGTCTATTTTTCAAGCAAGTTTCTGCAAGCTCCGCGTTTCGCGACAAGTATGTCAAACATCTATCAAAGTTTTTGATCCACTCCACTATGCTACGGGACGTGCCCACCTCTGGCCGCGCATATCAAGCATGCGAGGGTGCATTCAATTTCTTATGTGTTGTACAGAGCATTGCCTCAACTAGATGCAAAGGCGCCAAGTACCTTGTGGGATTTACGCGGCTACTAGCTTATCTTGCGACTGATCCCCACGGATTTAGACAAGCTCTTCAGAATCTTGAGCATTAAAGTTTTTTCTTGTTGTCAGGAATCCGAGAACATCCAATCAAAATTATAGACATTAGTAAACTTACTAAACTTTGCAACCAAAAATTATTGGGAAATAATAAACGGTCAAGTACGTTCCATACAAAAAACCATAAAAATACAGACCCTAATAGCTGTAAAATGCTTTGAATATTTGACATTTACTCTATCAAACGTTTATTTTTGTAATATAGCATTAAATTCTGACTCAAAACATTTTTTCAGATTCCCTCCTCCTCCATCGATATCATTTATAATTTTCTTTATATCTTTCATGTTTGTAAAACTTTCTGAAACAAACTTGAGCGCCTTTTCTTTAGAATTGCCGCATTTTTCAAGTATCTTGTTTTTTGTGTTGGTTAGAAGCTTGGCGTAATTTTCAATAAAGTTGGCATATGCATTTATGTTTGTTGATGTTTTCATCTGTATTATGTTCATGGCCAGCGTGACTACTCTTTCTGGATCAATGCCTGGAAATGTCAATCTCAAGTCAAAGTAAAACATCGACCAAACACTGCAATAACCAATCCTATCTTGTTGAAGCAGCTGAAACCCGTAGACTACCGGGCATATTTTCTGCGGGTTTAAATACGTAAACCCATGTTGAAAGAAAGCTGCCGCAAGACGGTTATCCATAATTTTTTCGTCATAAAAGTCCTTTGAATCCAATTTAAACCCGTGCGGTTCGAATCTTTCTGCTACGTTCTTATCAATCGTCATAACAATCGCATTTGTGTGACCTCTTTCTTCGGTATTAACGACAGTACATGACTTGATAAGCAAGGGTATGATAAATGCTTTCTTTTTTTTCTCTTTACACTCTGCAAGCTGTTTTCCGAAATCGTCTGGTACGTGTAATTTATCTGTGTCACATATCCAAAATAACGTTGCTGGCCAATACTTGATATTTTTTTGGATGTTGTTCTTATTTTTGTGATTAAACCACATGTTAAAACAAGTTGGGTTCAGCATGCACACATCTTTTTCATGACGTACTAATATATTTAACAATCCAATGTAAAAGTCCAATTGAGAACTTGGATCCCATACGACTTGCTGATTTTGTAAACCTTGTGTTCTTGTAATTTTTCGTCTGTCTATATCCATTGAATTGGGAAGTACTTGCTGATTCTGGGCTCTTGAAACGGGGAATAATACCTGCGTTGCGGGCCTCTTTTTTTTATCATAGTATTTCTCACCAGCGTATATAGCAAAAATGGTTGCCAATGCCACGGTTGCAACCGCAGCCTTTGTCGCTGTAATACGTTTTTTCTTTTTGGGTTTCTCCATATTCTCTGTTTTTTGTTATTAGAGAAAATCACTAGACACTTTTTCCTTTGTTTTCTTAACTCTTTTAAGCAACACACAAGTAGTACAAAACTGTTCCACGTTTTTATTCGAATTCTTTAGTTGTTGGGTAAACAGAAACGGGTTTTGTGGGCTCGAGTTTGTCCACATATGTCTTATCTGCTGCAGCTGCTTGCGATCCATTGTATTTTTTTTTTGTAATAAAAAAATATTCAGATTGGCGGGGCAACCACATGCTAGAAATGATGATACTTGCACCTTCCACTTTTTTGAAACGAGCAATTCGCGCCATTGCGACATATCTTGATGTTTGAACGGAATAAAAAGGAGTGGCCAGGAACCAACTTGGCAAGATCGGTCTTGATACGCTCGGAATCATTTTTACACCACACCTCGATTCTGCTTTTATCTTTCTTGTTGACAAGCACGATTCCATTAATGTCGTCGCAGGAAGTCGAGTTATTTCCAACCGCCAGCATAAGAACTTGCACGAAGGCGTCGCGCAATCCTTCAGAGGGTATGTTGAGTATCCATTGCCCGCCTTTTTGGTTGGAAGGATCTTCGTAGGTCGGTTGTACGTTGCATTTAAAATAACGATAATTGCACTCGCTTGGATCCTCATCAAGCTCGGTGTAGACTTCCCAGAAGGACTTGACATCTCCAAATGATTTAATTTTCTTCATGTCCACAAACGCCGTGTCTTTGTAGACGTTCCATACAGTATGTAGCTTGTATATTTCCATCGAAACAAGAAATTAACTGAGATTTATTAATTCTTGTAAAGTAATCTGTTCCTTGCTTGCCTGAATAACAGACAATACGGTTTGTTTAGAATTGGGTACAGTCTTGTCCGATCGCATCCGTAAAAAATTAAACAAACACACATTGTCCGACCAAACTACTGTCATTTCTACAATAGATCTCTCCGAAGGCTGAACTGCTTCTGCCGACACGATTCGGTGGGTGGTTTCTTCCAGTTTAATGAGTTCGAGACGCTTTGCGGGCCCGCTCCATTGCAAGCCATCTGCGCCAACGTAGAGATCCACCGTGGGAATGGGTTTCCATTTGAACAAATTGTGTTGGGTGAATGGAATCGGGTCTGGAGAAACCGGCATAAATATGTATCCATCAGTGGGTAGGTCTGGCTTTGTACGAACAAGACTCCCAAAGTAGGACCATTTGTAAAATGGCTTGTAGCGAATCGAGAATGGGCGGTGTAGTTCGTCCGGTAAGAATTTGATTTGGAGCTCGTGACACTTGGTGTATCGGGCAACAAAATCTTGATTCTTCATTCTTTGTCCTCCGAGGCATATCATATCAAACACTGCAAACACAAAATGAGAACCCATGTCGACCAACTCTCCATCCAACACAGTTCCCTGAAAGTATGATTCTGGCGCGCGTAGCTGAACTTGATACATTTCCATGGATCTGTCGACGAGTGTCGCGTAATACTCGGCTCCGAATTTTCCCATGCACAATAAATATCGCACACCATCCGACTTTTCGGCAATCATGTAAGATTCAGTCTTCAGTTCAGGAAAATGCTTCCGGAGCAACGAGACCGGTTGCGCCCCCGGGTGTTTGGTGACAAACCCCCCGACACCGTACGCATACTTGAGAAGCTTTTTCACCCAGTTTTGCTCGGGCTTTGTGTTTATCTTGTAAGGATAGTTGGCGTCCATGTTGGAAATAAAAAAATATGTAATATATAAAAGAAAAAATATGTCTTGTAGCAGATCAGATGCTCAAAACAAAGAAACAATGAACAATTACCCAGAAAATATGGGTTATTATGGTTACGTCACAAATCCCAACTCACAAATAAGAGCAGGAAGCACGTGTGTTGGTAGCGGAGCCGGTGCCAACCAGGTTTGTGACCGATCCGTTCCGACAAGGCGACCGGTTGGCGGAGCAAATGGTATTGGCGATCCCGTGCTGATCCAAAGATCGTACAAGTCGTCTGGGTGCCCGCCGACAGAGTCCGATTTTAACTCGCCCGACACTCTATCACAGCACGTGGTATTTGCAAACACAGACAAATGGAACAAAGGATCCGACATGACTGCGTTCTCTACCCGTAGTTTCCAGAGCAATGCTCAGAATGTTGGAGAAAAAGATATCAGTATGTATTACCTCACCAAGCCGACCGAATGGAGTTCGGGGTACCATGGCTTGGCAGGAATTGGAGAGAACGTTTCTACTCGGCTCGTTTCGGGCTGTCATTCGGCGAGTAAATACGCTCGCACCACCAATGATCCTCTTTCGGCAAGCTCTTACGGAAGTTATGGTATGGTGTCTGCCAGACCCTAGGGGGGAGAGAGTATGCGTTTCGGAACATGGATGTGAAAAAAAAACAAAGAGCCCCCAAAAAGAAAAGAAAGCATCATGGATTCATCGGCTCCCATGGAAGGCAAAGAGGTTTTGTCTGTGCAAGGGGCCGCGCCCATCGACATGAAGACAAGAAACGTACGAGTTAGTCGCGAGCAATACAAGGTCCCGGACGGAGTGACGCCCCATCCTTTTAGATCCGAATCCCAGTCATTTGCGTTGGTAAACCTGTGCCATGTTCGGCAAAAACCGCAAAGCAAGTATCCTGGATACAGGATACTCGGGGCCTTCCGAACTGCCGAAGAAGCGAAAAGGCATCAAGAAACAGCGTATCCTGACAAATCGATGGAAAGTTTTTTTGTTGTTCCGATGTGCCAGGTGTTTCCGATTTGCACCAGTGCGGAAAAACAGATCGATCCAGGCTATATCAATAGCCTAAAGGACGAACTAGTCAATCTTCACAATAAGAACGCAGCCACCACAAAAGAAGAGCACGCCAAGAACATAGCAGAGCAAAAAACAGGAGTTGGGGGAAGATCTGTCATGGCGCAAAAGATGAAGAAAAGACCCGCCGAGGGATCCGTGACGGCAACTACGCAGATAGACGCGGTGATACGGGGAAGTCAAACTATTCACGGACAGGAATTTGCGGTCGTAACAACATTGCTAGACATCCGCGAATCGACCATTGATTGCAATTTACCAGAACCGCTGGTTGCCATTTTATTTGTGTCTTCCGAAGCAGAGTGTATAAACTATGCCAAGTTTACCGCCAACCGTCACGTAGAAGACGCAGTGTTTGATATAGTACAGATGTATTCGTGGTTGTTCCCGGAACATATCGATATGAGCAAAATCGGAAAAATATCGTACGCTGACGAGCACCTGCAAAACATAGTGGATGCCAGAAAACGCAACGAAGTTTTGGAAGAAGTCATGAAGAAGGAAGAGAGTCTAAACATCAAGGTAACTGAAATCGACTCCAAAAGCGTTACAATCAAAAATGACGACTCTGAATCTACTGTTATAAATATCCAACCACCCAAATAAAAATGTCAAATGTCAAATGTCAAATGTCAAATGTCAAATGTCAAATGTTGAATTGTGTCAATATTTCTATGATCTGCTCATCGATTGCTAAAAAAACTTTTTGCTATTCTTTATAAACAAAAAACTATGAATGATAGAAAATGTCCCGAAGACAAGGTATTAAATGTACTCACCAATAGATGTGTATTAAAAAATGGAAGAATTGGTAGGTTTATACTTTTCAAACCAAATCAGAAATGTAACTCCAAAAGGTGTGATCAAGGCGCTGTGTGTAACAGTGAGAGTGGGCGATGCGTAAAGGAAAATGGGGCAGCAGGTCGAAGAGAAATGCGACGACGCCAAAATATTACTGAAGAAAGAAAATATAGAGACCGCGAGAGGAAGGAACGAGATAGGAAGGACCGCGAGATGAAGGAACGAGAGATGAAAGAACGAGAGAGGAAGGAACGAGAGATGAAGGAACGAGAGAGGAAGGAACGAGAGATGAAAGAACGAGAGAGGAAGGAACGAGAGATGAAGGAACGAGAGAGGAAGGAACGAGAGAGGAAGGAGGAAGGATCGAGAGGAGGGACATTTTTATCCAATTGGTTAACCCTGGAGCGAGCAAACATTAGAAAACTTGAAGAATTTCGAAATCTTAGAGGAGACGAAATGATTTGTGCCGGTCTGTATAATATTTTTCAAAGACATAAAGACAAAGTATGTATATATTTTCCGCTTCAGCCTATGGTTTGGAATGCTGAAAGAAAAAAGTTGGTGTTTCACAAAGATTTAGAATCTAAAATCAAAACTTGCAAAAAACGATTTTTTGTGACATTTCTGTCTCTTTCTTCTAAAGATAGTGCTCATGCAAACATACTTTTCTGCGATTTTAACCGAGGAATTGGAGATTTTTTCAGGATTGATCCTCATGGAGGTGATACGCTTGATGAGTATCTCCCACGCCTTCTGGACGCGCGGTTAAAAAAGTTGACTATTAGATTAGGAAAATGGTTTGTGTCTGCAAATCCTTTTGATGGGTTACAGAGCATAGAAAACGACTCAGAACAACATAGAAAATACCCTGAATATAAAGACTTCAACGGATACTGTGTGTTCTGGAGCCTTTTCTCGATCGATGCATATTTATTTTATTCATGGACAGGTATGACCCATGAGGGGATAATTCGTAGAATATACATGGAACTAGAAAGGATTAACGGAATTCAATTTATCGCTAATTATATAGGTATGATTTTGAAACTGCATAACAAGTTGCAAGCCGAAATAAGCGACGATGAAGATATGAGTCTTTGTAAATACCTTGCTATAAAAACACGATAACTCGTCACGTTATGTCTGGGGGGACTATA